>Ga0302114_10000095_pt1 | contig 61471 bp, 44 predicted proteins | sample AG5_Surface_MG_FD_203107 | JGI IMG/M metagenome (GOLD analysis project Ga0302114, IMG submission 203107) | Marine microbial communities from Western Arctic Ocean, Canada - AG5_Surface | ecosystem: Environmental > Aquatic > Marine > Oceanic | place: Canada: Western Arctic Ocean | collected... | reverse complement strand
CGAGCCGCGTTGAAGGCGGGCGGCGTTAAAGCCTCCGTCAACGACTGCGTGGTCTACGCGGTCGCCAGGGCGCTGAGGGCGTCGCCAAAGGTGAACGCCAAGTGGGACGAGGCGAGCGCGTCCGCGGTGACGGACCCGGACGTCGACGTGGCCATCGCGGTGGCCACCGACGGCGGCTTGATCACCCCAATCGTCCGAGGCGCCGACGCCAAATCGTTGACCGCGATCGGCGACGAGGTTCGTGAGCTCGCGGGCCGCGCACGGAAAGGCGGACTGAAGCCGCACGAGTTCACCGGCGGTAGTTTCAGCGTCAGTAACCTCGGGATGTTCCCGGTGGATTCGTTCAGTGCGATTTTGAACCCGCCGCAGGGCGCCATCATGGCGGTTGGGCGTGGCGTCGACAAGATCAAAATCGACGAGTCCACGGGCGAGCTGTTCGACGAGCCCACGATGAGTGTGACGGTGAGCGCGGACGCGCGCGTGGCGGACGTCGCGGACGTCGCCAGGTTTCTCAACGCGTTCAAGGAGACCATCGAGCAACCCGAGGAGGCGTGGGCGACTGGCGCGTGACGTACAAGTAGTATTTTTATTCGATTCGATTGTTTCATCAGCAGATTTGGTTCACGACTTGACTTCACGAGTGCTCGTTTTTAGCAATCTTATAGAAGGTACCTTTGGGTTCTTCTCTCATTACAAAAAGGCGCGTCGGTGACGCGGGAGGGTGCGTCTGTATTTTGGCCACTCTGGCTAGCGTACCCACCCGCGTTTGTCCCCGGCGCTGATACAAATACTTTTCTTGCGCGGGAAATAAAAAACAATGCGGGTGATCATCGTGATCATTCGAGCACGCGCCGCGACGTTGAGTTGCGGTGCGTCGCTCTTCGTTTGATATTTGGCGGGCGGCGAGGTCGAGGGGTCTGCGAAGGTCGTAGATGTCCCCTCTCACTCCGTGTCGCCTCGCGTGTGTGTGTGTGTGTGTGTGTGTGGTGTCGCGTGGGTGGGAATCGATTCGTCGTTTGTTCCATCGACGGTTCGGTTCCCCCCCCCCGATAGGTGCGACACCTCCCCGTCGTCGAGCGACTGCATTTAGAACAACAGTTCGACCGGGTTGGTTATGGTTTTCGTCGTCTCGCCCGGGGCTTTGTTTCCCCCGAGGGATTCGATCACGGCGATGGGCTCCGACGAATTGCCCAACGGATTGCCCGAGGTTGTCTTTTGTGTTGCAATTTGTTTTGCATTTTTTGTAGACGCGCCGGCGCCGTTGTTGTTTGTCGACATCGCGGCTTTCTTGACATCCGCCTTGAGCTCGTCGTCGTCGCCAAAGTCGATGCCGCTGGAGAGCACCACGTCCGACACGGTATCCCCCATCATGGCGTCGGTGACGACGTCCGGCAGGTTGATCCGGTTCCCCGACCGAACGGACGCGAACATGGACATGCCATCGCCGGCGCTTCTCGCGAGCGCTTCTTGCTGCCGCTGCTGAATCGACGCGAGCATGTCGGCGCCCTCGTCGCTGACGGGCGCGCCTTCTCGCAGCATCTGCGCGGCGAACTCGGCGCGCTGGTCCGCTTTCGCAATCTCCACGTTTTGCATGTTGCTCACGTGCGCCAACTGAGCCTGCGCCAACTGAGCCGCCGCCGCGTTCTGCGACGCCTCCAGCGCCAGCTGCTGCATCTGAATCTGCTGCTGCTGGATCAGCACCTGCTGCTGGTACTGGATGGAGAGCGACTCAGCCTCGCGTTGCTGATGCTGCTGCTGCTGCGCGGCGGCGGCGGTGACGTGCGCGTGTGCCTGCGACACGCGTGCGTTGTGCGCGTGCCGCGTCTCCTTGACCAACGCCGCCTTCTCCGCCTCTTGCTGAAGCAAAGCGGTAATCGCGGATGACCCCGCGCTGTCGGCGGCGGCGCCGGCGACCATCGCCGCCACCGCGCTGGGGTTTACGCCGACGCCCGTGACCGCCGCCGCCGCATCCGCGGCTGCGGCAGCTGCCGCGGCGACGATACCCTTCGGATCGGCGGCGGCGGCCGCGGCGGTGGCGCCCGCGGAATTCGGCACACCCGCCGCCGCCGCCAAAACCGCGCTCGTCTGCGCCGCCGCCCGCGGGTCATCGGATGAAGTAACGCCCGCCTTGGGAACTGAACCGGCGGGAACCGAACCGGCATCCCCGCCCGCCTCAGCCGCCGCGGCCGCGCGCGTCGTCACCGCCGCCAACGTCGCGGAGGTTTGCGCGACGGCGGCGGACGCCAGGATGGGATGCGCGGGGGCCTGCGCGTCTTGACTCGACGAGTCGTTCGAGTTCGAAGCCGGGTTCGCGACGTCGCCGTCGCTGGCGTAGCCGCCGGCGTTGGCGGTGGAGGCGCCCATCGCGGCGGTGACCACCGCGACAGCCTCGTTCTCGCCGGCTTCGCTCGCCACCTTCTCCGACGCGAGGGCGTCGGCTTCCGAGGCGGAGAGGGTTCCGTCGCGTTCCATGAGCTCAACTTTGCGTTGCGTCTGCCTCGCCTTCAGCGATAGTAAGTCCATGCGCGCGGTGGGCCCCGCGCGCCAGAAGTGGTCCACCGCGGGGAGGAGTACCTGTTCCATCCAGAGCGAGTCGCCCTCGCGCCTGTGGTGGCCGCGGGTGGACTTGTCGCCCGCGGGTTTCAGTTGGTTGTCCAAGCCAGACTGGTTGGATTTGTCGTCGTTCTCGTCGTTGCCGTCCGAGGATAAATCGGAGGTGTCCTTCTCGTCCGTCGTCCCTTCGACAACATCGACAGCACCCTCGGCACCCTCGGCTTCGGGGCCGGTGAGATCGCGTGGGGCCCGCTCCTTTTCTTCACTCGCGACTGCCGCTTCGAGTTTCGATTCGTCGACGGCGGCTACATTTAAGTCGTCGTCGTCATCCTCAAACTGCCCGAGCGTCTCCCCGTCACCGTCCACGACGCCCTGCCCGCCGCTGACCACCGCCGCGGTCCGTTCGAGCTCCCTCGCCACCTTCCGCACGCCGCCGCTGAACTTTTCCAAAAGTTCGACCAACGCTTTGAGCGCCAAGCCCACGCGCCGCACCGTCCCGACGCTGGACCCCCCCACGCCCTTGTGGGGCGCGTCGATGACCTGCGACGCCGCGGCCGCGACGTGGAGTAAGAGATCCTGCGCCTCGATTAGCCGACCAGTCGCGATGAGGCACGCGCCGCGGTCGATGTTGATGGAGAGGTCTTCCTCCTTGACGTGCAATCGTTCGTGATGCAGCGCCCGGGAAAGCGAGATCTCCGCCTCGGCCCACGACCCCGACTGCATCTGCGCCTGCCCGCGCAGTCTGTACAAGGTGGACAGTCGTCGGTGGACGCTCACCGTGTTCTTGCATCCCGCCGTGCGGATCATCCACCCAGTCCGGCCTTCCGCCAACGCCTTCTGGCTGTAATTGATGAGCTGACCGGTGACCGCAATCTGACCTGTAAAACACAAAGTTCATATGGGCAAACAGTTAGAGAATAAATAAAGTACTCACCCTCCAGGTTCCTCGCGTGCTTGAAGAGGTCCAACAGCATGTTGTCGAGGCTCTCCTGCATCCTGTCGTCGTCCGGCCACGCGGCTCGGTACCGCACGATCGTCGCCGTGGCCTCCGCGTGCGAACCCATCTGCTTCAGGATGCACACCAGATCCTTCAGCGCCGACTGAGCGGATTCACCCCGCGACTCAATCTCCTGAACCATCAGATCGCGCGCCTGAGCGAGGTCCTTGAGGGTGAGCTGCGCGTGCTTAGCCCGCGCGTAGGTGGTGGACGTGCCGGTCCCCGGGCGTGGGAGACCGCCGCCGGAGGGTGTCCTTAGGGGTGGGCCACGCGGATGCGGCGGGTCGGCTTCGTCGGCTTCGTCTTCGATTTGCGATGATGATTTCATTCCGCCGTTAAAGCCGCCTTTGGCTCCGCCGCCGTTGGCGAACTTTTGGCCCGCTCCGCGTCCGCCGTTAAGAGTACCGTGATGTGTGGCGTTGTGAAAGTTTCCGTTTCCGCCCGCGGGATGGTACGCTCTGGCCATCGCGGCCAACTGCGACGGGTGCTGACCCATCTGCTGACCCATCATGTGCTGATGGCCTCCCCCGTGGTGCCCCCCCATGCCCGCGGCCATGGGGTTGCCGTGCATGCCGACGGGTCCGCCCATCATGCCCAGCGCCGCGGCCGCCGCGACGGCGTCCTGCCCGACGCCGTACTGCGCGCCCGCCCCGTACCCCTGGGTCAGATCGCCCCCCATCGCGGCTGGGTATCCGCCCATGGCCGCGTTATACGGAGCATATGGGTTGCCGTTCGGGGCGCCCGGTGCGTAGGGATTGTACGCGCCCATCGGCCCGTCGGAGCGGCCGACGTTGCCGCCCCTGCGACCGCCGCCCCCGCGCGCGGCGCGCGACCTTCCGTCGTTCGCCGGCGGCATGCTCAGGTTGACGCCACCTCGGGGCTCGATCGACTCGTATAGCGTTATTCCTTCCCGAATGTTCCTGCCGCCCAATGCCCGGACTCAACGCGTCCCCAATCGACGCCCGATGAAGGATCTGACGATCGACGCCCGCCTCGACGCGTGTCGGGGCTGGTACGTGCCGCCTCCGCTCGCCGTGCACCCTCCCCGGCGTGCACGCGTCCCCGGCGGCGCGGGGGACTCTGTCGTCTACTACCGAGACACCCGACCGAAATATCTCATGTGTGGGCATTTAGTCAGGAGGGTTCATTAAACCAAGGATCTGGCAAAGCCAGGATCCCGAAAAGTGCACAGGCCCGTCTCACTTTCGGAGGCGTGAGGGACCGGCATGGCGGCCTTCGCTCAGTCCATCGTCGCTACCCGAGCGACGGTGGCACGGCGATGCCGCGCTCCGAGCGCGCGGCGCGTTCGAAAAGCGCCGACGCGATGCGCGGCGACGACGGGGAGCGACGAGGCGATCGATGCCCGGCGGAGAGAAACGGATGATTCTTCATCCCTCTCCGCCGCCGACGCCTCCCCGTCTCAACCCGTGCCCCCCCCGCGCGGCGAGGGATCCGCCGCCGCGGCGTTGCAGGCCGCGGACTCGTGGCGCGACATCCTCGACGCCGCGACGCTCATCGTCCTGCCGGAAGAGGAGTCCGTCGCGTGGCAACGGCAGAGAATCCATCGGAAGCGGCGCATGGGTGGAGCCGCGCGGGCGCTCGGGCGGATCGCGCGGTGGCTCGCCGCGCACGACAAGCTCGCACAGGGCGGCGAGCGCGAACAGTGCGTCGGTGACCCCCGGTTCGCCAGGCTCGTCGCGGCGGCGGCGGCGCCCGCGACCGAGGGAGGAGGAGAAGGAGAAGGAGGGGATGCGAGTGGTGAAGACAAAGACATCGAACAAGACGAAACTTCGCTATCCGCCGACGAACGAACCAAGGACGCGGCGGACGCGCTGGAAGCCCTGCGCGCGCTCGGCTCGCTCGCGCCGCTCCCGATGGATCCTCCCTCGGGGCCTATCGAGCGTCGACACGTGGCGGAGTTGATCCGACGTGTCGCGTCCGACCCATCCGGCGTATCGTCACACGACGCCACGGCGGCGCGGTGGGCCTGCGACCGCCTCGGTCTGTTTACCCGTACGAGTTCACCCGTATGGGACGTACCGACGGTGCGCGCGGGGGAGACCATCGCGAGGGCGGTGGAGGGTCTCCCGTTCAAGATCCTCCCAAACCTAGTTCCGAGCATCGAGTCGAGCTCGGAGGAGACAGACGAAGAAGAAGTCGAATCCGAGGACGACGACTCGGGCACCTTCACGGTGGAGGCGTTGGCGAAGGAGGTCCCGTTCAAGGCTGAGAAACTCGTCACGCGCGACGGAAAGCGCGTGGACGAGAGGCGCGAGACGTGCTGGATGGCGGAGGATGGCATCGGCGGGCTCGCGTACAGCGGCAAGGTGATGTCGCCGACTCCCTTCACGCCGACAATCGCTAAACTTCGAAACCTGATCGAAGCCGAAACCGGCGAGTACTTCGACTGCGCGTTGCTGAACCTGTACCCCGAGGGTTCCGTGGCGTGCAAGTACCACAGGGACCCGGACTTGGGGCTTTTGTGGGCTACGGATAGTGTCATCGTGAGCGTGGGCGAGACGCGGCGGTTCGCGTTTCGCGAGTTGGGTAAGAAGGAGGACGAGTCGCATTGGTTCCGGTTACGTTCCGGAGACTGCGTTTGGATGTTCGGTAACTGCAACGACGACTGGGAGCACTGCGTGATGCGCGCCGAGGGTGAGGCTGGGGAGAACGACGGTGCGCGGGCGAGCGTGGTGTTCAAGCGGGCGTTGAGCCGGGGAGGAAGGCGAGGTCACGGCGTTTCGGGGCGAGGTCGACGAGCGGGGCGGAGTAAAAAGAAGGCCGGGGGTGCCGAGGGTGCCGAGGGTGCCGACACAGCTGTGCGCGGGAGAGGTGGCCGGGGCGGCGGACGCGGCGGGAGAGGCGGTGGTCGACGAGGAGGACGGGGCGGTCGAGGCGGGAAAGGCGGGTGAACTCATTAATAAAGCCGGAACGTCTCTCCCCGATGATCAATTCGACGTGATATTGAAAAAGGCGATAATAAGTCAGCCTCGATCGCTCAGAGCGACAGCCTCGCCGAGCGCCGCCGCCGCCGCGCGCACGGCCGGCAGCATCTCCCGCCGTCTCTGCCTCAGGTGCGACGCCGCCGCCTCGAGCGCGCGTCTTCTCGCGTCCACCTCCGCGCCATCCCCGACGATGGAACGAGCCTCCGCCGCCATCCGACTGGACTCCGTCCTGAGCGCCTCGTGCTCGACGATGACGCGCTCGTGACGTTTCAGGTCCTCGGCCGTTATAACGCTCGAGGTGGACGAGGACTCACAGTGACTCGTCGACGCGGACGCCGACGTCACGGACGCTGGCGTCCGCGGAGGCCTGGTCCACGGCGACGGGGGCGCGGGCAGCCCGGGCGGCGTCGTCCTTTGAACATGGCCTTTGAAACCCGTCACCGCCTTTGAAGCCGGTGTCGCCGCCTTTGGTGCCGGTGTTTGAAGCACGGGAGGCGCCGCGGACTCCGCCGCGGACTGTGACGTTTCGAATCCCCCCCCGACCAACCTCGGGCGGTACGGATCCTCGGCGACGAACGACGCGGACCCGGGCCCGGAATCCACGGAATCTACGCAGAGACTCGAAACCTGGAACCGAGCTTTACCCACCCTCGCGCCGAGAACCTTGTGACGCCACCGACGCGCAAACTTCCCCGCGCGGACAAGCGCAGCCGCCGCGTGCTCCGCGGCGTTTCGCGCGCTCGCAGCGGTCCGCGCGTCGCGAGAATCGAGACCCGCGGAGAGCCAAGCGCGGGCGCCGTCCTTCACCAGCCGATCGCGGAACGTCGCCGCCGCCGCCGCCTCCCGCGCGCGTTTCCGGCCCACGCGGTCCATCCACGCGCGCCAGAGCTTCCAGACGCGTCTGGACGTCCTGACGTGTCGCCACGTCACCGCGTTGGCGTACCCGGCGATGCGACGGCGGCGGTACACCACGTGCCGCACCCACGCCTCCAACGCGTCGAATTTAAACCTCCGCGCTCTGAATCCATCCGCGGCGAGTTCGTCCACGCGGCGCTTCTTGCGCGCATCCACGTGGTCGAGCCACGCGAGCACCGCGCAGACCTTCGCCCGCTCGTCCCTGTGCGAATCCGCCCGTTCCGCCTGCACCCGGAACACCGCACCTTCGCGCGCGAGCTCGAGCCATTGCGCGAACAAACGGAAGCGCTTGGTCTCGCCGAGCGCCCCAGACGCGGCTCGAACCCGCGCATCCACAACCTCTCGCCTGGCGAGCTTACCGCTCAACCAGTCCTCCCACCCGAGCACGCACCTGTGCAGGAGCACCGCGCCGTGGTGCGCGTCCGCGTCCGCCAGCGCGCGCTTCTTCAACGACCGTTTTTGCGTCCAGTGCCGCCACGAGACGAAAGCTTTCAGCGCCAACAGAGCGTCGCGCATCACCGACGCCTTTTGAGACGCGAGCCTGTCCTTGCGCCCGGCGGACACGATCGGCCCGGCCCAAACCCCGAACACCTTACGCCTCGTCACGCTCGCGAAGTGCCCGGCCGCCTTGGCACGAACGGCGCCGCGCATTAACGACCACTCCACGAACAAAGGCCACGAAACGGTCAAAACTCGGCGCAGCACCGATCGGTAGTGGTGACGCGCCGCGACTCGCCTCTTCGCCTCGCGCATCAACGCGCGCTCCGTCTGGTTCCTCCACCGGTGCATCGTCCGTTTGGCGAGCCATGTCAGGGTGAACGTATCCGCGATGGCGTCACGAGCCTTCGCCTCCGATATCCACCGCCAACGTTCAAACGAGCGTGAAATTGTCCTCGTCGCGGCATGCGCCGCCGCTCGCGCCGAACGCGACGCCTGAAGCCTTACATCCGCGATGGCCGCACGCCACGTGGCGATTCCCCACGCCATCGCCCTTCGCTCGTCGTGTTCCGTCGCCATCTCGAACGCGATGCGCTCGGATTTAGCGTCGGCGGCTCGGGCCCTCCACGCGAGTAACGAGTCGGATAAGACTCGCCGATCCTTCGCCCATCCCCTGGCGTACGCGACGCGCCTGGCCACCGCGCCGTCCCTCGCCATCGCGCACCACTCGCGCCAGCATCTGGTCCCGGTCCACACGAAGTACCTACGATCCGCGCGCGCGAGCTTGGTCGCGATCGCCGCCAACGCCCAGCCTCGGATCGCGATTAATTTGACAACGTTAACGTGCCGAGCCGCGATGACGTCTCCGACGGCTTCGCACTCGCGCGCGTACGCCGCGTACAGCGCCCACCCGCGGAACGCAACCGCGCGCACGAACCGCGAACGTACCGCCCTGTGCGAAGCTCGAACCTTGTGTTTCGCGACCCTGCGCTGCGTCCACTCTTCCCAAAACCCGAAACACGCCTTCACGGAAGCTTCGTCGCGAGCCGACTCTACTCGAGCGGCGACCAACGCGCGAGCCGTGCGTCGCCGCCTAGCCTCCCCGAACCACGCGCGCATCACATTCGCCGTGTGCTTTGCGATGTGGACCAGACCCTGCGCCTCGGCGAGGTGCGAGGACACGCGCGCGTCGAGTAACGAACGCTTCCACGCCTCGACCGCCTTCTTGGTTAAAGATCGCGCGCGAGCGCCCTCCGCTCGCAACGCAAACAGCCGGCGCCTGTGCGCGCGCCACACCGCGTCCCTCCACGCGGGGAGGACGAGTGGGACCCGCCCGCCGCACGCGCGGCGCAACGCGTGTTTCCGGGCCGTCTGCGCGTTACGCCGCGCGTGCTTCGCGACGCGGGCGTTCTCTTCCCAACGCAACAAACACGTCACCGCGAATTCCCGACGACGCCGCGCCTCTTCGCGTCTCACTTCCTCCGCGTCTCGTGCGTTCACCCGCCGGGCGTCGCGTGCCTCGGCGCGGGTTCGAACCCACGACCGGAGCGCGCGAGCCAACAGCGTTTGGCGCCTGAACGGCGCCCAGACCGGTAGGTCGGCGAGGGCGTCGCGCGCGAACCATCGCCAGTGTTTGACGACGATCTGCGCGAGCCGCTTGCGATGCGCGCGTCGCGCCGCGCGCTGCGCCGCCTCGGGGGATATCGGCGACGATGGTAAGGACGATGCCGGCTGGGAGGATGCGGATGCGCGGCCGGGGGTGGACGCGGACGCGCGCACGAGCGTCGCGCGTCGCCGCCGGTGCGAGTCGCCGGGGCTCGAGATTGGCCCAAAGTCGTCATCGTCGATCGACGCCTTCATCGTCGTTCGCGCCTTGCGGGCGGACTCCCGCTCCGCCGCGCGGTGCATCGCGGCGTTACCGGGGAAGAGCTGGCGCAGCGGGCTGTCGATTGCGACGCCGCGACTTACGCGCACGGGCGACGAAGGCGCGCTCGTGTGGTCATCTCGCTCCATGGAGACGAGGAAGCCCTGCGCGCTTCGTCGTGGGTGCCCGGGCGGGGGCGCGAACACCTTGCTCCTGACGCCCGCGACCCTGAACCCGCCGACGCGCCACGCGTCCTCGTTCTCATCGGCGTCCATCGCGGCGCCGCGTGGATCCGCGGGCGACGGCGCCATCGACCGTCGTCGCTCCTATGCGGGCGAGCGTCGGCGTATCAATGGGCAAATTCTCGGCTGTCCCAAAGTTTTTTTCAGCGTTTGAATTTTTCGGCGTTGGGTGGCAACCGACCTGCAAAAAGTCCGACCGGACCGCACCCTAACGCCGCGCGGAGGACGCGCGCACCGCAGAGACGGACGCGGCCGGGTGAGCGCCGACGTAGGATCTGAAAGGACACCCCGTTGTCGTCCTTTAGATCCGATAGAAAGGTCCATCAGAACGCCGAGGATCGAACATCGAGAGTCCAACGAACGGCGGCGAGTAGAGGGGCAAGTTAAGTAGGGTGCCCAACATCATCGACGGGAAGGACACGTTTGGAAGAAGAGAACGCCGGCGCGTGTGTCATCATGGTGTTCGACCGGCCCAACCCGATCAGCCTCGGCCTCCCCGCCGAGCACGTCAGCAAGTGGGCCACCGACACCCACGCGATGGAGCAAACCGTCGCGCGACTCAACGCCCAGCCCCAACCGGGCTCGCCGTCCAACCCGGCGGGATCCGGCTGGACCGCATCGAGCCGCGACGCACGCGGCGGTCTACGACCGTACGCGTACAAGATGCCCTACCTCACCGTGAACGACCTCAAGAAGAAGAGCAAGGGATGGCGAGAGTTCCTCTGCACCGACTTTCTGTCCAAATCGTACGGGCTGCCGCGCTCATGGCTGGACGCCAAACGAAGGCTGGACAGCAACGCGTTCGAGTACCTCGGAAACTATCGAACAGCCGTGTTCTTCATCTTCGCGGCGGTGCTCTATAACCGACCGTTGGCGCTCATCGGCGGCCTGGCGCTGATGCGGATGTGGGACTGGGTGGAGGGTGACGGAGCGAGCGAGGACAGGGAAGGCGCGATGTACAGGTTCAAGTACCTGACGGCTTGGATCCTCTCGTGGGGGGTTATGTTTTACAGCAACGTGACGTTGGCGGTGAGCTACGGGTGCCTCATCAGCGCTGTGGCGTGCGTGGTGCACGGGGTGATGAGGCGGACGGACGCGCCGAAGCCGTGCTTCAGGAGCTCGCCGAGACGGAGGGAGGCGGACTTGGGGGGAAGGCGGTTGCCGCGGGGTGAGGACGGCGGGGGGAGGCGGCGGCGATAGGTTTCCCGCTTTTAGTTTTAGGTATCGCGATTGAATGAATGGTATTCAAGACGACGCTATCGCGAGCAGGGCGATCATTGCCGGTTGTTTGAATGCTAAGGGGCTGATTCCAGCGGTGTCTGGCCCTTGTCGTTGCGACGACTGGTGTCGGCGCCCGCGTCGAGCAGTAGCCTCGCCATTTCCAAATCTGCCGTACGCGCCGCGACCAAGTGCAAGGCTGTGTTGCCGCAATCGAAGGTCGCATTAGGATCCGCGCCTGCATCAAGTAAGATCTTCGGTATTTCATATAGGTCATCGACATGATCTTGATGGTACCCACTGACGGCCAATCCTAAAGGGGTGTAGCCTGCAATAAATGACAAGCGCGGACTGATTGCAGTAAATCTTGCATTCATGTCGGCGCCAGCCTCCACCAGCGCAGACACGACCGCTGTCACGTCGACAGAAGTGCTGGCCACAATCGCCATACACAATGGATTACCTCCTTCAAGATGGCAACACACGTTCACGTCACAGCCCGCTTCTATCAGCAAGACAGCGCATTCTAAGTGTCTTAACATGATGGCAAAGTGCAAGGGTCTGGTACCTTCGAAAGTATCAGTTGGTCTTGGAGTTCTCGGTGTTTGCATCGTTTGATCGAGGTCCACGCCAGCACGTATGTACGCCCGCAAACCACGCGTGTTATTCGTCTCCAGTAAATGCCAGATCGAACACTTCTTTTGTATCGATTCGAAGCCTTCCGCGCTCCACACCGCCTCGTAGAAGGACTTGTTCACTCGGGCCAGGTTGAGAGTATCTGTGAGACAAGTATCTGTGAGCTTTGGCACGACGCGGGTCCTGAAGACATCGGGCAGCTCCTCGGCGACGGCCTCGATCACAGAGATCTCGCCGCGTCGGATCTTGCCAATGATCGGATCGATATCCCCGCGTTCGTTCGGGCTCTTCATGTCGACCGCGGCGTCGCGTCGTGGCTTTGTGCGAGCCAACTTTTAAACTCAAATATTTTCGTCATTCCCGAGGTGACCCGCTCGTCTCCCCTCGTCCGTTCGCCCCCGCAACGCCTCCTCCCTTCGCCCCTTCAACGCCACATCACACACCCACCCGCGCCGCGACACGCACGCATCGCCGCAGCGCCGCACGACCGACGCGGCCATGCCCTCCCTCTCATCCCACCTCGGCGGCTCGGGCGCCTCTGCCGCCAACAAGCCCAAGCGAACCGCCGCCACGAACTCCGACTCCTCCGCCGGGACCTTCGCCCTGGGCAACACCTCCGACACCGGCTCCTCCGACGCCGCGGCGCTCTCGTCGCTCCACGACGTCAAGCACCGCCACGCCGTCGCGCGCAGCCTCAGCCGCGACGTCTCCGCGCTCACATCCCAGCCCACGGATGTCGACCCCGACACCCTCCCGAGGCGAAAGTTCTCGGGCGAGCGACCGCCGATAGTCGCGCGCACGCACCTCACGCGAACCACCTACGACGACAGCGACGACGACGACGACACCAACGCCAACACCGACGCCAACACCAACGAGGAGGTCAACTGGAGGACCAAGAAGATCGAGGTGGAAAAGATCATCCACGCCGACGGACGCGTCACCTACCCGCGCAACCCCACCGTCGAGTTCATGGGCAAAACGGTCAAACCCGACATGACCAAATACGAACACCTGCCCCCGGGCGCGCCCCTCCCGCCCGGACTCAAAGTACCAGGGTGGACACACATGCCGGAGGACGTCATGGCGCCGCCGCCGCTGCCAAAACCCGAGGCGAACGATCCCGAGTTGATGAAGCGCGCACCGAAGGAAGTCGAGCCCACAATAATTCCGCCCCGACCCGATCACCCCGCCGCGGATCCCGAGAAGCGACTGTACCGACAGCCGGACGGCACTTTGGGTAAGAAGAGGCCGCCGCGTAAGCCGTACACGGTGGCGAGCCGGCGTGAGTTCGCGGATCTGTGCCAGTACGCGAGGATCAACGGCGGGTGCGATAAGTGCACGGAGGGCGTGTGCCACCGGCACGGCACCGGCGTCCTCTGGGAGGAACACAAGTGAGTAAACACCCTGGTTTTGGCAATCGTTTGGTTATCGTTTGGCAATCGTTTGGTTATCGTCGTTTGGCGATTCACCTGACGAATTCCCCCATACCCTTTACCCGTCTAATTCGCAGGGCGTACCTGGCGCAGATGGGCATGGAACCCGAGTGGGACGAAGACGGCGAGTTTTACGACTGGGACCCCGAGAAGTGCCAGCCTTTATTCGACCCCGAACACGTGTTCTGCCGGATGATGGGCAACGACTGGATGGACGTCACCAAGCTGCGGCAGCAGAGGCACCTGAAGCACTACAAGGGCATCGAGTTCGACAAGGAATCGGGCGAGTTTTTCGATTTCGACAGCGTCACGAAGGAGGAGCTCGCGGAGATCATCGAAGCCGGCGGATTGGAAGTGAGTTTCTTTTCATGCTTGTATGGGCAATTAGTTTGACGTCGTGTTTTTTTACAGGTTGAGCGAGACGACTACGGCGAACCGATCACCGATTGGTACAAAACAAAAGAAGGCGCCAAGCACCGGCCGTACGATCCACGTAAGGATGGCCCACGGAACATGTTCGCGGCGGAACAAGGCGGCGCCGAGGAAGGGTGCCTGATCACCGAGGGAGAAGGGACGAAGTGGGGCAAGTACGCCGAGGACGGCGAAGATTTTGAAACGGTTCTCGATTTCAAATCCCCGTCGCTCGAGCGAAAGGACACAGGACCGATCAAAGAGGATGAAATATACGAGGAGGTGGACACGGGCGAGCGTCGCGAATAGGTAGTCTACGGGGCTCGTGCGGCGTACGCGTGTGTGTGTGGTCTTTTGCTAACACTTAATAAAACGTCGCCAATAAAATTTGATCACGCCGTCTGGAATATGTTCTGACTGGTGGACTTGCCCACCTTCTCCGCCGCCGCGTCCAACTCCGCCACCTCACCCTCGCTCAGCCTCCACCCCAACGCACCGAGATCATCGTCCAGCTGACGCATGCTCTTCACGCCCGGGATCGGCGTCGTGTCCTTGCACAGGCACCAGTTGATCGCCACCTGCGGTAACGTCTTATTCCTCTCCTCCGCGACGGCTTTCATGCAGTCCAACAACCCGGGCAACGGCGGCAGCACGTCTTTATACGCGAACCCTCTCAGCCCGGGCGGCGGGTTATCCACCGAGTACTTACCCGTCAACAGACCCAGCGCTAACGGCGAGTACGCGATGGTCCGTATGCCGAGTTCATCGCACGTCTCGCGGGTCCCGTTGACTTCGGGGAACCGGGACAGTAAGTGGTACTGCACCTGCAGCGTGGCGATCGGCACGCCTCTGCTCGACATGTACTTGTGAATCTTACGAAGCTGTTTCGGGCCGTAGTTTGAGAGCCCGATCGCTTTTATGTATCCCTCGTCGTACGCGTCCGCGATGCCGCCCCACAGCGCGCGTTCCTGCAGCGGCTGATAGTTACCCGTGGACCAGTGCAGTTGTCCGAGCTCGATACTTTCTTTTCCCAGCCGAGCGCACGATTCTTTCGCCGCCTGAACCACCGATCCTGGAGTTATTCTCCACGGGTACGCCGCGAACTTGGTGGCGATGTTCACGCCGTCCACCTTGGCGCTTGGGCACTGCCGCAGGAACTGGCCAATCAGAACCTCGGATCGGCCGTCTAGACCGTTTCCGGTTCCGTATGAGTCCGCGGTGTCGAAGACGTTGATCCCCGATTCCACCGCCTCGTTGAACACCCGCGCCAGCTCCGGGTCCATGGACTCGTCGTACCCCCACACGAACTGGTTACCCCAGGACCACGTGCCTATGCCCATCGGGGATAGCGAGATGGACCCGTCACCCACCGGCGTGAGCACCTCGCCCTGCGCGGCGAGTCCTTTGTAAATCTTCTTCGTCGCGGCTTTCTGTTCCTCTGGTGTGACGACGGTGACCGATGAGGCTTTGTCCCTGGCTTCTTTGTCGAGCTTGGCGAGGGTGACGTTGTAGGACGGGATCGCGAGTGATGGGGTGCCGGGGAGGATGATGGAGGATGCGGCGGCGGCGGAGAGGAGCGCGGCGCGACGCGACGGCATGACGGTCGGGGTGGTGTCCTCGATCGGCATCTTCGAGCGGGTTCCATCGACGTCGTCCTCTCTCCGTGGGGAGGCAGCCTGCGCGTGGGTCGCCTGAGCGCGGTGGATGCGACGGCGGCGATGCCGCGCGGTCGTCGCGGGGAGCGCGGCGATCCGCGCGGTGGCGATGGATGCGGCGGCCATCCGTGTCCCGTGGGAGGTGCGCGCGCACAGCTGTGATGCAGGATAAGGCAGCGCGCACTGACAGTTGGAAAAAATCGACGCGGTTTTCTTGGACGAGGTCAGTATCGATGGCGCTGCCGGTGGACGTGTGGAGGGTCGTCGCCGGGCACCTCGTGACGGAGCGGGACCTCTGCGCGCTCGCGTGCGTGTCCAGGGAGCTGCGCGGCGCGGTCGACGACGATGCGGTGTGGCGTCGCCTGTTCAACAGGAGATACGAGCTCGAGTATCTGATGAGCCCGTCGTCTTCTGTCACGAGCCCTCACCCGCCGAGCGCGGACGACCCACATCCGGAGCGCTGTTTCGTGCGGGTGACGCGCAGGCACGTCCTCGCCGATGTGAGCGGCGGCGTGTACGACTCGCGAAACGCGCGCGTCATCTACGCCCCATCGGGTTGGCGCAACGAGCACAATTTCCCAGGGATCCTGGACCGCACGTACCGAGAGTGGACGAAGGAGTGCTTCTTCTTGGAACACGCGGAGCGCGTCCGTGACTCGTACAGACGAATCATTCGCACGCACGAGAACGTCCAGGACGTCGACAGGGACATCAAGACGAAGCTTAAGCAACTCGAGACGCTCGCGAGGAAGGAAGCCATCGTCAAGGACGCGCCCGATAACCGCGTGCGACGACGGAGCCAAAAGCTGAAAGACATCGCCCACCAGGCGAAGTGCGTGAACAACAGTCTGGAGAAGCGCGCGGAGGACAGAAAGGAGTACGAGAGGAAGAGGTTGTACGAGTTGTCGAGGGCGCCGTCGGAGGCGGTACGGATGTGGAAGAAGGCGACGATGGAGCGCGACAAGAGGTAGACACGCGCGTAGACGTAGCACTAGCTTTAGGATTCAACGGCACTCCTTGCAGTGATGGCGATGACGACCGTGCTCGCATATTTGTGACCCACCGCACTCCTTGCACTCACAGCGCCGACGACCGTGCTCGCAGATTGATGTCCCACCGCACTCCTTGCAGTGATGGCGCTGACGACCGTGCTCGCAGATTCCTGACCCGCCGCACTCCTTGCACTGAGTGCGCCGACGACCGTGCTCGCATATCTGTGACCCGCCGCACTCCTTGCAGTCACTGCGCCGACGACCGTGCACACAGATTCCTGCACCACCGCACTCCTTGCACTTAGAGCGCTCACGACCGTGCTCGCAGAATGATGACCCACCGCACTCCTTGCACTGAGAGCGCCGACGACCGTGCTCGCAGAATGCAGACCCACCGCACTCCTTGCACTCAGAACGCCGACGATCGTGTTTGCAGATTCCTGACCCACCGCACTCCTTGCATACACGGCGCCGACGACCGTGCGGACAAGCACCGCACACCTTGCACCTCGAGCGCTTCTTCACCCCGTGCTCGCATGGCCCCTTGGGATACTTTGTGGGAGGGGCTCTCTTCCGCTTCGTGCCCTTCGTCGTCGACTCCTCTCTCCGCTTCTCGTCAGCATCGGCACCGTCGATGTTCGGAACAGGTATTCTGACCCTCGGACGCCACACCGTCGTCATCATCCCTCCGCGCCCCACGAGAAGTGACCCGCCCGAAAATGAATCTCAGATCTTTGTGACTCAGCCGATGGCAAATTGAATCGGCACGCAGGCATTGGCTCGACGCACCCGACCGCGCACACACGATGAGGGTCGCATCGCCCCTCCTCGCGCTCGCGACGTGCATCGCGGCGGTATCGTCGCTCGCCTCAGTCGTCGACGCGCGAGGCGGCGACCCCAACGGCGACGCGTGGACCTGCCTCCGCCCCCACGTGCCGGAACCTCTAATCTCGGCTGCGCAGGCGGAGGCGACGCTGGCGGTGAACGCGCCGCCCGGTGGGGAGCCGCGGTCACTGTGGGAAGCTGAGGTGTGGCAGGCTGAGCAGGCGTACGCTGCGGAGTCCAAATCCTCCGGCGGCGGCGCCAACTCATGGCAACAAGGCCCGGCCTACCCGCGGCTCTCCTACGCCCGGGAGCTCGGAATGCCGCCACCGACGCAATTGATCGTCGTGGGTGCCGAGACGTGGGACCCCGCCGGGACGTACATTTCGGGACGTAACGCCCCGAACCAGCCGTTTCCCATGCTACCCCTCCAGGGCGAGGATCCAAAGGCGTTCGCAAAGGCGTACGCGCACTACCACGGCCACGCGCACGACGCCAAGACGGTGCAGACGTACGAGACTTCAATCAAGAATCAGCAAGAATTGGTCCGCTCGCTCACCGCGATACAGAAAGCGCAGCTGTACATACGCGTCGCGCGCATCGTGGAGAAGGTGGACACGCGCGATGACATATACAAATACGGCAGCGGCATCGCGGTTTTACGCGAGGAAGCCAGGGCGGATCCCAAGTGCGTGCGGTACTCCCTGGCGCTGCTACATCGAGCGGTTGCGACCATCGCGCACTTAACAGGGCACGAAGCCGCCGGGGTCCGGAGAGGCGTCTGGACCGACTTCCATCACGGCCTCGCCGCCATGCGCGCGTACGACGACGAGCAGCTCATCATGCGCCGGCTGTTCATGGAGTCACCGGCGGGTACGCCGGTGCAGATGCTGCCGCCGACGATGCCGCACACGCTGGCCAGTTCGCAAGAAGCTGGGATGAGGTGAGTGTTTCTTTTTATTGGAGTTTCTTTTTATTTACGTACGTGGGCAATTAGACTGACGACGTGTTTTGTTTCCCTTTAACACTTACAGAATCGCGGCCGCCACCGTGTTTTACGTGGGCGCGGGAACCGGGGAGTCGTTACTTAAGAACATGCTCGGCAACGACACCGTCGCCAACGCGCTCGCATCACCGGCGGTCCCGCTCATACTGGACCCCGCCGAGGTGAGCAGCGGAACCGCGAATTACGGTTTCAACTTCCCAAGGACCACGCGCGCTCGACTGCGCCACGACCGGGAGCAGCTTTCGTATTTGACGTCTGAGCGGTGTCCGGAGAGTATCCGGTTACCCTCGGAAGTAGGTCAACCCGCGATTGACGCGTACGACGCCGTCATCACTGAGCTCGGCGGCCTGGACGTCGACGAGAACTTACGAGAGGAGGAGAAACGGCGGCAGGAGCGAAGGCGGGCGAAGGAGCTGGCGAGTTCCGATTGGTGAGTTTATTTTTATGTTCATACGGGCAATTAGACTGAGACGTCGTGTTTTGTTTACAGGCTTCGAGACGCCGATCGATACATGAGCGAGGTTGTGTCGTTGAGCGTGACGCAGCAGATTAAACTCGCGCCGTTTTACAACAGGCACCTCTCGCGCCGCGACGAGCCGCGCGTCCGCGGCGGCGCCCTGGACTGGGCCAACATGAAGGTCGAGACGCTCTCGTCCAATCCGTTGGTGTTGGTGGTGGACGACGTGTTTCGACCGGAGACTTTGGAAGGTCTTCTTCGGTTCACCCGAGGCACGAGCATGTGGACGCACGTGAAGCACAACGGGTACCTGTGCGCGTACCCGAGCGGCGGGTTCGCCACGCCGTTGCTCGGTCAGCTCGCGGAAGAGCTCCCGCTCATCGCGCCGGATCTCTCCTGCGGCTACCAGCTCGTGACCAGCTGGGGGTACCTCTACGACGACGTGAGGTCGTTGGGCATAGGCATTCACGCGGATATCGCCAGGGTCAACATCAACTGCTGGATCACCCCCGACGAGTCCAACCTGGACCCACAAGGTGGGGGCATGGTCATCGTACCCGCACGGCCCCCCGCGGACTGGCACGAGTCGTTCCTGGAGTACAACTCCCCAAACACAAAGGATCCGAACTTCTGGGTGAGTTTTTTTTTTCTTTGTAACTCTTACGGGCAATTAGATTGACGGCGTGTTTTGTTCACAGGCTGATCTCAACCAACAATCCGGCGGTCGGAACATAACGGTGCCGCACAGGCAGAACCGCTGCGTCATCTTCGACAGCGAGCTGTACCACTGGACGGACCGGGTGAACTTTAAACGGGGGTACGAGCACAGGCGCATCAACCTGACGTTTTTGTACGGGCATCCGGGTGATAAGACGTGCGCGATGCGCGGCGGCGGGAGCGCGGGTCGGGTGAACTTGCGTGAAAAGCGGGTGAAGGACGGGGAGACGAGGCCGGGTCGGACTAAATACCCGTACGACAGCAGGATACCTGGGAGCGGCAGTGGTGACGCGCTGATCGTGCCGGGGAACGACGGCGTGACGGAGCCGACGGTGCCCGGGGAGTTCAAGTCGGGCGGCGCGTCCAGGCAGGAGCTATGAGGAGTGAGGAGCGCTCTTACAAGTATTATTTGGCTATCACGTTGCAATATTATTTCGCCCCGGACTCGCCCCAGTCCGTGACTCAAGCCTTGAGCTCGACGATGGCCTCGCACTCCACCGGCACGCCCAGGGGCAGCCCGCTACTTCCCACCGCGCTCCTGCTGCTCTTCCCCGCGGGCCCGAAGACTTCGATGAACAAATTCGCCAGTCCGTTGACCACCGCGGGTTGTTTCTTGTAGTCCAGGGTGCAGTTAACGAACCCGTTCACTTTCACGATGCGTTCGATGTGGTCGAGTGATCCGAACTGTTGCCGCATGGTGGCGAGCATGGTGAGCCCGACCACCTTGGCCGCCTCCACCGCGTCCTCGTCGCTCATGTCGTCGCCGCACTTGCCGACGATGAGTGAGCCGTCGGTGTTCCGCGGTACCTGCCCGGAGACGTACGCGAGATCGCCGACGAGCACCACGGGGTAGAATACGCCCGCGGGGTTGGTGGCGCACCTGCCTTCGAGGTCGTAGCCGAGCTGCTTGACGCGCGTCTCGGGTGAGCCCTCGGGGTGCCAGCCGGGTTTCACGCGCAACGCTTCGATCTCCGGCGATGCGGACGCGCGAGTCCTTCCATGACGGTGATGACGATGGGTGCGCTTTTTCCCGAGGGGTGATGTGCCGTGGAGGCGCGCGGCGGACGGGTTGCGGTGGGACCGGATGTGCGTGAGCGCGGCGCCGGAGGCGGCGGTGAGCGACGCGGACGCGAGCGCGACGAGGACGGCGTTGGGCATCGTTTATTCTCGGTATCGGTCGATGCAATGCGCGCGGTGGAGTGACGCGAGACCATCATCGGAAACCCCGAGACATCTGATCGATCGCTCGACGATCCCAATTTGGCCGACCGTTGCCTGCTGGTCAAAGGCCACCGCGCTTCGCGCCAGAGTCCCATCGCGCGCGCCGGGGTGAGGGGGCGCGCACGGGTTTAGGGTTCGGGCTAGAGGAGGACCGCGACCGGGGTGCGATTGTTAGCGGGGAAAGATGGGCGGAGGCGCGGAGCCGCTCCCGCGGCGGCCCACCGCGTTCACGTCCGCGACGCTCGCGGCGGACTCGAGCGACACCGAGGATGATGAAGCCAACAGATCGCGCTATCTCCCAACCATGGAGGTGGACATGGTGACCATCCCGGACGCCCCGCTGAGGCCGATGGGCCCCGGCGACCTCATCGCGCGAGCCACCGAGATGCTCGCGTCGTTCGACGCCGACAAGGTCTCCCCAGACGCCCACGCGCAGCGATGCCTATCCGAGTGGCGCGTCCGGGAAACATCGGACGCCACGTTCATCACGCAGTGCTTCCACGGGTGCGTCCGGTACGCCAAGATGCTCGGCGTCTTCTCGAAGACGATGTACCACACGCGCGCGTCGGACATCCTACGCAGCGACAAAGACCTATACACCGTCTACGCGTACCTCATGCTGCTACGCCTGGACGAGCTCGGGTGGGATCAGTTCCTCCGGCTGTTGGCGTCCAACCCCGAACAAAAGATGCTGCCGCTGCTCAAGTTCGCGTTCGACGAGAAGGTTCTGGACGATCTTCTAAGAGACCAATGGCTGAAGATATACGACCCGCCGTGGGTGGACAACGTGCTGGCGTCGCTGTTGTCGTGGCGACACGAGGCGGACGAGTTAATCGCGCGGTACGAAGACGAAGTGCACTTTGCCAAGATTGGAGACGTAAAACACAAAGCGTGGATGACGACGGATGCGCTCGAACAGACGTTGGAGGGAAACGGAGGGGGACAAAAAGGACCGCGCGTCAACAACGTGACCGTCCCGGAACCGTTCAAGCTGCACCCGCCTAAACCCAAGCCGCTGCCGGCGGAATACAAACCGCCGCCAAAGCCCCGACCCAAGCCGGTGCCCCCGAGCAACAAACCGCTGTGGGAAAAAGGCGAGATGACCGCGGAGCAGAGGGAGGTAAAACGCGCGGAGGAGCTCAACGCCCGGCGCGCGTCCGAAAAGCTGGAGGAGGCGAACCGCATGGCGTTCAAGCTCACCGCGGTGGAGCGGCCGACGAACCTCGAGGCGGTCAGGGCGGAGGTTGAGGCGGAGCGGGCGGCGCACTATCTAGCCGCCAAGGGTGAATCGTTCAGGGCCAGGCCCATGCCGAGTTTCTACGAAGAGTGGGAAAATGGGTTGAACGACGAGAATGGAAGCGACGGGTCACCCTCGGGTGAACCTTCACCGTCCAAGCGACCGGAGATAAAGTTAAACGCGGCGGCCATCTTACGCGAAGACGCGCTGTACAAAAAGAAACAGGCGGAAGAGGCGAAGATGCTCGAGACGTTTGAGCTCGACAAACGCGACACGCGCGAGTTCACCGAGTGGCAACGAACCATGCGGCTCAAGGATGAAGAGGCGAGACGCCGGAAGGTTGACGCGCTCAAGAAGGAGATGGAGGCGGCGTTCGAGAAGGCTGTCGCCGCGAGGGAACAAGCCGTGGTCCAAAACGCGGCGAAGCGCGAGACGGTCCGAGCGGAGAGCCACGCGCTTCGACTCCGCCGCGAGGAACTCGTACTCATAGAGGAACAAAAGGCGAAGGAGCGCAAGGCGTACGTGCTCGCGATCGAGGCTGAGGCCCGACGGAAACGTGAGGAGCGGCTCGTGAAGAACAAGGCGAGCGGCGAGGTTCGTTTACGTGAAAAGGCTGAAACCGCCGCCCGGCTATCCGAGCGCCGACGCGAGGACCGCGAGCGCAAGGCGGATTTATGCCGTAAGATTCGGGCGCTCGAGCTCAAACCCAAGACGCACGTCAAGGACCACGCGGGTCAGAAGAGCGTTTTGTCCAAGACGTACGCGGTACCGATGCTCGAGGACATGTCCGTGGCTGAGCTCAAGGAACGTTTAGTGCGTTCAAAGCGAATCGCAGAGAAGGAGGAACAAGAGAACCGCGTGCGCATCGCCGCCGAACGCGCGGATCGAGCCGCGTTGGTCAACGAAAAGCGAGCCAACATCGAACGCATTCGGTCCATCGCGGGGGAACAAGGCACCAAACGACGCACGCTCACGCAGACGGAACGCGCCGCCAAGGCGGACGCGCTGGCGCGGAAGAACGCGATCGAGGCTGAGCAGCTTCAACGCAAGCTCGACGCGAAGCGAGCGGAGCGGGCTCGGTTAACCGCGGAAAAGTCAGCGCGCGACGCCGCCGCCGAGTTCAAGTCCCGGCGGATCATGGGCGCGAGCGAGGAGACCAGGGCCGCTCGCAAGGACCACGAGCTCGTCCGCGCCAAGGAGCGCAAGGCGTACGAGATTGATCGACGAATCCAGACGGAACAACGGTTCGCGGAGGCTACTCGCAGACGGGAACGACGCGCGCGTGGCGACGCCAAGGCTCGCGAGGATGAGATGGACGCTCGGTACGTCGCGCGTTACGACGCCAAAGTAGCGACGCTGACCACTCGCAAGGTTGAGGAGACGGAGGAGACGACGCGGCGCAAGCGAGACGCGGCGGCGCGGGGGCGGTTACGCGAGGAGCAGCTTCGAACGAGGCTCGGGCCGGTGAAAGCCGGGATCGGCCCGGGTTTCTTACAAAAAACCGGTCAGGTGAGCCCGCACCGGCACGGCATCGGCGGCGGGTTCGACGGGACGTACGGGGGCGTCGGGAAGGACGCGGGTGCCTACGCGACTGGGGAACGACCGGCTCGGGATTTTCTAATCTCCGGGCCGTTGAAGGCGCCGGGCGAGGGTACGCGCGTGCACCGGACGCTAGGGCCGGATGGGAGCGCATCGGTCGGTGACGCACATCTACGGCACGAGTGATGAGTTTTTATCCCTGAGTATTTATAGCTAGAGTCTAACACTTACGCCCGTAAGACGCGTCATACCGGTAACTTCGCTCCGCCCTCCAACACCAAGCGAGTCGGACGTGATGCGATCGCTGTGGACCTAAAAAGCCCATGGACGACGTGGTTAAATTATCATATTAGGGGTTACTTGTACAATCTCGTATTTCCGGATGGTTTCGTGACTGTTTTGCATAGGGATGAAACCTTTGATGTCGCGAAAAAAAACGCCAATCTCCCGGTCGTTGTTTCCCCTGAGATTTCCACCTCGACGCGGGCCAGATCGAGACGCGCGACGGCGAAGCTCACGCGAGTCTACGCCACCCCGCGACGTATCGGAAGCGACGTGATCCGTCTCCAGCGAACGGGACGAGGAGCGAGTGTCGCACACGCGCGAGCAGTGGCATCCAACCAGTCACACGTGCACCGGAGATCCACCGACCGCAGCAGAGATGAGTTTGCGTGAGGGTTCCGAGGGATTCAAGACGCGCATCCCGCGCCCGGCGGTGGCCGCCTCTCCCGCGCCCGTCGCGGAGGAGGCCCCGACCGCCGCACGCACGACCGCCGCGGCCGTCAAGTCCGCGGTCGCAGCCGCGGTGCGTCCCATCTCCCCTACCGTATCCACGCGTCGATGTCACCCAACCCCGATATCCAAAAGCCAAAACAAACGCGCCCCCGTTCCACCCGCGAGATCCCACCGACTCACGCCCACTCGACCCGTATATCCCCTAAATCCAACCAGTCGCGCGGCAAGGGCAAGGAGAATGCTCCCGCTAACAACGCCGCGGCGGGCACCAAGCGCAAGCCCATGGCGCCCACCGTCACCACCAACGCGCCACCCGCGGCCAAAAAGCCAAACGGCGGTGACACATCCTCCCCCATGGATTTCGACCCCGAGTACGAGGAACTCATCGCCATGAAACTCGCCACGAAGGACACCAAGTACGACTACAAGGCACAGATCGCGGTCGCCAAAGACTTTTCCCAGCGCGCCAAGTCACTGATGCGAACCATGCGCGGCACCATCGGAGACGTCGACGCGGCTGTGGCGAGCGCCAAAGCCGAATCCCAAGCTGACCTCGAAAACGCGCTCGGCGAGGCTGAGGACGCGAGCCGCGAGCGCGATTCCATCGCGCAGTCGCTCGACGCCGCCCGCGCGGAGGCACAGGCATCCGCGGCGCAGCTCGCGGCTGCGGCGAAGCGCGAATCAGCCGCGGCGAAAGCCGCCGACGACAACCGCCGGCAACTCGAATCGGCCCGTAAATCAGAAGCGCAGCTCGCGGAAAAGTCCAACGCGCTGCAAACGGAACTCGCGCCCCTTCGCGAGGAGCTCGCCAGTGTCACCACCGCGCACAGGCTTCTCCAGGAACAAGCGTCGGGATCCATCCGAGCCGCCGCGGATGCCAACGAACAAGTCGCCAAGCTCTTAGCCGACAAAGCAACCGCCGCCGAGGAACACGGACGACTCCGCGGCGAGCTCACCTCCACCGTCGCGCAGCTCGAATCCGCGCGGTACCAAGCCGCGGAGCACGAGAAGGAAAAGGCACGCGTCGGCGACGAGGCGAACCGGCTGCACGCGGACCTGGCGCGAACCAAGGCTGAGAAGGATGCGTCCAACGAACAGTTGCGGGTGACGCGCGAGGACGTCGCGGCGGCGAGAACCGCCGCGGCCGATACCAAGGCTGAACTCGCAGAGACCAAGGCACGCGCCGCCAGGCTCGAGGACCAGGCAAGCCACCTCGCCGCTGACCTCGCGAGGGCCAAAACTGACGTTGAATCTGCGAAATCTACAGTCACCGAGGCCAACTTGGAGATTGAGCGACTGAGACCCGCGCTTGCTTTGGCCGAGGAGAAGATCCGTAACGCCGAGCGCGAGTTCGCCGCCGCTCGGGACCAGTTCGAGAAGGAGATCACCGGCCTGCGCTCGGAGCTCGCGTCCTCCAAGGCGGTGCGCGACGCCCTCGAACCCCGGGTCGAGCAGCTCGGCGCCGAGCTGGCGGAGGCTAACGCCGAGGCGAAGGTTGCGAGGGCTGAATGCGAACATCTGCGCAAGGCGGGCGACGACGCCCGCGAGCGCGGCGTCGGCGCCGAGAAGGAGCGCGATGTCATCAACCAGGAAGCGGAGGGCCTGCGCCACGAGGTTTCCAGGCTGGAGGGCGAGAAGCAAAAGACGGAGACGAAGTGCGCTAGCCTCGAGGCTGAGCTCGCCGCGGCGAAGGCGGACGCGGCGAGTCACAAGAAGACGTCGGAGGAGGAAAAGGCGAGACGCGTCGAGGCGCAGGCTGCCGCTTCGGATGCCGAGGCGTTACAGAAACGGCTGGAGGTGCTCAGGCAGAAGCACGATGAGCAGAGCGACGCGCTCGCGGCGGCGAGGGCTAAGCTCAGCGACGCCGTCGCGGAGACGTCCACCGCCGCGACCCGCCTCAACGAACGGGAGCAAACCGCGAAGAACAACGAAGCTCGACTGCACGAACTCGAACGACTCCTGGCGCAGCGCGAGGCTGAGCTTCGCCAGGCGGCCGTCGTTCGCAGGGCGCTGCACAACGCGGTGCAGGAGCTCAAGGGGAACATCCGCGTCTTCTGCCGCGTCCGGCCCCCCGCGAACGACGAACATGCGACCGCCGACGCCGTGGGAGGCGGCAAAAACATGGACCAACCCTTGTTAAAGATCGACCGCCTCGGCGAGATGGCGGGCCGACGGATGGAGATCGCACCACCCGGCGGTACCAAGAACTTCGACTTCAATTTCGACCGCGTGTTTGGCGCGGACTGCGGCCAAGGTGAGGTGTTTGAGGAGATTTCACACCTGGTGCAGTCGGCGCTGGACGGGTACAAGGTTTGCATCTTCACCTACGGTGAGAGTTTATTTTTATCTTTGTACGGGCAATTTGACTGACGGCACGTGTGTTTTGTTCACAGGGCAAACGGGTTCTGGTAAGACGTACACCATGCTCGGCGGCGACGCGTGCGGCGCGGAGGGTGAGCCCGAGGACCAGGATGGGGACCTTAACCTTCACGACACGCGCGGGCTCATACCGCGGTCGATCGAGCAGATTTTCCACGCGCGCGACGCCGCGTTGAAAGCGGCGGAGGAGAACCGAGGGGTCGAACCCCCGAGCCTGGCCATCTCCGCGACGATGATTGAGATTTACAACGAGGACGTCAAGGACTTGCTCGTCTCGCAGAAGGTGAGCGCCGAGACCAAGTACGACGTCAAGCACCACCCCGACGGCCGGACCACCGTGACTGGGCTCAAGACCGTGGAGGTGGCCAACGCGGGGGAGGTTGCGAAGTTGATGAAGAAAGCGCAGGCGTTTCGGAGCACCGCCAAGACGAACATGAACGAACACTCCAGCAGGTCGCACATGGTCTTCACGCTTCACCTGGACGGCGTGGACGCCGCGGGGCAGCCACTGCACGGCGCGCTGAACCTCGTGGACCTCGCCGGCAGCGAACGGCTCTCACGGACCGGCGCGGAAGGTGCGCGGCTGAAGGAAGCGCAGAACATCAACAAAAGCCTCAGCGCTCTCGGCGACGTGGTCCTGGCGCTGGCCAACAGAGACGCGCACGTGCCGTTTCGTAACAGCAAGCTCACGTACCTCCTTCAAAACAGTCTGGGCGGGGACAGCAAGACGCTGATGTTCGTCAACGTGTCACCAGCCGCGGACAGCAGCCAAGAGACGCTGTGCTCGCTTCGATTCGCCGCCAAGGTTAACGCGTGCCAGTCCAACCAGATTGCGGGTAAAAAGTGAACCGTTAATTGATGACATTCACGCGGGGATTTCAATGACACACATTCATACAACCACTCTTCTCTCTATTTTACGCGTACTCGCATGTACCTATGTAACTTTGTGGTGCCCCTTCCTATTTATTCATGCGTCGAATCCCGCGGCACGCAACACGGCCGTCGCGAGCGCGGCCACCTCCGCCGCCGTCGGCCTCGCGCTCGGATCCCGTCTGCAACAATCGCTCACCAACCGAGCCAACGCGGCGCTTCGTCCCTCCGGCAGCGGCAAAACGAAAGGCTCGGCACCCTCGGCACCCTGACTCATCCCCGACGGGCCTTGCTCCAGCTCCCCGATCGTCACCGGGACCCCACGGCGCCACTCCTGATCCAGCCGTTTGCCACACGCCGCCTCGTGGACGCTCGCGCCCAACGAAAAGACATCCGCGGCTGACGTGGGAATCGAACCCGGGTCCCCGGGGTTCATCGCGAGCACCTCCGGCGCCACGTACCCGCCGTCGCCGTCCTGCAGCTCCCACCCTTTGTCCTTGACGTACGCAACGCCGAAATCGCCCAGTTTGTACGTGCCGTCCGCGTCCAACAGCATGTTGTCGGGCTTGACATCCTGTAAACAAAAAAAACATGACGTCAGTCATTCATTCACACTAATTGCCCATACAGAAATGAAAAAAGAAACTCACCAGGTGTAAAATGCCGTAAGCGTGTACGTGCGCCAGTCCCGCCGCCACCTGCGCCGCCATTCTCCACACGTCAACCTCATCCACCAGCACCCCGTTCGCCCTGTCCAGCCGTGACAGACACCCGCCGAAACTGCCGCACTCGCAGAGCTCCATCTGCGCGTAAAAGTGCCGGTGTTCCTGCCAAGCTCGGTAATACTTGACCACATTCGCGTGCGGCGGAAGGAAGCAAACGGCTTCCACTTCGTGGATGTACCGCGATCGTTCCGCCGGGGTTCGAAACTTAGCCGTCACCTTCTTCACGCAGTACGGCTTGTTGCTCTGCTTGGAACGCACGAGCCACGCCTCTGAGGTCGGCGACCGGCCGATCTGCCGTTGAAAGTCGAAGTGATCGTGGAAACGAAACTCGACCGGCGAGTCGGCTCGAGAACCGGGGCCCGAGCCCGCTCCTCGGTCCATCGATCCCCGGCTGCTGTCGTCGTGGCCGAATATGCTGAAACTAGTGCCGTTCGCCGCGCTCGAACCCGGGACGTACACGTTGGGAACCGTGCGTACTTTACCACTGCCGCACCGCGCCAGCGCCGACGTGCTGACCAGCACCTTGGTCTCGCGGAGCGAGTCGAAGCGTTGCAGCGACGGCGCGTGCGCGAGGCGGGCGTTTCCGCCGCCGTTGACGCCGCCGGACTTGGTCTTCACCGGGCGCGGGGGTGTGTGGGGGAGTCGTGCTGTTTCGTCGAAGGTCTGGAAGCCGCTCTGGAAGCCCCCGAAGGGTACCGGAGACCCGAGACCGCCGTGCGCGTCTCGCGAGTCGAATCCTGAGTCGAACAAAGAGGAGAGCACAGCTGTGCCGTTCAGATCGTCGGCGAGTGTGTGCGCGGGCACCGGGGAAGACATGCGCGCGTCGACGTCGACGCTGAAGCGGTCGAGATGGGTACGCGACGGCGGGGTTCGCGCGTCGGCGTTGTCGGTGAAGACAGCGGCGGCGGCGGCGTCCTCGTCGTCGTCCGCGCGAAGGGAGTCGTCCGAGCCGAGATCGTGCGCGTCCCAGTCGTCGTCTTCGTCCATGTCGTCCACGCCGGCCATGATGCTGCGGAAGCCGCCGCTCTTGGCTTTGCCGCGGGTACCCCCTGTGGACTTGCGCGTCTCCCTGGAGCGGTCGACGGGCGGCGGGGTCCACCCCACGCCGTCCGCGCCCGGGGTGGGGCCGAACGGCGCGGTCGTCGGGGCCCCGAACGGCGTCATGGGCTCCTCTCCATCTTCGCCGCCGTTCATCACGCCTGGAGACATCGAGACGTCGCCGCCGCCGAAGCCCGGCGTGGTTTCTACGCTCAGGTTAAGCGCGGGGAGCATGAGCACGGAGACCGGAGAGGTCATCAGCGTCCCCGCGCCTCCACCGGGCTTCGGGATGGGGGTGACGCCGAATATTCCGCCTCCTTGGTGGGGCACCGGCGACGGTGACGCGCCGGTCTGCGCGTTAAACCCCGACAGCTCGAACGCGGCCCCCGCGGACTTGGAGCGCACGTGAAGTGACGCCATGGCCGCCAGATCCGCGACCGACGGCGAAGCGTTGTCCATCTCTCCACCGCGCGGCTCTCTCTGGCTGGTGCGAGAGTTGACTCCCAGAAAAGCTGTCCGTGGAAATTTTTGAATAATGTTGTGGCCTCAATCTCGTCTCACACTTCACGGGATGAGAGGGGGGATGACGACGGTGTGGCGTCCGAAGGTGAGGATTCCAGTTCCGGATATCGACGGTGCCGATGTCGACGAGAATCGGAGAGATGAGTCGACGACGAAGGGCACGAAGCGGAAGAGAGCCCCTCCAACAAAAGGGCCATGCGAGCACGGGGTGAAGGCTCGCTCGAAGTGCAAGGTGTGTAGCGCTTGTCCGCACGGTCGTCATCGTCATAGATGCAAGGAGTGCGGTGGTGCATCAATATGTGAGCATGGTCGTGAGCGCTCTAAGTGCAAGGTCTGCGGTGGGGGTGCAATCTGCGAGCACGGTCGTCAGCGCTATCGATGCAAGGAGTGTGGCGGGTCAGGAATCTGCGAGCACAGTCTTGAGCGCTATAAGTGCAAGGAGTGCGGTGGTGCATCAATCTGCGAGCACGGTCGTGTGCGCTCTACATGCAAGGAGTGCGGTGGGTCACAAATATGCGAGCACGGTCGTCGGCGCTCTCAGTGCAAGGAGTGCGGTGGGGCATCAATATGCGAGCACGGTCGTCACCGCTACCGGTGCAAAGATTGCCACGCGGCGAAACAGTAGTTTTGTATTACACCAAAGGGATCTCGCGCTACCGCTGGTTACCGTTACTCGTCGCGTCGCTCGCCTGGCTCGTCTGGCTCGCGTTGCTTCGTCGTCGCCTCACCCGTCCCGCACCACCCACACCACGGGGCGGGGAACCGAACGATGCCGACAGCGGCGCACCCATCGGCGCGCGCGATCCGTAAGTCCCGCTGATCCTACGATGAAATCCACCACCACCGGGCCCCCTTCCGTCGATCCCCGCCGCCGCCGCGTTCGTCAGCGACCTGGAGAACGACGACGCGAGCGAGTCCGACCCACCCGCGCTGCTCGACACGAGGCTCCGCGAGCTTCCGAGGCGACCGCCCAGCCTCGTCCGCGACGAGACCCGCCGCATGAACTGCGGCTTGGACTGATTGAACGAAGTCCCCTCCGTGTACGAGCCCGCCTCCACGTCCGACATCTGGAAGCGCTCGTGCTCCGCGTCGGAATCGAAGAGCGCCGGAATCGAACCCGCGTCCTCGCTGTCGTAATCCGAGCCGCTGGCGTCTCCATCGGACAGCTGCGCGTACGCCGCCTCCGTGGACACGCGCTCGGCGATGGCGCCAAAGTCAGCAAATCCCCAAACCAAAACCCCCAAACCCAGCGCCTGCGCCGCGAAAGCTCCCGCGATCCCGCCCCATATACCCCGCAGACCCCACCCGAACTTGAACGTGAACAAAGTGCTCAGCGGAACACCAACCACGTAGAACGCGGACAGGTTCAACGGCCCGCCCACGTGCTGTAAACCAAGTCCGCGCACCAACCCGCTGTGCAAAGCAGCGTTGGCGTCGCTGTAAACAAAACACGCAGTCAAACTGTTTGCCCGTATACAAGTAATTATAATTACGGAAATAGAAATACACTCACCAAAACAGAATTAGCGCCAACACCGGGTAGACGTTCCGAGCCGCCCGGAACGCCGCGTGCTCCGTGCGACTGGCGAACACCGCGGCCCAGTCGTCGCGGTACACGTAGAGCGCCAGCTGGCAGATCGCGGCGAAGCACAGCTGCAGGGACCACGCGCACCCGGCGCGGAATTTGGCGGCGGCGCCGTGCCCGCGGCCGAGGGCGTTACCTGTGAGAGTTAAGTGTTAAACAAAACACGGCGTCAGTATAATTGCCCACACGGAAATAAGTTAAAAAGAAACTCACCCACGCGGCTGCTGGCCACCTGCGATAGCGCCAAGGACCATGCGTAGCAGCACGTTATCGCGCCCATGATCATGGCGCTCACCGCGGTGGGTACCCCGCTGGCGCTGTCCGGGAGTACCCCTGAATATAGCACCGCGACTTCCAGGGCGCTCCACTCGAATAGGATCATGCTAAACGACGGGAGCGCGATCTTGAGGTAGGACCCGACTCCGTTCCAGGCGTCGCGTAGTGAGCCGAACGCGCCGTCGGGGAGGGTACGGCGCCCCGGGTCCCTGTGCACACACTCCAGCCACACCGCGTAGCCGGTGAAGAGCAGCGCGCTGGTCCACGACGACGCCGCCGTTGCCGCCGCCGCGCCGAGGTAGCCGAACTTGGGAAGGAAAAAAAACAGACCCGCGACTTGCACTAACAGCCCCGGGAGTCCCAGCGCCACGACCGGCCGAAAGATACCTTGGGCCTGGAGCCACGTGCACATGACCGTGCTGTATCCGCTGCCCCACATCGTCGGTATGGAGAGTTGGATGTACCGCCCCGCCATCTTCGCGAGGTGTTCGTCTTGCCCCAGCGCGATTAATATATCGGCGCCGAAGAATGAGACGCAGGACATGATGAGCTGGGTGACGACGAGGACGATGAGGCCGCGTTGGAGGCACGCGCCTACTTCACGGTAACGCCTCGCGCCGTTCGCCTGCGACACCACCGTCTCCTGCCCAGTCGCCAGCCCGTAGTTGACCGTCTGGCACATGACGTTCATGTACGAGATGGCGAGCGCCGACGCCGCCAGTTCTTTGGAGCCGAGGTGCCCGATGAACGCCTGCGACAGGATGTTGTTCGCGAACTGTGAGACGTTGAAGGCGTACACGGGAAGCGCGTCGAGGCCGATGCGCCCGGTCTCGCGCATGAACCCGCCGAACCCGCGCGACGCCACGCGCCCGTCGTCGAATTCATCATCCTCGTCCGATGGATCTTTTTCTCCCGCACCCGTCTCTCCAGCCGGCGATGACCCGAGCAGCCCTTCCCTGAGTTCCGAGGTCATCGTACCCGCGGGTGCGTCTCGAGTGGATGAACCGGGTGCGTTGAAGGTGTCCGCGCGAACCCACTCGCGGAACCAACGCGCCGCGGCGAGTGGCGCCGGGGTGAAGGCGCGACGACCCTCACGTGGTACGAGAAGCGTTTTTGGAGAACGATCGAAAAACTTTTTGCCAAAAGGCCAAAGCTGACTCGGAGAAATCTGGAAACGCGTTTTAGGCCCGGGCGGTAAATCGACCGTTTCATTTTCTAAGCCGATCGAAAAAAGGGAACCAAGGATCGAGGTCTATCTGTTTACGGCAAGTCAGTCGGGTTTTAGGGTTAGGGATGGCTTTGGTTCTTCCCTGGGTAAGTTTTTACAAAGAATACGTCGCTGCCACCCGCGCCGTCCACCGCTGTTGTAATAGTAAACAGGCGTGGACCGCGGGGCGACGATCGGAAATTGAATGAATGAGCGCTAACCCCATTCAACGGCGCTTACATGATGGCGCAGCACGCGGGCGCTGGGGCATCCTCGTGGTCGTCGGGGACGATGAGCACAGCCTTCCACGGGCACGGCGACTGCCCGGGGTTGAGCTTCTCCACGGTGGCGGCGGCGGTGACGCAGTACTTGGGGATGTCCAGGCCAAACTTACCGGCCGCCCACGCGTCGACGATGAAGCGCTGGTCCATGGCGTTGGGCTCGAGGGTCATGCCGTCGATGAAGTTGAGGTAGACGATCTTCTCGGTGTGCTTGCCCACGTGGTTCTCGACGATCCCGCCCGCCTTTTCCACGGCGACGGCGGCGGCTTGCGCGTCAAACTTGGGCTTGGACTCGTTGACCATGGCCTCGTCGGCGAACTTGTCGTTGAGCCAGAGCTTGCAGAAGCCGCAGCCGAGGATGCCGGACTCGTCGCCGTGGACGGTCGGGACGTGGCCGGCGGCTTTGACCTCCTGGCAGATGGCTTCGATCTCCTTGAGCTCCTTGACGCCGCGGTTGACGGCGATGCCGTAGACGCCGCCGAGCATCTTGGGTCCGCGTTGCTGCGCACCCTTGGCGTCGGAGCCGCGGCCGTCGACGCACTTGAGGTAACCGGCGGGGTCGACGGGGACGAGCTGGGACTTGTTCATGGACTTGGTCTGGATAGACGCCTGCCAGCCGCGGCCTTGGAGGGCTCCGACGATCTCGGCGGGGCCGAAGCGGGGCTCGGCGGGGGTGACGATGTACGCCTTCCACGGGCAGGGCTTCTGGCCGGGGTTGAGCTTCTCGACGGTGGCAGCCGCGGTGAGGGCGTACTTGGTGATGTCGAGGTTGAACTTGCCGAGGGCCCAGCAGTCGACGATGAAGCGCTGGTCCTTGCCGTTTGGCACGAAGGTTTTGTCGGGGCAAAAGTTGAGGATGACGTACTTCTCGGTGTGCTTGGCGACGTGGTTCTCGACGACGCCGCCGGCGGACTTGACGGCGGCGGCGCCCTCGTCGGCGGTGAACTCGGGCGCGGCGGCGTTGACGCCGCCCTCGTCGGCGAACTTACCGTTCAGCCAGAGCTTGCAGAAGCCGCAGCCGAGGATGCCGCCCTCGTCGCCGTGGACGGTCGGGACGTGACCAGCCTTGGCGACCTCTTGGCAGATGCCTTCGAGCTCCTTGGTGGTCTTGATGCCGCGGTTGAGCGCGATGCCGTAGACACCGCCGAGCATCTTGGGGCCGTGCTGCTGCTTGCCCACGGCGTCGGAGCCGCGGCCGTCGACGCACTTGAGGTAACCGGCGGGGTCGACATCGACGAGCTCCTCCTTGGGGAAGAGCTTGCCGAACTCGCGGCTATCGCAGATGGTAGCCTGCCAGCCGCGGCCTTCGAGGGCGGCGCCGAGATCGGAGACGGAGATGGGGTTGGTCATTTTAGTTCGAGGGTGTTAGGTGAGAGGGGGAATGTACCGACGCGGTGTGTACCGGTGCGGCGCGTTGCGATCTGCCGTGCGGGTCGAAAGGTCCGTTGCAATCGTTGTTCGTTATCCAGATTCCACGGCAGAGATAAAACCCATACGCGAATCGCCCGAATCGTGAAAGCTGACCTGGCGCCGACAGAGCGGCTGGGCACCTATTCTTAGTGTTGAGTTAATTCTTGAGTTAATTTCCGATCGCACGGATAACGGTCTGACAAATATAAATAGACCCTCGTTTCTCGGTTCACGTCCCCGTATTAATTCGAGGGCACGCCTCGGCAACCCACGTTTCGATGACTCGAGTTTTCCAGTGTGAAATTTTCGACGGAAGATCAGGCTCTCTTACAAAAAGTTCCATCCGACTCCGGCAAATATTCAAGACTGATTGCCCTGCTGGCCGAATATCCGGTCACAATGTAGATCCGGTCACAGAGAATGTAGATCCGGTCAGGGGTAATTAGATGAAATACGCGTTCAGTACACATACAAACAGTTACAAACAGTTAGGGATTACGAGTCCGATTGGCGATGACAATCAAACAGAAATTGGATGCGCCCTGATAAGGAGCAGAGCAGAGGTCCCGCACCACCGCGTCGGAAGGCGACGCGCCGGGCGCCAGGCGCGTGAGTGAGTGAGCGACATGGGGACGCTCGTCACGGTGCGCTCGCCGTTCGCCGTTCGCCGTTCTTTGAGGTGGCGGGGATGAGATCAACTCACGTAGTATGTCTGACTGCAACTTCCCGGCTACTCCCAACCGTGCGACGCCACCAGGCGGTCCCCGCCGAACCTGTGGTCCACGCGTTCGTTCAAAAACACGCGCGCGCGATGCCTCACGGACGCCAACACTTCCTCCGACTGTTTGAGCGCCGGTGTCAGGCGATTAAGTTCGTCCTTCGCCCCGGCGGCGCCGTCCGTTTTCATCATCTTTCTCGGCCCGGCTGCGTCATTCTCCGACGACTTCAACGCCGCGTCGAAGGACGCACCTCGCGACACGAGCCTCTCCGCGACGCCCGGCGGGAACTCCTCGCTCGCGACGCGCGCGCTGACCGTCGCCGCGCGCATCCCCCCGCCCCCAACCCCGGATTGATCTCGTTTGTCAGCCGCCGCCGAGGAGCCGACGTCGTCGAGGACGGCGATCGAGGAGCTCCGTCTTCGCTCGGCGTCCGCGGCGGCCACCGCGTCTCCGATCTGCGCCAGGCCCGGAAGCTTGGACGCCGCCTTGGCCGCGCGTGCGTTGAGCTCATCGCTCGCCCTGGCCGCCGCAGCTTTCGCGGCATCCGCGGAATTAGATCCATCCGTTCCCGAGGGGTTACCCAACGCCGCGGCGACGCCAGCCTCCGCGGCGACGCGCGCCTTCTCACCCTCCCACGCCTTCGCCGCGCGTTCGATGTCCCGCCGCCGCTCGCGAAGGGACTCGGCGACCACCTTGACGTTGTTCTGCACGTCACGCAGCGCGCGCGCCAGTGAAGGACCTCCGTCATTTACGTCTGAACCGCCAGCGACGGTTCCGGCACCGATAGTCTCATCAACGCCCTCCTCCGTCTCCGTCTCCTCCTCCCGTGCCTCGAGCGCCAACACCGACTCCATCCACGCCCAGAACGTACCCGCCAGCCCCAACGCGTCGTTCGCCTGCGAATTCACCGCCAACGTCGCGCGCATGGCCGCCTGGTGACTCACCCGAGCGTCGTCGTCCGCGACCAAACCCAAGTCGTACGCCGCCAACGGAGTCGCCGCGAACTTACCCTTCGTCACGCGGCCTCTCAGTTGAGCGGTAAAGAGGTCATGCCGCTTCACCGTGCGCGTGCGTTCCAACTCGCGGACGTGCGAGAACATCTGCGCGAGCCGCGCGGCGAGCGACGACGTCTGCTTGGCGCACGCGGCGGTTCGTTCGTCGCTCTGCGGCGGCGGCGGCCAAGCCTTTGACTTTGTCGCCGGGGACATACCCGACGATGAGTGCTCGATTGCATCCAGCGCGGCGACGGCGCGTGCGATGTACGCGGCCTCTTCCCGCGACGACGCCTCCGCGGCGGTTGACGCGAGGGACGCGCTGCGCCCGCCGCGGAGTAACTGCGCGACGTCCTCGGCGTCCACCGAGGGATCGGCGGGACCCGCGGCGGAATCCGCGGGGAACGGTGGAAGCGTCGCGGCGTCGCGGGAGCCGACGTCGAGGAGCGGTGGGGCGACGGCGTCGGCGTGTGCGCGCGCGAAGACGTCCTCGCGTTGTACCTGCGCGTGTATCGGACGGTGAGGACGTCGGTCAGTACCCCGGTTGCGAGGGTATCGGGTCGGGTTGAGAAGGGGAGAAGGGGTTGTGAATCTGGGAAGATTTGATTTAGGGGCGCACCGTCCACGCGAGCGCGAGTAGCAAGGGCCTGCTGTCGCCCCCCCGCGCCTCGCACGTCACCAGCTCCTCCACGTGCGGGTATCCTTCCCGTGCGAGGTGCCATCGCGCCACTCGCGCGCACGTCTCGTCCTCCGCGGTCCTCGCCAGCTCCGCGGCGACCGCGCGTCTGGATCGCGCATCCTGGTCACCCGCGTTCGATGATGATGCCAGCTGTGCTTCCGCGTATTCCATCGCGGATTTCGCGCTCGCCTCGCGCGCGGACGCGAGCGCGCGCCTCGCGACGTCCGGTTCCGGGTACCCCGCGCATCCCACCAGGGATAGGTCGTGAATCGCGCGCCACAGCGGCGCGCACGCGGCGGGGTGATTGAACTTTGCGCGACGCAGAGTCTCGGCGGTGAGAAACGGCGGTTCTTTGCTGGAGTCGTCGCCCTTGTGCAAGGGAATCGACGGCGCGGTTGATTGGGTGGTGACGCCGAGCTGCGCGAGGGCGCGCGTGAGGTGCTCGAGGCACGCGCGTGCGCTCGCCATGCGCGCTCCCCCTCGCCCCGCGACGCGCGGTGCGTCACCTGGTGTGATTCCATTTTTCAAAGTTGGACAAGTTTTGACTTCTCCGAGGTGAATATAAATGAATCGATAGGCGAGCGCCTTCACTCTTCGACACCGCCATGGTCGCAGAGAAGAGGAAGAGGGACTCGTACGAGTCCGATGTGGTGACGTTCCTGCGGCGCGGCGAATTGTCCATCGTCGCGGCTATCGCCACGAAGCTGCCGGACGTGTTCACCGGCGAGATCCTGAACAAGCTCGATCTGACGGATACGCTCAGCTTGGCGCAGGTGAGCAAGTCGTACAGGGACGCGGTGTGGAGTGCGGGGGGCGTTGGGTGCATGCGGGCGAAGATCAGGACGCACTTGGATAAGTTGAATGACCCGGAGACGACCGATAATCCGGTTTACTGGGCGGCCAGGCACGACAACTTGCCCGCGATCAAGGCCCTGGCGGAGTCTGGGGTGGACATTATCAAGAGTGTGTCAACAAAGAACGGAAACTATAAGGGAAAGGGTACCCCTTTGCACACCGCCGCTTATCGTGACGGTACGGCGGTGCTGAAGTGGCTGATCGATGCGGGTATCGATGTGAACAACCAGTCCTCGATGGGCAGTACGGCTCTGCAAATGGCTACTGAAAAAGGCCACACGCATATCGTCATGGATCTTATTAAGGCGGGGGCCGACGTGAACCTGGCGATGGAGAAAGGCGTAACCCCCCTTCACCAGGCCGCATGGAATGGTCACTATGGTATCGTAGTGGCGCTTATCACAGCCGGTGCGGACATTAACAAAGTCACCACACATGGGAAAACGGCGTTGGGGTTAGCCGAGCGGAAAAAGCGCGAAAAGATCGTGAAGTTGTTGAAGCACTTCGGAGGAGCGCGCTCTCAAAAAGGAAACCCCGCGGTCGAAGCCCAGTGACACCGCGCGGCGAGAGCACGCCATCGTCACCGCACATCGGCGCTTTGTATTTAATACTCTAGATCCTACCGTGGTTACCCATCATCGACCCTATCGCCCGTGCCCAATCGACGTCTGCATGAACGCGTCGCTCGACGATGTTCCCGGCCGTTCGCCCCGCAGAGAAAACTCGGGCTTACCGCACGTGTCCGGGGGCCCGTACCCGTGCCTGGTCCCCGCGCAGTCCCGCCTGTGATGATGCCAATCGTCCCGCGCGCATTCCTCGCCGCAGTACCTGTGATTGGAAGAAAGAGAGATGAACGGTCACGGGTCGGCGACGGGGAAACTTTTGGTTTTGGTTTTTTGGTCATTCGGCGATGACGGTGACTCACCACACGGATGCGCATCTCGCGCATGGCACCAGCCGCACGTCCTCCTTCTTCCGCGGTTTCTTCGCATCGCCCCCCTTCTTCTTCGCCTTGTCGTACCCCGGCATGTTCACCCTCGCCGGCGGCGGCATTCCCATCCGTCGCAGCACCGTCGAATGCTCCGGTTGCTTTTTACTGTACGCCTTTTTCCCGCAGCACCTGTTTAAAAACCACGACGTCATACTAATTACCCGTACGGAAATAAAAATAAACTCACGAGCACATGGCCATCCCGAGCGTCTTGGGCACCCCCGCGTGCGTGCTGGATGCGCTGGCTTTCACCGCCGCTTTGGCCTTGTGCTTGGCGTGGGTGGATACGCCGATCTGGTGCGGGTTGGTTCGGGGCTTGCCGGTGGGTAAGGACGGCGGGGGAAGGGCGAGCCGGGGTCGTCGGGTGGGCATCTCGCGTCTCCCACTCGACGCTGCAGTAACGGTCTTGACGGCTACGGATTTCTCGAACGACGCCGCGAGCTCGTCGTCGTCGTCGTCGTCGTCGTCCTTGGATTCCGCCTGGTTCTCGGCATCTTCGTCCTCCTCCCACCATCGCTCGCGATCGTTCTCGTCGATACGCGGCGCGGGGGGCGGCGACGGCGCGGCGGTCTCCGCCTGGAGGCTCGCCTTGAGCCCGCGCGATGCTTTGGCCCGGGCGCTCGCGCGCTCCAACGCGCGTCGTCGAGCCTCCGCGTGCCTCGCCGCGCGTATCGCCGCGGCGTTCGCCTGCGTCTCCGCGGCGTCGTCGTCGTGGGTGAGTGACGACGACGCGGGTTGGGATCGGGGAGATGACGCGCCCGACGGGCTCACGTCGTCGCTCGACATGGTGGCGCCGTTGACTTTGTGCTGCGGGGTGCCCAACGGCGTGAACAAAGATGAGTGAAAATCGCCCCGAGGGGCTCCACAGTCGCCCAAGCGCCTGGGTGTTGGTGTGAGGTCATGCCGCCCAAACGTGGACGGGCTAAGCCGGCCGCGGGTGTCGCACGTGCCGCGCCGGCCGCGAGACCGGCGCGCGGGCGACGGGTGAAGGAGGAGCCACCCTCGGAGGAGTCGTCCTCGGATGACTCTGACGACGACCCGCTGGATTTCTTCCACCTGATGCCCTCCAAGGATGACAAAGGCGAGGCGATCTCAATAGGGTTTAGGGACTGGGGCAAGAGGATCTGGGGCAGGACGTCGACGAGCTGGTCTATGGCGCGGCAGAACATGGCATCCGACGGCACCTTGGCAACTTGGCATCTCAGTAATTTGCGCAAGGGGTTTTGCAAAGGGAACGTGAGGGAGATCATCGCGCAGTGCCGTAACGCGGACAACGTCCCTTACTCCCCGGAGGAAATTGAAGACATGATCAACGATCTGTACGACAACAAACACACGTTGAACTTGCCATTCTGCTTCACGAAGGGGGCTCAGGAACTCAAGAACAGCATACTCAATGATGTGTTTCAAGGCATCGGAGCCAACAGTGTAGACATGGGGGCGGCGATGGATATCGAGGTGGGTGTCTACATATCACGTAAGGGGAGTGCGGAGGCCGCTTGGCACTACGATAACAATCACAACTTCACGTTCCAACTCTACGGCAGCAAGGATTGGCACACCGTGGACGGGGGAAACAATAAGAACGTCATCAGCAGCAGAGGTTTACTCGACGCACCGAGGAATCGCACGGAGCAACAAAGCAGAACTCCTGACTTTTCAAAGGAGCGCACCACGCGTCTCGAGGCGGGCTCCGTTATTTACATACCCCCCGGACACTGGCACAGGGTCGTACCCGTGGATGCTGACCCGGTGTGTCTGAGCGTCGACATCAGAATAGCGAGCGTGACCAATGCTCGTTGGATGTGCGAGAACATATTTGCCGAGTTCATGTCCGACGTCACCTTTGGATACTGCGGGAACGGAGGGTACCCTACAAACACTGCAACCGTCGCCAGGTTCGTAGGAGCTGGAGGGCAAGACGAAACGTTGGAACAACACGTGGTGAACTACCCGTTTAGACACGATGGTGATTGGGAATCGTGTCAAAGACGACACGTGGACAAACTGAAAGAAATTCTCGACGGCGAATGTCGTCGTCGCTTTTGGAAGCCGCCCGTCGCCATGCCTTTCGAGCCGCACCTCTCGGACGGCATGCACCTGTGCGCTTCCCTTCAGTTTTTGATTGACGCATTGCCCGGCGAAAGAATCGACGGAACCGCCGCCGTGTTGAAGACAGAACTGCGTCCGAAGAGTCGGCTGGTGTTTAATCCCTTCGTCGCCGTCACAAAAAAAAGAATTTCGGACGACAGCGTCGTCATGCACATGCGACACACTTCAGGTCTGACGAGCATGGATTACCAGCACTACGGTATCCTGTGTCCATCCGGCTGCGGCTGCGAGGTGATGATCGACGCGATCATCGACCAAACACTGACAGCGGAGGACATCAAGATCCTGCTCGACTACGACTTCCAGGAGAACGCCGAGACTGACCTCGTGGCGCTCCTCTTCTACATCAATTTCCTCAAGTTGGAGAACTCGGAGACGGACTCGGAGACGGACGAGCCGGATGAGCCGACGCCGCGGGGGAAGTCCAAGGCTACTGCGAAGACCTCGAGGAAGCGTCAAAAGTACATCGTACCCAACTCTTAGCATCGATAGACGTTCAGTCGTACACAGCTCGTACACGCAAAAATACAGTCAGCTTTTTACTGGGAGGCGAGCAGTTCGCGGAAAACCGCCCATGCCCCGATAACGTCCCGTCCCCTCACCGCCGCCCCGACCGCACTCTCGCGCGCGGCGACGGCGAGGTCACACGCTTGGAGTGTCCAGGGGACGACACGTATCGACGGGGCGACGGCGGGTAGGGACACCGGTACGCTGTGGCATCGCATCCGCACGGAAGGCACGTCGGTTCGGCGCGGCGAGGTGACACATCATGGCGACGGCTCAGGAGTGGAGGGAGCGGGGTAACGCCTTCCACACGCGCAAGGAACACGCGCGCGCGGTCGAGTGCTACACCAGCGCCATCGACCTCGACCCGAACTCACCCGCGCTGCGCACCAACCGCGCGGCGGCGCACCACGCATCCCGCGACTTCGCCGCCGCGCTCGACGACGCCAAAACATCAATGTCGCTCGATCCCTCGTGGGCGAAAGGCCATTACCGCGCGGGCGCCGCGCTCGCGGCGATGGACAGGCACACCGAAGCCGCGGACGCCTTCCGCGTCGGGCTCGAGCGCGACCCGTCCAACACAATGCTCGCGCAAGGCCTCGCGAACGCCGAGAAGGCCATCGCGGACACGCCATCGGACGCGGCCGATTGCAAATCCCGAGGCAACGCGTGCTACGCCGAGGGAGGGTACGAAGAGGCCATCGGGTGGTACACGCGCGGGATCGCCATGTCCGTCAAACCCGAATGCGGCATCATCATCTACAGCAACGACAAGGTGGAGTCACTCGCCACGCTGTACGTCAACCGCGCGGAGTGCCACCGGCAGCTGGTGGACATGAAAGCGGTGGTGGCGGATTGCGAGGCGGCGCTGCAGCTCGCGCCCAAGAGTTTCAAGGCGCACCTGCGACGCGCGCTCGCGATGGAGTACCTGGAGAAGTACGACGAGGCGGCGGAGGGGTTCAAAGCCGCGATGGCGATCGATCCGAGCGGGACGGTGGCGTCCGAGGGTCTTCGAAGGGTCGCGGCGTACAAAGACGTCGACGCCTAATCTCGGGAAAAAAGAAAAAAAAAACCAACTCGGGACGAACGCTTGCTATAGACCTACAGCGAATTACACCACTAGAACACACGCCTCATGTACTGCTAAACCGACCACGTACACTCACACACGGACACCGTCCTCCCTTCGTCTCCTCGTGTGTTCACGTCGATTCATATTCCGATCCGTCCGGACGGCTCGCGTCTCACAGTTCGTGTCTGTAGAGGGTGATCTCCTGCTGCTTGAAGTACCGCCTGTCCTCCTCGTCCACCAGCACCAGGTTCAGGTAATACTTGACGCTGAACCTGTCGCTCACGTTCTTGTACGTCGGCGTCAGGTCGTACGGCGACAGGAACAGTCGCACCGGTATGCTCTCCCCCCTCACGGGCGCTCCGTCCATCACTTCGTACTTTGCAATCGTCTCCGACTCGTTATACGTGTTGGGCCCGACGCCGGTGCTCTCTCTTCTTCGAATCTCAACCTCCATGTGCTTGATCTTGATCCGGACCAGCAGGAAAAAGATCTTACCCACGACGACGTCTTTAAGGTGGTACTTCGCCTTGGCGTACTCGAACTCTATGTGCAGGCAGTCCTCTATGCCGACTTCCATCTTTATTCCGGGGTTGTCGAGCCGCGGCGGCGTCTCCGTGTTTCTAACCAGGAATCGAAACTCTTGGCTCACCGTGTTGCCGTACGCGCGCTGCATCGTGACCCGCACGGCGTAGCGCAGGCGGACGTTGATGCCCTGGTACGTCTCGTACGGGAGTTGGACGTCTTTGAACTCGAACGGGATCGACGCCGGCGCGGAAAGTTCTCCGGGCGTCATGACTTCTCGTACCAAGGACACAAAGTCGAACGCGTTTCCGCGGTCAAAGTAGAGCTCGATCTGCCCGAGCACCTCGATCTTGACGCCGAGGTGGTCCACGCGTTTGCCCGGGGATGGGGAGATGTGAACCGTCCCGGCGACGGTATCGCCGTCGGTGAACAGGGGAAGGGTGTCGAGCGAGCCTTGATCGGACTTGACCACCGCGGTTCTCTGCGTGCCTCCCGCGGCGTACGTGAGGTCCATGGTCACAGCCTTGCCGAGGCCGAAGAACGACATGGTTCGTGCTGTCGTGTCCACGCGATCCGCTCTTTCGTGTCTACTCACGCCGTCCCTCACGCCGCGGTCTCGGACGGTACAGGCGGCACCCTAAAACGGAGATGTCAACCTTCTCCCGTGAAACACCCCTTCGTTCTCGAACGTGTCGACCCCGTGGTCTCTCCGCGGAGGTCTTCGGGCGGGTTCTCTCGCCGCCGCGCGTTCTCTTGGATGCACGAGTGACGCACGCGTCGAGTGCGGTCGGCACGAGTGAAGTTGCGCGGCCGTGGCGCCGTTCGCAGTGCCCGCGGGGGAAGAGATCTGGGAAAGAATTTGCCGAGGCGAGATTGGGCCTCGGCCAAAAAGTGTGGAGAGTGGATAGGACGCTCGTCATACGCGGGAGCCGACACTCCCGTCGTTCTCCTCGGAACCATGCCCGCGCACTCGCTCGCCCTCGCATCGGCGTCCTCGTCCATCCGCGTCGACGCCGGCCGCCGATGCGTCGCCCCGTCGGCGCCGCGCGCGTCGACGCGCGCGAGATGGCTAGGTCAAAAGTCGGCGCATGCGGCACCTCGAGGTCGAGCCCGCTCGGCCGCGGGTATCGTGACCCGCGCGGCGTCCGCGGCGGACGCCCCGCCCGCCATCGCCCCCGCGCATCTCCGCACCACCATCACCCCGGTCCCGCCCGAGGTGGCGGCGCAGGGCGGCATGCTCCTAGCGGACCAGCCCGGGATGAAGGACGGATTCGGCGACTTGACCAACCACGACTTCCTACGCGTCAACGTCGACGCGCCGAACCTAAGGGTCCTCAACATCGACCCACCCATCCTCACCGTCGACGACTTCCTCACCGCCGACGAGTGCGACGCCCTCATCGAAGCCGCGAGGTCCTCGGGGGAGATGAAAGTATCCGCGGTGGGCGGCACCGAGAACCAAAACATTCGCACGTCCAAAACCTGCACCCTCAACTCCCCGGCTCTCACCGATCACCCGACCAAACACGCAATCCTCGCCAAAGCCGAGGCGCTGTTACCCCAGCTCACGGGGTTGAGCAAGAGCAAAGGCGCGTTCAAGGCGCCCACGAGCGGCTCGCCTTATTCCTTCGAGCTCCCGCAGGTGGCGCACTACCAAGGCGGCGAATATTTCAAGACGCACGAAGACTCTTTTCCAATTGAAGTCGCCGAGCGTAAGGGGTACCAACGGCGGGCGACCGTGCTGGTGTACCTGAACGACGTGGCCGAGGGCGGCGCGACGTCGTTCGATAAGATCGAGGGACTTGACGTGGAGCCGCGGAAAGGCCGGATGCTCTTGTTCTTCCCGGGGACCAAGGCTTCCATGCCGGATACACGGACGCTGCACACCGCCAGGGAGGCTGTGGTGGGGCACGAGAAGTGGATTTCACAGCTGTGGGTGTGCGCGTACGCGGGGAAGCACGCGCCGGAGGGTAAGCCGCCGGGGCCCGGGGATAGAGCCGCGAGGCGCGCCGCGGAGAAGGCGGCGAAGAAGGCTGCGAAAAAGTCGGGAGGCGGGGGGAGAAAAAACTAGGTAAATTCTTCAGCCTCTCGACGGTTGAACTCTTAGCCTTGTATAACACAACAATAAATAAACAAAGACACCTTGATCACCTCAGCGGCATCTTGGAGAGGACGCCGTACCCGAACCCGACGCCGATGAACGTCGCCACCGCGTACCCCAGCACGCCGGTCAACATGGCGGGGACGACGAGCGACCGCCAACCCTTGCTCGCCGCCATCGCCGCCGCCGTCGTCGGTCCCCCCACGTTGGCGTTGCTCGCGATGAGTAAATCGCTGCGGTTCATACCGAGCTTCTCCCCAGCGTACACGGTGAAGTACAGGTGCGTCATGACCTGCACAAAGCTGAAGAAGAACAGCGCCGGGGCGGTGGACACCATCTGCTTAATACTACCGCTCGCGCCGATTGTCACGAAAAAGAGCTGCATCGCCAAAGCCGCAAGCGCCTCGCCGCTGGGCGCCAGGCCCCCGATCTTCTTGGGAAACGCGGTGGCGAGCGCGACAGTCACGAGGGTCACGATGGGTATGATCCACTGCACGCCAACCCCGGCGGCGCCCGCGATGTACGTCCCCAACGCGCAAATAGACGCCGCCACCGTTAAGGCGTACGAACCCTTGTTCACCTCGAACGCGTTGGACAGCCTCGCCTTTAAGATGACGTCGCTCTTGGCCTCGTCACGCGCGACGCCGTGGCTCGGGTCCTTCAGGTCGTACGCCTGGTCGATGTCAGGCGCCTGCGTGTCCCGCGCGAACCGAAAGAGCGCGCTGAAGTACACAGCAGTCATGAGATTGTCCGCGGCGAGACCCGCGGCGACGAGGTTGGGTGGGATGTTGAGGATGCCCGCGACGGCGACGTAGTTGACGGCGCCGCCGACGTGCCTGGCCATGAGCGCGGCCGCCATGGTCCACGCGTGCTCGCCGAGGCCGCTCATGGGCACCATGCTGAACGCCAGCATGGACCCGAGCGCGGTGCCGCACGTGCCGAGTAAGAATCCCCAGAGCACTCGCCCGGTGCACGTCAACACGCGTTTTAAGTCCGCGGTGAAGAGCAGGAGGGGGATGGCGAGCGGGAGGATGAACTTGTTGACGACGGCGAACGCGGGGGTGACGTGCGGGATGACGCCGGTGTTCGCGAGGACCAGGGCGAAGAGGGTGGAGAGGAGCGGCGCGCCCCCGAGCTTGCTGCCCCATCGCTGCTTTGCGCCCCACAGGCCGAACGACGACGCCGCGAGCATCACCGCCCACACGCCGAAGTTGTCGGTGGGTTGGATCAACGGCCAGTTGAGGGACGCGAGGCCCGCGCCGATGACGTTCGTACGCATCGCATCGCCGCGCCTCTTCGTGGACGACGCGTCGTGGATGCGACGGCCGACGGCGCAGGTCGCGGCGGTCATCTTTTCGTCCGGTGAAAAAGCCGTCGTTGATGTCTGACGCAGACGCACGACGGGGCGAGGGCGGCGGGGCGCGACGGCGCCGTCGACGCCGCCGCGCTTCGTCGCCCGAGCGATGTCGATGCTTCCGCGGAGGAACGGGGCCGCGCGGACCGCCGTCATCGCGCTCATATCACGGCACGGTGCGTGCACGTGCACTGTGACACACACCGAGGGTTCTCACTCTCAACGGCACGAGTTTTCCCAGCTCTTCTGCACGTGCTGACGCGGCGAATCTTCGTTCCGCTGAGAGTCGCCTCACTGTCCAGGGCACCGAGGTACACGACCATGTCCGGCCCACGGAGCAGCACCGCGGCGCCCGTGAGCTCACTCACCGACGCCGCCGAGCGCGGCATCGCCCGCGCGCGATTCAACACCTCCATCGGCAGGCGATACCTCGCCGGCCCGAGGCTTCCCAGGCGACAGTCCTTGGACGAAGCCGCCCAATCCCCAGAGCTCATCTACGCCCTCTTCGTCAGCGCCAAGACGTTCGCGCGGGTACTCGACACGTACGGGCAGATACCCACGGGTACACTCGCGGTCGTCGCCGCGAACGTCGCGGTGTTTTCGCTCCCAAACGGCGTCGCATTCGGCGACGTCTGCCTCAACCCTTACGCGGTGCTCCATCTCAATCAGTTGGAAAGGCTGGTGACGTCCGCGTTCGTGCACGCGGACATCTACCACCTGCTGTCCAACATGACCGGCGTGCTGGAGGACGGCAGTTACCTGGAAGCCAGGGACGGCACCGCCGGGTTCATAGGCAGGCTCGTCACGCTGCTGGGGCTATCGCAGTGTACGTTGGTGGGCATGTCGTGGTGAGTTAATTTCTATTTCGAGTTTCTATTTATTCCCGTATGGGCAATTTGTATGACGTCGTGTTTGTTGTTTAACTCTCACAGGTGCGAGCGAAGGTTCAACGGTTCTTCGACGTCTCGATCGATGGACGCGTGGCTGGACGACGCGGTGGACCGCGTGTCTAAATACGCGTACGGCGGTTCCTCACCGGGGTACCACGTCGTGCCAAAGACATCGGGCGCCGTGCGACTGTTACCTTTTTACAACAGCGGAGTCGTGGGCTTCTCGGGTGTCAACTTTGCACTGAAAGTGGCGGTACGTATATTTTTATTTGAAACTCTTATTTTATTTTACGTATGGACAATTTGTTTGACTTGGAGTGTTTTCTTTATGATAACAGGCGGCGCACAAGAGGCCTTCAAACACTGTGGTGCTCGTCGCCGGGATCGTGCCAGTCCCTGTGCGATACTCCTTCTGGTTCGAGCTCGCGCTCGGTACTTTGATCGTGCCGAGCGCCGGGACGTTCGCGGCGCACTTCGCGGGGACGTTGGCGGGTTTAGTGTCGGTGTACGTGCCGCGTATGAGCGGGTGGGGAGCGTTGGGCGGCAGCGTTCAAGGGGGGAGGAACAGGGCGTACCGGGGCCGCGGGAATAGGCTCGGCGGGCGGTACCTGCGCGAGGACGCGCCGAGGGATACGCGGGACGTCGGCGATGGGATCGATGGGATTGACGGTTCGCCCGCGTCGGTGAGGCCGAGGGGGACGCCGGTCGGTGGAGCGGGTCGGAGGCTCGGAGGCGGCGATCGACGGGATCCGAGGCGGAACAGGGGTGCCGTCTTGGCCAAGGCGTGGAAGGTGCTGTGCGTTCCGTTCGTCCGGTTCAAGTGCGCGGTGGACGAGGGTGCGCCGCTCGTCGTGCACGGTGCGTTCGCGCTGGGGTGTCTGGTGTTGCAGCAGACGATGGCGCGGCACTGCCCGGAGGGGTTGTTGCGGAGGGTGTCGCTGCCGCCCGTAAGCGTGCCGTTCTCACTCGGTAATTAATGATGACGCCTCTTAATACCTACTCATGATAATAATGACGCCTCGGCCGCGAGATGTCCGCGACGATCGCGCCTGTGATCTCGACGAGCGCGGAGACACTACCCGTCGCCTTCACCCCAGCCGCCCCCGCGCCCACCGCCACCGTGGTATCCCCGCCGTCTACCGTCAGCGAACTATCGAACACGACCGTAAACGACCCGACTCCGCGCCTCAGGCCCAACGGACCCATGCACCCTCGTTCGTACCCAAACTCGTCCACCAGCTCTGCGGGCGTCGCCAGCCTGCACGACGCCGCGTTAGTGTTAACCTCGGATCCAAATAGTAACGACGTAACGGCTCGCGCGTCCACGACGACGCCGCCGGTCGCGGGAAGCACGCACACCGCCAAAACTTTTTTTGCGCCGCCCGGTGTCTCCGCGACGAAACCGAGCGACTTGCACAGCGTAACGCCTGGATGTGAATCGACACCGTCTTTCCCGTCGTTCCAGTCCTCGATTCGGATGCCACGCGCGGCGCCGCCGGCGGCCTCGAGCGCGGCGGCGACGTCAACCGTCGTCAGCGGATTCAATTTAGGTCCCCGCGGGCCTTTGCGTTCGATTCCCTCAATCCGGGCCAAAGCGGTTCTTTCCCACGTCTCCGTCCGTACCCACGTCCCGCAGCTCTTTCCCACGTTGAGGTACACCCCGCGTGTGTCGCCCCCGGCCGGGTTCGAACCCACGGCCGTGGAACGCGACGCGAGGAGCCTGCGGAGGATCATGGCGGGCGCCAGGGCGTCCAGCGCCGCGTACGAAATCTGAGCGTCGCTCAGCGGCCTAGCGCCCCAATCGCTCTTCTGCCGCGACTTATCGAGCTCGCGCCCGCCCAGGCACAGCGCGCACATCGACGCCAAGCCCCGCACTTTGACCTCGTCGACGCCCAGCCCCACCGCGATGTCCCTGACGCACACGGTGCGCACGGATATACCCGAAAACCGTTTCTCGAAACGGTCGGGGTAGCTCGCGAGGAGCTTGCGAACGTCCGCCGCGACGCCAAAGCCGCAGAGGACGCACCGCTCAAACACCCGCGCGATAAATTCCACGCACTTCGCCGCGGACCCATCGTCCGCGTCCGGCCCGAGGAGCGCCGCGCAGTCCACCAGCACCGCAGACGCGCCGAGACGCGGATCGTGCGCGGTGGAAGCCCCGGCCGCGATCTGCAGGACGCTCACGGGGGCGTCCTTCGTCCCCGGCCGCCACTCGCAATCGACGCCCACGACCGGGACGTGATCATCGAACGTCGCCGCCTCATCACTACTCTCATCAGGGCCGTCGCGTGCCATCGCGCGTTCGAGTAAGACGCGCGCGGTGTTCAACGCGTCCGGGGTGTCCACCAGTAGGATCCTGCCACGTGGCGCGAGGAGTACGTCGAGCGGAACCGCCGCGCCGCCGTGTATCTCTTCGTCGGAGACTTTACGCTCATCCGACGCTGACGTGTCACCCTCCGATTGGCCGACCACGCCTACACCGAAACCGATCGACTCGAAGTCGAGCGTGAAGTCCGCGTTGAAGTTCGCGTCGTCCCCGGCCGACTCGAACGCCAGCGCGGCGGCACGTTTCGCAGCCTTGTGGTTGCCAACCTCAGCGTGCGCACACGCCAACGGACGCCGAAGCTCTTTGTTGTCCCTCGCCAGCTGCGCCGCCGCACCCGCCGCGCCGCTCTCCACGCACGCGCGCATGAGCACATCCGCGGCGGTGTTCGATAGGCCGGTGCCCTCGCCGGACCAGCAGAGGAGCTCGACGACCGCGCCGGATCTCGCCGCCGGCGTGTCTTTCTCATCCTCCGTGTCATCCGCGTGAGTGATGATTTCTTCTTCACTCAGCGCCGAGGCTTTGTCCCGGTGTCGTTGGACGGCGTTCGCGAGTGACTCCGCGAGTTTCGTCGCGTCACCCGCGTCGATGACGGAGTGACGAACGTCGGGGGTGTGCAGACGGAGGATGCTGGCGAATCGGACGGCGACACGTGGACACACCCCGGACCTCCGCCACTCCACCCCGGAGCGTTTGTTGTCGAGTCCCCCGTCCTTGCCGAGGCAGAGGTCGAAGACACGCCGCGCGTGCGGCGCGAACTCGGCGCCGACGCACCCGTTCCGACGCGCCGCGGGACCGAGCGCGTCGAGCAGCGCGTGCGCCATCCCCCGCCGCTCCGACATGGTGTACGACGAGACGACGCCGCCGTGAGTCATCGAGACCCCTTCGTCTTCGTCGGAGACCTGTTTGCCCTTTACCCCGTCTGATGCACTCGGATCCACTCGGACGGTCGCGACGACTCGCTCTCCGGACGACGCGCCGACGTCGACGACGTTCAACGACGACAGGTACATCTCCCCGCCGACGACCGCGGCGGCCACGAGCGCCCTCGCGGCGGCGGCGTCCCTCCTCGCGCGACGCCTTCCGTCCTGTTTTTTGTCACCGTCACCGTCATGGTCACTTTCGACGCCGCTCTCGTCCCTCGAGTACCCGCCCACCGCGGCGAGCGCGCGAACCAAGTGCGGCCTCACGGGCCTCACCACGCCCTTTTCCTCCCGTATCACCTCCATCAACTCCGCTAACAACGCATCCGGCGCGTGGTCCGTACCGAGGTGGTGACTCACCGCCGCCGTCAAACGTTCTCCGGCGTCTGCTCGTTTAGCGCCCTCCTCACCGCGCATACGCCTCGCCCTCGCCTCCGCGCTCAGCTTACCGAACCGCGCCGACGCCTTGTCACGCACGCGCACGTCGTCGCCCATCTCGTCGATGTCCAGTCGTTCGGGGTACATGACCTCGAACACGCCGTCCGGTTCCACGGACGGTTTGATAGCGTCCGGGTGGTTATCGGTGTCCAGCGCGTTGATGGATCCGTTGATGGGTCCGTTAACGGCAATTACGTTGGTGTCCGCGCCCAGGTCGCCGTAGTCGCGCGTCGATTCAAAACCCGTCCCGACCGCGGCCAACACCGCGCGGCCGCGTTCGTAACGCCTTCGGAACGGGTCAGAGCGAAGCACGGTGGTCCAAGGGTCCCAACGCTTCGGCAGCACGAACCCCCGGCTTCGCTCCCGCCAGGTTACGTCAGCGCTATCGTCGTCGTCTACGTGGCGGATCATCTCGCAAACCAAAACGCCTCGGCCGGAAGCGTTAATGACCGCGTTGACCACCGCGATCGCCACGCGCGTGGTGTGCACCTCGACGTCCTTGATACCGAGCTCGGGGACGCCTCGGATCGCGTACTCGCACGCGGAGCCTTCGAGAATGGGAGGAAAGTCGTCGGATTCAATCTCCGATCGATGCCGTCGCGTCGCGATCCCGGGGCCGAGCCAGTGGCACTTGCGCGTCAGCACCGCCCACATCACGTCGTCCGGGGGAGTCATCGAGGAGTCACGACCGCCGGGGTGCGTGTGCGACGGGTGGGGTAAGGACGGCACGTCCCGAAGCTCGCCCGCGTCGGTCGTCCACCACCCTCGAAGGTGATTGGCCGACGCGCTGCCACGTGGATCCACGTCACACCACGTCCGCCCAGGCACCCGCGCATCCCCGCGCAGCGGGTACAGTAAGTACCCGCGCAGCAGCTGCGACGAGACCTGCGGGGGCGGCGCGTCGGACGCGGCGGACAGATCGAAACCCAAAACATCGCCCGATCCGTCCCGCGGTTCCTCCTCCTCGAGCCGACCGGTGGACCACAGCGTGAGCCACTCGCTCACGCGCGGGTGCCTCGCCAGCGCTAGCTTCCGTTTAGCCTCGTGCACACGCACGCGCATGTTCTCGTGGAGGAACGGTCCGACGTAGCAGCTGTCGCCGCACGGAGCGGGAGGCACGGCGGCGATGGATTTGTCATCCGCCGACGAGTCCATCGTTTGTGTCCCCGACCCGCACGACTCCGCCGCGTGCCACCTGCGCGCGGGTGAGACGACCGCGCCGGCGTCGATGAAGTACTTGACGTTGTACTCCCAGTGCGCCACCTCGTGTTGAACGCCGTCGAGGTCTGAATCGTCGTCGCAAATCGGACTCGTCGCTCGTCTCCGGTTTCTTTTGCGAAGCATGACGAGCTTGAGCTGCCCGACCATGCGCCCCGTGCCGTGCGCGCCCGCCACCTGCCGCTGCGTCGTCACCGCCAACGCGCCCACGCTCGGGCAGAACCGGACGGCGTACTCCACGAGCGCGCCGAAGTAGAATCCGAGCTTGTTCGTGCCCCGCTGGGCACCCACCCACCGCACGAGGTGCCCGGGGTCGTGGTCGAGCGATACGAGCCACGGATGCGCGTCTTCGAGCAACGCCGCGGCGTCCTCGTCGGTGAACACGGCGACATCGTGCGACGCTTCGTCGTCGGATACGAGGTGCGGGGATGTCAGCGACCACGCGAGATCCCTGACCACCTGAGAGTCGGGCGGAGTAGGGACGGGGTGAGCGTGGGTGGGATAGGATGACGTGGGAGGTGCCGACGAGGCGAGGGTCGTCGCCTTCGGTTGGTGCGACGGATGGATGCGGCGTGAGAACTAACCTTGCGCCGGTATCGGTACAGGTGATCCGACACGTGCGACATGCTTCCCCGAAGATCGCCGCGGGTCGCCGACGCCGACCCGTCACCGCCGCGCGTGCAGCCGCGGAGTGGGCATCGATACAAGTAAAGCGCGCTCAGCGTCAAAAGCGCATGTGTCGTCCCGATCACACCATCGCTCACCGCACACGCGACATGGGTGGCAAGAAGAAAGGCCCGACGACCACGGATGAACTCGGCAACACCGTCTCCGTCGCCGAGCTCGAGGAGCGTAAAGCCGCCGAGGAAGCGAGGGCCGCCGCTAAAGCCAGGCGCGAGGCGAAGGCCGCTGCCGCCGCCGCCGAGAAGTCCGGCGATGGAGGAGTGGGCGACGACGAGGGCGACGCCGGTGACGCGTCATCCGCGCCCGTGTTCCTGTCGCTGGAGGATCAGCTCCGCGCGCTGATGATCAAGCAGAACGACGGCGCCAAGCTCACGGGGAAGGAGCGCAAGATGCTCGCCAAGGCTGAGAAGGAGGGTCGCCTCCCACCGCTCGAGGCTCCCGACGAGAACGATGCCAAGAAGCGGAAGGGCCCATCGGCGCTGTCCGCGCCCGAGTCGTGGGCCAGAGCCCTGGAGGCCGTCAGCGTCCACGTCCGCGGCGGCGGCGATGGCGACGACGACACCAACGCCACCGACGCGGTCGTCGACGTCAGCGGCATGGACGTCTCCGTCCGAGGCGTCCGGCTCTTCGAGGATGCCTCCATCAAGATCGCGCGAGGTAAAAAAGTCGCGCTGCTCGGAGCCAACGGCAGCGGCAAGTCCACGCTCGTCAAGCTCATCGCCTCTGGGCGCATCAAGGCGCGCGTCAACGACGTGGCGTGCGTCGCGCAGGAGCTCGAAGGCGGCGCACGATCCGCCTTTGACGCGCTCGTCTCATGCGACCACGTGACCGAGGCTCTCCTCTCCGAAGAATCCAAATTGATAGACGCGATGGAGGCGGCGGAGACGAACGGGTCGGGCCAGTGGGACGACGCCACGTGGCACGACGCCGCCAAGCGATTGGGCGAGCTCGGCGAGGAGCTCGAGCGGCGGGACGCGTACGCGGCGGAGGCCAAGGCGAGGCGCATCCTCGCCGGTTTGGGTTTCAGCGACGTAGACTCCGTCCGGCCGTTGGCGGAACTTTCCGGAGGTTGGCGGATGCGAGCGGCGTTGGCGCAGGCGCTGTTCATCCAACCAGGGCTGCTTCTGCTGGACGAGCCCACGAACCACCTGGACCTGCCGGCGACGCTGTGGCTGGCGTCTTACTTGTCCTCCCCGGCGTGCGCGAAGATGTCGGCGCTCATCGTGAGTCACAGCGCGGATTTCGTATCCGGCGTCGGCTGCGACGTTTTGCACCTGGACCACTTCGCCAACCAGATCGTGCCGCACAAGGGTGACGTGTGGAACTTCCTGAACGGCGCGGATGCCCGACACAAGGCGTCGCTGAAGGCGTACGAGTCGCAGCAGAAGCTATTGAAGGAGATCAAGGGTGGGAAGAACCCGGTTTCGGGGGAGAGGGCGATTCAAAAGTTGCTCAAGACGCCGGGGCAGACCAAGCTGCTGGAGCGGCCGAAGGAGTACGCGGTATCGTTCACGTTCCCGGCGTCCGCCGACGACCGGCCGACGATCGCGGTGCTCGACGCGGGGTACACCATCCCCTGCCGATCGACTCCAATTTACGAAAACTTGCGATTCTCGGTGCACTCCAAGTCGCGCGTCGCTCTCGTCGGGCCCAACGGATGCGGCAAATCCACCTTGCTCGGGCTTCTCACCGACCGGCTTCAACCGCACGAAGGCGAAGTGCAGGTCGATCGGAAGCTGGTCATCGGGCGGTACGACCAGCACTTCGACGAGCTCCTGCCGCTCGACGATGTTAATTCACGATTGTCCGCGTGTTCGCATCTGTCAGAGAAATTCGGTATCAAAGACCAGGACGCGCGTAAGCTCTTAGGCCAAGCCGGTTTAGAGAGCGGCGCGCACTTAACCCCGCTGCGATCGCTGTCCGGCGGGCAGAAATCGAGAGTCGTGTTCGCGTTGCTCGCGGCTACGCAGGCCAACGTGCTGGTTTTAGACGAGCCCACGAACCACCTCGACATCGAGAGCGTGGAGGCGCTCATCGAGGGGTTGAATTCCTTCGAGGGCGGGATCGTGGTGTCGACGCACGACGCGCGGGTGGTGGAGGGACTCGACGAGTGCGAGGTTTGGGTGTGCGGCGAGGGCGAGGGCGGGATCCGGATACTGAGAGACGGTAACGGAGGATTTTCAAAGTATCGCGATGAAATCGCCGCCGAGGTGGAGGCGCGAGCGACGCGGGCGGGCGACGTGGCGCGCGAACGGCGGCGCGTCGCCAAGGGCCGCGGCGATACTCACTAGCGCTAGCGGGTGTGAACGCGCGTGTATTATATCACTCGATGAATATCGTATTAACAATCCAACTAGGTATCTGATCGTAGGTATGCAACTAGGTATGCACGCCGCTGCGCTGCTCGCGTTAATGTATTAGGTAAGAAAGAACGACGACTCGGCCGACGTTTACATGTCATCCTCGTCGCCGCGCTCCATGGCGGCGAGGTTCTCCCGTTCCGCGCGCTCATCCTCCGTGCGCATCGCCTCTGCCTCCGCGCACATGCGCTCGATGTCCTCGGGGGAGAGACGCCCGCGGTCGTGCTGAAGCTTGACGTCAGCCTGCGCTCCGGTGACCTGGTCCCTGGCGATGACCGTCAGGAGTCCGTTGGTGTTAACCTCGAAGATGACGTCAATCTTGGGCTCGCCCGCCTTGGCGCGCTCGATACCCTCGATCTGGAACTCACCGAGGAGGTGGTTACCGTCGGTGTTGCTGCGCTCGCCCTCGAAGATGCGGACGTCAATCTCCTGCTGGTAATCCTGCACGGTGGAGAACTCCTGCTTCTTCTTGCACGGCACCGGGGTGTTGCGCGGGACAACCTTGGCGAACGCCTTGCCCTCGCACTCGATGCCGAGGGACAGCGGGATGACGTCCACGAGGAGCAGGTTGGACGTCGCGGAGTCCCTGGCGCCGGAGAGAATCGCGCCCTGCACGGCGGCGCCGAAAGCGACAGCCTCGTCGGGGTGAACGCTCTTGCAAAGCGCCTTGCCGTCGAAATAATCCGACAGGATCGTCTGCACGCGCGGAACACGGGTGGACCCTCCGACGAGCACGATCTCGTCAACCTGGGCCTTGGTCATCTTGGCATCCTCCATGCAACGCTTGACGGATTCCAGGCATCGCTGGAAGAGGGGCTCGCAAACCTTCTCAAACCTCGCGCGGGTGTACGGCATGTTGATCTCGTGCTCGCCGACGTAGCACTCGACGTCGGCGCCCGTGGAGGAGGAGAGCATGCGCTTGGTGCGCTCGCACGCGGTGCGGAGCTTGCGCTGCGCGCGGTCGTCGCCGGTGAAGATATCCGCGCCAGACTTCTTCTTGTACTGCGACGAGACGTCCTCGGCGAGGGCGGTGTCGAAATCCTCGCCTCCCAAGTGGGTATCACCCGCGGTGGCCAGCACGGTGAACACGCCGTCCTCAATCTTAAGGAGGGAGACGTCGAAGGTACCGCCTCCGAGGTCAAAGACGAGGATGTTCTGCGTGGACTTGACGTCGGCGCCGGCGTCGGCGGCGTTTTTCTGGTCGAGGCCGTACGCGAGCGCCGCGGCGGTGGGCTCGTTGATGATGCGGAGGACGTCGAGGCCCGCGATGGCGCCCGCGTCCTTGGTCTGCCTGCGCTGGGCGTCGTTGAAGTAGGCCGGGACGGTGATGACCGCCTTCTTGATCGGGCGGCCGAGCGCGACCTCGGCGGTTTTCTTCATCTTCTCGAGAACCATCGCCGAAATCTGCTCGGGGGTGAAATCCTTCGGCTCGTCGTCAACCTCAACCTCGATGATGGGCTTGCCGCTGGACTTGTCCTCCTTGACCTTGAAAGGCATGATCTTGACCTCCTCGGCGCACTCGGCGAACTGGCGTCCGATGATGCGCTTGACGTTGAAGAGAGTGCGCTTGGTATTCTGCGCCGCCTGCCTCTTGGCGGAGTCGCCGACGAGGCGTCCGTCGTCGGTGAATGCGACCCATGACGGGGTGGTGCGGTCACCCTCGGAGTTGGCGAGGACCTGAGCTTCGCCGTCCTTCCAGACGGAGACGCAGGAGTACGTGGTTCCGAGGTCGATGCCGATGACGGGTTCCACGAGGGACATGTCTTTCACGCCTCCGTTGAGGATCGCGCGTTCTTTCGCCTTGCGAACCTCGGCGATGCCGTCGTCGCACTGGACGTTGTTGGGGTCGCACGCGAGGCCGGCGGAGTAGGCCTTCTGGGCGCCGTCGAGGTCGCCCTTCTTGAAGAGGGCGACGCCGAGGCGGGAGTGGCCTTTACCCCACTCGGGTTTTAACTCGATGCACTTCTCGGCATCTTCGATCGCGGCGTTGAGTTTGCCCACCGACGCGTAGCACGCGGAGCGGTTGGAGTAGAAGACTGCGGTTTAGGTGGCGATGGGTCGTCGGTCAGTGTCGCGTGGGTCGAATTAGGTAAATGCGGGGTTACACGCGGGTCACGGGGAGGACGCGGGTGGGCATTCGGTGAAGGGCACGAACCGTGATCGGTCGGGTCGTTCTCGATGGCGGCTGTGAAGTGCTTCGCGGCGGCGTCGTAGTTGCCCGCGGTGAAGTCCTTGTTGCCGGCGTCCTTGGCCTCGAGCGCAGCCTTGCGCTGCGCGGGAGAGACCTGTGTTTGGTTCGGGAGGAACGCGATGGGTCAGTCGGGGAACTCGTCGGGTGCAATCGCGCGCGCGGCGCCGATCGTCCGGCGGCACATGTTGGATAGAAACAGCGGCGGCGAAGCGGCGGGAATCTTCTCTGACACGAAACGCACGGCGGGACAACGCCGGTCCGTGTTCGCGCCCACGTTTGGAACTGAGGGGAAAGCGGCACTCACGTTGGCGTTGGTCTTCTTCTTGTTGTTCTTCTTCGCGGGCATGGTGAGAGTTTGTCGGTGCGTGTCTTCGGCGCTGCGTGAGGCACGAAGTGGCGATGATGGGAGGCCACTGCCGCCAAAAAAAGAGCACCTTTCTGTTCTGCAGAGCCCCGCAGAGCCTCAGATTCTTTGTACCCTGAAGCTTTTTAGAGATGCTTGGCAAATAGTCAGGATTCATCAACAGGCCCAAATTCGCAAATCGCGGACGAGAGGAACAGCAGCGCCAAACGTCATCATCAGCGTTCACAGACGCGGGCGCTGTGTGTGGTGGTATGGACGCAGCCGCCAAGAAAACGATCAGGCGCGCGAACGCGCCGCAGTGGAAGGTCGCCATCGGCGTCGGCATCGGCCTGGCCTTAGCCGCAGCCCCGCTCGCGTTCAAGGAGGTACGGGCGCGGGAGCAGAGCGTGGCGCAGATGAGGGACTCGCAGTACGACAAGCAGGGCGGCAAGGACGACGCCCGCGACGCGCGGCTCAAGCGGTCCAAGAAGTGAGCGGTTCGTCGGATCCACGACGAAACGTGGTCGTGATGATAGCGTCGTTCAGGTTTGAATGACAACCTGGGCGCGCGATGCGCCCGTGTAACAGTGTCTAAGCAATGCGCACGTCGTCCGTGACGATCTCACCCACCCACCCCCCGAAGTCAACCGAGATCCCTCCCATCTCTCCACAACCGCCGCGCCCTCCTCGGGCGCCCCCGATGCATCGATCGTTCGCCACCTCTTACGGCGACTCACGCGCGGCTCACCAGCTGGTGCAGCACCTCCTTCACGTACCTCAGCCTCCTCAGCAGCTCCGGGTCCTGCGGCAACGCTCCCAACGAGTGGCATCCGCGAACCCCGCCCTTTGACGTGAACACGCACGCCGACGCCTCGGACGACAGCAACACCTCGCTGCCATCCTGGAAACAAACCTGGATGGTGCGGTTGGAAAGCCTGAAGAGAACCGCGTGCTTGGTGCGGAGCCAGTTCTTGACGTGCGGCAGGTGCGCGCCGTCCGATGCGGAGGAGGAGGAGGTAGCGTCCGGGACCCCCGAGGACGTCGAAGCAGCCGCCAACGCCGCCTCCGCCCTGGCAACCGCCGTCGCCCGCGCCGCGCGAGGGTGGCGGTTCTCGCACCCGGGCGCGTCACCCAACCCGCCCTTGCTCCTCTCCACCGCGCTCCTCCCGTCCGTGGACAGGTACCCGCGGAAGTGCCGCATCAGCTTCACCTTCTTCTCGAGTCCCTCGGGGCACGAAGCCGACGCGGCGAAGCACGCCGGCGCGGGCGCCACTCTCCGCTCGCGGGCATCCGCACCCTCCCTCCGCCTCGCGCGCTCGCGGTACTCCAGAAAGTCACCAGGTGGCCCGTCGTGGCACGCGGACACACCGACGCACTCGCCGTCCAGCGCGGACTGGGTCATCTTCGTCGCGTCGTTGAAGACCACGCCGAAGGTACCGTCGGAGAGGACGTAGCCCATGCCGTACTTTGACGTGTAGTCCACCCAACGCGTGACCCACAGCGGCGGGAACTTGTCCAGCGACGCGGAGGATGACCCGGGAGCGGCGGCGGCGTCGCTCGGGTTCGACCCGCGCGTCGCGTCCGCGGGAGAGTCTCCGGAGTCCATGCCCAGCGTCGCAAACTCCGCGGGATCGATCGTCTTCGCCGCGGCGTTTTTAACGCACCGACCCGCCTCGGCGGCGGCGAGTGAATCCTCCTCCTCCCCATCCCCTCCCGCCTTGAGCTCCTCCGTGGAGCCGAACGTCGCCGCCACCTCCGTCAGGCGCATGGCGGACATGCGCGTCTCGAGCCCGCTCGATGAAGTCGCGCCCGTCTCGGCGGCTCGTCTCGGCGGGCGCGACGACGCGTTCTCTTCATCCGCCGCCGGCGTCCTCGCGAGACTCCGGGATCCGACCACGTCGCTGTCCAGCACATCGAACGGCGCGGGCGTCGCGGGAGGAGGCGTCTTGACGACGTTGGCCGGCGCCGTGTTGGTCTTGGCCTTGACGTCCGCCGCGCGTGGATCCGCGACGGTCAACGGCGAGAGCGGCGCCCGCGACCTCGTCGCCGGCGGCTTCGCCCTCGGCTCCCTCGGCTTGGCGCTCGAGGAGGACGCGGCCGGCCTCGTCGCCCTCGCCATCTTCTCCAGGTCCACGACGGGCGCCGGCATCGTCCACGGCGTCGCGCCGTGCCACCCCGCGTTCATCAGCGGGTGCGTCGCGATCTCCCCAATCTTCGGCCTGTCCCCGGGTTTGGGCGATAGGCATCGTCGGATCAGATCTTTCGCGCCTTCGTTCACGACGCCCTCCGGGAACTCGTACGCGTTGGCCCTGATGCGCTTGTACGTGGCGTGCACGTCGGCGGTCTGGAACGGCGGGGTACCCACGAGCAGGGTGTACACGATGACGCCGATGGACCAGACGTCCACCTCGAATGAGTGCCCGCCGCCTTTGCTCCCGGCGAGTACTTCGGGCGCGATGTAATTGGGCGTCCCGCAGATCGTCGTCTTGCGTTCGGCGTCGCTCTCGACGCGGCACGCGAGGCCAAAGTCGCCGATCTTGAGCCTGCCGCCGGTGGACGCGCTGTCGTCGAGCGCGGGGTCCGAGCCCGGGCCCTCGACGCCCTTGTCCGTGGATGCGCCGCCGCCATCCTTGGCGTCCTTGGCGAAGTCCGCTTTGGTTCCGCTGGACCCCCCCGTGGCTTCGTCGAGTCCCGCGGGGGTGAGGAAGAGGTTACCGAGCTTGAGATCCCTGTGAATGACGCCGTGCGCGTGTAGGTGCGCGACGGCGGTGACGATCTCGCGTGTATATGCGGCGCACTCGGGCTCGGTGAGCCTGCCGCGCTGCTTGACGACGTCGGCTAGCGTTCGGTTGCTGCACAGCTCCATGAGGATGTACACGTTCGCGGCGTCTTCGAAGCATCGGACGAAGCGTACGACGTGCGCGTTGTCGACGCCGCGGTGGATGCGAATCTCGGTGAGGATCTTAGCTCTGGCGCGTTCCTTCTCGAGCGTGCTCTTGGCGACCACCTTGGCGGCGAAGTTCTCGCCCGTCGCCGGGTCCTGCATTCCGTACACGACCGCGAATCCGCCTTTGCCGAGCGGCCTGCCGCGAACGTACGTGCGCGTCTTGGCGTCGCCGGTGCGCGAGCACTTGTAGCGTTCGGTGACGATGCGCGGGCACTTGACCTCCTTCGGGCGATCGCTGCATCGGATATCGGGGGAATGGGGCGCGGGATCGGTCAGCGGCGCGTCCCGGGCGCGCGGGGCCGGGAGGGGTCCTACTGTCGGGAGGGGTCCGAAAGGCTCGATGGGGGTGCGTTTCAGTCGCGCGCGACGTTCGCATCGCGCGTCTCATCGCGCGTGGTACGCACCGTTTCTTCTCCGCGGGCTTGGCCTGCTTCTCATTCACCTGCTTGACCGCGGGCGCGACGTTCTCCCTGTCCATCACCGGCGGATGCGCCGCGGCGGGCGCGGCGGTGGTCGCCATCACTCGCCAGCTGGAAAGCGGGCCGACCCGTCACCACCACCGATGGGACGAAACTGATTCGCGACACGCCCTGGGGGTGGTATCGGCGGGATGCGTATCGACGCGGAGTGCGTGTCCACGGCCGCGATGGAAGATCGAGCCTCCGAGTTCCTTCGCCGAAACGCGGGCCCGGTCGTCGTCGACTGCGCCGAGGCACTCTGCGCGGTCGCCCGTGTTTCCCCTCGAGAACGTTTTTCACCTTTTTCCCGGAACCGATTTTTCGGGACCTGAAAAAATGAAAGTACCGTACGTACGGAAACGAGTGTACGGAGTTCGCAACCGACCGGACATGGCACATCGCGCGTGGCGAGGGGCGTGGAGGTCCAGGACGGTACTTTGAGCGGTCACTCTTACCGAGACAT
>Ga0302114_10000094_pt1 | contig 61623 bp, 31 predicted proteins | sample AG5_Surface_MG_FD_203107 | JGI IMG/M metagenome (GOLD analysis project Ga0302114, IMG submission 203107) | Marine microbial communities from Western Arctic Ocean, Canada - AG5_Surface | ecosystem: Environmental > Aquatic > Marine > Oceanic | place: Canada: Western Arctic Ocean | collected... | reverse complement strand
CGCATCACTTCGTGGAGGCACTCGGGCGCGACGCGGAGATCGCGTCGTTGGACGAGAAGATCCAGGCGGGGATCAAGAAGATTGAGAAGCACCTGCGGCGGCGGTCTTACTTTCTGGGGTTCAGCCACTCGCCCGTGGATTTCATCAACACGGTGGTGGCACAGCAGGCGAGGGACATCGCCATCGTGAGGAACGACGGGCGGAAACGGAGGCTGGCGGAGAGGCGGTCGGATCATTACAACAAACCTTGGGTGGACGAGGCGGTGATGCAGTACGTGACGCGGGTGGCGAAGAGCGGGAAGATTTAAATGAATATAAACAGTCACTCGCTTTGATATTATCAGTCGCGGCGACCGGGGTAAGATGGTGTTTATGCTTTATACACGCGGCGTACATCGAGCGCTTCGATTTTTACCAGGCCACCTTCTTGTAGGAGTGCATGTCATGCACGCCACCCTCCTTCTGCGCGGCGCCGGTGCGTGTCTCCATGCGCATAGAACCGTTGTTCCTGAGCTCCGTCGCGTGTTCCATGGACTTGGCTCCCATGTCCTGGAAGCCCTGCTTCACGCCGTGGGTGAGGTAAGGAACCATCTTCATCACCGGTCCCTTGTCCTTCACGGTGCCGCTCACGCCCTGCGCCACCTTGAGGTGGCCGCTCTCGCTGAGGTAGCGAGTGTCGGAGCCCTTCGCCATGGCGTCCAGGGAACCCATGCCGCGGTACTTCTTCACGCGCACGCCGTTGTCGTAGAAGTACTCACCAGGGGCCTCGGTGGTACCCGCGAACATGGAGCCGCACATCGCGACGGACGCTCCGAGGGTGAGCGCCTTGGTGATGTGGCCCGAGTTTTGGATGCCGCCGTCGGCGATGATGGGAACGCCAAACTGCGCCGCGAGGTTGGAGCACTTGTAGACGGCGGTCGCCTGGCCGCGGCCCACCGCGCACACCTCCTGCGTGGTGCAGATGGAGCCGGAACCCATGCCGACGCGGAGAGCGTCGGCGCCAGCCTCGAGGAGCCTCTTCGCCTGGAGCTGGGTCACGACGTTACCGCCGATGACGTCGAGCTCGGGGACGTTCGTCTTGAGCCACTTGATCATCTCAATCTGGTACACGGAGTCGCCCTGGGAGGAGTCGAGGATGACCATGTCCATGCCCTCCGCGGCGAGAGCCTTGGCGCGCTCCTTGTCCGCCGGGCGGGTGCCGATCGCGGCGCCGCAGAGGAGGCGGCCCTTCTTGTCGAGCGAGGGCGCGCCGGGGGGCGGGAGGAGCTTCTTCGACTTGACAGACGCGCGGGTCATCAGGCCCACGAGCTCGCCCTTGTCGTTGACCACCGGGAGCTTACCCTTCTTGGACTTTAAGAGAATGTCCTCGAGCGTGTCGATGTCCTGCGACGCCTTGCCCGTGACGAGGTCGGCGGCTTTGGTCATGACGTCCTTGAGCTTTGTCGATCGGTCCATGGCCAAGTCTCCGTCGCGGGAGCTGACCAGGCCGAGGAGCTTGCCGCCGACGATGCCGGTGTCGGTGACGACGACGGACGTGAAGCCGCGGGAGGTGGCGAGGGCGTCGCACTCGGCGAGGGTGGCGTCCGGGCCGCGCACCTCGGGTCGGGTGACGTATCCGAGCCTGTGCGCCTTGACCACCTTGAGGTGCGCCACCTGCTCTTCCTGGGTCATGTTGTAGTGGAGGAAGCCGGCGCCGCCGACGGACGCCATGGCGATCGCCATATCGGACTCGGTGACTGTCGAGTAACAAGTGGGTGGTCGGGGAGGCGAGGTCAGCGCTGACTTAGGGGAGGGGAGGGGCGCGATCTGCCATGTGATCTGCCAGCTTGGCGAGAAAAAAACGATCGATGCTCGACGGGTGGGCTCGGGCGACGTACCGGTGTCCATGGGAGAGGAGACGATGGGGGTGCGGATGCTGATGTTGCGGGTCAACTTGGTCGTGAGCTCCACCTGCGCGTTTTGGGAACGAGCTCGCGGTCAGCCGGGCACGGGGCGCACGAAAGGGACGTTCGGCGCGAGGAGTTTGAAAAAGTGCGGCGGGCTCGCGTGGGCGGCGGGGCTCGTCGGGCGGCTCGTTCGGGCACTCACCTCGGGCGCGCCGAAGTCGATGTGACCGGGGTGGAAGATGACATCGTCGTAGGTGTAGCACACGCCTGCGGGTTGGGGTGAGGGGGCGATCGAGGGACGTCAGGCTCCGTCGCGGGAGGCGGGCGACGGTGAAATCGCGGCGCCGTCGGTTCAAGCAAGGCACTTTTGTCGCTAACAACATCGCACGTACCCTTGCCGAAAAGCTGGGCGGCGCTGAAGCCGTCGACCTCGTCGAGGGTGATGTCGTCCGCTTTGCGCTTGCCAGCGTGCCCGTTGGCAGTGGCGGTCATCGTGTACGTGAGGTGGGTGCTCTGTCGCGGCGCGAGAGAGGAGTGATGAAAAGTGAACGTCGTTTCGATCGTTTTCTCCTCGTCAAAGGACCAGTGCCAGCGCATCAGCGCTGGCGAGTTTCGCACGCCGGAACTCTCCTTGTCGTATGGGAATGTGGTTGCAACGAAATGGTCACATTTCGCGTTTTCCTCACCATGTTGTCGTTACCTAAACCATAATTATCGTTTTCGTGTATTTATCCATTTATGAATCGACTTCTGCTCGTCAAAGGGCTGAATATTCGTTGAAGTTTTGTATTTCGTCGATCCAATGACTGGTAACCATACGTGATTTAGCGAAAAAACCCTAGGAAGGGAGAAATAAAATCCGTAAGAGCTCGGGCCTCCGCCCGGCCTCACCCTTTTAACGCGTCGCGACAGAGAGACAACCCTCCGTCACCATGGCGGTCGGCAAGAACAAGCGCATGTCCAAGGGCAAGAAGGGTGGCAAGAAGAAGGCCGTCGACCCTTTCCTCAAGAAGGAGTGGTACGATGTCAAGGCCCCTTCCATGTTCACCGTCAAGCAGGTTGGCAAGACTCTTGTGACCCGCACCCAGGGTACCAAGGTGAGTGGCTGGACAGCCTTACGCGATCCCCGAACGCGCTCGATACGCGTCGCCGCAGTGTTGACGTACATCGACGGATCGATTGCCGCGCAGTTCGCGCCAACTCGACGCCGTCGTGCACCTCAACGGAGCCGCGCCGCGACCGAGTTTCTCTTCTTTTTCAGCGGCATCGGCTGCTGTTTTTCCCGCTAGCCGTCGACGGCGGCCGTCGACGGGACTGGCGCCGAGCGCGAACATCGAACGCTGACCGAGCGTTCCCCTCCATCTCTTCCACAGATTGCCTCCGATGGTCTCAAGGGCCGCATCTTCGAGTGCTCCCTCGCTGACCTCAACCAGGTACGAACCGCGACGGGATCCCAATCATCGGCAGCAAACCCTACTGGGCCACTGCAAATAACCTGTGCAATCATTTTTTTCACCCCCGGCGCGAGACTGATCGAACCTTCCCCTCTCCCCCAAACCGAAACAGGACGAGGACCAGGCCTTCCGCAAGATGCTCCTCAAGTGCGAGGACGTCCAGGGCACCAACGTGCTCACCCAGTTCGCCGGTATGGACTTCACCACCGACAAGCTTCGCTCCCTCGTGCGCAAGTGGTTCTCGCTCATTGAGACCTTCGTCGACGTGAAGACCACCGACCAGTTCACCCTCCGCGTGTTCTGCCTCGGTTTCACCAAGCGCCGCATGGACCAGACCAAGCGTACTTGCTACGCCCAGTCCGGCCAGATCCGCCAGATTCGCAAGAAGATGAACGAGATCATCAACCGCGAGATCGTCACCTGCGACCTCAAGGAGGCTGTCCTCAAGTTCATCCCGGAAGTGATCGGCAAGGAGATCGAGAAGGTGTGCGCTGGCATCTACCCTCTCCAGAACGTGTACATCCGCAAGGTGAAGATTCTCAGGCGCCCCAAGTTCGACGTGACCAAGCTCATGGAGGTGCACGGCGACTACTCCGGCGAGGATGCCGGTGCCAAGGTTGACAGGCCTAAGGATCTTATTGAGAAGGTTGAGAAGAGGGAAGAGGTCGTCGGCGCTTAAGCTTTCTCACGGTCGTGTCGTGTCGTGGGGGATATCATAATGGTTTAATGGACATTTACCATGTTTCAAAATTATTAAAGGGCCTGCTTCGTTTCGTTTCGTGGTTGGCCTCCCCGCTGGGCCACCCGCGCATAATACATCTATAGACAATTGTCGTCTCTCGTACACAATTTCACGCCGTGGTCAGCGGCTTGGTGGCGCACAGCTGGCACTTGACGTACTCGTACGACCTGGCCGGGAGGAAGAAGCTGTTGCGCTCCCACTCCCCCGCGGGCGTCGTCTCCACCGCCTCGAACTCCGCCCCGCCCGAGCAGTGATCGCAGAACGCCTTCGGGCACGACACGCACCGCAGCAGCACAGCCGCGACGGGGGGCGGGACTCGTTTGCTTCCATCCGTCCTCGCGGGGTGGTCGGCGCCCACGACGCCGCAGCCGTGGCACACGTGCTGCGGGCACACCCACCCGCCCCGCGGGGTCTGCGTTAGCGCCGCGCACCCGAAGGACGTCACCCTCGGGCACAGCCGGCACTCCAGCCGCTTAGCCGCGACATCCGGGCCCACGAACGCGGGGGGTATGTGCACGCACCGCTCGGGCTCACCTTTGCAGTTGAGGCACCGGCGTTCGTGCCACTGGTACTTGGTCAGGTCGTGCTCCTTCGCCGCGAGTGCAGCCTCGGCGGAGGCGGCGTGCGCCCTGGACTTGCACCTCGCCGTGGACACCGCCCACGCGCGCTCGTCCTCCTCCAGGTCGTTCTCAGCCTCCACCGGGTCCACCTCCCCGGAACCGAACCAGCCGTTTGTGGGAGCGATGAACAACCCGTCGAGGGGCACGGGGAGGCCCTCCTTGAGGGTCACCACCCTCGTTCCCGACGCGCCCCTGCGAGCGATGGCCCAGTCCGCGGAATCGATCGCGGACGAAGCCTTGGCGCGCGTGGACTCGAACGTGTCCTTGGCGTCGGCGACGGAGGTCAACGCGCGGGTCTCCCCGGTGCCGTCGCACGCGAGCTTCACGACGGCCAACTCGGCCAGGGTCGATCCGTCGGCGCCGTTCGAACCGCTCGCACCCACGCCCGTGAGCCTGTGAACGCATCGCTCGATCCCGCCCTCGTCCGCGACGTCGAGCGCGATGAGCGAGTCGACCTTGCCGACGACCTCCTTCGTGAGATCGGGCGCGGCGGCGACGGCGCAGAGGAGAACCCTGACGCCGCCGCCGGCTTTGAAGCTCCAGGGGAACCGAGCCGCGGCGTGGAGACGCGTGCCGAGGGCGACGTCCGGGCCGTCGAGGCGGAAGTGGGTGATGCGGCGCTGCGTCAGGAGGACAGCCACCGCGTCGAGAGCCTCGGGGGACGACGACACGACGAGCGCCGCGCGACGCTCCACCCGCAGCCGCGGGATCAGGAGGTCAAGCGTCCTGAGCTTACCCGACCCCTCCAGGTCACTCGCGCACAACGCCCTCAGTTCGCCAAGGGTGCTCGTATCATCGTCGCCCGGGATCGCACGACCGATGATCTCGACGTACCTCTCCTGGAACAGCGAGGACTGGGGCCGGGCCACGATCAAGGTCTCGTCCACGCGAAGCTGTCCGCCGCCGTCGACGTCAAAGTCAGCCACGCGGCGCAGCGTCGTCATCCGCTTCAAACCGCCGCCGATACCGCTCCACTCCTGCTCGAGCGCCTCGGCGTCCACGAACTCGGTCCCGTCGCCGTCGTCGTTGGAATTGATCGCGTCCATCGCGTGGAAGACGTCGGGGAAGAGGATGGAGAGCGCCGCGCGAAGAGGGGCGCCGCGGGTGTTGACGGTGTCCCTCGCGACGACGACGGCGCGGCCAAACTTGACCCGCGCGTGGGGGTCAGATTTGGCGAGCACCGGGAGCGCAGCCTCGGCGGCGTCACCCACGGCATCGACGATCATGGTGTGGAACGTCAGCTTGGAGAGGGACGAGGGCAGGACGCCGTCCTCCTCGGGCTTCCGCTGGTGGCTCCCGCCGCCGGACTTTTTCTTCTTCTTCTTCTTGCTCTTCTTCGACGAGCTCGCCTCCGCAGCCTCGGCGGCGGCGGCTGCCTCCGCAGCCTCCTCCTCCGCCGCCGCCTGCGCGGCCGCCTGTGCCTCGTCGGAATTGACGGGCTCCTCGGCAGCCTTCGCCTCGGCAGCCTTAACCTCGGCAGCCTTCGCCTCGGCAGCCTTTGCCTCCGCCGCAGCCTCCACGAGCTTGTCCGCCGGCACGATGATCAGATCGGCGCCCGCTCGAAGGATAGCCGCCTTGGCCGGGTTCCTCTCGTCCGCCGGGCACGTCAGCGTCACCGCGCGCAGCCGCGGGCACCATTTGTTGACATCAGCCGTCCAAGCCGCGATCGCCTCGGGCTGACACACCAGCAAGTGCGAACCCTTGACGTTCATGCTGTCACGTAAGTGCATCAGGTGCGACAGCACGGTGAGTCGCTTACCCGCGCCCACGCGGTCACACACGATGGACCCAACGCCCGCCATGTGCCTCGCCGACAGCCATTCCACCCCCGCGCGCTGATGCGCACGGAGCACACGCCACGGCATGGACCGCGTGGCGGCAGCCTGCGCGGCCGCCGCGGCTGGGAGACCCGGCGCGAGCGTCGGGGGCGTCTCGGGCTGCGGCGCGTCGGCAACCGCCGCCTCCGCCCTGCGAACCGCGCGCCTCGCCTCCCTTTCGCCCGCGGCTGAGTCGAGCGCGGTGAGCCGGCTGGACGTCTTCTGGTCCATCCCGGCGTCCGTCAGCAGTTTCCTGGCGCTCTTACCGAGCCTGGATCGCTCGCGTTTGTCCGCGATGAACGGCGCGAACCCGTCCCAGAGCCTCAGCGCCATCGAGGCGCCCGCGTCGCCCTCGTGCCCCTCATCGCCCTCCTTCTCGACCGGCGGCTCGATGGGTACATCGATCTCACCGTTGAGCGAGATGAACTTGGACTTGACCGCGCCGACGGCGTCCTCGTCGATGACCTCGGCGGGCGGCGCGGCGTCGTCCATCGGGGCTCCGTCTCCGTCGGCGTCCTGTCCGTCTGTGCCGTACGGGTCCTTCGCCGGCTTACCCGCGGTGAGCCGCCGCTGCTCCGCCCACCGGTCGCCCGAGTGTACCTTGCAGAACATCATCGGGCGTCCGTCCTCGGCGTGCCTCTCGTTGGCGAACCCGCTGGCTCGAGCGCACAGCGGGTGGAACGAGGCGTAGCACTTCTTCATGGCGCACTGGGTGCACGCGCCCTCCTGGTCGCACAACGAGCACCGGAGGTTCATCCTCGCCCCCTTGACGAAGGACATGTCGATCAGCGGCGGTTTGCTCTTCTTATCCCGCAGGATGAACACCTCGGGCAGGCACTCGGCGCACGCGATGTGCGCGTGGGTCCCCGGGGATTCCCACGCCACGTCCCAAGCCGACGGAGGGTCTAGCTTGGCGAGCGCGCCGCCCGGCTGTGGGCACAGCGCGCAGACCCCAAACTGCCCGAGCCTCGCCTTGCCGACGTCCAGCCCGTCGTTGCACCCGACGCACATCCACTCGCCGTCCGGGACCTTTCGCATGCCGTAGCAGGACAGGTGCACCTGCAAGTCGCACCCGTCGCAGAAGATGATCTCATCCTTGGCGTCCCAGTGGTCGGGCTCGGGCTCGCCGCACACCGCGCACGCGTCCAGCTCCGCCGCCTTCCTCCACATCTTCGCCACCTCCGCCGACCGCGGGTCGTTCTTGATGTCGAGCGCGGCCCGTGGCTTCTTGGGCTTTTGCGCCTTGGCGGCGTGCTTTCCCTTCTTGGCCGCCGCATCCTTGCCGGCGGCGCTCGCGGGCGAATCCAGGGCGTCGGACCCGTCGGGCGATCCCTTGCGCTTCTTCTGCCCGTCCCTGCGCGCCTTCATGACGGACGCGGGCACCGAGTGTCGCGGCACGGGCTTGGCGTCGCCCCGCTTGACGGCGGCGGAGACTTGAGCCGCCTCTTTGGCCCTGCCCAGCGCCTCATCCGCCTCTCGCGCGAGCTCGACGCCCCTCATCTTCGCCTGGATGGCGATCTCCTGCCGCTCGATAGCCTTCTGCACCGCCGCGGCGGCCGCCGCCGTGGCCATGGCCCAGGGCTCGGTGGACTTTGGTGTCCTGCCCTTGACGCGGTCGAGCACTTCTCGGCTGGTGGGCGTTCTGATCCGCGGGCCGTCGTCGTTGTCGCCGTCCACGGGCGGCGGGGTCGCCGTGGTGGTGCGCAGGTCCTCCATGCTCGGCGTGGACGCGCCCGCGCCGGAGAAGCGCCTCGCGAAGATCTGCTGCGCGGCGTTCGTCGGGTTGACCGGTCTGGGCTGAAAGGCGAGTGATAAATCGCCAGCCGAGCCGCCCGCCGTCCCGTTCGCGCGCCTCCGCATGACGTCACTCCACTGGGAGGTGTCCACGGGGAGGTCGTCGAACATGTGCGCGTCCACGACTGGCGCGCCCTCGTCGTTCTCGGAGTCCGCCGCGTCGTCCGTGGCGTTGCCGTCCACGTACACGTCCGTCGGGGCGCCGTCGAAGACTTGCGCCACGCCACGGATCTCGTAATTGGCCAGGGTGGATTTTGGATCGGCGGCGGCACCCTCAGCCGGCTGAGCCGCGGGGAAAGCCCCGGGAAAGCTCCCGAGGGCATCGCGCAGCTCCTTGCCGTACAACGCGTCGTCCCCGTACGGCATCATCTGATCCGCACCGGCGTTACCCCCACCCATCGACTCGACCACCATAAACGATTCGCCCCTCGGAAAAGTTATCCTGGTGGGCGCCGGAACGTCGGTTCGGTGAGCCCAGCCGCCCGACGACCGGCTGACCGAGAGAGTGACGAGACGCGCGCGGTCGATCGCCGAGTCGCTTTCAACGCAACTTCGATCAGTGCCGCGAACCGATCCGGCTCGTCCCCACGCCTCCAAGGCGCGCGCGCGTAGTTGCGCCGCAAACACCTCGGAAATTGCTTTTCGGTTCGGGCGAGTACGGGCTTTTGGTCTAAAACTCGTGAAATGCGATCACGTTTCTTGGCGCGTGGCGCAATTTGCCAATTTCGCGCCCAATTTTATTCGGCCCAACGTCGCCAACCGTTTGCCCATAAAGACGGAAATTTATTTAATGGGTTATTCCGGTATCGCGACTGAGTATTTAGTTTTAGGATGCCAGAATTCCAATTTCGTCTATTTATCATCATCACGGCCTCCTCTGCGCCGCCCAAGGCGGTGGCTTCGTCGTCTTCGCCTCCGACCGTCTCCCCAGGTACAACCGCGCGACGGACTCTTTCTGACGCCTCGCGGACAGACGCTTCTCGTGCGCCTCCGTGAGCTCCCGCTCGGCGTCCGCCAACGCCAGCCTCGCCGCGCCGATGGCCCCACTCAGCGCGGTTCCGAGCCCCGCCACACCCGCGGGCCTAAACGGAGTCTTCACCGGCGAACTCCTCGCGCCGACCGATCGATGCGGCGGCCTGGTCGAGTCCGGCCGGTACACCGACCGCGTTGGGCTCGAGCGCGTTGGGTCCCGGCCGTCGTCGTCGTCGTCGGGAACGGGCACGATGTCGAGGCCGGGCTCCCACCGCCGCAGTCGTCGCACCGCCCGTCGAGCTCGTCGGTGTATCTTGAGCTCCTCGAGCGCCACGCGCGGGTCCAAGTCGTGATCCGGGACGTACGTGCTCGGGTCGGAGTCCTCGTCCGAGTCGAAGAACTCGCGGGACTCCGCCGTGTCCTCGATGACGGTCTCGTCGTTCACCGCCCAGCCGCGGGGGCGGGGAGAGCGAGACGGGGACGAGCCAGGGCCGCCGCCGCCTGATCCCTGGGCCCTATCCGACCCCCGCGCGAAAGAAGACTCCCGCGCGTCGCGTTTCCTCGGGGACGGCGAAGGAAGCGCGGCGACCGGCCTGGCGTGCGTCTCCTCACGAGCGTGCGTCTCCTCACCCGCCGTCACCCGTTCCGCGACCTCGCGACGAAGCCGCCTGATCTCAGCCTCCCGTTCCCCGAGCGCGAGCTCGAGCTCGTCCGCTTCTCGCGACCGCCTCGACGCGACGAGCGCGTGAGCCTCCGACCTTCGCACGGCGTCGTTCGCCCGTGCCAACTCCAAACGCAACGCGTCCACCTCCGGGCGGTTCACCTTCACCGCCTCGCGCACCTCGTCCTCGGCGCGCGCGAAATCCCGGGCCGACCGGGCGCTCTCCACGGCGGCCGCCTCGCTCGCTCGCGACATCTCCAGGTCAACCGTGAGCGTCCGGATCTGATCCCTGAGCGTTTTGTTGACGTCCCTCAGACGCGCCGCTTCGTCCCGCGTGCCCCGCGCGTCGATCACCTCGGCGGCGACCGCGTGTTCGATGCCCGGTCGGTTCGCGCCGCCGTTGTCGGGGGCGTCCGCTACTCGCGCCGCCGCGAACCGTTCGAGCTCCGAGAGTTTCGTCTCTAACCCGCTCAGCGCCGCGAGTGACGCGGCGGCGATCATGGCGTCGTCCTCTGGGGTCATCCTGGAGACGATCTTGAGGTTGAGCGCGGCGCGGTGTTGCGCCGCCTCGGACCGAACCTTGCGCGCCTCGACGGCTACTTCGTCCCGTGAGCGCCGCAGATCACTTCGCACGTTTTCCAGTTGAAGCCGCTCGGCGTCCAACGCTTTGCGCACCGACGCGTTGGACTGGAGCACGGTCGTCGCGTCCACTCGCTCCCGCTTGAGCGCCTCGAACGATGCCGTCACCATGTCCAGCTGAACCTCCGTCTCCCTCAGTCGCGCGCGGGTGTCCTCGAGCGTCGCGGCGAGGACCGCGGTTTGGGTGCCGTTCGAATGGGTGCCGATCCCACCGGCACTTCCACCCGCGCGCCGCTCCAGCTCGAGTTCCTTTCGCAGCGCGCGGTTCATCTCCAGGAGCTTCTCCATGCCTTGCTCCGCGTCCACGAGCATCTTGCGATACTCGCCGGTGCCGCTCTCGTGCGCCCGGAGCACGAGTTCGTGGTCTCGCAACGCCCGACGTGCCGATGCGGTCCTTGGGGTAACAACGTCGCCGGGCAGGTGGAGAGTCGCGTCGGGGCTGAACGGATCGGGCGGGTCATCGTCCACGTCTACGTGCCCCGGAAAGATGCCGGGAGGACGCCGCCTCGTCGGGGAAGCCTTCGTGGGGGTCCCCATCCAGAGCCAGTTCACGCTGAAGTGAAGTGAGCACCTTCTCCGAGAGAACGTCTCAAAAAACTGAAAGAGCCGTTGCAGTCCTTCTTGTCTTCTCGTTTCCCCAACTCTGTCACGTGCACAGTGCTGCGACACACGATTTCCAAATCGTATTCTTGGATTCGCACCGAACCGTATCGCGGTGTCGCTGAAAACTCTAAAATTGGCTTTTAGATATTTACACGCACGAGATTCGGTTTTTACGAGATTTTTGCGCAGAGTCCCACAGTTCTTGGTCTAATCGAATGGCGGAAATTTCCAACCTCCACGTGTTTTCCCGGCCTCTCTCTCATTGGTCACTGGGTATCCTGCGAGAAAATCCCGCGAAATATCGCCGCTTTTTCGGTGCCTTTTTGTGCAAACGTGGTCGCCAGGGACACACACACACACACGCGCGCGCGGACACACACGTGCCGGTGACACGAAGCTCGTTCAGAGCGCAGAGTGTAGGCCACGACAGGGGGTTCTTAGTCGCCGCGACACGGAAACGATGACGGGCGTCGCGGCGGTGGCGCCTCGCGTCTCCGACCGGGCGGCCGAGGAGACCGGGATCGCGGTCGCGCCCGAATTCGCAAACGCGGACCGGGACGTTCGCCGGACGACGCCCACCTCGGCGGACGCGACCGACGCGAAGCACCACGAAGGTCAGGTCGAGTCGAGCGACTCCGACAGCAACCAGGACGGCGTGAAGCGAAACGACGAAGGGCGCGAGCACGGCGAGGGCGCTTCTAAGAAGGTGAGTTGGTGCACTCGCATAACCCGCACAACTCGCATAACGCTTTGTGAATCTTCCGCGTCTTCCCCATCCCGGAACTGGCGCGTGAGCCGCGATGCGACCGCGCGATGGCCGGAACCGTCGATCCCGACGAGTCATCACGACCGTGTAGGGTCCGGATACGGCGTCGAACGGCCGTGAACGGACGACACGGCGCCGCACACGCGCGTTTCCGTCGCCGTCTCTCGTTTTCCCGCTGGCTCTGAAAGATTCGGGCGCGGCAGATATTTTACCACCCTTACTTTTACCGAGAGACCGAAAACTGACATCGACCCGTCCACCACCCGCCCGTCCAAACAGAGCGATAAAGGCCACGAGAGCGACGGAAGCGGCGCGTCCGGCTCCTTACACCCCCCCGACATGCGCCGCGAGGGATCCACCGACGGCGCGGAGGTCAAACCGTTGGACTCCGGCGCCGAGGTCAAACTCGAGGTTAAACTCGAGGTTAAACTCTCGCTAGAACCCGAAGACCTCGTCCAACGAGACACTCCGGTCAAAGACCTCGTCGCCAAGACGCCGTCGCTGCGACTGGACCGCGATGAACTCGCGTCCATCGCCAACACGAAGGAGTGGAGCGAGGAGGCCAAGGAGTGCTTGGTGGAGTACCGAACGAAGGTTGAGTCTGGGAACGAGGATGCGTTTCCGCTGTGGCGCAAGGAGCAGCTGCAGTCGCCCGACCCGAACAAGAAGAAGACGGTGGAGGAGATCAACGCCGCGATCGCGGAGGAGGCCAGGAAGGAACGAACGCGCGCACGGGCCCAGTCCGGGAACGACGCCGGCGACGCGAACGCGACGACGACCGCGACGCCCGACGCGGACGAGGACGAGGCGTGTACTCTGGAGGAGACCCTCCCAGGCGGTTTGAGTGGGGCGACTGAAAAGTCGCAGGCGGCGGCGGCGGCGGTTAACACCGTCGACGACCCTTTCCTCGCGGCGGCTGCGAGCGCCGCGGCGGCGCACAAGGGCAAGCGCAACGTCAGGTCCCTCATGCTGGGCAGGAAGTGGTACGACTCTGCGCTCTACCCGACCCCGGGCGCCAAGCCCGCGGATGCCGCCAAGACGGAGACGACGACGTCCGAGGGTGACGCGTCCAGGGGCACGTCAGCCATGGAAGGCGGGTCCAGGCCGCCGAGGAACGAGGGCGACAGCGGCGAGTTCAAGCGACCGCCCAAGCTCATCCTCTTCCCCGACGGATCTATGCGCGAGGTGAGCACCGGCGCCGGGGGGAGTAACGCCGCCGAGGAGGACGGGCTGACGCGGACCGACGGCGGCCCGACTGCGGCGACGAGGGACAGCGCCAACGGCGAGAACATGCAGTACCAACTGCCGGCGTCGCACAGGGGCGGACCCCACCAGGTCCGCATCGCGCCCACGCCGCCCGGGCAGATGCAGCAGCAGCAGCAGTACTGGTACCAGCGCCAGGCTGCCGCGCAGTACCACCAGGCGTCTCAAGCGCCGCCGCCTCACGGTGGACATCATCCTCACCACGCCTACGGCTGGCCCACCGGTCCCCCGCCGCCCCAGCCGTATCCGCCCGCTCAGCCCAACCCGGCCCAGCAGGCGCACGCGTGGAACAACTACCAGGCCATGGCGTCGCAGCAGGCTATGATGGGCTGGATGAATGCCATGTGGATGAACGCCGTGGCGGCTACCAACGCTCAGCAGGCGCAGGAGGAGGCGCCGGGTGCCAAGAAGGGCAAGGCTGTCACCTTCGCCCATCCGTCCGGCTCGGACGGCTCGGACGGCGGCTCGGGAGGGTCCGGCGGATCCGGCGACTCGGGGCCTTCGGGAGGTTCGGGAGGTTCGGGCGGGACGCGCGGGTCGGGATCCTCCGGCCAGCCCTCGACGCACAAGCTGGAAGACGGTAACGGAAAGGCTAAGTTCCGCCCGCCTTCCGTCAGCTCGGACGACACCCGCCTCGCGCCCAAGGCGGTGCCGACCAAGGGAGCCAGGAGCAAGAGGCCCAACCCGAACGACAAGAAGGCGTTCGGAAGCCCGTCGAAACGGAAGAGGACGGGCAAGGTGATGTCCGACGCGGCTGACTGCTTACAGCTCCTGAGCGAGGGTGCGAGGTGAGACTGTTTTTGTATTCTACGCAATAGAGACGATTAGAGACGACGACTGGAGAGATTCGCTTTCAAGCATTGTAACACTTAACAGCAGCATTATCATATCATCACGCCCCGGTGTCAACATCGCACGCTACGACTACGTCTCTCCCCAACAGAGACAGCACCGTGAGCTTGAGCGACTCGCCAGCGTCGAATTTGCTAATCACCTCTTGCCCTAACTCGTCGAAGCTCCCGTCCTCGTTCTTCACCAACCCCACGTCCTCCTTGCAATCCCCTGAATCGGTGAGAAGGCTGAGGAAGCCCGTTTCCGAGTCCACATCCATGAGAGAGTACTGCGCCTTGGTCGTGACCGGGACGTCGATGCCGTGGAAGCCGGCTGACAGGTTCAGCGTATCCTCGTAGTGCTTCCCTGTGAAGACGTGCGGTCCTTTGATGTGCAGCCGCTTGTTGCCATTCGCCGTGGCCTTCGGCAGCACCTCGCATATCTCCAGCTTGCACGGGTTACCCCGGACGAAGCAATACGCACCCTTCTTCACCGCCTCCGGTTGTACCTTGATGATCTGCTCATCCTCCGCCATCTCCGCGGCGCCCTCGAAAATGATGTTAACCCTCGTGTTTTCCCCGGGAAAAGACAGGAGTTCCACGTCACGACTTATCCGTCACTCTCTCGCCGGGCGAGCACGTTCGAGGCTTCCGTGCCGGCGACAGTCGCGTCATCATGACCGAGACGATGTCGATGATGAGCTCATCTCCGCCGGACGCACAAAAGGTGGCGCCGTCCACGTCACCCACTGACGTCTTCTCGTTCGATGCCCTCTCGTTGGGCCCGGAGCGTGACGACGGTAATCACGAGTTCAAGCGTCAGCTCGTGGGCGTCAGCGACGATAGGCTGCAGGAATTAATCACACAGCTAAAATGGAGATGTTTCGCCGAGGGCGACGGCGAGGCACTGTACGAGCTAGGGGTGGACGACGACGGAGAGGCCCACGGGTTGGACGATGCGGCTTTTCACGAATCCCTCGAAACCTTGAAGAAGATGGCGAAAGCCATCGACTGCGACTGCTCCGTCGCGCACGAGAGACGGACGCGCGACGGGAAACGGTGCGCGACGTGTTTAGTACGCGCCAAGACCAGCGCCCGCCAGCACAAGGAGATCCGCGTCACGACCCTCGGGAACGTCGACTCGGGGAAGTCGACCATGTTGGGTGTCTTGACCAAGGGCGGATTCGACAACGGCAGGGGGTTGGCGCGAGGCGGCGTGTTCCGGCACAAGCACGAGATTGAATCGGGGCGCACGTCGGCGATATCGCAGCAGATCATCGGGTTCGCCCCGGACGGATCCGTGGTGAACTATTCAAACCCGGAGGTTCGAGAGACGCACCAGCTTCGATGGGACCAGATTGTGTCGGCTTCGAGCAAAGTGATTCACTTCAGCGACCTGGCGGGTCACGAGCGGTACTTGCGCACGACCATGCACGGCATCGCGGGGGTTCAACCCGATTTCGGCATGATGTGCGTCGACGCAAACCGCGGTGGCATCGTCGGGATGACCAAGGAACACCTTTCGATCATGCTCGGGCTGAAGGTTCCATTTTTCGTCGTGGTCACCAAAATTGACATGGCCGCCGCAGAGAACAGAAACGCGACCATCGACGCCCTCAAGAAGCTTCTGAAGAAGAGCAAGACGCCGCTTCTCGTGAATAACGAACGTGACGTCATGACGTCCGTGCAGAACGTCGCGGGCGGGGTCATAACCCCGATCTTTCAAGTGTCGTGCGTCACGGGCGAAGGCCTGGACCTCGTCCGCGCCTTCCTCAACCATCTCCCGTCGCGGCGAAGCTTCGCGCCCCTCGCGGGGAACGAGGCGTTGGTGCACCTCGACGACGCGTTCGCGGTACCGGGTATCGGCACCGTGGTCGCCGGCCTCGTGGTCAGCGGCACGATCGAGACCAAAGACGAGTTGCTCCTGGGTCCCAACGGCAACGGCGAATTCGTCCCAGTCGCCGTCAAGAGCAGCATGAATAAGCGCGTGCCCGTGGACCGCGTGGCGTGCGGGTCGTCCGGCTCGTGGGCGCTCAAGGCGCGCAAGACCGGCACGCACGTTCACAAGGACGACGTTCGCAAGGGTATGATCCTGTGCGCGGCGTCGCTGAACCCGAGGGCGTGCTGGCAGTTTCAGGCGGAGGTTGTCATCTTGTCGCACCCCACCACGTTAAAAGTCGGGTACGCGCCAATCTTACACTGCCTGACCGTGCGCCAGTGCGCCCGCATCGTACGAATGGAGGGCAAGGACGTGCTTCGCATGGGCGACAGGGCGCTGGTGACGTTCGAGTGGAACCACAGGCCGGAGTACGTCAAGGTTGGAACGAGGGTCATCTTCAGGGAGGGCAGGACGAAGGGTGTCGGCGTGGTTCGCTCTACGCTACCAGACGTGCCGAGGACGCCGCCCGTAAACTACAAGAGCGCGAGACAGGCGCGGCTACCACCACGAGGCGATGGTGTGTAATACAATTGATTTAAACGAGTCTCATCGAGTCAGTCACACGCGCGTACGTCGCGAGCGGCCGCGTCGCTGAAAAATCAACCGACCACTTTTTTTTCAAACACGGCAACCTCAGAAAGGAAAACGTGCACCCCTCACAAGTCTTCGGCTCCGACGCCCTGCGCCACGCTACTGGAGGAAGTATCGCGGCACTCAGGAGACTTGCACGTTTGAACCAACCACTCGCTCCACGTTGATGCCCGGAAGTAGGACTGGTCAGTGCGAGGAGGCATCGGGAACGGCGACCCTCGATGGCGTCCTCCTCAGCCAGGCGATGGACGTGCGTGTACACCAAGGACATCCACAAGAAGCAGAAGCACCGGAAGAAGTACGAGGACGGCGTGCTGGACGTCTGGGAGGACCAGCACAACAAGACGAGGCTGTTCGCCGCGGACGATGACGGCAACCCCAAGGGCGAGGCGCTCGCGTTCGGGAATCTCTCCGCGCGCGAGATCTCAGCGCTCGTCGACGGGGACGACATCCGCATCGAGGGCTACGACGTCACCCCGGAGGAGGAACAGGGCGAAGGCGGAGACACGAAAGCCACCGGCGCGGCGGTAACCAACCCGCCGTTCGCGCCGAGGGTGACCATCGCGCGCCCGCGCGGGGTCGCACCCGCCGCGTCGATGGCAAACATCAGGAAACCGTTCAATCAGCCGTTCAAGCCGCCCGCGTTCACCGCGAGGCCCAAGGCGGTGGAGGAGCCTCCCGCGTACAAAGCCGCTCGCATGTCGCCCGAACCCGAGACGGAGATCGACGAGGAGGCCGCCGCGCGGGAGCTGGACGCGTATTGGGCGCAGATTCGCGCGGCTCGAGCGGCGGAGGGTGGGCGCACAGCTGGCGGGTTCGACGACCTCTACGAGGAGGCGCGGCGGGAGAACCCCGGTGACGCGTCTCTCCGTCCCGCGCCCGTCGAACGCGCGGTAGACCCGTCGTCGTCCAAGAAGGCGGCCGTGCCCCTCGCGCAGCGAAAGAGCAAGTGGGCGGTGTACGCCGGCGGGGACACGCACAAGGCGAAGGAGGAGCCCGAGCCGGAGATGAGCGGGTTTGCCGCGGCGATCCAGGCGGCGGGGGGAGGCGGCGATCCTCTCAGCGCCCTGGCCCGACTGGGGAAGGGCGCGGGGGACGATACTGAGCCACGGGCGCGCGACGATGATTTTCCTACCGCGACGACGTCAGCGCTGGAGAAGTGGGGAGAGGGCGCATCGACGGCGCAGAGACAGAGGTGGGAAGACGCGGGCTCGACGGCGCAAGGACAGAGGTGGACGGGTGCGGACATCACCAACGAAGTCACCGCACCGTTCGCCGCCGTCGTTCCGACGCAGCAGCGTCGGCAGGTCCCTCTCAAACCCGCGGCTTCCCCTCAAAACGTCGTCATCAACCCCACCGAGCTGAACCTTGGGTTTCCGAGTAAGGATGACCTGTCCGCGCTCAGGTCTCGATCCGGGGTCACCGCCGGGAGTTCCTTTGCGACGGCTAAGGCGTATCAGACGCACTTTTGCGGCGCCCTGAGGAACGACCTTCACGCGCGCCTCGCGTTCGTCCGCGAGAAGATGGACGGGATCTTACGTCGCAAACGTGAGGGCGGCGGGTCGGTCGCCGCCAGGCCGGGCACGGACGCCGAGCTCGAGGAGGCGAAGCAGCTGTCGCATCAGCTCAAGCGGGGCGACGTGTGCGTGTACCACGCGCACTGCAAGCTTCGCTTCGAGACGTTCCGGAAGTTTGGGTGGAAGAAGAAGAAGGACAAGGACGGCGGCGATTGCGACGAATACGGCTCGCCCGGTTCTTCTGGATCCAACCCCCGGACGTGGCTGTTCCTCGAGGAGAAGAGCGAGCGACGCGGGTACAAGACGTACCAAAAGGGTGACGTATGGGTCATCTCCAACAACCCGCACATGCAAACCGCACACGCAAACGCAATCGGCGACAGGAACAAGGCGCCCTGGGCGATCGTCGCGCAGACCCTGTGGCACGGCCCGGACCAGGACGGCAAGATGGAGGTCAAACTGCTCAGCGCAAAGCCCGCGCACGGAATCAAGGAGAACAACAGGGTGTTCGCGGCTAAGGTTTTCGACGGCGGGTCCACCCTCGCCGAGTTCGACAACGTCGCGTCGATGACGCCGATGTCATTCCACCTCCTGCCGCACCTCCTCGCGGCGCCGCTCGTGGACGAGGGCGCGAGCCAGGGCGTCGTGAACGCCGACGCGGATGCGCTAAAGACAAAACACCGGCTCAACGACGACCAGGCGGACGCGGTGGCGCGGGCGCTCATCGCCGCGGACGAGGCGGGACGAGCGCTCTCCACGCCGTCGCTCACGGTGAGCCCGGTGCGTCTGATCCACGGCCCGTTCGGCAGCGGTAAGACCAGCACGCTCGCCGCGTTCATCGTCGCCGCGGCGGAGAGACTCGGGGAATCGAAGTCAGAGGCGCGGATCCTGGTCTCCGCGCACACGAACGTCGCGGTGGATCGAGTGCTAAACGCGCTCAAGGAGAGAAATTTCACGGATTTCATCAGGGTCGGCGCCCTGCGAAGGATCGACCACTCGATCCTGCCGCACTCGCTGCACCTGGCGGACAAAAAACGATCGGGTGACGTGGACGTCGCCGGGGATAAAGGCAAGCCCCTCCGCGGTAAGGGCGCGGCGCACGCGAACGAGCTGATGGAGATGTTGAAGGAGGCCAAGACCCCGGCGCAGAGAAGGATTCTCGCCCAGGAGCTTGCGGCGACGCGAGCCGGCGCCGCGGACAAGCGCGCCAGGGCACTGTCCAAGGTACGCGTCGTCGGAACCACCACCGCGTCGTGCGGTAACGCCGCGCTGGAGGGCATGAACTTCGACGTCGTGGTGCTGGACGAGTGCTCGCAGATGACGGAGCCGTCGAGCATGCTCGCGATGTCCCGCTTCGGATGCCGAGCGCTCGTCGCCGTCGGTGACCCCAAGCAGCTCCCGCCCGTCCTCGACTCCAAGGACCTAGTGTTGCCAGATGACTCCAAGGACTCCAACAACTCGCCCAACCCGCTCGCGAAGGGGATATTCGTCCGGCTGCGCGAAGCCGGCCACCCGACGACGCTGCTTCGAACGCAGTACCGCCTACACCCGAAACTCAGCGAGACGCCCAACCGATGCTACTACGGCGGCGAGCTCGTCGACGGGTGCGACGCCGCGGAACGAAGTGCGCGGGTGGCGGTCAACGGAGCCCCGCTGAACCCGCTGACGTGGATCGACTCGGGTAGCAGGGACGTGACTCAGGACGGCGGGAGCAAATATTCGCCGAGCGAGGCGCGATTCGCCGCGCTGATCGCCGCGAGGGTCGTCGAGGTGGGCGTGAGCGCCGGGGAGGTTGGAGTGATCACCCTTTACAAGGCTCAGGAGCGCGCCATTGTTAACAACCTCGCCGGGATCCTTTCTCGCGAGGGCGTCAAGGAGGTGTGCGAGGAGGATGACGTTGGTGGCGAGGACGACGGCGCGGTCAAGGTTAGCACCGTGGACGCCTTTCAGGGCCAGGAAAAGGACGTCATCATCCTCTCTCTCTGCGGTGCACACGGCGGAAGTGGATTCGTGACCCCTGAACGAATCAACGTCGCACTGACCCGCGCCAGGAGGCACCTGATCGTCCTCGGGGACTCGAGGGCGCCCGGCATGAACAAGCACCCGGCGTGGGGCTCGTGCCTGAAGATCTCGAGGACCTCGCCCAACGGGTACAAGCCGTCGTTCACGGTGGATGGCGAGTTGCGCGACTGGCTCGACGGGTGGAGCGGCGCGGACCTTACGATGCGCCAGTCCCCAGGGCCAACGAGTCAGTCCCCAGCGTCACACGGGTCGCCCGTCGATGAACACGAGAGGATCGTGCTGGACGAGTCCATCGAGGACCTCAGCACGCCCCCGACGAGAAAGGCGGAGCGCGAGGACGCGGTGGAGCTGGACGACGACGTGGTGGAGCTGGATGAGGCCCCTCCCGTGGAGCTGGACGCGTGCCCCCCTGCCGTGGAGCTGGACGCGCCTTCCCCTGCCGTGGAGCTGGACGACGACGTGGTGGAGCTGGATGAGGCCCCTCCCGTGGAGCTGGACGCGTGCCCCCCTGCCGTGGAGCTGGACGCGCCTTCCCCTGCCGTGGAGCTGGACGCGCCTTCCCCTGCCGTGGAGCTGGACGCGTCCCCACCTCCCGGGTCCCCTCACGAAACGGAATCCCCCGGCGTGGACGACTGGACGAAGGACCCGATGCCCGAGCCCCTAAGCCCCGACCTCGACGTCGCCACCTTACCGGAAGGGCGATTGGAGATCCACGCCGCGCTCGCCAAGGTTGGGTTCACCCCGGAAGACTACTGGCACGCGTACAAGGACATCCACAAGGGTGCGCTGTACCGCGACGAGGACTCGCGGCGAAGGGTGGAAACGAGCAAGCTGGCGCCCGTCGTCGTCGAGTTTTTCGGTACATCCACGGGCACCGCGGCTCCGTTCGAATGGCGAAAGACGTCGTGTCAGCACGCGCTGATCCGTGACCTGATACCCGCGTGCGAGACCTACATCCACGAGTCTGCCGGGTGGAGGTGGACGCGGCTTGCCAAACTCATAGAGCACTTCGACGACCACGCGGCGCTGGAGGCGGAGGCTGGCGGTTTCGGGCACATCGTGGTGAGCGACGCGAGGACGCAGGCGGACGACGAGGCTGGCGCCGCCCACTTCGCGACCACGGGGATCGCCGCCGACGCGGTTTTCAGGAACAAGAAGAACAGGTTCGCGCGGGACATGTGGGACTCGGACTCGGACTCGGATCCATGAATTTCTTTCCATTTTTTTACAAGCACACGACGACACGTCAATGCGCTGCTCTAGCTACTGCGTTTATGATACTACATCGAAAGAATGCACGACGTCTTTCGTCGTTCACGTGGCAAGGTACTTTTTACCCGCCCTGGGCCTTCCCTTGGGGCGGGGCGTAGTACACGCTCCCGGGCGGCTCAGTCCCGTACGGCTGCGCTTGGGTCTGAGCGGGTCGTTCGCTCTGGTCCGTGGAGAGCGTCGCCATCGCCACGCCCCCTCCCGGCTGCTGGAACACCGTCGGCGGTCCACGCGGCGGCACCGTCGCAGTGTACACCGGCACCGGTCCGTGGCCTCCGCCCGGCGGGCCTCCGTACGACGCTGCGGGCATCGCTTGTTGGCCCGGGGCGTACCCTTGCGTCCAGCCCCCGGCGTACGGCTGGGCCATGACTATCGCGTGAGGGGGCAGACCGTTGGGTCCTCCGTTGCGCTTCCTGAGCTCGATGTGTTCCTGGCAGAGGACGCACGGGTTGCAGCACCAGTGGCACATGCAGTCGCTGCACGGGTCTCCGTTGATGCCGTACTTTTCTCGAAGTGCCGAGCGCCACTGGAACGAGTAGAGCGGGCCGAGGTTGAAGAGGTCGAGGAAAATCCCGGTCGACTGCCCGACGACCCTTATGACCGCAGATGCTACCGTGAGGCACGCCATGATGGAGCACGGCTTGGTGCACTCGAACTCGCACGGGGGGTGGTAGGTTCGCGTCTGCATCATCTTCACGTTTGAGTTTAGCACCGCGCACGGGCAGAATATCGCGGCGCAACACAGATCGCACTCGACCTTCTCGTCTGTGGTGCTGCAGCAACATCCGTTGTTACAGCACACGCACGGGTCGGTGTACCAGTGATGCGCATGGTACACCGGAGTCACCTGGTGCGCCATGGGGCGGTGCGTCGTCGTCTGACGAACATTCCGAGGAGAACCAAAGGACGCTGACGAAGAGGAATGTCCACGAAAAAATTCCAAGGTGGCGAGTTTTATCGCGCCCTAAATACGCATGTCGTGATACCAAATAAGCATACGCCATTTAAGTTGCCTCGTAATTCGCATTAATGCAAACATACCGTATGGAATACCAGTCAAGCCCCATCGCATGCTTCGGGATCTTCGCCGGGAGAAGGCCACGTCGCCGAGCGTTGCCACGAGCCACAAAACAACATCCAAGCGTCGCCTTTTTAACACTTTACGCTTACGACAGTATGGCCACCATCGCCTCCTCTACGCTCGCGAGCCGCGCCCGCGTCGCCCCCGGCGCGCGCGCCCTCTCCCCCTCTGCGGCGGCGCCCCTCGCGGCGTCCCGCCCCCGCGGTTCCCTCGTCATCCGCGCGGACGGCGGCTCGGGAATCAACTTTGGCGGTTTCCCGTACATCATCGCTCGCAAGGCTGGCTTCGACACGAGCGAGGGCATCGCGGGGTTCACCCCGTTCGCCGAGCTCTTCGTCGGTCGCACCGCGATGGGCGGTTTCGCCACGGGCATCGCGCAGGAGTTCATCACCGGCGACGGCATCCTCGCGCAGCTGGGCGTCAAGGATCTCCCGAACGAGCAGATCTTCGACTTTTTCGTCGCCACCCTCGCGCTCTCCGCCGTGGCGGGCGTGTGGGTCACCTTCCGCCAGCTCGTCGCGGGCGAGATGTCCCCGAAGCAGTTCAAGAGGTACCAGGCGTTCCTCGGGCTCACCGGCCAGGACGAGGCGGCGCGCCTCAACGCCACGCGCGAGGCGCAGGAGAAGGACATCGACGGCCAGTTTCTCGCCACCGAGTTCAAAGCCGTCGCAGCCGCCGCGGTGGACGGACCGGGGCCGTCCATGAGCGTCGACGAGGACCCCAAGCTCACCCCGAGGCAGCAGGCGGACGGGTCCATGGCGTACCTCAAGTCGGTGGAGCTGAACAACGCGCGGTGGGCCATGGTGGGCTTCGCCGCCGCCGTCGTGATCGAGGCGAAGACGGGCCTCTCGGTGTTCGATCAGCTCGTGATGTGGGCCAAGATGACTGGCGCGGACGTGTCCGTCCTGGACTCCTTCCACCAGCTCAGTGGCCCGCTCTTTTGAGCGAGCGACGCCGGATTCGCCGACACCTTAGCCGCACGCAGCATGTACAACTAGCTATTCTTTCAGCGCTGAAATGAGATCATTTTCACAACGCCATCAAATAATCTGCTCATAGAATTCCGCGGCCTCGGAGGGCCCGCGGCGGTGCGATGGGTGCGCGCGATATCATGTCGCGATGCGCGCTCGCGTTGATCTTCGTGGTCGTCTCGGTCGCGAGGGCGACGGCGGCGACGGAGGCGACGCTCCCTGCCGCCTCCGTCGCGGCGTCCGACGCTGAACCTCGATCGGTCTGGTCGCGACTACTGCGGATGGCGCGGGAGGGAGAGCCGGCACGGGAGGTTGACGACTACCACTACGTCTTCTCCGCGGACTGCAAGCCCTACATGGAGTGGCAGTCCGTCGCGCTCTACTACAGCTGGATGGCGGCGGGCGCACCCGGCCAGTTCACCCGGCTGCTCAGCTGCGACGAGCCGAACTACCCGTACGTCAACTCCGTGCCGACGCACGTCACGCCGCTCTACACCAACATAGACCCGAAGGACCCGTACTCGGCGTACAACCTCCCCGGGTCCATGATGCACTGGACCCAACACAACAGCACCGATCGCAAGTGGGTCATCAAGCTCGACGCGGACATGATCATACGCAAGCCCCTCAGCGTGTTGGATGGGCTCGAAGCGGAGGAAGGACTGGTCGCGGCTGGGATATACGGCTACCTCTCGGGCGTAGACAACGAGATGGCGCCGATGTTCGTGCCCGCGGACGTCGTCCCGAGGCTCGCGAAGGTCGGCGGGTGGGAAATCTTCTGGCACGGCGACCTGGTCAAGGCTGCGCCGCTCTGGTTCGAGTACACCAAACGGGTTCGCCAGGACCCGCGGGCGTGGTGGCCGTTCAAGGGCACCGGGGACGTGTACGTCAGCCAAGCGTCCCCGCGGCCGTGGATCAGCGAGATGTACGGGTACGTGTTCGGGACAGCGATGGCGGGGCTCCGGCACAACGTGGAACCGAGCGCGCAGCTGTACGCGGGGATGTCGCCGTGGGACCAGGACTCGTTCGACCCGTTTCTCATCCACTACGGTCTCAAGATCGAGATCGGCGACTGGGTCTGGGATAAGCACTTCGAACTGCAGGGCACCGCGCACAAGGACAAGCTCAACTGCGAGCTGCCGTACTACCCGTTCCCGATGGTCCCGCGGAAGCACTGGCCTGGGTCGCACCACGGGATGCGGTACGACCCGGGAACCGCGGAGGCGCGGCGGGTGGAGATTGTCATGGAGCTGATGATGGCGCTCAACAAGGGGATACGCGCGTGGCGCCGCGTGCACTGCGGCGAGCCGTGGCCGGCCGGTCTCTCCTCCAAGGGCCTGGAGCACATCGCGGGTGGTGACGTGGTGGACGATCACGCGGAGCACCGCGCGAAGGGCGACGGGCACGAGTTCCAGAGACGAGCTTCGGCGGGTCCGCGGGAAAAGTCACAGGCGGAGCTCCAACACATCCAGCACGCGCAGCGCGCCACGACGGCGAAGGTTGGCGAGGCAAAGGTCCTCGGCGAGGCAAAGGTCCTCGGCGAGGCAAAGGTCCTCGGCGAGGCGAAGGTCGGCGAGGCGAAGCCCGCGCGTGTCGTCGGCGGGCGAAGGGCGGGCGGCGGGTTCAAGGGTAGGAACGTGCGGGAGGGCATGGCGAACACGTGGCTGTGGTTTTCATTCGGGTGGGGGCTGGTGTTGACGGTGCTGGCGCGGTACCTGTTCTGCCCGCCGAGCACTGGCAAGCCGCGTCGCAAGGGTCGTGCGAGACGGCACGAGATTCCCAACAAACGTCGTTGATAGTATGTACGATTCTTATCCAATCAAAGCCTAATCACTGGAGAACGCTAATCACTGGAGACTGTTGACGAACATGATGGAGAGCGCGGCGATGGTGATGAAGATTGGCACCGCGCTGACTCCGTAGAGCACCAGGAAGCCGAATGGGTTACCGTCCTTCTCGTCCCCGTCGTCGTCGTCCATCAACAGCTTTCGTCGTTCGTCCTCGATCTGGGTCTTGATACCCGCCGCCTGGTTGGCGATCTCGGCGTACCTGGAGGAACCCGACCTGTCCCTCCTGACCTCCGAGTCCAGCCCGGGCCACTGGCGGAAATCCGCCAGGAGGGTCTCCACGACGAGGGCGTCGGTCGGCACTCCGCCGTTGTCGATCAGCTCCAGCGCCTCCACCTTCTCGTCCGCGCTCACGCCGGACTCGTCCTCGATGCCGTATCGCTCGCGTCGGTCCGCCAACCTGGGATCCTCGATGGCGAGCGTGAGGCGAACCTCGTTGAAGTTCATCTCGCGCTTGACGTACAGGAGCTTCATGTAGTCCTTGATCTCGTCCACCATGTCAGCGATCCGCGCCGCCTCGGGGTCCACCGCGGGCGCGGCGGGCGCGGCGGCCTCGGGCTCGGCGGCGGGCGCGGGCGCGTCCTCGCCCTCCGCCGCGACGATCGTCAGCGCGCGACGGGTCTCGCGGCGGCCACCGAGGGCCACCGTCTTGGACGCATCGCGCCCGCGGACCGCGATCGCGGACGCCGCGGGCCTCGAGACGCGCGCGGCGCGAGTCGCGGTCGCGGAGACCGTGACGCGGGGGGTCGATATGACACGGGCGATGGTCGCCATCTCGATCGGTCGTCGACGCTACGTGCTGTGCGCTCCGAAGCGGGCGACGCGAGCGGATAGCGTGGAATCTTCCCTTCCAGCGTGTCCGGCCGAATTTTGGCTGAAACCGACCGATTTTTTGCAGGAGGCGGGTGTAGTGCTAGGCCGCGTAGCGTCGGGCGTGGGGTGTTTCTGTGGTCACCGGACACCCCACATCTCTTCTCCGTGTGTCACATGTACATGTGCATAAATTTACAATGATACTAGCACTATGCGAGCTCTGTCAAGACGGTGAACGACTTCATGGTGTTTCTGAGCTTTTCAGCGCTGCCGCGCCACTGTCGAGCTGAACCCTTAAGGCAAATTATGAATACCCTTTTCTTCCAGACAGTCGCCGCGACGAGGGTGTGATCACGGAGCTCAAAATTGTAATACGTCAGCGCCCCTCGCTTATCGACGAATTTGTCGACGATATCCGCCTCTTCCACCGGGTTGTTCGTCAACTCAGGACCAAAGCCAGCCATGAAGCGCTCGAACGGGATGAGCTCCTCGATTGTCGGATTTGCACCTTCTTCGACGCTGGCAAATCTGAGCACAGGCGCGAGTACAATTTTCAGACCCCCATCCGTATCGGAGCTGAACTTTGCGTCGAGCTCTGTGCCACCCGGGTCGGCGATTGAAACAGGCACCTCCTCCCAACCGTCGTAAGTGTCAAAAGTGTACGGCGTGATCTCGGACCAACCGACACCGTGCCCTCCAGATTTTCCCTCCGGACGGGTATAACGACGGACGCCATCGGCATCTGCAGGCGCTAAGCCAGGTACTCGGCCAGCGGTCATGCCCATGACAGCACCCGCCGGCTGTGCGGTACCGTCAAGAGTCAAACTAAATGTTGCCCCGACAAGTGCGAGCACGCCTCCAACGTGTCTGCGAGATACAGATTTAGGCGCCCCACTCGTCATCGCGTCCAGATGGACGGCGGGCGCGGGCGCGTCCTCGCCCTCCGCCGCGACGATCGTCAGCGCGCGACGGGTCTCGCGGCGGCCACCGAGGGCGGCCACGGTCTTGGACGCATCGCGCCCGCGGACCGCGATCACGGATGCCGCGGGCCTCGAGACGCGCGCGGCGCGAGTCGCGGTCGCGGAGACTGCGACGCGGGGGGTCGATGTGACACGGGCGATGATCGTCATCTCGATCGGTCGTCGACGCAACGTGCTGTGCGCCTCGATGTGGGCGACACGAGCGGATAGCGATGGAATCTTCACACGTCATCCAATTTTTTTGTTGTAACCGACCGATTTTTGGCAGGAGGCGGGTGTAGGCCGCGTAGCGTCGGGCGTGGGGTGTTTCTGTCGTCACCGGACACCCAACATCCCTTCTCCGTGTGTGTCGTGTACATGTGCGTAAATTTACAAATCGATTCGGGGAACGTCAACACCAAAGGCTCCGTCACGCCTTGGCGACGCACACATCCAAAGATGTCGATCCCTACATGGCATCTCTCCCTACATGACCTTGGAGGCGACCTCCGAGGTTGCGAAGAACCCTCCGCTCGGGTTCCTTTGTCCCCTGATCTGCACACCCTCGGGGTCCTCGATGCCCATCTGTTTGCGCTGGAAGGACGTGAGCCAGGGATAGTCCGGACCCTCCGCAGCGGGGGTCGCCCTCTCGACGTAAGGGAGCGGCTCTGGGTAGTACGTTCGCTGGTACACGCCCACGGTGTCGCTGGCGAACGAGCCGTTCGGGGTACGAGGCTTTGAGATGAACAGCGGGCCGGGATGATCCGGCTCGGCCCACTGCTTGCTCGGAGGGGGCATCTTGGTGGGGCTCGGGGTGGCGGGGCCATCCTGCGTTTGTCAGGGTGGGGATGTTTCACATTTATCAGCTCGCCGTGACCTTTCGGCGATACGATTGGGCACAAGGGTCGCGGGAGGGCGATCGCGGAGGGTTCGACGCACCGTGAGCTCATCCGGCACGGTAACACTCGTAGGGCGCTTCATGTCGGCCATGTTGTCCACAGGGTTCGCGCCCGGGACTGTGACCGGCCCGACCCCGCGCCTTCCTCGCCGGTTTCCGACACGGCATCATCTCAGTCGGGACCGATCGATCACCCGAGGGTCGTCGGCACCCGTGGGAAATTCCCCACTTTCCCTGGGCGCCTCCCCCGCCCTCAAGAGGTCACTCGCCGGGCGAGAGGGGCGATACCGCGCGCGAGGACAGCGTTTGGTACCTCACTCGGACCTCCGGGTCGCGTCGTGGCCGACAGAGCGCCATGGCCGCGCAGCTCGAGCTCTCGCAGGTGGGTCCCCGACGTTCTCTGAAATTAAGACCCGCTAACAATAGACCGACCCCGTCCCTCCCATTCCCCTCCCCAGGCTGCGCTTCGCGGCTTGGCCGATAAGCTGTACGAGAAGCGCAAGACCGCCGCGCTCGAGGTGGAGCAGGTGGCGCGCGCGATACTCAAGGACGGGAACCGCGCCAACCTCGACGCACTCATCTCCACCCTCGTGAACGATTTCGTCGCGGCGCCGACGCCAAACCACAGGAAAGGCGGGCTCATCGGCCTCGCCGCGGTCACCGTCGCCCTCGCGGGAGCCGCGGACCCCAACCTTCACGACATCGTCCCGCCCGTGCTCCGGTGCTTCACCGACGCCGACCAACGCGTCCGGTACTACGCGTGCGAAGCCTTGTACAACATAGCCAAGGCGCAGAGGGGCGTCTTCGTCGCCCACTTCGCCGAGACGTTCGACGCGCTCTGTAAGCTATCCGCGGATGCCGACCCGAACGTCCAGAACGCGGCGCACTTACTGGACAGGCTCGTGAAGGACATCGTGACGGAGTCGGTGGAAGGGTTCGACGTCGCAACGTTCGCGCCGATGTTACGGGAACGCATCGGGGTGTTGAACCCGTACGTGCGGCAGTTTTTAGTCGGCTGGATCGCCGCGCTGGACTCGGTGCCCGAGATTGACATGCTGACGCACCTGCCGGACATGGCGGACGGGCTGCTGAACATGCTGAGCGATCCCAACCGGGAGATACGGCAGCAGGCGGACGGTGCGCTCGGGGACTTTCTGGCGGAGATCAAGGGCGAAGGTAAGTCCGCGCACGGGAACGCGGACCTCGGAGCGCTGGTGGGCATTTTGGTCAAGAGGTGTCGCGGCTCGGCGGATGAGTTCACGCGCGTCACGTGCATCAACTGGCTCAGGGAGTTCGTGTCACTCGCGGGAGATAGCCCGCGGCTCGTGCCGCACTTCGCGTCCATCATCGGCGCGGTGCTGCCGTGCATGTCGCGGACCGAGTCGAAGGTTCGGGAAACGAGTTCACGCGCTTCGGGCGAACTCTTGGCAAAGGCGGTGGAGAGGGTTCGCGAGATTCGGGTCGGTGAGATTGAACCGAGTGGCGGGCTGGACCTCCCGGGGGTGCTCGTGGCGCTGACGGGGCACGTGGGCGCCGGCGCGAAAGGCCCGACGCGGCTCGAGGCGCTTCGATGGTACGCCGCTTTGTGCGACGGAAGTCCGGAGACGGTTCGGCGACTTTCCCTCGACGGCGCGGCCGAGAACGGCGCTCTCGACGAGCTGCTCGACTCCCTCCGGCACGACTCGGACGAGGTGGTGACGCGCGCGATGCGGGTGGTCGGGTCGTTGGGCAACGGCGAGGAGGCGGACTTCGACGGCGTGGTGCGTCGAGTGGTGGGTATGTTCGCGGGGGAGGGGGGGATCGACGTGCTCGAGCGGCGCGGCTCCGCCGTGGTCAGGACCCTTTGCGCGGAGCTGGGCGCCGAGCGCGTGTACTGCAAGATCGCGGCGATCGTGTGCGAGGGCGGGGTGGCGGGGGATGGGGACGAATTCGGCGGGCTGGACTTCGCGGCGGCGATGGTCGAGGCCATGAACCTCATACTTCTGACCGCGCCCGAGTGCGCCGGTATGCGTAAGTCGCTGAGCGGTTCGCCCGTGGGGTCCTCGGTGGGAGAGTCGCGTGAACCCCTTAAGAAACGTGGTCAAACGGGTGGCGACGGCGTCGAACTGTTCCTCGCGTTGTACCCGTGCTGGTGCCACAGCGCCGTGTCCACCGTGGCGCTGTGTCTGCTGTCCAGGGCGTACACTCACGCGCTCCGGGTGGTGCGGTCGATGGGCGACGCCGAGTCTGAGGTGACGGTGCGGACGTTGGTCCAGATCGATCAGCTCGTGCACCTCCTCGAGTCCCCGATGTTCGCCAACCTGCGGCTGCGTCTGTTGGAGCCGAACACACACCCGGATCTCGTGCGGGGACTGTACGCGCTGCTCATGCTGCTACCGCAGAGCGACGCGTTCAGGACGCTTCACGCGAGGTTAAGCGCGGTGCCCACGCTCGCGTTGTCGCGGCTCGGCGTGAACGACGGAGTTGACGGGGTGGGCGGTGACGCGTCGGGTGGAACCGGCGGGTGCCTGGACGGGGGCGGGGTGGACCTCACGAAGTTAGCGGCGACGTACGCGGAGGTCAGGGGCAGGCACGTTCGCGCCGCGGAGGAGAAGAGGGTACGAGCCACGCGGGAGCGCGAGTGAAAGAAGGAAGGTTTCATCGACGCAGACATTAAAAACATTAAAAACATTACATCGCCGTCGTCACGCGCGCATCGTTCCTCGTTCGTATCGCGTGTATCCGTGCGTTCACTTCACTTGTACGGGCGCGTGCGCTGGATCTTGGTGTACGCCCAGACGAACGCCACGGACGCGGCAGCCTTGACCACGTTGTTGGCCGCGCCCTTGACCGCGACGCGGAGGTTGAACGGCTCGGGGGTTTCAACGACAAAGGCGCCGATATCGATGGCGGGCCGCGCGTTCGCGTCATCCTCCGCGCGGATCTCCCGGATCTCGGCCGCGATGTCGGCGAGGTCGATGCATGTCTCGGGCGTGGGCGTGCACTTGGGCGCGGGGGGGCACTCGAGGCAGAGGGAGAGCCGCTCGAGCTGCACGGTGGCGTCGGTCGTCTCTTTGGTTACGTCCTCGAAGGTTACGTGCTCGTCGCAGAAGAACGCGTTGAGGCCGCTGCGAGCGATGAAGACGACCGCGCCGATCACCGCACCCGCGCCTACGCTCCCGACCGCATCGGAGAGTCGCAGCGCCGCGACGCACTCGCACTGCGAGGGGATATCGGCCTCGAACGTGCAGAGGGGAGGGGGGGTCGCGGTTTTGTCGTTGGTGGCGAAGGACGGTGTGAACGCGGTGTGATTGTCGGACTCCGCGTGCGAGCGCAAGGCGGTGTTCGACACTAGCGCCGCAAGCATGACGGTCCAGAGGGTGAGGATGCGGGCTTGGAACATGCGGGCGATGTGAGTTGACGGCGCAGTATCCGTTTGGACTGCTCGCGTTTTGAAAAAAGAAGTTTGAGAAAACACTCGAGCTCGATATCATATTCGCAGTCGTGGCTCAAGTTTTGGCGGCAACACTTCGCCACGCGCGCCCCCGTCGTGGTCAATCATATCCTAGCTAGCTAGGCACCCAAGTATTGATGACAACGCCGGATGAGATCGCGCATGAGATCGCGCTGGATAACGAGGCAATAGCCCGATGCAACCAGTGCGTAGAGCGCGTGGAGGAGTTCGTGGAGGAGTTGAAAGCGCACGTCGACGACTTGGAGAACGTCAAGAAGGCAGAGAGCCGGGAGATGAAGAAGAAGGTGAGGAAGGTGGCCAAGGTGCGGGCAGAGAGCCGGGAGATGCATATGAAGGATAAAGAGAGGGCGGAGGAACGCAGTGCGATGCGAAGGGAGATGCAGAAGAAGGACGAGCCCAAGAAGGAGTCAACGAGGTCGGGGTTACGCAAGGGCTTCCTGTAGACCGCCTCTCACGTGGACCCGGCGACACGGATCTGATACGCGCGATACGTTCCATCATCAATTGCATGCGCGACGACGGGCACCGACTCAATACGTCTTGTTTGATGTACACACACACACGCTGTTTTACTTCGTCCCCGACTTCTTCTTAGACTTGAACATGCTGAAGAACGACCCGCTCTTCTTCTTCTCCGGCTTCGCTGCCGACATGTCCGCGGGGGCCGACGTCGTCCGGGCGGGTGCCGACTGCCCCGCCTCCGGAGGGACCTCGGGCGAGTTCGGCGCCGGTCCATCACTCGAGCCCGGGCCCGGCGACTGCGTTTGGGTCTGAAACCCGACCGAGTCCGAAGGAAGGCTATCCGGAAGGTTATCCGCGCCCGGGTTGACCGGTATGACCACAGGGATCACCGACCCGCCGGCCGGGTTCTTCAGCATGTTCCGCACCGCATCCTCGTCGAAGATGGCTCCGTCGGGCCGCCTGGACGACAACCCGTGCGTGGATAGCACCTCGCGGCGAACAAACGCGGACGCCCCCGCCATCACCGTCTGCATCTCCCGTCTCATCTCCTCCCGCTCCTCGACCCACGCCGTGCGCGAGTCCTCCAGCCGCCGGTTGAACTGCCGTTCCCGCTCGGCGAGCTGCGCGGCGTATCGCTGCGACAGCTCGGCGGCTTGCCTGTCCCGTTCCGCCGTCGCCCGGCGATGGTCCTCGGCGGAGAGCGCGAACCTCTGGTCGCGTTCAGCCACCTGCCTGCGCGTCTCCTGCTCCGCGGCGGCGGCCCGGGCCTCCGCGGCTTCGGCGCGAGCGACGGCTTTCGCCGCCCTGGTCTCGGCATCCTCCAGCTGCGCCTTGAGCGCCGCGAGCTCCACCTCGCTGAGGTGCCTCATCCTCGTCTCCAGCGACGCGACGTCCTCGTCGCGCGACTTTTGCGCGGCGGAGACGTTCCGTTCCCACTCCGCGCACACCTCCGCGATCTGCGCGTCCCTCTCCTCGACCTCCGCGTGTGCCGTGGCGAGTTCCCTCCTCAACGTCTTCGTCTCAACCTCCCGCCTCGACAGCTCTCTTTCCATACCCTCGATCGTTCTCGTCAGATTGTCGTTGTCGCGCTGCTTGTCGTCCAGCTCCGCGCGGTGTGACGCGTCGAACCTCGGCGGATTTGGGTTGGCGGACCTCGCGGAGAGCTTCGGGGTGAACGCGAACCGCGGCAGGCCGGAGAGCGTCGCCTGCGGGGTCGCGGCGACGCTCGCGTTGCCGCTGAATCTCGGAGGTTCGCCCCGGCTCCGGCGTGCGATTTTGGAAGCGGTCTGATTAACGTCCTCGACTAAAGAACGGATGAGCGCCTCGTCGTCGGCGGGAATCGCGCGGGGCTCCACCGGCGGTGGCGGCGGCATCGAGCCGGACGGGCTCGCCACCTCGGTCATCTGAACGCGACTACCGGGGGCAATGCGCGCACTCGTGTGCCAAAATTGGACAATTCTGTGACTTGATGAGAGGTGTTCGACAAAATCGTCTCAAAATCCTAACAACGAAGGACACCTCGAGTGTCCCGCGTCGACGCAACGCGCGTCGTTCACAATCATTTCTATCGTCACAACACATCACCCTCGTCGACATCGTCGTACTCGCGCGTCGCGTCCACACCCCTGGACGCGCCTCCGTTGGCTGACGCGAACTGGTTCCTCGCCCCGAGCAGCGTCCTGTGCACAGCCTCGGCGGCGGCGGCCACCGGCGCTACAGCCGCGGTGGGCGCCGTGCGCACCGCGCTCACCATCACCGCGGTCCCGTCGCCGCCCTGCCGGTGCACCCGTACCGGCCCGTCCTTCACGGCGCTGGCAGCCTTCTTGAGTCCCCGCCCGAGCGTCGTCGCCGCCTGCCGGACGCCCTCACGCAGCGTCCCCGGCTCTGGCATCTCCTCCCTTTCTCCTCTCCTACGCACCACGGCGTCCTCCACGCCGCCGATGACCGCGTTCGTCGCCGCGGCGATGTTCACGCCGAGGCCGAGCGCCTCGCGGCTGACGGCTTTGACGAACGTCGCCGCTCCGTGCGCCGCGCCACGCCACGCGCCGCCCCTTCGACCCGACCGGCGGAACTCCAGCGGCGTCGTCACCAACCCCTTGGTCGCCGCGCCCACATTGCACACGCTGCGTATGGGCGCCAAGCCTCTGGCGAACGTGTGCGCCTGCGTGCTCGCGATGTGCTCCAGCCACGACCTGACCACGAGCTCGGTCAGCCTGGACCAGCCGCACACGCCGCGCAACGTCACCGGCCGCAGGTGAACCGCGACGCCGCCGAAGGGAACCAGGTTGAGCGCCTCGGCCAAGTGACCCGCCCTCAGCGCCGCCACGTCCACGTCCCTCGGCACGTAATCGAGCCGGATGGACGGCGCGCGGATCTCGACGAGCTGGAAATACGCCGCGCTCGCCGCGGTTTCCACCGCATCGCCGTCGGATATCGAACCGCCGTCCGCGTTGAAGTCCTCCGAGTCGGAATAATCGTCGCCGGACTCCGTCCCGGCTCTCTCGGCTCCGCCCCGTGCGCCGAACGTCTGGAAGAACCGTACCGCGTGCTGATCCAATCGCAGGTGTAAGGGCAACAAAGCGGCTCTCAGGCGAAGTTCCGTGGCGTCGGACGCACCGTCGGGATCCATTCGAACGGCGCTGATCTCCGCTCGCAGCATCGCCGCGTCGGTCTCGCGCTCGACTTTCGGGTCGTGCGCGAGAATTGTACGCCACTGGCACCTGGGCGGCGGCGTCAGGTCCATGCACGCGGCGTCAGTCACCGCGGCCACCGCGCGCCACGCCACGGGCCCAGCCGCGAGCTCGTCGCATCGTAACGCGGCGCCCTTGACCACAAACCTGACACCCGCGCACTCAGCGTCCGATGAAGACGGTGAAGACCCAGGTGAAGACCCAGGTGAAGACCCCCAGGCGCGTCCCGACCGGGCGTTGACCTCGTACCTCGCCACGGACGCGGTGACCGTGCCCGTGGGAGATGAACCGTCGCGCGGGGGCTCAGGTAACGACGGATGCATACCCGGAGTCACGCAAGACCCGGCCGGGACTGACACGTGGTCGTCGATGACGTCAATACCCGCGCCTCCGTCGAACCACACGGCGCGGTGCTCCGTCGGCTTAGTAGGCTTGCCCACCGTCGGTTCACGTGACTCAAGGAAACTCGGTTCACGGTCCGCGTTGGTTCCCTCGGCGCCGTTGGTCCGGCGACGCATCGCAGCCTTGGGCGCGCCCGTGGGTTTCGGAGAGCGAGGCGGACGCGGCGGTAGCCCGGCGCTGCCGTGCATGAGGTGGCCGGAGCCCATCGCGTGCGAGCCCATGTACGAGCCCATCATCGCGCCGCTGCGGCCCATCAAAGTTTGCGATTGGGACAGACGCATCGCTCGCATCGCCTCCGTCGCGGCCGTCTCGGGGGATACGTACCTTATGGGCGTTGATACCGCGTCCGCGTAGGACTTGTTGAACGCGGACGTGGGCGCGCCCGGCTGCTCGGCGATTGTCAGCGGCGGCGGTGACCTCGGCGGGGTGTATCGGGAGGATCGCAGGCGCTGGGCGTTCGTCCGTTCTCGAGCCTTACGGTCCGCGCCGTTCGACACGGACGCGTAGTCCTCGATGACGCCGCCAAACTGTGGGCTCTTCGCCCTACCAAACGACCCGTCTCCGTTGTTCAAGAAAGCGGCCTCGTCGACGGTGTCGAGCACGGTGGTACCCGCGGCGACGCGCACGGACGGCGGCGAGAGAGCGGCGGCGGCGGCGGGGGCGTTATCCAACCGTCGGCGCGGCGGGCTCGACTCCAACGACGACAGCGTCCGCGTCTCTTCCTCATCCTGCGAATCGCCCGACGAGGAGTGATGACTCATCGCGTCGAGTAGATCCGCCGCCGCGTTGAGCGAGTCGCCGTGGAAGTCGCATCGTAAGCTGGTGGACCTCAGCGCCACACGCGCCACGCGCCCGCCGCCGGTGTGAGCCTCGACGCGCACCTCGGACTCACGGGCGACGGGCGGCATGTTCGCCGCTTCGAGCGCACGTCGCGTGCAAGGGAACCCGGGCAGGTTCGCGACGTCCACGTCCGTCGCCGCCGCGAGCGCCGTCGGCGGGGCGACGTGCACGGCGATGCCCTCGATGCGCGCGGAGTGTTTCAGAGAGGGACCGCTCGACGCCGGGTGGGTGTTCGGAATCGCGGTCGTCTCCGCGTCGGACCCGCCGCCGGACTCCCCGGGAACGACCGCGACGCGCAAACTGTCCACCCGCAAGACGCCGCGGTGTGAGGTCACCTCGTCGGCGTCACCCTTCGTCGCGCCGACGAGTTGTACCGCGGACTCCCTCACGTCGAGGTGGGCGTAGTAAGGGTCAGCCGCGGCAGGCGTATCGTCGGCATCGGCCGCCGCCGCCGCCTTCATCGCCGCCGAGATGTCCGCCATCGTTTCGCCGATATCTCCCAAGACACCCTCCGCGCCCCGACACGCACGCGCCCCGTCGCCCCTCACGAGCTTGCCCACCGCGCCCGAGATTGACACACACGCCGCGCCGCCGGCTCCCGGCGACCGCGCGTGTACCACCGTCAACCCGGGCGTACCTGTCAGCGCCTCGTGGTCCCGCGCCGTCAACACGCACTCGCCGTCCTCGCCGTCCGCGTCTGTTCGGGTCAGGTCGAACCCTTCGGCGTTCACGGTGAGTAGGTCGGCGCCCACCTTGCCGCACATGGCGCTCGCGGAGAACAGCTCGGCGTTCCGTAGAAGAAGCGCCGCGCCGCGCCGCGCGTGCGATCCGTCGCGTTGGGCTCGATCTACCAACGTGCTCGATGATCCGTGCGTGGACTCTTTGAGAAACGACATCGCCGATTGGAACATCGCCGACGCCGCGCTGTGCATCATCACGGAGGAGGACGATCCGTCCATCGTCGACGGTGTCGTGCGTGTGTCTAGATCCTTCTGGATACCAAAAGATATAGTATCAGCCGACGCGCGGAACGCCACGGGAATCGCCGGCTCCCCCAAGGGCAGCGGCGCGCACGACAGCGGGTTACCCCTCGGCAAACTCGCAAACGCCGCCGCCGCGCCGGAGGCCCGCGCCGCCGCCCCCGGCGACGCCGCGAGCGCGATGCGGTGCGCGGATACGCCAATCTCGACGGACGCGGCGTCCGTCGCCGCCGACTTGATGGCATCCACACGCGCGGCGTCCTCGTTTGCGCACGGCGACGAAGTGTTGACCCCGTCGTCCGCCCTTCGCCGAGCCGCGTGGTACGCGTCCGTGTCTAAACCGTCCGATCCCTCGGACCCCAAGGTCAGCTCGAACCCTCCGCCTTTCGACGTTATCGAGACCGATACATTTCCCATATCGCCCGATTCTAAAACAAGCAGAGGCTCGTCGAGGTCGTCGCGAGGTTCCGATCGGTCCACGTCGTGTGGGGGCGTGTGCAAGGCTGCGTGGACGATGTCGGAGAACTCGAGTGAAAGCGCGTTGGCGTCGTCGTCGTTCGGCGGTACACTGACTGTGAGCGCGGGAGCGGCGTCCGGTGACGCGTCGTGTACGATGTCGAGCGCGGCGTATTGAACATCAGATCCTTCTCCAGCGCAAACGACCACGCGGATTCGCGCGGCGTTGACGGTGATCTGCGTTCCCCCGGATACAGGTCCAAATCCGTCGTCGTCCTTCATGTCGTCGCCGTCGCCGCGGGAAGATGAACCGGCGTCTTCACCCGCATACACGCTTCCAATCCCGCGGGTCAGTCGATTCAGACGATCGAAGAAACCCGCGTCGAGCCAAGTCAAGCACGGAGCGAGCGCCGCGGTGTAAGAACTCGGCTCGGCGCCCCGGCCCCCCGGGCGTCTCCACGCCAACGTCGCCGCGCCGATGTTCGTCACGTCGTGTCCCGCCGCCTTCGCGTCGAGCGTGAGCAGCGGCGCGCGGTGCAGGTTTCCGCGCCTCGTGGGCTCGAACGGCGCGTGCATATCGGGCGGAAGCCACGCGAGGGTGCGCGCCGCGGGTGACACCGCGGCGAGATATTCCCGGGCGTCCAAACCGTCGATTCGCACTCCGCAGGATACGCCGTCCACGGCCGATACCGACACGACGGCGGCGATACCGACGGCGTCCACGCACACGTGTTCCACGGACGGGTACCCACCGCATCCTTCGTCCTCGTCTGTTTCGTCGTACGCGGCGGTGGCCGTGACGCTCGGACAGGCGACTGTCATCGTGAGCTCCGTCGTCTGTTCCTCTTCGTCGTCGTCGTCGTCGCTGTCCTCCCCGGCGTATCCCGTGGCGTGTCGATCGAGGTACTGTGACATGTGCGCGCGCATACCCTCCCGCACCTGCTCCATGCCCTCCTCCTCGCTCGAGTCGGCGTCGTCGCAGATGCCGGCGATGAACGAGGACTCCGGGCTGACGAATTCGTCTTCCTCGTCTTCTTCGTTCGCGCCCTCGACCTCGTCTTCCTCGACGCTCGACTTTCCATGCTTAAACGCGTATGCGACGCGAGTGCACGCGGTGAGTACCTCGGGCGATGCCTTGACCCACGCCGGGGATAGCGTCAGGCTCGCGGCGATCGCGTCCGGGGCTTCGAACGACGCCGCGGCGTCCTCGGACCGCCAGCTCCACTTGGCCGCCGCGACGCAGTTCAGACCTTCGTCCCCATCTCCGCCCACCGCCCGTCGCCACTTCGGTTCACCTCGGACGTCGTCGGCGACGTCAACCTCGAGCCCCTCGATGGACACCACCTTCTCGCGCGTCGCCGCGACGCCTCCATCGACGGCATCGTCCCTGAAATCCAGCGTCTTGAACCGGGCGAGGATCGACGGCGCCGGGGTGGACGTCGACGCCGTCCTCGCGCGATGCGACAGGGCGTCGATGCGGACCGTGACGTCCACCGCGTGTGCCTCGAGCCCCTTCAGCACGTTCTCCAGCGCCTTAGAGATGAGCCGCACGCCGTCGTCCACGATATTCGCGCGCGGGTTCGAGGCTCCGTTTGGGGATCCGTGTTCGTTCGCATCGCGCGTCGCGTCGGCACCTCTCGCGCCTCGGGTGCGATGACGGCGTGCGCGCGGCGTGCCCGGACGGTAGGTATCCGAATCGTCGCGGGGCGTCACCACCAGGTCGACGTCTCCGATCTCGACGACGCACGATTTGGTCCCGAGCGCGTTCCACGGGATCGTGGCGCGCACCCACCCGACGCGACCTTCCTCCACGCGAAGCGACTCGTGCCCCAGCTGCCGAGTCAGATAGTCGCAGTCTAGGACCAGGTCCCGGAGCTCCAGCGTCCCCGCGCCGAGGGCGACGTCGAGCTGCTCCACGTCGATGTCGTTCTTGAGAGCCTTGCCGAGCGCGCGCCGAAGCGCGAACCTGAACACCCGCCGGAGCGCCCACGAGTACGTCTCTCTCAGCATCCTCCTACACGCGTTGTTGCCCTGCTCCTATTAAAAACTTCAAGATGCGGGGTCGTCTCCGAGCCGATCCCCGATCGTCCCCGGGTGTCTCCCTCCCGCCGGTCTCGCTCTCTGGCACTGTCGCCGTGCTCCGCGGGCGAACCCTACTCCCGACGGGCGAGTAGGGCCCTTCTCTGTGGAGAGGGCGCGAGAAAGGCGCCACGTCCTATCCTTTTCGCGTTCAAAGTTCTCGCGCGAGATCTGAATTTGGCGCGGGCTGGGAACTTTCCTCGGTCGAGATCGGGCCGCCCAGATCTTCGCCGCGCCGCGACCTCTGACCTCGGGACCGACCCGCTTGGAACGATGACCGACACCATCCACCTCAAGGTGGCGATGATGTGCACGGGCTGCAGCGGCGCGGTGGAGCGCGTGCTGGGCAAGATGGAGGGTGTGACTTCGTTCGACGTGAACCTCGAGACGCAGAAGGTGACCGTGGTGGGCACCGTGACTCTGGACGAGGTGATGGCGAAGATCGCCAAGACGGGGAAGGCTGTCGAGCCTTGGTCGGACTGAAACGCGCGTGAGGTGTCCCTGAAGACCCGGAACGGACCCAGGGGGGGTGGGCGTGGGAGCCGGGGAGCGCGTTGGCGTACTAGCTGCTTAGGTTAAATTCAACTCTTAGATGTCGTCGTCGTCCCGCTTGCCCCCTCCCCGCACAGCCTTTCCGAACTTGGTCGCCTCCTCGACGGGATCCGCCCACTCGTCGTCCTCATCCGGCAGCTCACGCCCGTCGCACACGTACAGCGCGACGTACGTGCGGCCGTACCGCCTGTCCCGCACCCGCCTCAGGCGCTTACCGATGGCTGGCAAGATCTCCGGTTTTTGGCTCCGGGCGTACTCCACCAGCAGCACGGTGTGGTCGGCGATGAGCGGCGACTGGTCCAGCTCCAGCAGCAGCTCGGGGTAGGATACCCTGTAGTACGGCGGGCAGAACGACACAAAGTCGAACGCCCCGCCCGCGGCGCGAGCCGTGTTTTTGTGCTGCGCGAGGAACTGCTCAACCTTGGCGGTGTGCACGGTGGTTTGCTTGTTGACGCCGAGCGAATGAAGGTTCTTGCGCGTGACGTTGTTGACCACCCACGGGTCCATCTCGACGAAGTGCGACTCCACGCACCCGCGGCTGATGGCCTCGATGCCGATGGCGCCCGTCCCCGCGAAGAGGTCGAGCCAACGCGAATCCGGGGGAAACGCGGTGTTGCTCCGGCTGCCAATGAGCGACATGATCATGTCAAACGCAGCGCCGCGGACCATCCCCATCATCGGCCTGGTGTCGAGACCTGAGGGCGAGAGCAGCTTGCGCTTGGACAGCGAGCCGGCGACGATGGTGAGCCTCTTGTGCGTCCTTCTGGAGTTCGCCTTTTGCTTCTGGACGTTGAACGCGTCCACCGCCTTCTTCTCCGACTCGAGCTTTCGCAGCAAAGCCTTGGGCACGCCCATCTCCAGCATCTTCTCGGTCTCCTCCTCCTTCTTGGCGAGTTCCTTGAGCTGCTTCGTGGTCAGTTCGCCCTTGTTGTTCATGGTCAGTTCGCCCTTGTTGTTCGCGTCCACCTTGAGCCCGTCCTTGATACCGTTCACGTCCGCCGGGGTGTTCCGTTCCCTGCGCCGCAAGTTGCTCTTGCCTCCCTTCTTCGTCCGTGAGCGGTATCCATCAACCTCATCGTCGTCCTGCTCGGTGACGTCGGTGAAACCCTGCGCGAACCCGAAACTCTCGTCGTCGTCGTAGTCATCACCCACGACGTAGAGGTCCTCCTCCTTCGTCGAGACGTTCGCGCCCTCGGGGACGAAGAACCACGAGTCGTCGTCGTCGTCGTCTTCATCGTCGTCGTCGTCGTCGTCGAGGGCAAAGGCAACGGCGGGCTCGTCGTCCTCGTCCTCGAAGTCCGCGGGATCGAAGTAGATCTCGTCGTCGGCCATGGGTGAGGCGGTCTCCTCGGGGCGACGCGGCGGCGCGGCGGAGGCGACGAGCCTGTGCGCGCGGTACGCGGTACGGCGCTCCGCCAACCGGGCGATTTTTGATGCGGCGGCGGCGGTGGTGGAGCACGCATTGGCGCTCGGGGCGGCGACGCGGCCGGGCTCGACGCGGGGTCGCGACGTCGCGCGCGGCGCGAGACTGGCTCGTGCTCCCTGGGAGACGCTGTGCATGTCTCGAATCAGCTCGCTGGTGCGCGCACGGGTGTGTGTGCTGAGAGGGATGTATAAGGCGGGTGCCGGAAAATTGCGCTTTTTATCTCGCCCAGCCACCGTCGAGCCCAAGTCCTCGCGAGGCGAGCAGAGACCGCGTCGACTCGATCTTACCTGCCCGGAACCTCGTTTTTCTTGGTTCGGGCTTTATGGGCTTTATGGTGAGACAGTTGTGACAAATGCGGTTTGTGTCATCCTCTTTTACCCCTTTTTAACACTACGCATCCATACGCCTTTTCCACGGTGGACCCCTTTAACTCACTTTGCCACAGCTTTATTGCAAATCCCGAGATATTTTTCCCGTTGGGGTCCTTTGCGGGCAAAAGTGATGTTTCACCCAACCTCCTTCCCGATTTGCAGCCTTATCCGCGAGTTTGAAAAAATACCGCGTCCAATCAAAAGCCCGTTTCCCGAATCCGTGGCCTTCCAAGAGCCATCCAGACGACGATAGAAACCGCGAAAGGTCAGATTTGCCAAAGATTTTTTCCCGATCCTTAAATACATCCGGCTTTTTTCAACTTTTTCGGGCTCTCAATTGAAAGTTTGGGCGCCGACTGTTTTTGGATCGAGAATGGGAATCATCGGGCTATCATGTGACGTTCAGATTTACACAATCGCCCAATGATATTTCATAGAATTTACATTATAGCCCAATGCTCTGAACAGCATTGGGTGGTGCCGTGCATAAAGCGAATCGTCAAATCTGATTTTGAGTTAGATGCGAATCAGATTTGCGCAAGTGAACCTGGAGCACCCGATTGACTTGCGTGTCACGTTCTTTTGCGACTTTTGGGTTGGGCTTTTCCAACATTGGTCTCCACTACGACGCGCTCGCGGTGACCAGCGCCAAACCGCGTACGTGTCGATTCCACGATACTCACGACATACGCTCGAAGCGTTCGGACGCGGTCGTTCACGTTTACCTGTCGCGCAGGAGCCGCGCGGTAGCGTTTGCCGGAAAGAGAAATCGCCGGTGAATCTCGCGTCGAGAGCAGGAATACGCGAATTTCCCGCGGAGATGGCGCCCGCTTCCAAGGCCGAGGGGTCGGCTCGCGGACGCGCCGCGGCCAAGGCGGAGGCTGCCGCGAATGATGCCACACATGGAGAGGCCAACGCGAAGGATGCGGGCCAAAACGACGCCAACCTCGGACTGGTGAGTGCCCAACACCGGATCTCACGTCACCCACCAACGCTCGCTTTTTTCCAAGCCCGAACACCACGTCGAAGCTTTTTCGCCGGCGTTCGCCGTCGAACCCCGTCCATCGCCCCCGAGCGCCGTTCCGACCGCGCTCACTCGACGCGGTAACACCGAATGACCAGCCGGTTACATCGACTGACCGACGCCCAACCCCATTTCGCCATCGTTCGCGCGCGCAGGATGCGATTCTAGCAGCCGCGGCCGAGGAGCTTCGCAGCTCGTCCGGGAGCGCTGACGGGAGCGAGGACGAGAAGAAGAAGGGCGACAAAGCCGGCAAGAAGGGCGATAAGGGTTCCGGTGGCAAGCACGGCAGGGGCAAGGACGCGTCGGGACGTAAATCCGGTCGCGACGCCGGCAAGGGCGACAAGGCCGGCAAGCCCGGCTCCGGGAAAGATTCGGACGCCAAGGTCAAGGCCGGCAAGGATCAGAACGCGGACGAGGAGGAGAAGGAGGTCGAGCTCGAGGCGAACGGCAAGCCCAAGCTCCCGAGGCCTGAGGGAACGTGCGCGTGCCCACGATGCGCCAGCGAGGAGACCAAGTTCTGCTACTACAACAACTACAACGTGAAGCAGCCGAGGTACTTTTGCCGCGGCTGCCAGAGGTACTGGACCGCGGGCGGCATGCTGCGCAACGTCCCGGTCGGCGCGGGCAGGCGGAAGAACAAGAACGGCGCCAACGGCTCGGGAGAGAACTCGCAGGCCGCGGGCGCCGCGGCGTTCGCGGCGCTCGCGGCGTCCGCGGCGGCGGGCGGACGCGGGCGGGTCGGCGCCCTCGGCGGCCTCACCGAGGCTGCCATGCACACCGCGGCGGCAGCCGCGCTCGGCAAGCGCGAGCGCAGGGACGGAAGCTCGGACGGAAGCGCGACGGAGGCTGAGCGCGACGACTCCGCGTATCGCCTCGCCGCGGCGGGGTCCGGCGCGTGGCCCATGCCCTTCGGCGCCGTGCCCTCGTCGTCGGGCGGGCGGGGCGGCTCACCCGGCGAGGGCAGCGGCGCGGGCGAGGGAACCACGGCGGCTGACTACGCCTCCATGTTCGCCGCGATGTCCGCCGGCGGCATGTCCGGGTACAACCCGTTCGCCGCCATGCAGGCTGCCGCGGCGATGCAGGCTGCGAGCGCGGGGTCCCAGGCTGCGAGCGGCGGATGGGACCCGGCGGCTGTGCAGCAAGCCGTCGCGGCGCAGATGAGCGCGTACATGCAGGGGCAGCAGCCCAGCGCGGAGCAGCAGCAGCAGCAGCAGGCTGCCGCCGCGCAGCAGGCGTTCGCGGCGGCCATGGCGGCGAGGTACGGGGGCATGAACCCCTTCGCCAACCCGTACAGCAATCCGGGGTCGCCCCGCGCCGCTGACTCGGGATCTGCGCCCGCCGCCGCCGCGCCCGCGACCACCAGCGCCAGGAGCGGCCCCGCCGGCATGCCCCCCGCCACGTCCGTGACGAACGGCGCAGCGCCCGCGTCCAGCGCGGCGCCCACGACCTCCTCGGCTCCCCCGGGATTCTTCCCGCCCGCCGCGGCTGCGGCTGGCGCCACTCCCAACTGGGCGAGCATGATGGCCATGATGGGCCCCGCGATGGCGGCTATGCAGGCGCAGCAGGCGCAGCAGGCGGCGCCCAATTCTTTCGGAGGCATGACCCCGGCGCAGATGCAGCAAATCGCCGCCGCCATGGCCACAGGCGGGTACAACCCGTACGCCGCCGCGCCCGCCGCGGCTGCGCCCGCGGAGGGCAAGGCTGCCGCCGCCGACGCCCCCGAAGCCAAGCGATTCAAGGTTGAGGATCGCGCGGGCCACGCCGGTTAACTCCATTCAGTCACCGGCTGACCCACACTTACCACATACGACCAAGGTTCCACATACAACACCACACAAACCCTGCATTCAAAAACATCAACATCAAGCGACATAAGGGATTGGAACTTTTCCATGTACTTCCACTAAACCGAGGTGCGCGCTAAAGCAACCATGAAAACTTAGAGCCAATTTGCTGCATACATAGCACACCTGTACTGATTTGTAAAGCAAGCAACGAGCAAGCGATATGACGATAAAACACACTGTCTCTGCGTCTACTGTGTAGTCTATTAAAAGTTACACGCGCCTTCTTACCTAGACTTGCCCGACCTCTTCTTGATGCCCAGACGTATCCTGTTCTCCTCCAGGCGCTGCTTCAACCGCTCGACGAACCCGTCCAGCAGCATCTTGCGCTGCAGGAGGTCGAAGAACGACGCGGTGGATAACAACCCCTCACCCTGCGCCGCGTCCACGAACTTATCGAGCATGATGGCGATGAAGAGGTTCAGCAAGATGAACGAGGCGAACGCGATGAACGTGACGAAGAACATCGGCGCCGCGAAATTGGACCCGCGGCACCTGGCGTAATAGTCACCCTGCATGAACCCCTCGACCAAGTCGCAGTCGAACGCGTCGACCATGAGCCGGGACCACCCATCGCCGGTGAACACCCTGAAGAGGACCAGCAGGCCGTTCCCAAAGTTCTCGAAGTTGGCGCTCTCGTTGATGAACTGGCCGTGCTCCATCTTGCCAAACAGGTTCATGCCGAGGACGCTGTAGATGAACATGAGCAGGAACAGCAGGCTTCCAACGTTACCCATGGCGACGAGCGAGTCGACGAGCGCCGAGAAGAGGGCACGGAGCCTCGCCGCGTCCTTGAGGAGCCTGAAGAGCCTGCCGAGGCGGAACGTGCGGAGCAAGGTTGCGCCGGGGCCCATATCCTGACCGAATATCTCGGGAAGCGATCCGAGGACGACGACGAAGTCGAACCTGTTCCATGGATCCTTAAAGTACCTCGTCGCGCCCAGGCCCGTCATCTTCAGCGCGCACTCGATCACGAATATCCACGTGAAGAAGCCGCCGAGGCTTTCCTGGGCCGAGGTCAGGCCCGACGGCTGGCCCTCGTGCGTCAGGATCATCATGAACACGTTGAAACCGATGCAACCCATGATGAACATCTCGAACCGCTTCCACTGCACCAGCCTGAAAATCCACTTTCGGATGAAAAACACCGGCTCGCGGTTATCTTCCCCGTGCAGCAACGCGTTCTGCTTCTGCTTCATCTTCAGCGCCTCCGCCCACTTCTGCTGCCCGGGGGTGGTGAACACCATCTCCCCGGTGGCGGCGGCGATTCGCCTGTACGTATCGATCAAAGCGCCCACGAGCAGGTACACCCAGAACAGCGACGATAGGAGGACGAACGCGATGAAGAACAGGACGTTGATCGACGACGCGTCCGTCACCGGCTGGTGGTCAACCTCCGTGACGTCCATGCCGCGGTGCGCAATCTCGAACCACTTGTCCATCGTGGTAACGACGAAGAGCGAGAGCATGGAGTTCCCGATGTGGTCAAAGTTCAGCACCGGGTTGACCCACTGCCTCATCTGCGAGTTACCGTCTGGGCTCTGGAACTGCCCCACGCACTGATCGAGGTGGGCGATCGCGGGGTCCGTGCACCGCCAGAACATTCCGCCGAAAACTTGCACGCCGAGGATGCCAAACACCACAAACTGGAAAGCCCCGAATATCAGCACGTTTCCAATCTGCGGCAACGACCGAGCCAGCGTGGCCATGACCATCTGCATACCCCGCAGGCGCCTGACCATGCGCAGCGGCCGCAGTGCGCGCAGGATCCTAAAGCTTCGAACGATCGTCAGGCTCGCGCTGTTCAGCACGAGGGAGAGCACGGACGTGACCACGATGAGACCGTCCAGGCAGTTCCAGGCGTCCCGGAGGTACGCGCCGGGGTGAAGCACCAGGCCCATGGATATGATCTTGGTGCACATCTCCATGAAGAACACGGTGGTGAACGAGAGGTCCAAGCCGCGGAGTATCTCGTCCGTCGTCGAACCCGGCTCCACGGAAGGATCGTCCACGATGAGCGCGATGCTCGACGCGAAGATGAGCGCCAGCACGACGTACTCAAACTTTTTGTCAAACGCAATCATAAACACCACGCGGCGGAAAGGACTCTGCGGCGAGAACACAAAGAGGCTCCTGTGCTTCATGTACACCGGGGGTGCCTCGCCGCCGGTGAGGATGTTCTCCTCGCCGGTTTTCTTCTGCGCGTGCTTCGGCCGTTCCCTCAGTTTGGCGGGTAAGTTGACGATGACGTCGCGGTCGGGAATCCCGTCCATCCGCCGCTTGGCGCCCTCGCCCGCGCCGCCGCGAACGACGACTCCGATGTGCGGCAAACAGAGGTCCTCCGGCGCCGGCTCGAGCAGCACGTCGCTGTTGGTGATGGGCTGGATCTGTGCCATCCCGACTCGCCGAGCCTCCATCTTTTGCATCATCCCCTTGGCGAGCTCCTGCGTCTTGGCCTGCGTCGCGGCGAGGGACACGCCCATGGATAGACCCGCGCCGATTGACGAGCTCCTCGACGGGGGCTTCTTGGACGGCGTCCCTAAACGGCTAGTGTTCGCGTTCTCCTTGCCGTCCCGGAGCGGGTCGAGGTCGAGCGGCGGCACGTTGGCGAACCGGGTCCTGTTCGCGCTGGGCGGGCGCTGGGTATTCGCCAACCCGGGCAGGTTCTCGTTGGATCCCATCGCGCCGGCACCCGCCGACATCAGCTGCGCGAACGCGCGTCCTTGCGTCTGTTCCGCCGTGAACCCCTCGCGCTGCGTCCGGTTGACAATACCGCGTTGCCGCGCCGCGTTCATCCTGGCCATCAGCGACGGCTCGCCCTCGCCGTCGCTGTCGCCCTCGTACGCCTCCGTGACGGGCCCCGGTCCGGTTGTTTTATTCTCGTTTCCAGCTCCATTCTCGTTTCTCGCTCCCAGCGCGGCGAGTTGCTCGGCGAGCGTCGGCGCCGGGATGCCCATCTTCCCCATGCCGCCCTTCGCGCCCGCGGCAGCCGCGCGACGTCCCATGGTCACACGCGAATCGGCACCCTCCACGGGCGCGAGCGCGGCCGTCCCATCCGGGGGCGCGCCCAAGGCCACCGCGCGGTAGAGCCGGTCGAGGATTCCACCCTCGCGCCTCTGTCGCACCTGCGCCCCGAACGGTGCCGGCGCCTTCTTAGCGGAACCGGGTTCAACCGGGTCCGCCGTGATCGGCGCCTTGTGGGGTGTCCGAGACACACCATTCGCGTTGCTTCCGCTCGGCGATGACATGCCTTCCAGCGCCGACGTCGCGTCCGAGCGCTTCGGCCCGGCTTCAACCCCCGGGGGAACCATGTGCAACTGTTCCCTCCCGCCTCGCCCCGGGCTGTCGCGGCCGGGGAACGCGGGCGCGCGGCCGAACGCGCGCGCGCGGGGCTGGGCTGCGACCTGCGCGGTGACGGCCTCCCGTGTGGCCGCCTCGGGCGGCGCGTCCGATGCGCGGAATGAAGGCTCGTATTCGGAGGTTCCCCGCGCGGATCCCCTAGCCTCGGCGAGATCCGTGAGCCCCGCGCTGGAAGGTAGGGTCTCCGGCCGTACCGCGATGGACCGACGACGAAGGGTCTGTGGCGAGCGATACGAGTTGGGAGACGATACCGTGGAGTGTTCGGTCGGCTCGCCGGACTCGATGCCCATCGAGCGGAGCTTCGCCGCGATTTCCGGATCCACCCCTTCGCCCTGGTATCCGCCCACGTTCCGGCTGCTCCGTTCCCGCGCAAGCCGCGCGGTCTTCTCCGCGAAGGACATGCCGGACTTCATGGACGACACGCGCCCGCCGTGCATGGCGAGCGACCCGAACCCGAGCTCGTGCGCCCTCGACGAGTAGTCATCGTAATTGGAACGGTTGTAATTCTCCGCGTCGCCGTACGTCAACTCGGTCATTCCGTCGTCCTCTTCGCCCGATGACCCGGAGATGTGCGTGTCCGTGGTGTGGGTGCCGACGCCGGAGAGCGCGGACGGGTCCCAGCCCATTCGCCTGGCGATTTCCTCGCGCGACAGGTTCGCACCGCTCGCCTCGGCACGTCGAAGCGTATCGGTGAAGATGTCGTCGAGGACGCTGCCGGTGCCCTCCACGCTGCCGCTCACGTCGGAGGCAGTGCCCGCCCGTCCTACGCTGGACCTTCGGCCGGATGTGGACGTGAGCATGGTGCTCGTGTCGAACCCGGAGGTGGACGCGGCGGCGGCGGCTTCCTCCTCCTCCATGAGCTGCCGCCTGGATTTTCTGTTTACCAACTTGGACACCGAGGACATCAACGCGCGCCGCCTGGCTTTCTTCCGTTCGTTGTCCTGCTGAAGGATGGCATCTTCCAGCTCTTCACCCTCAAGGCCGGTGAGGTCGGTGTAATGGCTCCTCGATGACATGGATCCGCTCTCCGGCGAGGACGCGGTGGACACGCCGCTCGACATGCCGCTCTCGTAGTTTGGATCGTGCCATTGATTGCCCGCCATGCGAATGCCGGTGATGGCCTTGAGCCCGGCGGCTCTGAACTTGTCGAGCGGCCGCCTCGCGCCGTGCAGCTGGACCGTCTTGCGTTCCGCCTCGTCGACCTGCTCCTGGTTCACCGGGACCGCCACACCCACCGCGAGCGTTCGTCTCAGCTCAGCCTGGGGATCCACCTGTTGGGTGGTGAACTCGTCCTCCGGGGCTCCGTCCTCGGCGTCGTCCTCCGACGACTCATCCTCCGCCTCCTCCCCCTCGCCGTCCGTCTCGCCCTCGCCGTCCGTCTCGGCACCCTCCGTCGTTGAATACAGCGTGGGCACCTTCTTCTTCGATCGCGCGTCCTCCTCGTCGTCGTCGGACGAGAAGTCGTCGTCGTCCCCGTAGCTCTGCCCGGTTTCACGCAGCCACACCTGCATGGCGCGAGCCTCTTTCGCGAATATCCTGCTCTTCCGCGTGGTCATTCGCTCGGTGATGACCTCGGCGCCGCCGGTTCTGTTCAGATCGCGTTTGTCCCCGTGAAGCGCCTTTTTCTGCAGCATCTCCTTCTCCAACCGTTCCAACCGCTCGTCCTCCGACTCGAGGGAGAAGTTGAACACCATATTCGCGAGGAGAAGGTCCAGGATGATGAAGTGGCCTAAGAGCATCCACACCACGAAATAGAGCGACGCCCACTTCCCCTCGCCGTCCATACCGTTCCACATGGCGTAGTACCAGTCGCTCCCGGTCAGCATCTCGAACACGAGCAGGAACGAGTTCCCGAACGAGTCGAAGTTCTTCCGCTCGCCCGCGAACCCTTCGCCGCCGCCGAAGATTTGCATGCCGAGCACCGAGAAGATGAACACGAAGAGCAGCGTGAGCAGGAGAAAGTCAACCATCCCGGAGATTCCCCTCGATATGTTCTCCATGAGCTGTCGCATGCGCTTGTACTGCCGCAGGAACTTGACGGATCGCAACACGCGCACCAAACGGAACGCGCGAAGCACCGACATGGACGACTGCGACGACAGCATCTCCACGATGGACACGATCACGATGGTGGCGTCAAACAAGTTCATCCGATCGGAGCAATACGACAACGCGCCGAGGCCCAAAACCTTGAGCACCATCTCGAGCGCGAACGCGAGCGTGAGCAGCAGGTTGATCTGCTGCAGCGAGTCGTAAAGGCCCTTGTCCATGCCGTGGTACTCCGACGCCAGCGTTACGGTGTTTGCGACGATGAGCAGCGTGACGAACCGATCGAACCACCTGTGGGTCACCAGCGCCTTGAGCGGCTTCTGGTAGAACCACTCGCTCTTGAGGAACCGTTTGCCGCGGATGAACCAAGGCTTACGGTTCAGCCTTCGCTTCATCCGTCGCACCGCCTTGCCGTCCTGCGCCGTGCCCGTCTTTCGCTCCAGCACGGACGTCTTGTGGAACTCGGCGACGAGCACCGACGTGATGAGCGTCATCGCGAAAAACCCACCGATGAAAACCATCGCGACGAAAAACATCTTCACCAAGTCGGGGGTACCCGTCGCGGCCTCTAGCTTATCACTCACGTCGCTCCATCCACGCATCGTGAGCGTCTGGAACACGGTGAGCGACGCCCAGAGGATGTTATCGAAGCTCGTGTACCCACCGTTCGGGGTTAGACCCGAGTCGAGGCAAAATTCACCCACGCCGCATAGCCGACCGTCGCCCCCCGGGTCGCACGGTAAGTTTGCCTCCTCGCGAATGACAACCTCGCCGCCGTGCGTGAAGCACCTGTGCGTCAGCTGCCCGGCGAACATGTCGATCCCCACAACCCCAAACACGAAGAACAGCCACACCAAGATGAGACACGCGTTGCCCACGAAGGGCGCGGAGTCCACGATGGTGGTGACCAGCACCCTCAGCCCGGGGACGCCGCTGATGGTGCGCAGGGGCTTGAGCGCGCGCAGGGTTCGTATCCCCGACACGTTCCCGCCCCCGGCCATCCCGACGATCGCGAATATCAGCGCCAGCCAGCCCGCGACGACGATGACGAAGTCCAGGAAGAACCAAGGGTTCTTGAGGTACGCCCCGGGGCCGATGAGGAAGTTCCTGGCTACAATCTGAATGACGAACTCGACGGTGAACACCACCGTGAACGCCATCTCGACCATGTTCAGCATCTGGTTCCCGCCCGAATCGTCCGGTTGGGTCGGATCGTACATGGCGAGGAACACGCAGTTCACGACGATGGCGCCCATGACCGCGCGATCGAACCACCTCCAGCGGATGAGCCTCCACGCGTTGCGCCGAACCCTGGACTTTTCGTGGAAGAGGTAGAGCGACGTGTTGTTCTCGTTCACCCGGGTCCACCACACGGGGAGCCACTGGATGAACTTGGTCACCGGGTTGCGCCGGTCGCGTCGTTTCATCCGTTCCCGTCGCGCCTTGGCCTCCGCGGCGGCGACCATCTTCATGCGCTCCTCGAGCGACGGGCCCTTCTTGCTCGCGGGCTTGGCCTTGACGATGGGCATCGTTGCTGCGATTTACGGCACCCGCCCACGCGCTGTCCCACCCGACGTGTATCCACCACAGTCGTTCCCTCGTGACGAGTCCTAATGCATACACGAGCCAATCTCTATTGAACAATGCTCGATATCCGGCTCGGTCCCGCGCGACGCCCGCGCCTGAGCCGCCTCCAATGCGCCCGGAACGTCACGGGATGTACGGTAAAGTGAAAAACGGCTCTTTTGTCCGCGACATATTTTGCAACCGACCGCTAACCGACGCTACGCGCTATTCGTCCCTGTTCCGCCACCTCGCGAGCGCATCCATCGCGTTCACCACGCTCGCACGGGTCCTCTCCGCCGCCACCTGCTCCAGCGCCGCCGCCGGGGCGCCCCTCGTGCCCCTCGACGCCGTCGCCCGCGTCGCGTCCACCTCGTCGTTTCTGAGCCAACGAGCGGCTCCAACCGACGCCGCCTCTTCGCCGACCCTGGACCGCTGCATCGCCTGCGCCTCCCTCGCATCCGCCAGCCGTGTGCGCAAGTCATCCTCGTGCGCGCTCAGCGTCTCCAGCCGAGCGCGGATCTCCCGTTCCTCCTCGCGCAGCTGATACAGCTCCCCGTAATTCCTACGCATGTATTCGGTGTCGAGCGGATCGAAGTACCGCCGCGCCCGTTCCCTCACGCTCGCCCGATACGCCGCGTCCTCAGCGTCGGTGCTCGTCGTGCCATCCACCCGCTCCCATTCAGGTACGGCGTCGGTGCCGGTGACCGGCGTGGGTACGAACCGCGGCTGGGCCTCGAGCGAGTCCAGCCACGCGCTCTCCTCTTCGTGTTCGCGCTCGAGCCTCTCCAGCGTCCGCCTCATCTCATCGGTCGACACCTCGGGTTCTGGGCTCGTACCACTCCCGGGCGGCGGTGCTTGTACCTGCGCTGGGATGCCTCGGTGGTTCGGTGCGTCTGTGTCGTCCAGTATCGGCTTGAGTAGGTTCACCCGCGGCGGTCTGCACGCGCACCTGCACAGCGGGCACGTGGGCGACCGCTCGAGCCAAGTCCGTATGCACTCGAGGTGGAACTGCGCGTGTCCGCACGGGAGCACCTTGAGCTCGTCGCCGTCCTCGAACCCGACGTAACACACCGCGCACTCGTCCGGTGTACCGCTCGTGGTGTGGGCGTCGTCGGGTTTGACCCGCGGCCAGGTATCGTCCGGGAGGGCCGCGAACTCCTCTGATGTCAGCCCTCGAATGGCAGCCTGGAGTCTGGCGTTCGCGTCCTGCTCCTCGACGTGCTGCGCGTGTATCCTGTCCACGATCCGTCTCAGCGCGTCGTCGCTGAGGAGATCCCCGTTCCTGCGTCGGCGGCGCACGGAGGACGGGAGCAGGTCCGGCGGGAAGTCGTCGACGGAAGGTCCCGACGCCGTGCTCGTCGTTCGTGCCGAGCCATCGTCCGCCTCTGTGTCCGCTAGACGCAGGGTCGACGCCGCGTCCACCGCGGCGTCGAGCGCCGAGGTGACGCGCGACCTGGCGCGCCGTTCGATGCGCGCCTCGCGCGCCGCGCGGAGCTCCCGAAGGAAACCCGACATGGCGCGGAGTGGCGCCGCGACGAGTGGAGTCAACGGTGTGCCAGCTTTGCATCTCGCGGTCGGTTTCAAAAACGCAGCCAAATTTCAAAAGTTCTCATCTTCGGACGAGCCACCGCGCCGCCCACAGTCGACACGCCCGCCCTTGAGCATGGCGGAGCTGGTGGCCACAGTCAGCGGCGCAGACGTCAAAGTCTGGCGCCCCGATGCGCAGGTGCGTCTCGCCGACAATACCTTTCACCGGCGACCCTCCCATCCAATGCCAAATCTCAAAACTCACCGCGTGCCCTCCTCCTTCTCATCCCGCAGCGTGCCGAGTGCGTCGCATCCACCGCACTCGAATGCGAGGTCAGCGCGCTCCAGTGGTCACCCACCAACGGCGCGCTCGCGTGCGGCGGCTTCGACGGCCGCGCGCACCTCCTCAAACCATCCGGCGAGCTCCTCGGCGTCATCCCGCAGGCTCCCGAGGACGTCGCCGATGTCACGAGCGGCGCGATCAACGCCCTCGCCTTCTCCAAGGGCAGCCGCTACCTCGCCACGGGCGGCGCCGACGCCGAGGTGGTCATCTGGGACCTCAAGCGCAAGTCGAAGCTCAAGACGCTGTCCGGGCACGTCGACGAGGTCAACGCGGTGACGTACTCACCCGGGGATCAGCACGTGGCGTCGGGCTCGTCGTCCGGAGCGGTGCTGCTCCACTCGCCCGTCTCCGGCCTCGCCGTGGGCGAGATGAGGGTATCGGACGTCCCGGGTGACCGCGGCATCACCAGCCTGCACTATTCCCCGCACAGACGGCAGATGCTCGCGAGCTCCTCCATGGACGGCTGCGTACAGCTGTGGGACACCGGGATCCGCCGGCTCGGTCAATCCATCCCGGCGGCGGCGGCCAACGCGCCTTGCTACCAGGCGTCCTTCTCCCCGACATCCTCCGGCCTCGTCGCCGCCGCGTGCGGTGACGGGCGGGTCACGCTACTCGACGTCAACGCCCCTGGCGCGTCCAAGGGTGTCGGGTCCATCGCGCTGGGCGCCGAGGCGAAGTGCCTCTCCTGGCGGAGCGACGGGGGCGCCATCGCGTCGGGCGCGGCGGACGGCCGCGTCGTCATCATCGACCCGAGGATGCTCTCATCCTCCGGGAGCGTTCATGGCGGCGGGAGCGCGGTGCTGTACACGATCGCCGCGCACATGAGGGGCGGCGTGCGCGACGTCCGGTGGCAGCACGCGGGCGACGGGTCCGCGGCGGTTTCGGAGGCGATGAACACCCCCGCGTCTGCGAAGATGGCTGGCGGAAGAGGGTTGGACCAGACTCCCGGGACGGGCGGTAACTTTCTGTTCCCGTCTCCGCTGGCGACGGGTAAGGAGAACGCGCCACTGGGCCCGGACCGCGTGGAGGCGATGAAGGAGGACTCACGAAGGCGGGTCGAGCGGCTCATGTCGGCCAGGGGCGCGGGCGGGACCCCGGAGGCTGTCGCCGCGGCGGCGAGGCCGAGCCCGCGGGAGGAGGGCGGGTCCTCCCTCGCGCTGACGCCGATGATCGCCGGCGGGTCGGCGCATCACGAGCCGCCGCTCGGGTCGATGGAGTCGCTGCGGGAGATGCTGCGGGAGATGGCGGCGGAGCAGCTCGAGGCGCAGCGGCGGATGATTCACGCGGAGGTGCGAAACGTCCACGTGGAGCTCATCAAGCAGTTTCACACGATGCAGGAGGAGCAGGTGGCCATGTTCGAGACGCTACGGGGCGCGCAGGTGGACCTCGCGAAGGAGGTGGCCGCGCTCAGAAAGTCCACGAGTGACTACGCCAGGCGGTGAACGCGCGTGATGGGTTTAGAGACGAGAGCTCGTGAATGAAAGTTGCTAAAGCGTCTAAGTGTAAAACTTATCACACCAGGAGAACCCCGTTGACGCACCCGTCGTTCTCCGGGTTGTTCGTGATTTGCGCGTACTTGCCCCACACCACCTTGCCGCCCGGCGTGACCAGCCCGAGCTCCGACACGTTCACCTCGATCACCGTACCTTTCGTCAGCACGCCGAGGGACGAGTACATCGGGCCGTTGGGGTTCTTCTTGACGCCCAGGATGTCCAGCTGAAACGTGCACTTCAGCTCGGGGTGCGTGACGTGAGCCTTGGTGAATCGTAAGCCGGAGGGTCGGATGAACCGTTCGTACTTTGGCGGTTTGCGCGTGAACCCCGGTCCCACGAACGTGGCTTTCGTGATCATCCGTTTCCACGTCTTCTTCTGTCGCTTCCCCGAGCGCATCACCCGGAACATCTCGTCCTCCGCGATTGGCCTAACTTTTGGCAGCGGCACCTCCCACTTGCCAGCCTTCTCTTTTCGTTTCTGCTTGATGGTGTTGGACAGCACCTTCGCCCGCGAGGTCTGCTCGCGGTCGAGCAGGTACGCCGGGATGGCGCCGGGCGCCGCCTGCTCCTCCACTTTGTGCTTGTTCGTCCGCTCGCTGTGCTGCTGGATGGTCTTCTTCATCGTGATCTTCTCGCTGTGCCTCTTCTTGGCGTACAGCTTCGCCTTGAGACCGATGAGCTTCTTGGCCACCGCCGAGCGCTTGTGCGGCTCGCGCGCCTCCTTCTTGCGCTTCTTCTCATAGTAATCCAGTCGGCGACCGTATCTGTGAGGTTGAAGTGTGGGGCGAGTTGGGGTCAGCGTTCGTCCGGCGTTCGGCGGTGGGCATTTTTATCATTGTCTCCCGGCGGCGGCGGCATCTCGCGGGAGTCTCGCGTCGTGCCAAGGTGGGAAGGGCGAAGGACGGGTATCGAGGGACGGTCGAGGGCGTGCGATGTACTCACCGCTTCTGGAAAAGCTCGATGTGCTCGTTTTGAGGCATGTTTGCTCACACCCTCTCTCCCTCTCTCTGTGCAGTCTCTCGGTGCCGGAGCTCCTCCCGCCACCTCAAACGTAAATTCACTCTCTCCGCGACGAAGCGACGAAGCGACGAAGACGCGACGACGACTCGACCGAAACGATGTTCGGCGGTCAACCTCCGAGAAGCTCAAGACAGCGCGGTTCCAAACGGAAAACACGCCAGCGACGAGCCCTTGACGCGCTCCCGCCTCTTCACAAGTGCTCCCGTCGCTCGCTCGGCAGCGGGAGAAATACGTGCGGTGCCCGGAAGGCGGCTGGAAACCCGAGTCGCGCGCCGAGCCGGTCTCCACACTAATTGCCCATATGAAAAAAGAATTCTTGGTCTAATTCCTGGTCTACTTCTCCCATGTACAGATCGATACCTTTAGCCTTTTTGCGGCGGTTCAAGCCCGGCGATGTGTCCACTGTCGCCGCGCGATCGGACCTTGCCCGGACGTTCCAATGAGCGACGACAACGCCGCGCCTCCCCCGCCGCCGGGTCCCCCTCCCCCCGGGGCGCCCAAGCTCAAAGCCGACGCGCCGGCGTTCTCGTTCAACGCGAACGCGCCGACCTTCGCGTTCAAGCCCCGCAACCTCCCCTCCGGTGCGGGCGGCGCGTCTCCCGCCCCGCCCCCGGGCCCCCCTCCCGGCGGCCCGCCCGTGTTCTTCGAGCGCCCCGCGGCCCCGACTGGCCCTCCCGCCAAGGCCAAGTCTCTGGCCATCGGCGGCGAAGCCCCTAAGAAGGCTGCGACGGTCACGATCGGAGGCGACGGCGCGCCTCAGTTTTTCGAGCGACCGGCGCCTCCCGAGGGCGCGCCCGCCAAGGCCAAGGCCCTCAGCATCGGCGGCGATGCCGCGCCCGCCAAGGCCAAGTCCCTCAGCATCGGCGGTCCCGCCAAGGTGGTCTCCATCGGCGGACCCCCGCCCGCCGCCAAGGAGGAGCCCGCGCCAGCGCCCGAGAAGGTGGCCGAGAAGGTGGCCGAGATGAAGGTGGCCGAGGAGAAACCCAAGCCTGCGCCCGCGCCGGTGGAGAAGGAGGAGGACGTCCCGATCGCGGACGACGGCGCTGAGGACGCCAACTTTGACCCGAGGGAGCACCTCAACCTGGTGTTCATCGGGCACGTCGACGCCGGCAAGTCAACCATCGGCGGTCAGATCCTACTCCAAGCCGGCATGGTCGACGACAGAACCATCGAAAAGTACCAGTCCGAGGCGAAGGACAAGAACCGCGAGTCGTGGTACATGGCGTACATCATGGACACCAACGAGGAGGAGAGGGCGAAAGGTAAGACGGTCGAGGTTGGACGCGCGCACTTCGAGACGGAGAAGAAGAGGTACACCGTGCTCGACGCGCCGGGGCACAAGAACTACGTGCCGAACATGATCGCGGGCGCCGCGCAGGCGGACGTGGGCGTGCTGGTCATCGCGGCGAGGAAAGGCGAGTTCGAGACCGGCTTCGAACGGGGCGGCCAGACCCGCGAGCACGCGCAGCTCGCAAAGACCCTCGGAGTCACCAAGCTCATCGTTTTGGTGAACAAGATGGACGATCAGACGGTGATGTGGGACAAGACCCGGTGGGACGAGATCAACACCAAGCTCTCGCCCTTTCTCAAATCATGCGGCTACCCTTCCAAGGATGTTCAGTACGTGCCAGTCTCTGGTCTGTACGGGACCAACATGAAGACAACCGTGGGCAAGGACGTGTGCCCGTGGTACGATGGCAAGTCATTCTTCGAGACGCTCGACGACCTCGAGCCGCTCGACCGGAACCCCGACGCGCCGTTCCGCATGCCCATCCTTGACAAGCACAAGGACATGGGCACGATCGTGATGGGCAAGACGGAGGCGGGTATCGTGAAGAGGGGCGATAAGCTCATCGTCATGCCCAACGCCGTGCCGGTGAAGGTTTCCACCGTGTACCGTGACGACGTCGAGGTGAGCAAGGTTATGCCCGGCGAGAACGTCCGTCTGCGTCTGGCGGGTATCGAGGAGGAGCAGCTCATGTCCGGGTTCGTGCTGTGCGCGCCGTCCGCGCCCGTGCACGTGACGCAGGAGATTGAGTGCCAGCTGGCGATTCTCGAGCTCCTCGAGCACAAGTCTCTGTTCACCGCCGGATACAAGGCTGTCATTCACATCCACGCCGTGACGGAGGAGTGCGAGGTGACCAAGATTGTGCACCAGATCGACGGCAAGACACGCAAGCCCGTGGAGAAGAAGAAGGGATCGGCGATCTTCCTCAAGTCTGGCAGCCTCGCCGTCGTCAGGATCAAGACTGGGGGGATCATCTGCTGCGAGAAGTTCGCCGACGTGCCCCAGCTCGGCCGCTTCACCCTCCGCGACGAGGGTAAGACGGTGGCCATCGGCAAGGTGCTCAAGCTCAAGCCCTACTCCAACCTCAACGACCAGTAAATGCGAAATTGCTTCACTGCGTTTGTAACTAACGTCACACCAGTTGAACACTAACCTCGTCTCGCTAGCTAAGTTATTCGTCCCGAAGGAAAAAAGACCCGCGAATGCTGAGTCAAGTACCGCTTGCTTCTGATTGGTTGAGATCGGCGACCCCCGAGTAGAACCGCATGACGTTATGCAAATGGGATCCCACATTGGACTGACCCAGGACCGCCATGGGCTGCGGTGCGTCTAAACCGAAGGATGGGGAGGCCCCGATGGAGCCCGCACCCACCAAAGCGAAGGTGATCGACGATCCCCCGCCCACCCCGGCGAAAGAGCCCGAGGCTCCCGTCGCATCGGCACCGGAGCCCGAACCCGTCGAGCCCGAGCCCATCGCAGCGCCCGAGCCCGAGCCTGCTGCCGTGCCCGAGCCCGTGGCCGCCGCACCCGAGCCCACCCCGGAGGCGGCTCCCGAGTCCATTCCCGCACCCGGGGAGACAGAGGAGGAAGAGGAGGAAGAGGAGGAGGAACACGAGCCTCTCATCAAGTGGCCCGAGAACGCGAGCATCTTCATCGGGAACCACCAATTCGGGCCAACCCCAGCCCCGCCGGGTCCGCCCAAACCCGGCGTGCCGTACAAGGCGATCCTATCCGGGCGCGCATCGTACGGCACCGGCGCCGTCGTCGACGGGGACCGGCCCCTCGGCGCGATCATGCCCTACTGCCCTTACTGCGCGCGCCTCTCGCTGCTCATGCTGGAGTCCGGCATGGACTTTGTGCCCATCCTCATCGACGGAGGCGACAAACCCGAATGGTTCACCGACGCGTTCGAAGCCGCAACGACCCCCGCGTTCCTCGGCCAGCCGGGCGGCGTCGGCGACGAGTGGACCGGGGAGTTCGATGTCCTCCTGGGTAACCTGAAGGCGAGCGGCGACGCCAACCTCCTCGCGATGTGCGAGCCCGGGCCCGTCTCTTTGGAAACGATCAGCAAACACGCGGGAGTCGTCGCGTTCGGCTCTGCGCTCTCGCTCATCGCGGGGACGGAGTTGGACGCCGGCAAGGGCCTGATGAAAGGCCTGGGCGGGATGGCGGGCGGGCTGTTCCAGGAGGAAGGGGAGACCGTGGACGCGTTCAGGGATCGCATGGTGCAGGCGGCGCGCGACTCGCTCGCCGAGATTGAGAAAATATTCTCCGAGCTGGCAGCCTCGGGCAAGCCATTCTTCGGCGGGGACAAACCAAACGAGGCGGACGTGAGCTCGATCACCATGTTCTTGTTCAGTCACAACATATTCGCCGCGGGTTTGACGGCGGATCCCATGGCGCCGTGCTCTCTCGCCGACGCCGGAGCCCCGTCGCTGTGGCCTTACATCGAAAGGTGGATGGAGCGCCCGTCCTACTTGAAGTGCTACAGGACGAAGAGCAAGTACCACACCCCGCCCATGAGAAACTTCGGCGGGAACATGTTGATGATGGCGCACGACGTGCTGGACGGCGGTAAGAAGATCTACACGTGCCTGGAGAGACTCAGGGAGCTCGACGACGATTACGACGGCGAGGAGCATCCCCCGGTCATCGGGGAGGCTCCAACCGCCGACGAGCCCAAGTCCGTGGAGGAGGAACCCAAGCCCGCGGAGGAGGAGCCCAAGCCCGCGGAGGAAGTCGAAGCGGCGGCGACGGCGGAGGATGAGGAAGACGAAGAGGAGGAGGAGGAGCCCGTCGTCCCGTGGCCCGAGGGTCTCAGCCCGTTTGTGGGCAATTACCTCTACGGTCCGGAGCCCGGCCCCGGCGATCGGAAACCCGAGCCGGGTAAACCGTTCAAGTGCGTCCTCTCCGCGCGCGCGTCTTACGGCGGCAGGAACACCGCGGGCGCGCTCGTCGACGGCGATGCGCCCCTCGGACCGATCATGCCCTTCTGTCCGTACTGCGCTCGCCTCTCGCTGCTGCTCATCGAGTCCGGCGTCGAGTTCGAGGTGTTCCTCATCGACGCCGGAGATAAACCCGATTGGTTCACGGAAGCATTCGAGAAGGCTGAGACGCCGTGCATGATGGGCACCCCGGGCGGTCTGGACAACGGGGAGTGGATGGGGGAGTCAAAGGATATCATCGAGCGCGCGTGTGAGCAGAATGAAAATTTCAAGGCGATTTGCGACCGCGAGGGACCCGTCACCGTCGAGCAGATCAACGACAACGCCAACGCCGTCGCGTTCGGCATGATCCTCGGATACATCGCGACGACGAAGGAGGAGACGGGCAAGGGTCTGGCGCAAGGACTTCACAAGCAGGCGGGCCTGGACGTGATCGAGGGCGAGACGGGCGAGGCGCTTCGGGGGCGATGCAACGCCCACTTCCGAGCCGCGCTGGCGCGGTTCGAGACCATGATCGGCGGTTTGACCACCCCGTTCATCGGCGGCGACACCCCGAACAAGGCTGACGTGTTCGCGGCGACCACGCTGTTCTTCTCGCACAACATCGCGAGCTCCGGTTTGTGCGGCGACCCAGTCGCCATGGACAAAGGCGCGTCGCTGGCGGACCTCGGGGCTCCGTCCGTCTTGCCTTACATCCAGCGTTGGATGGAGCGGCCGAGCTGGCGGACGGCGTATAAGACGACGTGTCTGTACTCCACCGCGGTGGTGGCGTGCCTCGCGGGCTGGATGATGATGGCCAAGGACGTGTTCGACGACGGGCGGAAGTTCAACTTGATTTTGGACAACCTGCGGAGGCGGGACACGGATTACAACCGCGATTACGTGCCCCCGACCATAGGCTGAGCAGTCTTTACTTTTTGTCCATAATTATCTATATTTGCAATTACATAACAACTAATTGCTATGTAACGTGCGAAAATCGGTTTTTGGGTGTTATAAAATTCGAGGATCCCACGACGCCAGAGTTCGTCCGCGACGGGCGGCGACTCATTCGGTTTCCGGTCGGCGACGGCGGGGTATCGCCGCGAGGAAGAGACGTAGGGGCGGCACGCGTCGCGGCGGGGGCGCGACGGTGCCGGGTCGAGCGGCGTTCGCGGTCGCATTCGACACATCCGGTGAGTTCGACACCCACCTGACTCCCGCACCTACGAGCGATGGTGCCCACGGGCGACCTTCCCCCGCCGCCCCCCGGGTGGCGGAAGTACTGGGCGGTCCTCGTGACGTACGTATCGTGCGCGTCGTTCCACGCCTCGCGCGAGGCGTTCGTCGCCGTCAAGGGCGATTTTCAGAGGCGCCTGCACTTCCCCACCGAGCTGCTCGGGTACCTGGACACCACGTTCTTGGTGTGTTACGGCACTGGCCTCTTGTTCGCCGGATCGATCGGCGCGAGGTACGGGAACAAGACGATGGCGATCGTGGGTCTGGCCGGGACCGCGGT
>Ga0302114_10000092_pt1 | contig 62646 bp, 45 predicted proteins | sample AG5_Surface_MG_FD_203107 | JGI IMG/M metagenome (GOLD analysis project Ga0302114, IMG submission 203107) | Marine microbial communities from Western Arctic Ocean, Canada - AG5_Surface | ecosystem: Environmental > Aquatic > Marine > Oceanic | place: Canada: Western Arctic Ocean | collected... | reverse complement strand
GCAGTCGCCGCCCCACGGGAGCTGCTTGAGCCTCCTGCGCATGTAGGAGTACGCCTGATTGACGGAAAAGAACGGGGTGGACGGAAGGTCAGTCGGCGTTCGTCTGGTCAAAAGACGCTGCGAAGGTGCTGATATAATCCGGAGAGACGTTGTTTCGTCGGGTCACGAGGTTGGGTGGGAGGACGTACCGGGATGTCGTGTTCCTCGTGCGCGTGGTGGTTGGAGAACAGGTAGACGCCGGCGCCGATGCACCCGGGCACGGCGAGCAAGGTGATGGCCTTCCACTTCTCCATGTGAGCTGCGTTCGGCGGGTGGAAGGGATCGGGTTGGTCAGTCGCGGGTCGCGGGTACCCCTATGGGGGTCCAGTCAGCGTGCCAAAAAAAACATGGGGGGGCGTCCCGGGGAGCCCGCGCGTGACGTGCGGTGGAGACGTCGTGGCCCAATCGGCGACCGCTAAACCGCGCATCGGGACGTCGATGACGCCGAGCAGTCACGAGAGGACGCGCGCGTCCACCCCCGAACCGTCGACGCGCGGTCGAACCCCCGCGGGAACCCTAAAATATCCGGGAATCACAGGAACGTGACCCCCCACCCCATTTGCGGGGTGAGAGTCGGGGCGCGTCGCGCGTGCGCACCTCTCTCCTCCTCGATCGTGCCGCCGCCGGACATGTTGCGGCGGGTCACCCGCACGGGAGCCTTAGCGGCCCGTTTGGCGAAGTTCAGCAAGGTGGCGCGTGCGGACATCGTGCCTCTGAGTGTGGAATGGCACCGTATCTTTGAGTTCTTCACACTTCAGCTGTCAAACTGACAAAACTGGACGTAGAAGAAGCTTGGCACTTCGGAGGCGCGGGGGATGATGACGACGGTTTGGCGGCCGAGGGTTCGTATTCCTGTTCCCGAGGTCGATGAAGAGGTCGAAGTTGGGGTCGAGGTACCGGAGGAGGTGTTGCTGACGAAGAAGGGCACGAAGCGGAAGAGAGCTCCGATGCACTACGGGCCGTGCGAGCACGGGGTGAAGTACCGCTCTCAGTGCAAGGTGTGCGGTGCTTGTCCGCACGGCCGTCGGCGCTATAACTGCAAGGAGTGCGGTGGGTCATCAATCTGCGAGCACGGTCGTCAGCGCTATCAGTGCAAGGAGTGCGGAGGTGCATTAATATGTGAGCACGGTCGTGTGCGCTATAACTGCAAGGAGTGCGGTGGGTCTGGAATCTGTGAGCACGGTCGTCATCGCTCTAAGTGCAAGGAATGTGGTGGTGCATCAATCTTCGAGCACGGTCGTGTACGCTCTGTGTGCAAGGAGTGCGGTGGTGGATCAATCTGCGAGCACGATTGTCGGCGCTCTCGATGCAAGGAGTGTCGCGCCGCAAAGGCTGGAACGAATGCATAGCTCAGCTAGAACCCCAAACGTTGTTCAACACATCTTCCTACAGCTACCAATCTACCGCACCGATCCCCGCGCCGTCGTCAGTCCACCTCCACCGGACCCTTCTTCTGCTGCAGCTTGGCCATGAGCTGCCTCTTCTTCTCCGCCAACAGCTTCTCGAGGTCGGTCATGGACTCCACCGGACCAGCCTCCGTCGTCTTGACCCGCTTAGCCGCCGGTTCCTCTTCTTCTCCTTCGTCGCCGGCGGCAATCTTGGCCTTGGCCGCCTCGCGCTCCGGCGTCGTCGCCCTCTTCACCTCAACCACCACCACATGGTCCCCGCGCGCACCCCCACCATCGCCGCCAGCCTTCGGCAGGCCCTTACCCTCCAGCCTGCGCTCATCCCCAGACTTGGCCCCGGCCTCGATGAAAAGTGTTTCGGTGCCGTGCAGCGTGTTCACCTCGTGAAACCCGCCGTCGGTCGCGTCCGCGAATGTGATGTGCAGGGTGAAATAGATGTCCGCACCCTTCCGCGTGAATATCCGCGAAGGCATCACGTTGATCTTGGCGTGCTCCTTCCTGTCCGTGATCTTGACACGCGCGCCCGCTTCCACCCCGGGCGGCACGACCACCCTGGATTGGTGGTACTCTTCGGTGGCTCCCGCGGCTTTACAGTGCACGCACGCCACCGGCTTCTTGAACCCGTTGCCGCCGCAGCTGAGGCAGGACTCGTCTTTCCGTCCGTGCGTGTGTTCAGTGCACGGCGGGCACGACATGCCGACCCCCGCGCACCACGCGCACTGCTTCTTGTAGGGGATCATGGCGAGCTTCGTCGCCCCGGTGAGCGCCTCGGCGAGGGTGATGTTGACGAGGACGTCGTCGGAGGCTGCGCCGTTCAGTCGCATGCGCTTGTCGTACTCCCCTCGCTTCACGGTATCGCTGAGTACCTCGTACGCGGTCACGATGGCCTGGAACCGTTTCTCCGCCTCGGGCTTGGCGGCCTCGTCGCGGACCTTGTCGGGGTGGCACTTTAGCACCAGCTTCCTGTACACCTTTCGCACATCCTCGGCGGTGACCGTGCTGGACACCCCGAGGGTGGCGTAGAGGCTCTCCGATCCATTCCCGCCGGACGCCATGACTGCCGTCTACACGCGTGCCTTTCCTTCGTCCGTGGGACCACACCGGACGCAGCCGCGCGGGTGGTGTCTGGTGCGTTCAAAAGTCCCATGGCGAGGATCTGAGAGAGATCGACGGGGCGTTCTTTGGTGGAAAAGCAATCAGACGGGACCGCACACTCGAGTAAGCGGCACCGTCGATGGGACTGCCGCCGCCGCCGCCGCCGCCGCCGTTCCCCATCCCCGTGGATAGGTTCGTGGAGGAATGCGACGGCGACGATCCAGCGCAGGCGGTTCAGTGCTGCGCGGCGTTCGCCACCCTGGCCACGCAGGTGCCGGTGCCGAGGGACTTTCGGGGCGCGACGCGAACGCTGATGGAGCTCGTGGAGCGCACGGGGGACGGGTTCGGGCGCGTGACGAAGGAGAGCGCGACCGCGGCGATGGCCGCGCTGCTCGCGACCGTCCCCGGCGCGGATAAGAACCTCGTGAACAGGGGCGTGGTTGACAAGCTCGTCGCCGCGTCCATCGCCGACGAGGAAGACGAAACGCCGAGAGGGCCCGCCGCCGCCGACCAAGAGGGTGATGGGAGTCCCGAGACCAAGAGGGGGGGCGTCAACGGCATGGGCTCGCTGACGCTGAACTCGCTCGAGTGCATCCGCATCCTCGCCGCGTCCGAGCACGGCGTCCCGGAGCTCATGCGAAACGACGGCGCGATGGCCTTCGCCACGAAGCGGTGCGACGACGGGGACCCGCGCATCGCCGAGGGCGCGTGCGACTTTCTCTGCGCGCTGGCGAGCAGGGGGGAGGCGCAGCGGACGCGGGTGCGCGAACGCGGCGGCGTGACCGCGCTGGCGAAGGGCCTCGCGCGGCACGGCAAGGGTAGCACCCACGTGGGTTTCCGGGCGCTCCTGGGCCTGGCGATGACGTGCGCGCAGGACGGAGAGGCGCAGGCGGAGTTGGTGAACGTCCCGGGCGTGGTCCAGGCGCTGCTCGCGACGCAGCGGAGCGACGACGCGGCGATGGCGGGCATCGCCAAGGACCTGTGGGGTTCCATCGGGAAGAACCCGGAGCTGAAGAAGGTGGTGATGGAGGCGCTCAGGGCGGACGTCGAGCGGGCGAAGGCGACGGAATCGGCGTAGACTAGCCACGTTCTCTAACTCTAATTAACTCGTAGCGCTACTCGTGTAGGCCTTCAGGGCGTCGGCCGCGTTCCAAGGTACCGGCTCGTATTTCTCGCGCGTCGCCGTCGCGGGTGGACATGCCACGTCGCACAGTGCCACGTACGCGTCCAACGTATCCGCTGCGGGCGTTACGCCGGCGACGTAACGCTCGTACACGCCCACGGAACGTTCGCTCGCGCCGGGCGCATCCACCGACTTTCCGACCGGATCCGCCTTTGTTGTATCATCTCCACGCGCGCCTTTCTCGTCCCCCCGCACGTCCTCCCCGACTCCGCACGGGGTACACGCCGCGCGCCACGCCACCGCGTCGTCGAACGACACCATCGAGCCGACGTCGCCAACGCCGCCGCCTTCCAGCGCCGACCACCGTATAGTCTTCGGTGAAGAATCAATCGAAGCGGCTCTACTCCGACGAGGACGCACGAGGTTGTCGTCTTCGGACTCCTGGACACGTGTTGACGACGCGTTGTTGACGACGTTGTGGTGGCCGAGGAAGAGGTCGATGCCCTCCTGTTTGTCCGCGTCCGTGTACGCGTTCGAGTAGAACCGCCTGGCGGACGTCAGCAGCTTAGCGCCCGAGCCGGCCACTTTGGTCACCGCCCGGGCCAAGATGCCGAACCCGCCCCTCTGTCCGTCACCTCCGCTCACCGCCGTTCCAGCCTTGTGATGCGCCTGAGACCCACCGTACTGCATGGCGAGCACGTCGCCCATGGCCCGATACGTGGACATCAGCGCCGCGGCGATGGACGTGTCCACCGCGATGGCGTCCCCGTCGATGATACCCAGGCGTTCCAGCTGGCACCCGAGCGCGGCGAGTCCCCACGCGAACTGCGCCACGTTGGTCCTGTCCAGGCAGTCCACGCAGTGTGACCGCAGGATGCCTCTTTGGCACGTCACGGCGAGTCCCCGGGACGCGTCACTCGGGTCGGCGCGGGACTTCAAGCACGTGGACCGCCACGGGTCGGAAGATGAACCGGCGCCCGGCGCCGGAGCGCACGAATCGCCGCCGCCGACGGAGGCGGCGTCGAAGCGGTCCACGCCGGTGACGAGCTCGCACGCCGCGTCCCTCCACGCCGCCATCGCTGAAGACGATGCGGAGGATGAGGAGGATGACGCGTCCACTGAGGAAGAAGATCGGAGGCGTTGACGAGCCAGTGCGGGACCCATCCTGGAGGACGGGGCAATCGCGAACACGCCGGTGAGGGTGAGCGCCCCAGTGGCGACCTTGCCGAGCCGGCTGAGACCATCGGCCGTCGCCGAGACGTTAGGTCGCTTCATTCCGTCCGTGGACGCGTCATCATCCGCATTGGACGCGTCATCCTCCACATCCTCCTCTCTTGTATCCGTCTCGTCGTCCACCGCTACCGCTTCGTGTCGACCCTTCATCTGCCGCTCAAAGTCCCAGTGCACGCACGCGATCCTCTCCCGCGTCGCCGGCATCGCGCCGTTGACGTAGTGAAGCGCGGCCGCGAGCTCGCCCCGCAGGACACTCTCCCGTTGTTTCCGCTCCTGCGACCGGACCAAACTCAGGCACACCACCGGATCCGAGTACCTCTCTTGTATATATTTGAAGTGTGACGACGTGGCGGCGTGGGTGGTGTCGTGCCCGCGGACGACGATCGTCGGCCGGGCGTTCAACGCGGACACCTCCTGGGACCAGAACAGTGGCACGCTCCCACGCAGCTGCGTCGCCGAAGACACCCTCGGCTCGTACCTATTCGAGTGTATTGGTGAGTAGGTACCGCCTGACTTCCATCCCGACACTACGCACTGCGACTCCCCCGCGTCGACGATCTGTTCCGTCTCAACCTCGTTCGCGCACCGCCCGTGCGCGTTGACGCCTCTGCGGTTGAACCTCGTCCCCGCGTGGTGCCGCGACCGCCGGGCGATGACCGTCACGCAAACCTCCCGCCCCGAGAGCGACACCCGCGTCTGATGGAAATATCCGTGACACAGCGGCGGGGTCAGCCACCGACGCGCCGACGACTCACCGAGGGCGACACGCAGCGTGCGTGACAGGTGCGCGTTCCACGCGAACGCGGACTCGAAGTCCTCGGGCGCGTACACGGGATTGTCAGTGGGGGAGTCAGTGTCAGTGGGTGAGTCAGTACACTCAGTACTCGCCAGCGCGTTGGTCTGAAGCGTCTCGGTTAAATTATACGTCTCGCTGTAGAAGAACCCCCTCGCCAGATCGACCCACTGCAGCAGCCTTCGTAGCCTCTGCTCGTCCGTCTCCGTGCCCCGCCGCTTCATTGTGTCCGCCAGCTTGACCAGCTTGGTGTCCCCGACGCCCCACACGACGTGGCCGCACAGAAGCCCGAGTGAACGCCGCGAGGTGATGAGCAGGAGCCAGTGGCCGGTGAGGAGGCGGATGGTGCCGACCACCGCGACGCCCTCCGCGACGAGCGTGACGAACCCCGGGCTGTCGTGCTGGAGCAGGCGCTCGAGTGCATCGTCGTCGTACGCGTGCGGGTCCTCGACCGCGTCCAACCCACCGGACACGGTCTCCAACCGGCCTATTCGAACCACCCGCCACGTCGTGCCACCATTCGACGACGTCTGTCGCCCGCCCGCCAGGTGGAAGCCCCGACGGGTCTCGTACAGGCGCACCGTCGACGGGCCGGATGTCGACGTGGTCTCATGTGACGCGTCGATATCCCCGTCGCCCGGCCGCGGGCGGGACTCTTCCCCCATGTCGCACACACGGGGAGAGCCCGGCCGTGGCGCGGGTGAGATTTGACATCCCGTGAGGTCCGTTCCTGGAGGAGGGAAATTGCGCCGAAATTTATTAGGGCACGCGCACAGATCCCACGCGCACGATGGGCTCAGATGCCGAGATGGAGGACGGCGAGGCCCCGGTGGCTTCCGTCGAAGACTTCCCCGAGGCCATGAAGGTCAACACGTCCAACGCGGGCGGGGAAGTCTCCATGTCCCTCGAGGAGACTAACCGCGTCCGCGAGAAGCTTGGGATGAAGCCCCTGAGGCAGGGCGAGAGCGATCGGGACAAGGCGCGACGCGAGGTGGAGGAAACCGAGCGCGCGGCGAGGGCGGCGGACGCGAAGGAGGCGGAGACCGCGGCACTCGCCGCCAAGATCGCCGCGGCGAAGGAGAAGCGCACCATGGAGCAGCGCAACCGCTCCACCAAGCAACTCGGCGAGGCGGCTGCCGCCGACGACGACGACATGATGGCGTGGGTGAACAAGAGCCGCAAGATCGAGGAGAAGCGGCGGAAGGAGGAACGCCGAAAGGCGGAGGAGCTCGCGCGGAAGCTCGCGGAGCAGGACGACGAGGCTGAGGAGTCGGAAGGCGACGACATCTACGGCGGCAAGGACCTGGCGGGGCTCAGGGTACGACACGGGCTGGAAGAAGTCAACGAGGGCGAGACCATGATCTTGACCCTGAAGGACTCGTCCATCCTCGATGATAAGCTCCAGGGGATCAACGAGGAAGAGGACGAGCTCGAGAACATCAACGTGGCGCAGGAGCACAAGCGACAAAAGGCGCGGAAAGCTGCGACGAAACGAAGCGACAACCCCTTCGGCGCCGATGAGGACGACACGGGCAAGAAGATCCTCGCCAAGTACGACGAGGACGACGACGACGCCGATGACGGGCTCACGCTCGACGCGGGCGGGACGATCGACGCGGCGGAGGAGAAACGGAAGGCGGACATCAAGCGCAGGCTCGCCGCGTCACTATCCGGGGTGTCCGCCAACGCCGTCGTCGACACGGCTGACGTGGAGAGAAAGAACATGGCCGAGTTCATGTCCGCCGCGGAAGTCGCCGAAGCCGCTGCGGCCAAGTTCAACAAACCCAAGAAGAAGCGTCGGAAGAAGCTACGGGAGAAGAAGTTCGACGTGTCGGAGATTGAGAACGACCACATCGCGCAGGCGGCGGCGGAGGAACAGGCGAGAAACGCACAAAACGCGGAAACGAGGAAACGAGGTCGGTTCGTGGAGGACGAAGAGACGGAGACGAAGAAAGCCCAGGGGTTTCAGAACGCGTTGAAGAAGGCGAAGATGAAGACGGACGAGCGCATCCTCGCGGAGATGGCGGGCGACGCGGGGGAGGACGAGGACGACGAGTTGAATCGCGCGTTGGAGCGGAGCCGGCGCCTCGCTGAGAGGGGCGCGGATTCTTTCAGGAGCGAGGCTGACGTCGCGAGGGAGGCGGCGGCGAGACGCGCGATGGACGGACCGGAGGGTGTCGACGAGGGCGGCGTTCTGGGCGAGGGCGTGGTGTTCAACGACGTGCAGGAGTTTGTGCACGGGATCAACATGGAGGACAGACGGGCGGCGAGGAGCGAGGCGGTCGTTCCGGGTGACGCGCCTCCGGCGGGTGACATGCCTCCGGTTCCGCCCCCTCCTCCCCCCGGCGGCGACGCCATGGACGTGGACGGTATGCCCCCCGGCGGTATGCCCCCCGTCCCTCCCCCGCCACCCCCGGGAGGTGAAGCGGATGCCGCCAAAGAAGATGCGGATGACGCGAACCCGCTGGACGGCGTGCAGGGTAATGACTTGGGCGGCGGGTTGGCGGCTACTCTGGCGCTTTTGAAGGAAACCGGCAAGTTGCACGAGAACGAGATGTGGGACGGGCGCACCAACGACAAGAAACCCCTGGCGCTCCAGCGCACCAGGGAGGCTGCCGAGATCACCGGCGCCGAGTTCGACGGTTACGAGTTTGACTTCAAGATGGACAAGTACGACGAGTTCGGTCGCAAGATGACGCCCAAGGAGGCGTTTCGTGAGCTGTGCCACAGGTTCCACGGCATCGAACCCGGCCGTTTAAAGAAGGAGAAACGGCTCAAGGCGTACCAAGAGGAGGTCAAGGCGAAGAAGATGCGCGGTGGTGAGTCCGTGACTGGGTCGGTGGATAAGATGAAGATGGCGCAAAAGGCCACCGCGGCGCCGTACGTGGTTCTGTCTGGCAAGATTCGAGCCGGGCAAATCTCAGACGCGGTGAGCAAATACGCCACAGCCGGGCTGGAGGACACGGACAAGGATGCTACTGTCAAGGGAGGGGCGGGTGCGAAGGCATCGGCCACCGCGGGCGGTGTCGGTGGCGGCGCGAGTGAGCTGGATCCGAGCACGCTCCCGATGCTCACCGGCGCGGACAAGGTCAAGTTCATGATGAGTAAACGTTGATTGATTTCATAGCGTTTTAACGAGCGACGCGAGTATAGAGTCGACGACCGTGTCGTCACTGGCCAAGCGCCTGATGGCGGACCGGATCGCGCCTTTCGTCACGGGCTCCACGCCCCTCACCACGAACTGCAAGGACCCGGGTACCACCGACACGATATCCGTCCCCGCGCCGCTCATGACAGACACCACAAAAGTGGCCAAGGCCATGAGCGCTATGAGCGCGGGCATGAACCAGACCGCGTGCCCCCACCGGTAGCTGCTACACGTGTTGGTGGTCACGTCGGCCGTCGTCGCCACGCGCGCGGTGCTGTTTGTCTCGGGCACCGGCGGTGATTGACCGGAGGTGATTGACGCCCCCGAGTCCGACGAGCGATTGAACCCAGAGGCGCACATCGGCGGCGCTCCGGCGCGTTCGCGTGACTGGGTATCCTTCTCCACCATGTCGAAGAACTCCCCGTAGCTCTTTCGAACCTTTGTCCGCGTGCCGCGCTCGATGAGTCTTCTGGCGAGTCTTGACACCGGCTTGAGCCACTCCACGTGGCACGACACCGACACCTCGCGTGTGAACGAGAAGGACACGTCGAAGAGTACCACCGTCTGTACCTTGTAACAGTCGGCGTAAGGCGTACCTTCGCTGTGCGCCAGTGACGTCATCCACGCGCCCCTGTCGTACATCTGCGCATCCTTCATGTGGCATACCTTGGGCACGTACGGGAGGTGGACGTCGGTGGGTGTGTCGTAGGACAGAAAGCACTTTCCGTCCCGCACCGGAGACTTGACCACGTTCTTCGCTTTGCAGTTTTGGAGCAGGTGCGCGGTCAACAGAGTGAGCTCGGAGTCGAACATGCGGTCGTAGAGCTCGCACCGGTCCTTGGAGTTTGGGAAGTGTTTGGTCAGAACGTTCTCCCGCGCGTCCGGCGTGGGTCTGCGGCTGGCGTAGGAGAAGCTGTCGGTGGAGCCGTGTACCTTCTCGGTGTCGTGCGACGAAGCTCGCGAGTAGGTTCGTTCGAATGAGAGGTGACTTTCTTCGTATCCCGTCGCATCGTCGTCGTTCTCGTCGCCGCTCGCGGTGCGCGCGATGCTTTCGTCGTTCCTCGCGGGCGTGGTCGCATCGAAGCCGTGCTCCAGTCTCCACGCGTCGTGCATCGCCCTGAAAGCGTTGTCCCTGAACAGAAAGGAACAGAAGACGTAGGACTTTCGGTCCGAGGCGCGCACGAGCTCGATGGCGGACACCACCCCGACCTTGTTCACCTTGCGCACGAGGGAGATATCCGCGAGGGAGATGAGCCGCGTGGTGACGATACCGAAGATGTCCGAGTGGAACCACACGCGCGCGCCCCGCGAGCCGGTCACGATAAACACACGTCCACTCACAAGAAGACGACTAGCGCGGTAGGAGCCGACGAAGGATCCGAGCAGCACGTCGCTCGCGTCGGTGGGAAAGTGCTCCTCGAGCCACGGCGGCGCGGCGTTCGCGTTCGCGGACGATCGCTTCAAGCACTCGGTCATGGCGCGGTCGAGTTGTGGCTCCGCGAAAGGGAGGGGCTTTTTTTGTTGGGGTTGCCGAGCCTCGTAGTTTTCAACTTCCTCCCCCTTTTAGGTCACAGCTGTGGGCACCATGGCCCCCAACAAGACCGCCGACCCCGCGCACGACACCCTCGCGCTCTCCGAGTCCGATGAGGACCTCGACTCCGATGTGCTCGAGGACGTGCCCCTCTCCGCCGATACCGACGCCGCGCTGAGGCGCGTGAGCTCCGCGTTTGACGCGAAGGTTTCCGCCGCGCTTTCCGCCGGCTTGGCGCCGCCCAGCGCGACCGCCGTTCCGCGCGACGCGTGCCTCCAGGAGCAGCGCGACGCCGCGCGCGCGATGCTCTCCAAGGTGAAACGCGCGCTCCTCGGCCCCTTCGCGCAGATGATCGAGAGCAAGCGGGAGGAGGCCGCCACACTGGAGGAGGGGAGGAACGCTGAGCAGGGAAGCCTTCTGGAACGGCTCTCGTCGCAGGCCAAGGGCATAGAGTCCGAGCTTAACATGCTCAGCGACGCCGCAGGTCTCCGCTCCGTGTGCGAGCTGTACAGCGCGGCGGAGGATGAGGAGATCGAGGCGCGGGCGAGGAGGAACAGGTCGAAGGCGTGAAGGGGAACGTGCCGAGAGTCGCGAACGAACGAACGACGGCGGGAAAAGAGAGGACGTTTGAAAGAGAGTGGAGAGAGAGAGAGAACGTTTGTGATGACATCGAATTATTACGCTAAGATCACATGCGTATCGCTGGACAACGAACGATCAGTCCATGGGCAATGGCTGCTCCATGGGCTCGGGAGGCGGCGGGGTGTAGTACCTCACGGGGCTCGGGTCCGAGAGCGGCCGAGGTTCCTCCAGGCTCTTGAGGTCCCGCGAGATCTTGTCAATCTGCTCCAGGGTGTCGATATCCTCGCCGAACACCTCCCTCGAGGACTTGTTCAGAGCCACGTCGATCGCCGCCGCGAACTGCTTCGGAGTGGCGTCGATGGGTCCGTCCAGGTGCCCAGGGATGATCCTCTCAAAGTCCCACGCCGCCACGCACTCAGCCCACCGCTTGACCTCGTCACGCCGCCGCGGAAACGCCAAGGTGTGAAGAATCGGTGGCACGAACATGTCCATGTCCGTCAAGTTCCTAAACGCATCCTTCCACTTGGACTCCCAGTAGAAACCGTCCAGGAACGACTTGTTTATCTTACTCGGGTCGATGCGAACGTCCACCGCGGTTGGGTTGAAGAGCAAACCGAAGAGAACCGTCTTGCCCCAGCCCGCGCTTCTCGCCTCCGCCGTGTTGGGCAGCATCCGGTCCGGCGCGTCCATGCCCCGCACCAGCAGCGGCTCCGGCTCGATCGTCGCCACCGGCACCGGGTCCTGGGACACGTGCAGCACCACGTCGGTGACCAGCATCGTGTGTGACTTTTTGTGGTAAAACGCGGTATCCACGAACCACGGATCTTTAAAGTTCCGGAGCGAGCTGCCTCCCACCTCCAGGGTGTAGTGCTCGATCTCGTCACCCCACGGCACCGCCCCGACGCCGGACGTGGAGTCCAGCGGGAGGTACTTCGGCGATCCGCGCGGGTAGTACGGGACGTAGGTGTCGATCGGGACGTCCACCGGGAAGGTCCAGTTCTGCCGAGGGAGCCACACGTCGGCGGCTGGGAACTTCTTGCTGAACGGACCGGAGTAGATCTTGTGCTCGATCGCGGCGCTGCCCACCACGATGTGCTTCACCGGCCCGTACGTGTCCACGATGGGCGCGAGCATGTCCATGAGCTCCCGCGTCGGCGCCACCGGGTTGTGCACCCACAGCCCGCCGTTCGCCATGGCCACCACCGTCATCCTCACGTTCACCAGCACGTCCAGCAGCCCTTGGAGCTGGTCGAACGTCCACACCTGCCCGGGGACCACCTCCGCCATCGCCGTGGCCTTGCTGCCGTAGGGCGCGAGGGGAAGCGCCCACCAGTACGGGTACCACCGCTCGGGATGCGCCTCCCGCGTCGCCTTGGCCCAGAAGTTCTCCTGGAGGGTGACGACGTCGGGGGCGGGGTAGTCGAACGCGGTGCCGGCGAGCGGGGAGAGCGCGGTGGTGGCGATGGACGCCGCCGCGGAGAGGATGCCGCGGCGCGACGAGTTCATCGACCCGCGTGTGGTCCGGACGGACTCGTCGACGTCGGCGTCGTCGTTGGACGCGGCGCATCGCGCGATGGCGACGGCACGGCGAGCCACGGGGGCGCGGCGATCGGCGCGCGAGGAGGCCGGTCGAAACCCGGATTTGGTCGCGGGGGCGACGCCCGCGATGTGCGCGACGGTGGCCATGTCGGCGACGTGCACGGTTCGGTGCGAGTGCGTCAGGGAGGGACCGAGCGCTGGTCGGTTCTGGCTCGGACGAGCGACGCTTCGTGCTTTATCTTCTCTGGTGTGACATGTGGCAGGAGACGCAACCGACCGACATCTTTAGTCATTACTCGTACACCATCCCCGCTATATTTTACTGTACGGTCGGACATTCGCCGATACGGAAGATATTCGGGGCGTTGTTACGCTCGCATTGGCCGGCGCGTGTACGCGATGTGGACCCGTATCCCGGCGCTTTACGCGCTGTTCGTGTGTACGGTCGATGCCGCGAGGCTGGCGCCGCGTACAGCGACGATACAGCCGTCGCGACACGCGCTACGAGCGGACAACTCCGACTGGATGGCGGAGGATGCCTCAATTCTCCGTGATATGACCCTCGCGGACGTGGTCCTCCCCGGCACGCACGACGCGGGTGCGTACGCCCTGACGTCCAAGTTGATGCCGGGCGCGAGGTTCCCGACGCCATGGGAGGCTGCGGCGATCGCGATAGCCGAGGACCTGGGCATCAACGTGGACCGCGTGATCACACCGTGGGCGCTCACGCAGAGCCTCGACGTCCTCGCGCAGCTCGAGTTTGGGTACCGGTATCTCGACGTGAGGGCGGGGTGGAACGGCACGGGGTGGTACGCGCATCACGCCGAGGTGGGCGTGCCCGTGACGGACATCCTACACGACGTCCACACGTTCATGCAGGAGCACCCCGGGGAGGTTGTCGTCATGCAGGTGAGCCACCTGGACGGGTTCCCCGACGCGACACAAGTCACCGAACTCCAAAACTCAATCGATACGATCTTGGGTGAGTACGCCGCGGGGCCGAGTTGGGCGAAAGGCACGGCGTTCGGGGATTTAAACATAGGAGCGATGGTGGATTCGGGGCGCAGACTCGCGGTGGTGTTCGGCGACGGTGACTACGCGGGAAAGTCGTCGGAGACGCATCTGGGAGAAAGTTTCGCCAAAACCAAAGTCGCGTGGCCGCCCCAAGTGCTGCGCAACGCGTACGCCGACGCCGACGACCCGAACGTCGTGATGAAATACGTGCGCGGGAAGGTCGTCACGTTTAACAACTCGACGCAAACCGGGACGATGTCCAAGATATCGTGGACTCTCACCGCGCAGGCCAAGACGGTGTTGGGGATGTTTGAGCCCGGAACTCAGCCGAGGAGCCTCCGGGAGTTGACCGAACGAAGCCGGCCGGCGTTTGGGGCGTTCGCGCAGGAGGTGGTCCAGTCGGGGTGCAGGGCGGGTAACATCATGAGCGTCGACTTTGGGGGCGGCGCCGGGGACTACGCGGTGTGGGCCGCCCGCGCCATGAACAAGATGCCGAAGGACTCCGTCTGTTCGATGACAAACGTTGTGAAGAACGTCGTGTCGGAGTGACGGTTGATATACGTAATCTTACGTTGGAGTGGTGGTTGTTATACATAATCTCACGCTGCTAGGTATCGTGCTCGTATCAGTACACCTCCGTCTCCCCGAAGTGCAGCGACTGCACCGAGGTCCTCGCGGCTCCCACGCCCGCGCGGTCCCTGTTGTTCTTGTACCCAGTCGCCTCGTCGGCGTTTTGTGCCGCCTTCGCCCGTCTCGCCTCTTCTTGCTGGTCAATCACCCTCTGCTCCCGGTTGAGCCGCGCGGTTTCTTTCCACCACTTGTCGTCGCCGCCCACCTGTCGCATCGCCTCCTGGTGGAGCCGTCTCGCCGTCTTCTCCGTCACCCCGGGCGGGTTCGGGAAGTGCGTAGGGTCGGCGTCGTCTGGTAGCTCGGCGAGTGACCCGTGTCGAACGCTTCGGTTGCGCGAGAACGTCTGCTCAGCCTCTTGGAGCAGCTTGGTTCTGTGCGCCGCAGCCTGCGCGTGCGTGTGCGCCGTACGCGCGTGCTCCGCCGCCAACCGACGCGCCTGCTCCCGCCCGTTCATCCAGTCCTCCATGGTGACGCCGCCCACTAGTTTGCGCGCGTCAGCCTTGCGGGTCTGGATCATGGAGTCGAGCAGCTGCGGTGATATCCTGCTCGGCTGGGGCGCCTTGCGCGGCGGGGAGTCCAGCTCGCTCTGTCCCAAGGATGCGGTGAGCACGTCCGTGGCGTCGGGGTCGGGGTACTCGCGGTCCAGCGCGTCGTTGGCTTGTGGGAACTTGGCGTCGTCGACCCCTTTCCTCATGGCGCCCGCGCCCTTCTGATGATGTCCCTCGGGTCGGGTCGCGGCCTCAGCCTTGAGCTTGGCGACTTCCTTCTTGGCCTGGAGGCGCCTGAACGACGATTGCACCGTGGTCGCGGCGGTGTGCTCCTGCTGCCGCTGCCAGTCCTCCACCTCGCCGGCAGGGAGCTCGAGGAGCATCGCCTTCTGCTCCTCCCTCTGGCGCATGCGAAACTCGCGTTCGCGCGTCGCCTTCTCGTACGCGAGGATGTCCTCATCCCTCTGCTTCTGCTCACCGAGCTTCTTGCGCGCCTGAAAGCCGCGGAAGCGCGCCTGGAGCTTGGTCGCCGCCTCGTCCTCCATGTTGTTGGAGAGCGGCGATGTCAACACTGACGAAGGACAATGTTTGAACGGTCGACTGAATGATGAGTCGGAGAGTTTGGGATAAATGAGGCATGTCGCCACTCTGTTTGCTCGTACACAAAATTCATAAACGAGGCAAAGTTTGATTTTGCACATTTTTTCGCAATTATTTTTCCTGTTTTCCTGCTGCAACAAAAACTTCCTGGTGCCTGGCGCTGCTGCCGAAACGTCGAGCTAATAATGTTACGCAGTCAAACAAGTTAGCCGCCCGTGATGGACGATGCGATAGTATACGAAACGATCAATGTCACCACTACATGACCACCACTACATGACCACCACTACATGACGACACAACACGCCTTCTTCTTCTTGGGCGCCCACCTCGGGTCCACCTCCGACGCGCTCACCCCCAAACTCTCTCCCATCTTCGCAAGTCTGTTCACCGCGTTCCTAAAGTCGGAATACGTGTCGAACCCCCGGTCTCCCATGATCTCGGTCCACTTGGCATCGATCCTATCACGCACGGCCGCGCTCATGCCGGCGCCGCCACCGCCGATCTTACCCCCACCCGCGCGGACCTTCCCGACGCCACCCCCGCGCCAATCGCTCTCCGGGATGCCGCACCGTTTCCACATCTTAGATCGGACAAAGTGGTCGTCGAATTTGGTCGCGTTTGCCCGCATGAACTCGAACCCCGACGCGTGCACGACTTCGTCCAACTCGGTATCGGTGAGGTCGTCGAAGCCCATGAAGGCTGCGATGCGACGAACGCACTGGGGTAAGTTTTCTTTCAGATCCTCGAAGCACAGCATCATGATCGAGTCCGAACGCGTCTTCGTGACGTCCTCGTCGAAGTACTTCGCGTCGAAGTAACCTAGGAAGTGCTGCCACACGTGGCCGCTGTGGCTGGCTCCCGCGAAGATGGCGTCGGCGAACTCCGCGTGGGTAATTGCCCCGTCTTCGATGCCCATGTACGGCGGAAGAAAGTTGTAAAATGAGTAAAACACGTCGACGGGATCCCGGACCACGCAGATGTACTTGGCGCCCTTCGCGATGTCAGTCCACGCCTCGTGGCTCTTGAACACCCGCGGGGTACACACCTGGGCGCTGTACAGGTCCTGTAAACAGTCCAGCGCGAGGATATCCCACGGGACAACCTCGGTGATCTCCCCGAAGCCCATCGGATCGATGGAATCGTTCGTTCGCCGCGCGTGGACGCATCGAATCTGGTGGCAGATCTGCGTGCACCACGTGGTTCCGCACTTTGGGTACGTCACCACGAAGACGTCCGTGGGCTTGGCGCGGAAGGCTCGGCCGTTCTCGACGGATAGCACGCTGTGCATCATGGCGTTGCGTTCGCGCATGAGACTCAGCGGATTGATCGCCTTGTCCGGCGAGGGATTAATCGCCTCGTCGTCGCTGGTGCTCGAGTCGCTCGCCGCATCGCGAATGGGGGCATCGTCGGAGGCGACGTCGGAGTCCGAGGAGTCCGCATCGTTCTGCTTGATGACACCGCTCCAGTCCGGAAAATCGTCCTCCGAGTCACTCATCGTCCGTGCTCTCTGAACTAGTGTCGCTTCTCGTTGTTACCAAACGCCCCGCGTTCAGAGGAGTCCAGCGCCGAAAATACACTTATTCTGGTTAGCATATATGACTACGTACATGTGGATCTAGTGAAGTTCTATCGAGTTTTACATAAATACACGTACGAAAGATCCATAATTCGTATTTAACATTTCGCTTTTTCGGCACGAAAGTGGTGACGTATAACTTTTTTATCCGCGCTCAGCGTCGCGCCACCCCATTCTTTGGATACGAGAGTGAGAGAGATGGCTTTCGCTATGTCCGCCACCGCCAGCGCCAGCTCCCTGAGCTTCGGCCGCAACCTCGTCGACCAGCGCCTCAAGGTCGCGGTACGTGTCACGTCCCCCTCGCCGGCCGGCCGTGGCTCGGAATTTTCCACCTCCATGGCGTTAAAAGTGAACAGTAGTGGATAAAATGGTCCGGAACTCGGCGCTGACATCCCCCCGTCCCCGTCCCACGCAGGCTCCCTCCGCGCGCGTTGTCGCTCCCCGCCCCGCGCTTCAGGTTGAGAACATGGTGAAGGTGCGTATCCCCGTCGCGTATTCGCCACGCGCGCGTTCCCGGTCCGCGGAAACAAAAAAACCCTAGAACCTGAGGGCCAGTCACAGATTCCTCCCGTGTGCATGCATGGCCGCGGACGTGTTCAACGCACGGCACTGACCCGTGTCACCCCCACTTCACACACAGATCCGGTTCACCCGCCTCGGTCGCAAGAGGACCCCTTTCTACCGCATCATCGCGATCGACTCCCGCAAGCGCCGCGACGGTCTTCCCCTGGAGTACCTCGGCTGGTACGACCCGCACGCCAAGCAGTCCAACCTCGACGCTCCCGCCATCAAGGCGTGGCTGGCCAAGGGTGCCCAGCCCTCCGACACCGTCAGGAACCTCCTGAAGAAGTCTCTCATCATGGATTAAATGTCGCCGGCGCGCGCTTTCCGTGATGTTTACCGTGGGTGTATAGCTAGAGCATGACTTGCAATATTGGCAGAAAATAGCTTCTTTGACAATCTCGCACATCGATTTTGCCCTCATCATCACTCTTAGCGACGCCGGGCTCGATACCGCCCGAGACGTGGGTCGACGGGATGACGGCGCCGAATACCGAACGGTTCACCCGTCTCACGCCCGCGCCCGATGACGTCGTCATCGACCGGGACCAGTTCACCAAGACGGTCCCGCTCCTCGCGCTGCGCGTGCCAAAGGTGAGCACCGCGCGTTGTCGATTAGATTAACCACCGCCGCCGCGTCTCGTGTCCAACCCCGTATCCCCTCGTATCCCGGTGTACTGACCAAACATTCGCGTCCCCGGTCGGCGTACAGGCCAAGTGTCAGTTTTTCATGAAGGCACTGCGCGGTATCGTCCTGGACATCCCACGGCAGCAGTCCGTGGTGACGGACCCCACCGATGAAACCATGCGTCTCTTGCTGCTGAAGGAGGAGGTCAAGGACGGGTCGCTGACCGAAGAGCTGAGCGAAGAGAGGCGGGCGGAGATTGGCGTGGACGCGCTGGAGCGAACGACGCACGAGCTCGTGTTTTCGTACGAGTACTTCAACGCCGAGCAGGTCCTGCGCAGGCTGCTGCCCGAGGGGTGCGACGTGCCGGGATCGTTCGAGACGGTGGGACACATCGCGCACCTCAACCTCCGCGACGAGGTGACCGCGTACAAACACGTCATCGGCCGCGTGTTGCTCGATAAGAACCCGCGGCTCAAAACTATCGTGAACAAGGTCGGGGCGATCGAGAGCGAGTTCAGGGTGCCCACGTGGGAGCTACTCGCCGGGGACACGAGCCTCGAGACGGAGGTGCGGCAACACGGCGTCCCGTTCAGGCTCGACTTTGGGGAGGTGTACTGGAACAGCAGGCTAGAGGCGGAGCACAAACGGCTCGTCGGGCAGATCAAGCCCGGGGAGATTCTGTGCGACGCCATGTGTGGGATCGGGCCGTTCGCGGTGCCCGCCGCCCGGGCTGGACGGAGGGTGTACGCCAACGACCTGAACCCCTCCTGCGCCGCGTACACAAAGATGAACTGCGTCAACAACAAGGTGAAACACCTGGTCAAGTGCTACGACGTGTGCGCGCGTGAGTTCATTAAAAAGTTGCTGGCGCCGGGTGTGGTGAAGGACACGGGCGAGACGACGGTCGGGGCGGACGGTAAGAAACGGGCGGTGCGTTGGGCGGCGACGGGTGAGGATAGCGACGGAGAGCCACCGGCTGGGGCGATTTTCGATCACGTCACCATGAACCTCCCCGCCACGGCGATTGAGTTCCTCGACGTCTTCAAGGGTGCGTTCGACCGAGATGTGTGGGCGGGGCACCGGCTCCCCGTGATACACGTGTACACGTTCAAGCGCGCGACGGAAAGTGTGGAGGACGTGGTGCGGCGCGGTGAGGGTCACCTCGGGGCGGCTATTAAAGACCCGACGGTGCACGAGGTGCGGGACGTGGCGCCCAACAAGATCATGCTCTGCCTGTCGTTCAGGATCACGGCGGAGGCGGCGTTTCCACCGGAGGATACGACGGAAGGAAACGAGGCGAAGCGCGCAAAGACTGGTGCGTAGAGGTTTAGTGCTATTCTCGTTACGTTAATCGTTGCTATTCGTTCGTTCAAGGCATGCTCACGTGCTCTGTCGGTGTCATCACTTCCGTATCCTCCTTCCGCACCCGCAGTCGGTACATCATGGAGTGGAGGTGCTCGCGGATGTGCGGCTCGATCTGCGCGGCGAGCACGTTGCTCTCCGTGGCCCCGATTGACTTGGTAATTCTCACGTGGTGCTGAAGCGCGTGCAGGGCGCAGGCCCGCGTCAGGTCATCCGCCGCGCACCGCCTCGCGAGTGAAAAGTACTCCCGCAGCACCACACACCCGACATCCTCCAGTCCACTCAACGCCTCCTCCAAACGACCCTCGCAGTGGCGCTTGAGGCCGTTCAGCTCGTACTTGTGCGCGATCGGCAGAAGCTTCTCCGCGAGCGACGGGGTGGGGTGGGTAGGTGCGTCGGGCTCAACCTCGCACTCGACCTCGATGGCGCCGTGGTACACGTACCGCATCAGCCCGTGGAACTCATCCTTGCGCATCACGTCGCTCATGTTCACGCGCACCGGCATGTGGGACTCGCCCTGTTGCGTGTCTGCTACCACCTTGTGCTGGTCGATGAGCCGGTGGAACTCGTCGCTGACGTGCGTGAACGCAATCTTGTGCGCGTGAAACTCCCAACCCCCGTCGCGGTCCGAGAAGAACGAGATGTCGCTCAGCTCGGGGTTGTTGAAGTGCTCATCCGCGAGGTGCGTCTCCGGGGTGGCGGGCAGCGGCACGGCGTCGTTGGGGTACCTCGCCGCGAGCATCTGCTTCATGTTGCACGAAACCTGGTACAACGCACCAGCCGCGTCCTTCCTGTCCCGGGCGACGGGCATCGCCGAGAACATCTCAAGTAAGATGTCCAACCCACCTTGCTCGTCAAAGATGATTCGTTGCTGGTCGTCGCCGCACAGGTGCGCCAACGCGACGGCGATGCGCTGCTGCTCATCCTTGTTCGAGGATCGCATCAGGTAGACGAGGTACTTGAGCACCTTGCCGTCCACCTTCTCCTCCAGCCTCTTGAGCGTCTTGTTCACGCAATCCTTGCTGGGCTGAGCCTTGAGCTCGCCGCCCATCAGCCGCTGCACCGTGCCCTCGCGGATGATGTCGGGGACGTTATCCTCGTTGTCCGCCAGTCCGTACAACGCGAACGCGGCGTTGTGCTGCAGGTTGGTCTCGTCCGAATCTAACAAGTCGAGCAAAGGTCGAAGGCCGTCGGCGTGGCAGATGCCCACCTGGTTGTCCTTGTTCTGCGCCAGACGACCCAGGGCAAACGCCGCCATCTCCCTCAGCTGACTCTCGGTGTGGTTCAGCATCTGGATCAGCGGTGCCACCGCACCCCGCTGGACGATCTTGATCTTGTACTCGATGTTGCTGTCGTCGGTGGTGGTGGCGAACTGTCCGAGTAACAGTGCCGCTTCTCTCCTGCTCTCGTTGCACTCGGAGGAGAGCAACCCGATCACGGGCTGCAACGCGCCCTCATCCAGCACCCTCCGCTTGATGTGGTTCGACGAGTGCACCAAGTTACCGATGACACCCACGGCTTCGTAGTGAATGTGCGGGTCGTCGGACCGGACCATGAAGATGAGCATGGGCAACGCACCCTCCTCCACGATCTGTTCCTTGTTCTCGTTGTTCTTAAACGCGAGCGTCCTCAGCGCCGAAGCAGCCGCCCTCTGAACCTTGGCGTCCCTGGTCTCGAGCAGCGCGACGAGCGGCGGGATGCCACCCTCCGTCCGTACCCTGTTCTTGATCTGGTTGTTCTCGTGCGCCAGGTTGGTCACCGCATCCGCCGCCCTGCGAGCCACGGACGGAGCCACGTTGCCGCTCATCTGCGGCGGGTACCTCTTGAGGAGCGCCACCAGCCCGGGGAGGGCACCCGCGTTGGCGATCCTGTTCTGGTGCTTCTCCTTCGAGGCGAGCAGCCCGATGGCGTAGCACGCTTCTTTCTCGATGTCCCCGATCCCCGGCGCGCGGTCCTCGCCGATGTCCTTGGCGAGGTTGAGCAAGGGCACGATGGCCTCAACCGCGTCGGCGCTGACGACGAGGTCCACCATCTTGTTCTCCTCCTCGGGCTGGACGGCTCCGGTGGACGGCGACGGGGTATCCTTGGCGAGCTCCGCGAGGGTCCTGACGCTCTGCTTGAGCGCGACGAACATGTTCCGGTCGTCCGGGTCCTGCGTGATCTTCACCCGCGTCTCGTTGATCATCGCCACCAGTTTCCTGTGCTCGTCAAGCGCGATGAGCGCGCCAGCCGCCGCGCGCTGCACCTTGTTGTCGCGGCGCTCCAACAGGATCCTCAGCGCGCTCACGCCGCTCGTCTCGCCCGTGCCGATCGGTTTGCGGAAGAGGTCCTTGAGCTCATCGTTGTCCGCCACCATCTTTTGCACCGCATCCGCAGCCCTGCGAGTCACCTCGTGCATGAGCCCCGCCGTCCCTTCGTGTCGCTTCCGCGTCGCCGCCGCCGCGTCGCGGGTATCCGGCTGCGGCAGGTCCAGCATCCTGACCAGCGCCGTGTAGGCACCCGCGTTGGCGATCTTCGCCCTCCTGGCCTTCTTCTTCTCATCCTCGTCCTTACTCCCCGCTCCGAGCAGCACGGAGAGCGCGGTGCAAGTCTCCTTGTCCAGCTCGGCCAGCGACCTCGGCTTGCACTGCTCCCAAACCTCGTGCACGGTGCCGGGGTTGAGCTGCCCAACCTTCTGGCTCTCGTTCGGGTACTCGCCCTCCTCGCGGTCGCCCAAACGCTCGTACGTGCGGTACCTCGTACCCACCTCCAACGCCTTCTGCAGCGCCTGCGTCGCACCCGCCTCCACCAGGATATCCGAGTGGTCCCCGCAGTGCCGACCGAGCTCGCCCACGTGCCGAGCCCAACGCTTGAGCTGATCCACGGATCGATCGTCCGGCCAGTGTGGGTCCACCGTGCCGTGCTTGAGCACCTTGGCCGCCTTGCCCGGAGATTTCGGTTTGGAGTCCAACTCGTCCGCGGTGGCGATGTACCGGTCGCACCGCTCACGCAACCGGCCCAACACGAACTCGTGCTCGTCGAGGGCGATGAGAGCGTTGGCCACCGCGCGCTGCACCTTGTTCTCCCGCGGGTTGAAGTGTCGGTCCAGGAGCGTCCACAGCTTCTCAACCATCGCGCCACTCGGGGTGGACCCCGGCACTATCGGGGGCTTGGCATCGTTCGAGGGTCCGGTGGGTGTCGGTGAAGTCACGGCGGTCCCTCTCAGCGTCTTTTTAGATCCCTCCGGGTCGTGCACCGCAATCTTCTGAATGGCATCAGCGGCTCGCCTGCAAATCTCCTGGCCGAGCGCCTGTGCGGCGTCGATGAACTTTCTGAACTTGTTGTCTGGGGAGCAGACGAACCGCGGGCACTCCAACGCGTCCACGAGCTGGGGCATGGCGGCGAGGTTATCCTTGGAGTTCTTGCCGATCTTGTGCTTGCTCGTCTTTGAGAGGAGCTCCTTGGCCTTGGTGGCGTGGCGCTCCAGGCTTTCGGCGCTCAGAAGCCCGCCGGCCTCAGCCGTGACCGCGCCATCGTCGAGTCCCTTCACGATTGGCGTCATGGCGTGCAGTGCGGCGTGCGCAGCCTTCACGCACTCCACCAGGTTGGGCCTCGTGGCTTCGCACCTGCCCTTCAAGTCACCCATCGCGTTCTCGAGCTCCTGGAGCCTGCTCTGGACGGTGGGGCGGGACAGCGGCGACTGCGCCTCGCTGGTTTTCAACGCCGCGCGCTGCGATTAGAGGGGGAAAGGGTGGGATTTTGATTGCGTCAGATCGGTGCGAGGAAGAACAACGCGCGGTCGCGGCGTCGTGGCGACGCGCTCGAGGCTCTTTCAAATAAACAGACTCGGGTGTACGGCACTCTGGAATCTCACCTCCGCCGAGCCCGGCGCGGGGCTGTCCGTCTTCGAGGGTTCGATGCCCGCATCCTGGGCCTTCCTCTTCTGGTTCCTCGACGCCCTCGTCGAGGATTTCATCCTTCCGGGAGCCCGACACGAGCGGCTCCGTCCACCAGATCTGACCGGTCTTGTCTCGGCAAACGGAAAATAAGGAGAGTTCGAACCGGGCAACCGATTTACAATCTCGCGGCAAATGAGTAAAAGGGGTTCGTTTAACTCAAAAAGGAGGGTTCGTGATCCTCAGCCAATCTGCGGTCGACGTGGAAAGTGTGCGCCGTCCTTTATTCAAGCCTCCAAGGTTTGACGCAGCGCCCGCCGCTGACGACGGTCACTTCGCGAAGCACGGCCCGGACGTTCGTGGGTTTCCCCCGAGCCGCACCGGACTTTTCGCGAGTCACCCGAGCGTCACCGAACCCGCGACCACCGGGACCGATGGCCGCCTCACTCCTCGCGCCCCGCGCGACGGTTGCGGCGAGACACAGTGTCGGGCGCCACGTGACTGGGCGTAAAATGGCGCCCGCTCGCGCCGCAACCCGCGTCGCGCTGCGACCGTGGGCGGCGCCCAAGTTCGGCCGCGAGGCTGTCCGCTCGTTCGCGCTCTCCAGGGACGAGGACGACTCCTGCGACGAGGACGACGAGGACGACATCCGCTGCGAGCTCGACAGGTGAGAGAGCCCGCGCCGCCCGTTATTCGCTTTGAACCGCCGTCGAATTCTCCGAGCGCCGCGGACTTCCATGCTGACCTTTCCCGCCTCTCTCGAAATCGTAGGATCCCCGGCGACGGCAACAAGTTCACCAGGGTCATGCTCAAGGTGAGCGGCGAGGCCCTCTCCGGCACCAGCGGGTTCGGCATCGACCCCGAGGTTGTCCAGACCATCGCCCGGGAGGTTGCGGAGGCGAGTTTGGCTGGCGTGCAGGTGGCGGTGGTGGTCGGCGGCGGCAACTTCTTCCGGGGCGCGCAGCACGAGGGCAAGGGCTTGGACCGCGCGTCCGCCGACTACATGGGCATGCTCGCCACGGTCATGAACGCCATCAACCTGCAGGCTGCGGTCGAATCCAACGGCGTCCCCACGCGGGTCATGACGGCGTTTTCCATCCAGGAAGTCGCCGAGCCGTACATTCGCAGGCGAGCCATACGTCACCTGGAGAAGGGCCGCGTCGTCATCTTCGGCGCGGGAACCGGCAACCCTTTCTTCACCACGGACACCGGCGCCGCCCTACGAGCCGCGGAGATTGGCGCGCAGTGCGTGTTCAAGGCGACCATGGTGGACGGCGTGTACGACTGCGACCCGAGGAGTAACCCGGATGCGCGTCTGTACGAAAACCTCACCTACGAGACCGTGCAGCGGCTGGGTCTGGGCGTGATGGACCAGACGGCCATCACCCTGTGCCAGGAGAACGACATCCCGGTCGTGGTGTTCAACCTGAACAAAGGCGGCAACATCGTGCACGCACTCCGCGGCGGCAAGGTTGGAACCCGAGTGTCGTCCAAGGTTGACCAGCCCTCTTCAGGAAGCGGTGCCAAGAGTAACGGAGCCAAGCGCGGGGCTGAGCAGAAGGGGGACGCGGCGAAGAAGTGAGGATACGATCATAGCCAAATGAAATGCATAGTTAACGTATTGCCAAGCACAAGCGCCCTCGACTGTGTAACTGCGGTAACTCGCGCGCGCGGGGAAGGGTCGAGGGTGACGAGACGCGGGTTTTGCGACGGACTGAGATGGACCATTACAAAAAGTGTTTTTTTATCGAAGAACGACGACCGCGAGGGCCGTGGCTCATCCCTCAAGTGGACGCCGGGTGAACACAGACATCCAGACCTTGTTTCGAGATTTAGTCGAAGAGGTCGAAGTCCATGGCCTCCTCCTCCTCCTCCTCCTCGGGCTCGGGCGCGGCGGCAGCGGCATCGCCACCGCCACCGCCGCCAGCAGCGGCACCGCCGCCACCGCCGCCGCCACCGCCACCGCCGGCACCGACGTTGGCGACGAGCTCGTCGACAGACTTGGTGGCGAGGAACTTGGAGAAGAGCATGGTCCAGTAGGGCTCGATGGTGACACCGGCGGCCTTGATGATGGAGTCCATCTTGTCACCGGTCACCTCCTGACCATCGTCAGAGAGGATGAGCGCGGCGTAGGTGCAAGCGAGGTCACCAGACATTATTCTGCGCGTTCGGAGGAGGGCAAGTCGGAGGTCAGCGCGGTGTTCGGTTAAAAACGGAAACCCTAGAGCTCGGCCCGATCGAGGTCCGAGAGGCCTCCTGAGGGGGTGCGACCGTCACAGGAGGTCACCACGCGTGCGCGATCGATGAATGACACGCATCGCGCCGTGCACTGCCCTCGCGCGGGTCACAACCGTCCTCGCGACGGCTCGGGAGGCGTCCACCGGCCCCACCGTGGACGGGAGAAAACCAAACCCTGGTTCATCCCGCGTCCGACGGAATGACGCGGCAGGAGACGCGGGCGTACGCGCGACGCGTGGTCGCGGACGTGGTACTCACCGTGTATATAAATCGCAGGCGGCACGCGAGGTGCTTTAACCGTAAGGGGCTTGCGAGTGCGTCTCGAAGAAGGGAGACCGCGCCCGCGCGTCGAGGCTTAAGCTCAAACTGAGATTCCTCGAGAACTGTCCGTCCGTCGCGACCGACCGCCTCAAAAAAATTCAGGCGCAGCCCTTTAACCACCGCCAGACTGCCACGCTTCTTTACTATCGACCGAGCTACGCAAGATGGCCAAGCGTCTAATCCCCCTCCTCGACCGCGTTCTGGTCGAGAAGATCGTCGCTCCCACGAAGAGCGTGGGCGGCATCATCCTCCCGGAGTCGGCCGTGTCGAAGGTGCGTCTACAGGAGCCCCCACGGAACAATCGCCCAATCGGCGCCCACCAATCGTCGGCCCAAGCCTCCTCCTTCTGTCCATCCCACACTGACATTTCCTCGTCTTACCTCGATCGTGTCCGCAGATTAACGAGGCTAAGGTCCTCGCGGTGGGCCCGGGCAGGCGCGCGGCGCAGAATGGCGAGATCATTCCCATGGGTGCGTCCCGATCTCGCGCCACCGCGACACGTTTTCCGAACCCTTCCATTGCCCAGCCCACCACCGTACACGTCGGGGCGAATCTCTTGCTGACCTTCCTGAATCCCATCGTTTCGTTCCGTTCGTGCAGGTGTGAAGGTTGGTGACAGCGTGCTGCTGCCGGACTACGGCGGTCAGAAGGTCGACCTCGGGGAGAAGGACAAGGAGATCTTCCTCTACAGCGACCAAGAGATCCTTGGGGTGGTCGAGTCCAACTAAATATTGTTTTTCTCTCATCGGATCGTCGGTGCGAGAACAGTCGTCGCAGTGAAATATGTGACTTCACATTAATCAAATATAAGCGTGCTTACTCAAACAATAACCTTTTGGTTGGTCTTTCAAGAATTGATTGCGTCGCCCAGGGCACTCACTGTCAGTGCCCTTCGCGACTCCCTTTTCGCCATCCTCCTCCCCGTCTCCCGCCTCCACCCTCTCTCTATCTCCACCCAACCTCACGTCTACGTACGTTTAGTAGGGCTTGCGCGCGGCGTGGTAGATCTCGATGTACTCGAGCGCCGGCCTGTTCCAGCTCCAGTCCTGGGACATGCAGTTAGCCTGCAGCGCGCGGAAATCCTTGGGCTTGTCGTACGCGAGGTTGATGGCGCGGTCGAGGGCAAAGTCAATCGCTCCGTCGTCCGTCCCGTCAAACGAGAACCCGTTGGGCTTCATGCCCTCCCACTCCGCCTTCTTGTGATCGACGTCGTAGTCGAACACGGTGTCGTTCAAACCGCCGGTGCGCCTCACCACGGGCACGGTACCGTACCTCATGGCGATGAGCTGTGAGAGACCGCAGGGCTCAAACATGGACGGCACGAGCAGCAAGTCAGAGCCGGCGTAGATGAGGTGCGAGAGCGGTTCGTTATAGTACAGGTGGAAAGCCATGAAGTCGTGGTGGTTCTGCTTCAGCTCGTGGAACATCATGTCGAAGTCCTGCTGGATGGTGGGATCCGGCGCGGTGCCGAGGAGGATCACCTGGCATCCACGCTCGAGAGCCCTCAGGATACCGCGCCTGATGAGGTGCACACCCTTCTGCGGCGTGAGGCGGGTGACGATACCCACCATGGGAACACCGGGCTTGTTGGGGATGTTGCTGTACGCGCAGAGCGCCTCGCGGCACGCAGCCTTGCCCTCGATGACCTCCGTCTCGTCGTAGTACCTGGGGAGGAAATCGTCGTTGGCGGGGTCCCAGATGTCGGGGTCGATGCCGTTGACGACGCCGTGGAACTTGCCGATGTTCTCTTGGATGGACTCGTGGCCAGCCACCTCGTCTCTGTACGTGCGGGACACGGTGGTGGCCGCCTGGGAGTAAGTCATGGCCTCCTGGATGAGCTCCGCGCCGTAGTTGAGGTTGTGAATGGTGAACACGACCCGCGGGTTGTTGAGACCGTAAGGGGCGTAGTCCTCCCAGTACGCCTTGGCGCAGGCCGCCGTCTGCCAGTCGTGGGCGTGGATGATGTCCGGCTGACGCTTGGTTTGCAGCATGAACTCGAGCGCCGCCTTGGAGAAGAATCCGAACCTCTCCTCGTCGGTCATAGGGATCTCGAGGTAATCGGTGCCGTAAATCATGCCGACGCGGAACATGCCGTTCTCGGGGTCGATGAAGTAGGTGTCGATGTCCTCAACCTTACCGTGGTACACGCGGTTGTACGTGGCGCCCCAGCTGAACCCGGTGATCTCCGTGAAGTCCTGGATGGAGGTGTAGTCGAGGGTGTCGTACTTGGGGATGACGACCTCAACCTTGTGACCCTCCTCCTGGCACGCGCGGGCGAGGGAGGTGACGACGTCGCCGAGACCGCCAACCTTGGCGATGGGCGCCATCTCGACCGAGATGGACATGATGTGGAGGGCAGGCTCCATCAGCTTCTCGCCGGTGACCTTGTCGACGCCACCCTTGATGTCGACGTGGTAGTCGAGGCGGTTGTTGTTGTCGAACGCCCCTTTGCCGTCGGGCTTGGACGCGAACACAAAGTCCATCTTGAACGTGTCGTCGGGGATGGTGAACTCAGCGGAGACGTGCGACTGACCCTCCTGGCCGACCATCTTGATGGGGCCGATGTTGTCGGGGTGGGTCCACCTGTTCCAACCGCCGATGATGTACACCTCGTTGGACGCGGCAAGGTTGGTGTTCCGTGGGTTGTAGTGGACGCGCACGGTCTGGCCCGCCCGGGGCTCGGGGGGGTCGACGTAGAGCACGTGCTCGCGCTGCCTGCGGGTCACCTCGGCAGCCTTGGCCTTGGCGATGCCGCGGAGGAAGTCGCGACGCTCCTTGCGCTCCTTGGCGCGCTTCTCGCGGACGATGCGCTCCTCGACGAGCTGGTAGTAGAGGTCGGCGGACTTCTCGTAGCGCTCAACCTCGAGGATCTCCTCGGCGCCGTCGCAGGCGCAGTGGTAATCCTCGCGGTTGTTGTTGTCGTACTCGTGGCCACCGTCGCTGAAGACAAAGTCCATGACGAAGGCCTCCTCGGGGATGTCGACCTCGCACTTCTGCCACCAGGATCCCTTGACGGTCTTGACCGCTTTGCCGTTCACCTTGAAGCGGCCCTTCACCGGGGTCATCTGAGTCTTCTCGGGGAACTCCCAGTTGTTGCAGCCGCTCTGGCAGGTGATCGAACCGTACTGCTTCACACCCGCCAGGCAGGTGGCGGCGGCGTTGTAGTAGATAGTGATCTTCTCGCCGGGGACGGGCTGCGCGGGCTCGAGGTGCCAGACTTCGCCAAGCTTGGGCTTAGTGCCCGCCCTGCAGACGTTGAGAAGGTGGCCGATGGTTTCCTCAGCCTGCCTCCTCGCTTCGGCCCAGTCCTCGGCGTTGCCCTCGCCGGATTCGACGAGCTTTTCGATCTCCTGGCAGGCGCCGAGGGGATCGTCCTCGGCCTTCTGTCGCATCTCCTCGAGCCTGGCGGCGACGGCGGCCGTCGCGGCAGCCTCAGCCTCCTCCTCGGCCTTCTTCTCGGCAGCGATCCTCTCAGCCTCCGCCTTGGCGGAGGCGGCCTCCTCGGCGGCAGCCTTGGCCGCGGCAGCCTCCTCAGCGGCGGCCTCCTTGGCCGCGGCGTCGTCGGCGATCGCCTTGGCCGCCTTGGTTTCAGCGTCATTCTTGTCGAATATGGCCTTCTCGACCGCAGCCTTCGCGGAGGTGGCGCGGTCTGTGGCGGCCTTTTCGGCAATCTGCTTGTCGGCCGCAGCCTTCTCGGCGGCGGCGAGGTCAGCCTCGTACTTCTCGTGCGCAACCTGGGCGGCGTGGGCACGGAAGGCGTCGGGGTCCGCGGAGGTGAGAACGTCGATGGCGGCCTTCGCCTCGGTGGCCTCGTTCTCAATCTGGCGCTTGATCACGGCCATCTCCTCGGCGGTCTCGATCGCCTTGATCACCGCCACGGCAGCCTCAAGGGCGCCGCGCTCGGCGACGGCGGAGATCTCGGAGGCGGCGGCCATCTCGGTGGCGGATTGGGCCTCCGCGATGGAGTCGGCGGCCATCTTGGCCTTAGCCTCGGCGCCGAGAACGAGGGTCTGGTTGGTAAGGGCGTTCCTGGCGCGAAGCTTGGACGAGGTCTCAGCCTTGTTTACCACCTGGAGGCGGGCGAGCTCAGCCTTGGCGGCGCCGAGAGCCTTGGCCTTGGCCTCGGCGATCGCCTTTGCCCTGGCGTCAGCCGCAGCGGCGGCTTCAGCATCGGCGGACTTGTAGACATCAGCCTTGTCCTTGTAGGCGCCGGTGGCGCCCTTGATGGCCTCCGCGTTCTCCATGGCAGCCCTGGCAGCCCTGGCGGCGGCGTCGGCGGCAGCCTTGGCCTCAGCCTTGGCGCGCTCCTGAGCCTCCTTCTTGCGGATGTGCTCCATGGAGCCGACGTCACCGGTGACGAGGGCGGCTGCCTCGAAGTCTTCGATGCCCGCCTCAGCCTCCTGGGCGCCGACGTTGGCGGTGACGAGTTCCTTCTCCTCGGCGCCGCCGAAGGCCGCGGCAAGCATGGCCGCCTCCTCATCCTCCTCGGAGAGGGTGGTGGCCTTGCGCTGCTCAACCTCGTTGGCCTTGCGCTCAGCCTCGGCGAGGTAAGCGGCCTCGGCCTCGGCGGCGGCCTGTGCAGCCATGGCGTCGATCTCGGCGGCACGCTGCGCCTGGGTCTGAGCCTCCGCCTCCGCCTGCGCGGCGGCAGCCTCAGCCTGGGCGAGGGATTCAGCCTCGGTCTTGGCCTCCATCTGGGCGGAGAGCACCTGCGCCTCGGCGGACTCCTCGGCCGCGGCAGCGGCGGCGAGCGACTCGGCCTCGAGCTGCTCAGCAGTAGCCTCAGCGGCCGCCTGGGCAGCCTGCTGGGCCTCCTGCTTCTGCATAGACTCGAGCTCCTGCTTGGCAACCTCGTCAGCCTTCGCCGCGGCAGCTTTCTGGTCCTTCTGGGCGAGCGCCTTAGCGCGGACGTTCTCCTCGAGCTCCATGATGTGCGCGAGCTCCTGCTTCTTCTGGAGGAGCATGGTCATCTCCTGCTGCTTCTTTTCGAGGTCAGCCTGGGGCGCGTTCTTGAGCTTGAGGTTCTCCATCTCGAGCTCCTTGAGCTGAAGAAGAGCCTCATTCTCACGCTTGAGCCTCTCCAGCTCCTTGCGCGGATCGCGCATCTCCTGGCCGTTGGCGGCGGCGTTGGAGGTGGGAGGAGGAGGGGGGGTAGCCATGGACGCGCCGGTGGCGGAGGGCATCTTGCCCGACTTGAGATCAGCGATCTTCCTGCGCATGGTGCGAACCTCTGAAGAGCTGGGGGCGGGGGTATCCGGGGAGAGCATCGCGCGAAGCTGGTTCTCGGCGCGAGCGAGCTCCTGGTCCACGTTCACGCCGGCGGCGGTGACGATGGAGGTGCGGTCGGTTTCGGACGAGACGGAAAGTCCATCCTCGACGCGACGGTGGGAGAGGGCGCGACGGCCGCCTGATGATGGAGGGGAGGGGTGGGGGCGACGCGGTGAGTTTTTTTATCCAATTTTCCCTGGTAAATTGTCGAGTGGCTCGGGTCTTGACCCACTGGCTTTGTTCGGCCGGGAACGTCGCGGCAATCGCGACGCGGGCGTATAGAGGGGGTAAAACTCACCTCCAGGAGCCACTTTGGGAGCGGAAGACCGCTGGGAAGCCTGCGTGAGAGAGGGTGGGGCGCAATGCGTCAGTCTCGCCGCCGCGGTTTTTGTGGTTTTGTAATCCTTCTTTCGTTTCGTGGTCGAGGGATCTGCGGCGTTTCGGACGGCGCGCACCTTGGAAAACCTTCCGGCACGGCGCTCGCCGCCAGTGGCGGCGGCGTATATGCCAGGATTCACCGCGACGGTGGAAATGGCTGGCGCCATTTGAAGTGTATCGCGTGTGGCGGTGGACCCAGAATGACCGCGCGTGGGTGAGAAACGACCACCTTTATTCTCACACTCACATCCCTCATCCACACCACGATTTTGTGGTTATTTCACAGCCGTGGACTTTACACCGTGAAGAAGCGGCTCACAATTGAGTTTTGGGCAGTCTGATCAAATCAAACCACGCCATTCCCGACGGTTCGAGGCCACTTCAACGGAAAGATCGTATTTTGGCAATTTTGATGGGAACCGTAAAAACTGCGCTCCACGATCTCCTCGCAGAGCTGACTCAAGAAACAGGGTTAAAAAGTCTCCGGGTGGATGGGGGTATCGACGGAAGACGACGATCCAAACCACAGCCTTTACTCCCGCCATTTCCACCAAGAACCGCCAATGAAAACATAAACAGATGCCAGGATGGCGTCCACGGTGCGAAAACACTATCCATTCAGACTGAAAAAGCTGTTGGCGGAATCCTCGGTCGCGACTCTTCGAGGGCTCGGAAAGATCTCGGAGGAGCGATGGGACAGAGACCTCTGCGAAAACACCAAACGCCGATCGAGTCGAGTTTCCACTGCTCGGCTCCAGCCGGGGACCGGTGTTTTCCCGAACCCAACTGAGGAAAAGCGATTTCCTGCGCCGGCACTACGGAGACGCGACGGGCGTTCTCGAACAGGCGGATCGACCGGGTATCGTAACGCATCATGAGCTGCGCGGCCTTCACGTTGACGGCGTCGATGCCGCGCGTCGCTCGCGCGGCGCGCGTCGACGCCAGGCGGACTCCCACCACGTCATCGTGGAACGCGTCAAACGGGTGGCGGGGCGGGCGCGCGGTGTTCGCGTTCGGCAGCGGCCGAGCGTGCAGGGCACAGCGGCTCAGGATGCGCATCGCGCTCACAAGAGTCGAGAGCAGCGGGGACGAGGAGGAGTCGACCGGTGGGGACGCGGCGGTGAACGCGGAGGGTGGGCTCAAGGACAACCAGGTTCAGCTCCCGATGCCTCGGCGACGCGCGGAGCTGACGTTCACTTGCAACAAGTGCGAGCAGCGCGGCACGAGGATGGTCAACCCGGAGGTGTACAAAAAGGGCACCCTTTTCGTTCAGTGCCCGAACCCCGACTGCGCGGTGTGGCACAAGATCGTCGATAACCTCGGCCTCATCTACGAGTTCAAGGATGATGTGGAGGAAGACGCGTGACGTGTGTTGGGGTCTTCTCCCGCGCGCGTGTGTTGGGGTTCAGACTTAGTCCGTCGATAGCTCAGCTAGCAGCTAGTAGAACGTAGAGAGCTTTTACGAACGCAGGAAAATCGTAGACCGGCGGTCATCTCGACGAGCTCCCTTTGCACCCTATCATCATTACCCAATCACCAAAGCACGCGACCATAAAACCAAAAGGCAACGTGGCCAAAATCCCCCACCTGCACTGCGTTTAGCCCAGCCGCACGAAATCATGAGTCACACGAGTGCGAACGCGGCGAAGGCAGTCGGCCACACCAATGTTACGTATCGCGGCGCTTCCCGCCGCGCATCTCGTCACGTTCGATGGGTCAGAACCAGCGCCGAGGCGGGTCCGGGTTCGACCGCCGAAAAACTTGGCGTCGTCATCGTCGACCACGGCTCGAGAAGGAAAGCGTCGAACGACCTACTGGTGAGCTCGCCGTCCCTAATCCGTGAATAGTACTACACCTCGTGTCGCGATGTACCACTCACGCGTTCTATTCGTCTCGCAGGAAGAGTTTGTGAGGATGTACAGGGAGGAGACCGGTCGTCCCATCGTGGAGCTGGCTCACATGGAGCTGTGCGAGCCCAGCATAGACGTCGCGTTCTCGCGGTGCGTCGAGCAGGGAGCGACGCTGGTGGCGGTGAGCCCGTTCTTCCTGTCACCCGGGAGGCACTGGCAGGAGGATATCCCCGCGCTCACCGCCGAGGCTGCGTCGAAACACCCGGAGGTTGGGTACTTTGTCGCCGCGCCGCTCGGGCTGCACCCGCTCATGGCGTCAATCGTGGAGAGCCGGCTGGAGACGTGCATGGCGCACCTCACGACCGGCGCGGGTAAGTGCGACGTGTGCGACGGGACGAAGTTCGGGTGTAAGCTAGTCAAGGGCGCGGCGAGCGAGTGATCGGCAGCGTAGCAGTTCGTAATAGCCAGACACCATCTTCCCTATTTTTCAAAGACTAAATCCAGCTATTGTACCATAAGCCCAACCCAAAAGCGACTTAAGCCTGGCCAGCGTCGGCCTTCTTCTTCTGCCAGAGAAGGTCGGTGGCGGAGTCGCCATCACCCTGAGATAGGAAAGGGAAGGATCGAGCCGGTCAGAGAATGTCCAGGAAGGCTAGGAGGCGACGAGCGGCGAGAAATACGGCAGGGGCGAGCCGGGGGGCGATTTTCCAGCTTGGAGAGGCTCCCGGGCGCGGCGAGACGCCGCGGCGATGGGTGGAAAACACGCATCCGCATCGCACACGTTGCGAAAAGACGTGAACGTCACCGTGCCAGCCTTTCCACGCCGAATTCACCGCCCCGCGGCGCTCTAACCACCCCGCGCGAACCCTAAGAAGAAGATTTGGAACCGAGAAAACCCTAGCCGTACGACCCCGTAAGGCTACTCGCGCTCCCCCTTCGGAGCGCGAGCGTGCCCGCGACCTCCAGCGTCGGCGGGCGGTCGATTGAGGCTACGCATCGTCATTTGGGCGTAGGTCGCGTCTAAGTTACTCACCATGTTCCTCACGTAGCCGGAGAGGGCGATGACGGTGGACTTGCCATTGAAGACACCGGACTGGTCGAGGTGACCGACGTTGATCTGCACGGAAGCGTGGTCCTTGGCCTCGATGAGGCGGTTGGTCCAGCTGCACTTGCGGGGGATGTAAAGGTCGACGTTCTCACCCTCTTCGTTAAGCATCTTGAAATGTGTTGACTGCTCGCGCTGGTCAAAGAGACCGTCGATGGCCGGCGCCTTTTCCGGCAAAACTTTTCCTCAGAATTTTCCAGGAAGTGAAACTTTAGTTGTAAAGGCAATTGGATTCGGTGCTTACACATGTATCAAGAGTGCGTCGATCCCACATTTTCATATTACGACCTGATGTTTCCATTTCTGACTAAAACTACTGCTGGAGCCGAGCCAACATTTTTGGGCCCGGCTCCAATATATCACCCTCAACACGCCATCATGACTCGCTCGTCCTCCTTGACCTGCCTCAGCACCTCGTTCACCATGAACACCGAGAAGACGGTGCACGTCACCCACACCGACAGGAACTTCCCGCTGCTCCCGCGCTCCTTGATCTCCACCTGGTTCTCCCTCGATATCTCGCACCCGCACACGTGGCCGACGATGTCGCATATGTCGTCCAGCGCCCCGTCCTGGCCGATCAGCTCCTTGCGCCCGCTCACCTGGAAGGTGTACTCCGTTGGAAACTGCGTGAGGGTGTCGAGTATCTGACCTTCCTCGTGCTCGGTGCTGGTCCCGATCGGGTCGTACTCTCCCCGCATCGCACGCACCGCGACGTCGAAGCGGGTGGCGCCAAACTCGTTCAGAACCTTGCCGGTCTTGGTGTCCACGAGGTCGCCGTCGTCGTTGAGCACCAAATCCTTGAGCGTGTCCGGGATGAGCTCCGCGGGGATCTCATCGGGGATGTCGTCTATGCTGGATCGCACCGCCACGGAGCCCCGGCCGCGGACGGAGAGGCGCGGAGATTGACTCGTCGGAATCTTGCCCCAGTTTCCCGGACCACGCGCCCTCTGGCGGAGGCCGGCTGCCAGCGACGAACCGCGGTCCCGGGCACCCGCGAGTGTCGCAGCCGATCCAGCGCACGACAGATCAACAGTCCAATGGGTCATCGCACAGATCGCCGCCATGACGTGTAAACGGAGGCGCCGACGCGGACGTGACGTGTGATTTCTGATTCAGCCAGTTGTCGTCCGTCCGAGCTCGGGCTGGAAGATTGCCGCGGAAAAGCTCCCGTAATGCTGCTTCCCGTCACCTTGAGGGTAAAAAAGCGGTGAGCTGAGAGGAGGAAAAATGGCAAAATCAAACTGAAACGCCCTCTCGCATTTGCCGGGACGAGCAGAAGTTTTTAAGCCGTTGTTAATCGTGTTTTGGTTATCGGCAGAGCCGAGACAGTCGCCCTTGGGCACTTTATAGGGCGACGAGCCGGTACTTAGACCGTGCATCGTCGACGCATCGATATATCGACGCGAGGACGCGTGTTGTGCATTGACATCATGCGTGACACGTGAGAGAGCGGCGCTCGAGGACAGCGACTGAGGACGGAAGAAACAATCGCCCGACTCGCCAAACACCCGGGCGCCGCGTCATCATGAGGCCTCGCGGTGGGATGTCGCCCCGTTGGACGGTCCCGCTGCTCGCGCTGATCTGCTTGCTCTGTGCGAGTCCGGTTCAACCGCGCTCGTTCGGGAACTGCAAGAGTCTGTGCAACATCAACAAAGGGCGCGGCCTCTGCCTGGTGAGGACAAACGGCACCCATAAAGCACAATTTCCACCTTCCAACATCGCGCGCTGCCCCGCCCGTTCCCGCGGACCCACGACCTTCACCGACACCTTCTGACTCTTCACATTCCACGCCCCAACCGTCGATATCTCGCAGGAGGACGGAACGTGCGCGTGCAAGGACGGATGGACCGGAGAGGGATGCTCGCACGCGACTCCGGGCGTTTCCAAGGAACGTCGACGCGACGGTACGTACGGCTATTCCTTCACCACGGAGGCGGAGAAGGGCGTGGGCGCGGCGGTTTTCGACCCGCAGAAGAAGGTATTATACGTATCCGTGTACGATGCCGCGGCGGGAGCGGATACTGTGTTCGAGGTGGATCCCATGAACCCCGCCACGTTCACGGCGAGCTCGCTGACGTCGCGCGGCTGGGGCGTGAATGGTCCCAACCGAGCGGATGGCGCGTCGAAGCAGCCCGCCGCGCTCACCCCCGACGCGGGATACTGCGGCACGGCGACGGGTATTCAGACCGCGGCTGGGTGTTCCGATGGGACACACCCGAGGGCTCACGGACATTACAACGCCACGCTTTCCGGCGGATGGTACTCAGTATTCAGGGGCCTGGCTCTCGACCTGAGCGGTTCCCTGACGGGCGTTTACGGCTCGCTGAACATGCACGGAGCCGCCCAGTTGGTGCCGTACAAGTTTAAGATCGCCAAGTACTACGGACGCGATTGTACCGGCTCTACGTGGGACGACTGCGTCATCGGGTCAGGAGATGGCCGAGATTTGAGGGTGTCTGTGACGAAGGACGGCATCCTCGACGCGATGGCGTCAAACGAGGTAACCGGCCACGTGGTTTACAAATACTCAAACGGTACGTCCCAGGGGAAGGTTGGGATGCTGCCACCTGATCTGAGCGGGTCAACAGAGCACCTCATCGTTGCCACACTATTGGATACGAGGGTCAGCAGTTCGTGTCCGTCATGCGCGACGCACCACGAGGCTCTGAGGTTCGAGACTGCGACGTACGCTAAGACGGCGGATGACAAAAACTGGGTGGTCTTTGCCGGCGCGGCGAGGATGGAGTCGGACGGCACCTCCTACCCGGCGCTGTTCAAGATCACCGCGGACCCCTCAGACTTCACCGCGGGTACCGGTCAGGAGATGTACCTCGACGGGTCGAGTGAAGCGCTTAAGCTTCCAAGCGCGTGCGAGGGTGTGACTGACGCGAAGCAGGGTCGCCACACCTCGTTCACGGCGCTGACCAAACACGGATCGTACGGGTACGCGGGCACCTCGGGTCGCGACGCTAATTGCGATGGATGCGAGCACCGTTCGGCGTGCGTGGTTATGTTCTCGCTCGACTACACCAGTGGGGATTCCCCGACGAATGTCATCGTGTTTGAGGGTGGTAAAGGAGGCCTGGAAGAGAAGGATGTCTGGGCCGCCGCGGTTGAGCCCGTCGGCGACATGGGTGCTGACGGTGGGTTCATCTACTTCGCAGTCGGTGACCGCTCGAACTCCGGTTTCGGGAGGATCGTCAAGGTCATGATCGGAGGGACGGATACGGCATCGACGTGCACATCGGGCTGCTTCAAGCGCGTGGGTACGTTCGAGGAGAGCGCTCCGTTCGGAGGCATCGTCCACGTCGCCGACCTCAACGGGATCGTGTCCCTCAGTCGGTCGTTTTCAAACACGACGTACACGAAGTTTTCAACCGCGTCGGTGACCTCCATATCTCCGCAGTTTGTCAGCTCGGCGACTTCCGGGACGGTCGTCACGATCCAAGGGACCGGGTTCTACTCTCCCTCGAATGACGACTCGACTTACAACGTGAGCTGCAGGTTCGGTCACACCTCCACTTTGGACTCGGACTTTCAGGAGGAGGCGTGGAGCGGCGCGACTTACGTATCTTCCACGGAGATTCGCTGCACGGTGCCCTCAGCATCTGATTCGATGACCTCAACCAAGACGGACAATCGGCAGACGTACACGGAACTCGAGGTTTCATTTGACGGGTTCCCCATCGATGGTGTCCCCGCGTCCGGGTCGCTCGATCCTTACTGGGGGAAGAGCATGTGGACTCGCCACAACGCGGTGGTCCTCTACTATGATGAACCGATCTTCGCCGCTTTCGACGTTGGACATGGCGACTATGGGAACAAGGTACTCTTCACGGGAGAAAACGAGACCAACGTGCCCGTCACGGTTCGAGTGTTCGGAGGGCCCTTCATCGACAGTGACGGCAGCGATGGTGGACCGGCACGTCTGAAGTGCAGGTACAACGGCGACGCCACGACGGACGTCGAGGCAACTTTCATCGCCGTAAACCAGCTGGATTGCCCGCTGTGCGAGGTCTCCACCGCGTCAGGGGTCGAGCGTTGCGGTGTACACGGAACATCGGGCGCAGCGCAGTACATCCCACTCCCATGGTTGGCCGGTGGAGAGCCCAAGGCCGACGTCGACGTCTCAATCACGATGAACGGTGTCGAATATCACGCCTCGGGCTCCACGGTTCTACACCTGTACGGATCACCCCACGGGCTGAACGTGCTGCACCCGAAATGCACCGAAGACGGGTTTTCCGGCGTGGTCACTGACGCCACGCTTGGCGTGCTGAACGGGGGTCAACGCTGCAGACACAACTTTCTCAGCTACCCCGGTAACGCCGAGGCTGACGGGACTATGAAACTCGACGCCGTCGAGGTGAGCTTGGCCGACGTGCAAGGGACGGTGATCAAAAACGACATGGGCGTGGGCGGTACGCGTGGATTCACGATTACAGCCGCAGTGAACGCGACTGGCTCCGAAGGATCCAGTAGGGACATCCTGACCCTGGACCCTGCTGGTGTGGAACGCTTAACTGTTGACGGAACCACAACTTTTGAGCTCTCACTCAGCTTTGTCCCAATCCAGGGAGTTTACGAGATTTACTTCACCGGGGAGGATTGCACCGATGGATCGACCTGCACTGCTCTGAGTGCCACTAATTCGTTCAAATTTACGGTTCAACCCGGAAGAGCGGTTGGTCTTGATTTAGAACCCGGGAAAGCGGTCGGAACATATTTGACCGATTCCCAATTTCCTCCCGGAACCACAGTGGTAAACGCGTCTGAATCGGTCGAAATCGATTATTTGATGGTTTACACAGTCGACGCAGGCGGAAATCCACTGCTGTCACTTGACGCTGGAGGTAACTCAATCACAGCGGAATTAGTCACAACTGATACACATTCTAACGGAACCAATGTTGCGAGGAGTTCGGGCGCAACACTGAAAGGCACTGTAACGCAAACAATCATGGATTATAACGACGGCAAGTTGCAATTCATCGATCTGACTCTGGACTCCGCCGCTCCGTCTGGTCAGCGAATACCGAATCAAAATGATGTGATAACTTACGGAGAACCGTCCAGAGGGCCGCATGGGACCGATTCCAAATATCTTATTCAGTTCAGTATATCCTTTGACGGTAACACAGCTTATTCTCACGCTGTCGTGGAAATGCGCCTTGGAAAGGCGGTCTATTTGCGTGTAAATGACACGTACAGCATGGTAAGTATTGTTTGTTTCAATCCCTTCCCATACTTTTAACGCATTCCGCGTGCTGCAGATTGAAATTGATGCCACTGAAGAAAGCATGCCCGTGCCGCGAAGAATAGAGATTGCGGCATACGACGGCGGCAATAATTGGTAAGCGACCGCGCTACGTATATTTCACTTTAACACGCTTATCACTGTTGTTCAAAACAGGGTTGGAGCAAATGTTGATGATACAAACGTCACAGTTTCGAGCCCATCGGATCCCGCGTTAGAGCTCTCCGGGACGTTGATGACCGCGCTGAACATATCGACGGGAACTTGGTCGTTCGCAAGTATTGAGGAACCCATCAACGTGCACACGCCTCTTCTCAACGAATACACCTTGCGCTTTTCACCCGGATTTGAATCCAGCCTGATTCCGGTTGACCAGATTGTCAAAATCAATTTAGGGAGCAGGGGATATCAGCTTTCTGCCTCCCTGCCCGCTGGCTTTGGTCCGTTCGCAGCCGCAACCACTGTGCTCTTTGATGCGTTCGACGTGCAAGTCATGGACGCCGGTGGTAATTTCATGGGGAGTTCAGATCGTTACGCGAACATTGATACGTCAACTGTCATCAGAAAGATCAAATTGTCATCCCAAACTTTACAGTTGACAGGCACGACGACGCTTTATACAGCTGGAGATGGAAAGGCTACTTTTAATGCAGTATCGGCCTTGACGCCGAAGAATGGCGCGCACGTTATCGTCATGGAAGAGGAAGAAGCCACGGTCGACAGCGTCGTCAAGGCTGCGTCTCTGAAATCCGGTACATTTACAGTCGATATTGCTGTTGGAAGTGCATCTCACTTGGCTGTCTCGGGAAATCCAGACTCTCTCGTGTCTATTTCGCTCGGCGCAAAGCTGCAACCAACTGAGATTGTTCATTATGGCCTGAGTGACAAGATCACGCCGCTCGATGTCTACACCATTCAATCCGTAGACAGTGGAGGAAATCTTCTGACTTCTTTCGTTCCTTTCTACGAGAACGTTACAACAGTTTTGTCCACGGAGACGACGAATTACATCGCGACAGAGGATTCCAGCATGTCAGTGAGCAACTCTTCTGCTACGATAACGGAGCAAGTCGGCAATGATGTCTATGTATCGCTGGACACCGTGGAGAAGACGTACAAAAATACTACGCAGGTGACAGAAGTCAGCGCAACACACGTTGTGCAGTACAGAGTTGTCGTGAATTTCAAAACTGCGTACACGTTGTACCAGGAGCGCACAATCACTGCGAGCTTGAATGATACGAGTCGGGAACCGTATCCGTTCACGATAAATGACAACGAGATTTTGAACCGTGGTCCTGTTCTCGTTGCTTCTGCAAGTTATCCTCGTGCTGGATCTCTGTCCGTTGTTCAGGAAGATGGAATCGCAGTGTTTTCCGGTGCGAAATTGACTGAACTCGTCGAGACCCGATCCCGAACCTATTTTCCTCAAATCCCTGACTGCCGAACCATTGAATTTTATTCATTTCTGAGTCTCGTTCCACCTCAAAAACTTATCAGGGTTGCATCTCGCGAGGCCGGCAGTTGGAAATTACGAATTGACTTTCACCGCTAAGGATCCTACTTTTGAGCCTGCCAAAGCTATCGTCACGGTTGAGCACGGCCGCTCACATCACCTTGGTCTCCCGAATCCCTGCGACACTTACCTCGATGCTAACAAGGATCTTCAGTGCGTGTCTAACAGCACCTGCAGCTGCAATGATTATATGGCGGCCACTGAGGTTGCCTTGAACACACTCGCGGTGCACGTCATGGATGCTGGCGTCAATCCTGTTTACGAGCTTGACACCTTGCCGTGCTCTAACTGCACCCGAGAGGTCTTCCTCAAGGCAGAGATGAGTAGCGTCATACTGTGCAAGTTGAATGTTTCAAACACATTGAGTCCTTGCGAATGCGTTGGCAACATGACGAGTGGCGAGCGACAGGTCTCGAGCACTTCGTGCACGTCGGTGGATACTCTGAGCGTTACTTCCGTCGACGGCGTCGCCCGGTTCGAAGGCTTGTACATGCTGACACCAACAATCAGCTCGGAGTACAGTCCCGATGGCTACAAATTGATGTTCAGCTCTCCGGGGGTACTTGACCTGTCTTTTGGGATGAAGATTTCTCCCGGGAAAGGGTACGCTCTGGAGGTGATCATGCCGACTGCTTTCCCTGCTCCTGCGATTTCAAAGGACACTTTCCGCTCTGCGACGACGACTTGGATCACCAACCCTCTCGACTCCGCGACGTTGAAGCTCAATATCCTCGATGGAGGCGGTAATTTTATCGGTGGTACCGAGCCATCTGGTCGTCTGATTTACGTGACGTGCGACACTGCTGAGTTGGCACCTAATCCTCAAGGGGTTGGTGTCGGAGGGAGCAAATACGCCGTCACGTGCATGCCAGGGAACTGCGCGACAGGCGAGGAACCAGGAGTTGCGAAATTCCGGAACATTAAGCTCTTATCAGCCGTCGCTGGATCACACGTCATCAAGTTCTCTGGGCCTGGACTGTCCGTCGAAGCAACGTACACAGTCAGCGTGCTTATCGGTGACGCCGTGGGCCTCAGGGTGGTCGAGTTTGCCCAGACTGAATACGAAGCCGTGAAGATGGTTGCACTCTCCCCGCCAAAGGTGGCTGTCGTTGACGCCGGTGGTAACCTTGTCGGGGATCTGAACAGTATGACGCGGCTGATAAAAGTGGTGATTTCTGGCCCCAGGCACACATTCGACGTCGCTGATGGCCAAGACGAAGCTATCCTGGTGAGGCTGAACGGTGAAGTTTCCTTCGATAGGTTGGAGATTGGCAGTCCCGCTGTTGGGGATTTCAACATGACATTCTCCTCTACTGCCCTGTTGGGCACCGAGGCGAACTTCAAGATCGTCCAAGGCCCGTCATCTCGACTGTACATCCCCGTCACTTTCACAGTTCCGAGTACGGGACAGATTATTGCCCCTTCGGTGCAATACGAATCCGTCAAGGAAACCAAGCTGAAACCTTTGGTCGTGCTCGTGCTGGACGGGGGCCTCAACTACGTCCAGGACGCATCGAGGACGGTCAACGTGACAATCGATAAGGGTGAAATCACGTACACTCAAAAGAATTCAAGCCTAGGTTACTTACTCTTCGACGACATCGTCATGATACGCCCGGCGGTTGGAAAGTACAGGCTCACGTTCAGTTCTGACAATCTGACGGCTATCAACATGGACATCACCATCACCGCTGGTTACTCTGCCGTGTTGGACACGTGCGTTGGTAATTCATTCCTGACCAGAAATGCTGTCACTGGCTACTGTGAGGACGGGTCATCATACGGGTCAGCCGATGAAGTCATCCTGCGAGACTTCCAGGTTCAAGTTTTGGACGCGGGCAGGGTGTTTGTTGGAACTCGATGGAACTCGGAGAAGAGGAACGTGTCGGTGAGTCTTGACTCTTACATCGACACGCGCGGAGTCAAGCGCCTCGCCGCCGCTAATAATCCACTCGCGCCCGATTACGATGGAGCGCAAGAGGTTAAGGACGGTTCCATCGGTTGGTGCAAAAATGGGTATGACATCAACCCTGTGAACCAGACACGGATTGATCCCGCGACTGGAGAGCTTTTGATATACGCCGTGTACTCCGATTCTTCTCCATCATTCTGCAGAGAGATAAGCTACAGTGGAATCGCACCGGATGTGCACGTCAATGCAGGTCTCAAGTTGAGATATCCAAAAGCAGGCACTTACCTTCTGAAGTTCACCTCCGAATGTTCCTTCAAATACTGCGGCGACGCGATCTATCCGAGCCTCGAAGCGGACATTCTCCAGATTAAGATTACCCCAGGGACCCCCAACAACATGAAGTTTATCGTGGAGCCTCCAGCAGTCAATGAGAACGATTTCCGCTTGAACCCGATGCCATTGGTTGGTGTGTACGATCAGGCTGATAATTTGTGCACCGAGACGACGAACACGTCCATGACTGGAGACCTTGACCCTTTGCCTCATCGGCTGCACGGAAACATCGCTCCAGTAATAGGGGGAGTGGCTAACTTCACCGAAATCCGTTTCAGCGCAGAGCGAGGCAAACCTCATAAGATCATCTTTGATCTCCGCAAGTACGACCTGAAGCTCGAGTTTTACCCATTCATGACTCGATCGTGCGAAGAGGTTAAGCCAAACAGCTATTCCGACGAGAAGGGGGACTGCCACTGCATGCCTGGGTACACCGAAGATACTGCTCTTCCCAACGAGAATGGTACCGGATACTTCCTGGACCTCAACAACACCCAAGTTGCACCTATGTCGCTGTACGAGCCCGTTGTGTTCTTTGAGGGTGATTGGGTCGGTGCCTTAAATCCATACGGAGTCTGCGTGCCGTGTGGAAATGGGTTCTACAAGGAAAACCCAGGAGCTCACAAGTGCACAAAGTGTCCAGACAATTTCGACACCGCGCGCATCAACGGTAGCTGGGCTCCCCCGCACACCTCTACGTCGGGGAAGATCCTCGATGGTCCGTACGGGAAGACAAAGAAGGAGGACTGCCATTGCATTGCAAACACCCCGATCGTAGGCAACGCGAGCTTCACCATAATATGGCCGGGCGAGCCTGCGCTTGAATCTAATTACCGGGACTATTCCGAAGAGTACAGATGCAACGTTTGTCCCCATGGTGGTAATTGCACGGGCCTGGACGTTCCGTATATTGCCGCGAAGCCTGGATTTTACAGGACCAGCATAGTTACTACAACATTCAACGAATGTCCGAATCCAGAAGCCTGTGTTGGAGGTTTTGAAAGCCTCTGTCTAGTGGGCAACAATAGTGGCTACACAGGAACGCTATGTGCAAACTGTCTGCCTGGATATGCTCACCCGACGGTCAATGGGCGTTTTCCTCCTCGATGCCTGGGATGTGGGAACGAAGGCGTCAACACGGCGATCTTTTTGGTGCAGCTTGCGGGCATAGTGGCCATCATCTCCATCGTTGTGTGGACAAATGTCAGGCGCGGGTCCGATGCCATCTGCATTATCAAGTCCTTCATCACCTACATGCAGACAGTCTCCCTCGCGAAGGACCTCAACCTGCGATGGCCAGATGCGGCATCTGGCTTCATGGTCTTCTTGGAAAAGTTGAGTACGATTGACATGCGATCTTTCTCGGTGCAGTGCTTGTTCCCGGGGGATTACTACTCCGAGACTGGATTGTACCTGGCGACGCCCCTCATCATGGGCACCGCGCTGCTGCTGTACTACTCGGTTTTCCAGTTCTTCGAAGAACAGAGAAGTACCATCTCGAGTAGACGAGGAAGGACATCCAAGATTGCAGAGATTGAAGAGGAATCGGAGAGTGACGATGATGGAGATCGTAGCCCTGTGGTCAAAGCTTCAGATCTCAGGACCAAGATCAGGGTCAAGGCGATGGACAACGCTGTGTTTGAGGAGTCGTGGGAAGCAAAAGCATTTGACAAGGTGTTTATGCTGGCGATTATCATGCTGTGGTTCATGTACCCCACGCTCGTAAAGTACATGATGGGTCTGCTCACATGTGATCGAATTGATAGCGGAGATGACGACGTCTTCCTGGTGGCTGACATGAGCATCAAGTGCTACGACCCGACACACAGCAGCTGGCTGTTCCTCTTCTTCATCGTTCTCGTCATCTACGTTCTCGGCATTCCTTTGTTGTCGATGTTCCTCCTCCAACTGGAGGGCGACAACCACGATCGCCTAGGCATGCGCTTCCGAGTCGGGTTTCTTTACAAGGGACATGATCTCGAGAGGTTTTGGTGGTGGGATCTTGTGATATTTGCTCGCAAATTCACGATGGTTTGCGTCGTCGTCCTCTCAGCAAAGACCACTCGCATCGGCGGTTACTTCGCCGGCTGGATCCTCGAGATATTCATGATTCTCCATTTGCTGTTCGCGCCGTATAACAACGAGAGGCAGCATAAGATTGAGACGTACGGTTTATTGTCGACCGTTTTCACCTTCAACATGGGATACATATTCTACGACCGGGACGAGTGGTGGATGCACCTCATAGCGTCGTTCGTATTTTTCGCATTCAACCTCTTCATGTGGTACTTGCTGTACATCTGCTTGAGGCAGGAGCTCGCTCTTGAAGGTGAGACTATGTTGGTCGCCCGCAAGAATCACGACTTCGAGCTGGAACAACAGATCGCGGATGAGTTCGAGAAGAGACGCGACAGGGAGAAGGAACAACGGAAGGCGATGGAGGAGAAGGCGAAATTCGACCAGATGATTGGCAAGCCGGTTCCCTTCACCAACGGGTTGTTTGACAAGATGAAGACCGCGACGGTCCCGGAGATGAGACAGGACCACAAGGAGCTGTCGGACAAACTCGAGGACATGAGATCCAAGTGGAAGCACCGCTGGAAGGCCAACGCGGAGAGGAAATACCGCGTGGACGAGGTCCACAGAGCGAAGGAGGTCTCCGCGGCTGATCGGTGGCGCGATCGAAAGGCTGCGGAACAGAGCGCGACCCTCAGGGCGAGGGAGGGAACGCTCAGGCAGACCTGGCAGGATAGGATGGCACAGCGTAAAGCTGAGAGAGATAAACCAAACGGAGGACGAAGGTAAGCCGACGCACATCTCCTCCGCGTAGTTTTAGAATTAGCAAAAGATAGGAGTGACAACGTGACACGTGCTCTTCCGCGCTGGCAGCTACATCTGCCCGCCTTTTTTCGTATTTAAATGGGTTTTCTTCCTTCTCTATGTTAGCAGCGCTATCCCCCCGCGGGTGCTTACGCGAGCTGCTTGATGAGGGCGTTGCCCTGCTCCTGGACGGCGGCGATCGCGGTGGTGGCCGCGGCCTGGTCCTTCTGGCGGATGGCGAAGTCGAGCTTCTCGATGGAGGCGTAGAAAGCCTTGGCCTGCTTCTTGTCGCCACTCTTGTCCGCAACGAGGTTGTTCATGTCGAAGCGGAGGGTACCGACCTGGCGGCGGAGCTCGTTGGCGGCCTGGGTCCAGTAGGCCTTGCTGACGTACTCACCCACGTCCTCGTTGAGGCGCTTGATGGACTCGGACGCGCGAACCGCGGTCTGGGCGGTGGTGAGCTTCTGGAAGTCGCGGCGGGAGTTGCCGTCCTCGCGCACGGACTGGGTGATGTTGAGATCACGGGCCTGTGTGAATCGAGAGAGGAGACGGGATCGTCAGTGGATGCTCGGTTATCTCTGCAGGGGTGCGGATTTGGATGGAGGGGCACAAACAAATTGACGACACCTCGGGGCGATCACGTCGGATCGCCTCGGGTCGGGTTAGATTGGCCGGGCACGCACCTCGTAGATGAGCTGGAGACCGTTCTTGTTGGTCTGGCGCTGATCCTGGAGCTCGATCGCGTTGAGCGCCATGGCGGGGGTGGCCTGGAGAGCGATGACACCGGCCGCGAGGAGGGAGGCAGCCTGCGAGGAAGGATTCGGTTGGAGGGAGAGGACGATGAGTTCAGGGTTTTTTTGCCGGCAACAACGCCGGGCGATCGCGACGGGAGGAGGGTCGAGCCACGATTCCCACGCTCGTGCTGGGGGAATCATCGCGGTGTTATCATCCCCACGGCTCGCGCGCGCAAAACCGGCGGTGGATATCCCACGGATCGCCGGTTCCGACGCGAAAACCGGAGAGTCTTGTTAATATCCGCAACGCAATCGCGACCAGGTTGAGAGATTTCTCACCTTGCGGGCATCGGCGGACGCGGTCACGGCGACGGTCGCCTTGGCCTTGGGGGCGGTCTTCGCCTGGACGAGGGCCTTGCCGGTGAACACGGAAGCAACGGAGGAAATGGCGGCCATTTTGACGAGTATAAAGGCTCGTTTGCGGTCGGGGAGTGTGCGAATATGACGGCATTTCGGAGCAGGAACGCGAGCAAGTCAGCTGCTCAAGATTTCCAGCCGAAATCCAGCCAATCAGGAGTCGTTTTCGGTTTTTGATTGGCCAGCTCAATCCAACTTCGATGTTCCGGCGCATTGGGGATTCATTAGACTGGGAGATTTGGCGGTGGTTTGATTTCGCCATTTTCTCACACATTTTCTGCACTGCCAGACTGCGTTTCATCTCCTGTCGATCCAACTTTCCCAGTCTGCCATGCCAGTCCTCTCCTCGTCTCTTTTTCTTGGGCGGGTCGCTTCACACTCACGCCGACACGCATACTACCAACACCCGTTCAGCATGAGCGCAGCGATGCGAAGGACCAGCGGCAACGAGATCGTGTGCGTGCGCGCCTTCGTGCTCATTCCCGTGGTCGCGGTTTGCCTGCTAACCCTGCGCGCCGCGCTGCTCCTGTACTTCTACAGCGGCCCGCTGGTGAGCGTGGTCCTCTCCACGTCCGCGGACACGGCAGCCTGGCCGACCGGGCCGGCCGGGGGTGCGGGGCTCCTCGACCGCGTGCTCTCGCTTCGCTCGATCGAGCACGCGCGGCCTCGACAGCCTCGACGGCGACCCAAGGACGAGGCGGCGTTGTTCGCGGTGCACGTCAGGCGAGGTGACCCGACGGGCGACGGGCGACCCCCAGGGGAGGTGGAGAGGCTCGCCGCGCAGAGGCTCGCGAGGGAGGACGGCGCGGAGTTCGAGGCTGGGGACGAGCGAAGGATCGTTCGCGCGCACTTCGTGTACGAGAACGACCTGGAGGATCCCCTCGACCCCGTGGAGATCGAGCGGTGGCTCGGTGGCGCGCCGGGAGCCGACGTCTCGAGGCTCGTCGAGGCTTCCAGGCGCACGGAGCGCGACGCGGTGGGTGAGGCGTTCGACGAGTTCAGCGGTATCTACGGCGCGGCCGTCAAGACCAGGGCCATCAGGTGGCTGCACGAGTCCCCGCCCACGTACGACCGCGCGTGGGTGATCGAGCCCGACGTGGTCTACGCCGGCAGGTGGACCGAGCTGTTTGCCTTTTATGACGGTGAGTTTCCAGCCCATGACCTGGTGTCCGTCAACAGTACTCACAGCACGGGCGGATCCGCATGGCCCCACGCCGCGGCGTGCACCCTCTGCGCCGAGGGTGACGGTCGGTGGCAAACGGCGTTCCTGCCGGTGTTCAGAATCAGCAAAAGGCTCGCATCCGCGGTTATCGAGGTTCTCAGGAGTAACCTAACAGGGCATCACGAAGCTCTCCTGCCGACGGTGTGCGAGAGACTTTCGTGGTGCAAGTGGACCAGCATCAGCCACGGTGACGTGTACAGATACCGACCGTTGATCGCGTTGGAAGAGGCGGAGCGAGACGCGAAGCCAGGCAGGCTGTACCACCCGGTCAAGTCCGCGGAAGCGTTGCGGGCGTTTGCACGCGTCGAGGTTTGAAGACTACTACGTTTGTTGTAACTAACATTCACACGCACGACGGCTATGATGACGCCTCACTCCACGTCCTGGTAAAATCCGATGGTCGCGCATCGCCTAGATTTCCCCGCAAGTACGACCGAACGAGCGAGGCGCAGCTTGTACGCCAGCTCGTCGTCGTCTTCGTCGTCCACGTCGTCGAACAGCTCGGGCATGACCTCCTCGTACAGCGCGTTCTCCAGGTGCGCCATGAAGAGGTTCATCTGGATCTGCTGCCACATCAGCGCCACCTGCACGTACTGCGTCCGATCGCAGCTGAGACTCGGATCCGGGGGTCGCGGCGGCGGCGAGCCGTCCAGCCAACACTCACGGGGCAGCCAGGTCAGGAACGAGGGCTCGCCACCCGCGCCCTCCATCCTTCGCAGCGCCCGCTCGTCAACCTCGGCGTAGACGCTCCTGTTGGCGTACCTCAGGTGCTTGGACTGCGCCAGGGCGGTGAGAAAATCGTCCCTACGTCGCAGCACCTTGACATCGTCCGAGTTCATGAGCGAGTCCAGCACCGGGCCGCACTCCTTCCACAGCCTGACCACGTTCCCGAGCGCGTACGCCGCGTCGCACAGCTCGCCGGTGGACATCTCCTCGGCCCTCAGTCGCGTCCAGTCCGTGGCTTTCATCGTGCCCTGGATCCACCGGAGCGCGCCCAGCACCGACCGGGCACTCAGGCAGTCCTCGCGCTCGTTCGAACCGCCGCCATCCCGCGCGTTACCGCCGCGTCGCCTGCGCGCGGCGAGCTTGTCCATGAAGCCTCGCGACGATTCGCTGACGCGCTCGCGTATGTCCAGCAGCACCCGCTCGTTCGCCGGTACGACGCTCATGTATCTCTCCTTCAGCTCGACGAAATCGACGGGCAGTGTGCGTCTCTTGCTCGACGTCGACGGCGCGTCGCCGTCGTCCAGTCGCATCTGCCGGATGCCCTTCGCGCGGTCCAGGACGTCGTCCAGGCCTGAGGAATGGTCGCCGGTGGTTGTCTGGGACCACCTCCTGACCGTCGCCTGAGCCGCCTCGTACTCGTTGCACGCCGCCTCGAGTGTCCCTGCGGCCCTGCTCACAAGCAGACACGCATCGCTGAGGCGACGATGAGCCGCCTCCATTATGCTCGTTGCTCGTTGTCGCCTCCTCCCGCGCCCGCACAACTGATGCTGCTTCGTTTTGAAATGGTGACTTTGTGTTTTTTCTTAACCATATATTGAGTTGTATCGCAGTGCATAACGACCTTCACCCATTTGGTACTTATATTTGCTTAATTCGTAATTTTACAACAACTAGTTGTCCATTGGAAATGCAGTTCTTTTGTAAATTCCGGTTTTTGCTTTTCAGCGAAATCCCGTCCGGTAGCCAAGCCCTCTTAGAACCGCGCGCAAGTGGCACGCGAGTTCCGGCTTTGTTATTTAGAGCTTCAACATGGGTAACCAGAGGGCTCGCTCCCGCGGTCTCCGCCATGGCACGCGTAACATGTTCAGCCGTCCCTTCCGCAAGAAGGGGCCGAACAACGCCACCACCTACCTGAGGACCTTCAGGGTGAGTAGCCGCTAGAAATACCGCGGGATGGCGCGCCTCGAGCAGCGCTGCGGCGCCGAGGGCGACCCAGCGCACGCGCGCACATTGCGTCCACGATGTGTTCGTGACGTACGCCGCGTCGATGCCGTCATCCGCGCTCCCGCATCGCGTCGCGGCCCCGTTTTCGTGCGAGTCCCGCGCTATACATCATTTACTGACGCTAGGGTTTTCCTCTTTCCCGCAGATCGGTGACTACGTCGACATCAAGGTGAACCCCTCTCAGCAGAAGGGTATGCCTTACTTGGCGTACCAGGGCCGCACTGGTATCGTGTGGAACGTCACCGCCCGTGCCGTCGGTGTTGAGGTTAACAAGCAGGTGCGTCTCCAACCCCGCGTCTCCGCGCGCCCTCGAGGAAAAATCTCTCGCCAAACACACCGGTGACCAGGAACACAGAACTAAACCCTAGGTGCCCTCTTCCCTTCACAGATTGGTGGTCGCATCGCTAGGAAGCGCATCCACGTCCGCATTGAGCACGTGCAGCACTCCAACTGCCGCACGGACTTCCTCAACCGCCGCAAGGCGAACGATGAGGCCCACGAGGCTGCGCACAAGTCTGGACGTGAGTGCCCCTCTCGCCCAAACCGCCCAAGTTTTTTATCACGCGCGCGTCGCATCACTCTGTCGCCCCTCGACGCCCCTCCCCGGACGCGATTTACTCACGATTCACCTCCCCTTCGATTCAACAGAGCCCGCGCCCGTGACCAAGCGCACCGTCCCCGGTCCCCGTGATGGTTTCACCCTGGAGAACGTCAAGACCGAGATTCTTACGGCCGTCCCCTACGACATCGTTCGTGAGGGTATCAAGTACTAAGTGGGGGGGTTCGCCTTTGTGCATTTGTGTAGGTTTTATGGAATGAGATCTGCGCATTCTTAACAGTGTTCTCGTAAGTGCTTAGATGTCGCGCTCCCACCTTCCGACCCTCCCTTCGTGTTTCCCGCGCCGTGTCACCGCCAGCGCACCAGGGACGAAAAGTTCTGGTGTCGGGACTCGAACCAGTTGCGGTTGTAGTCGCGCTCCTCCTGGCTCTGGTCCCTTCCGTTGAGCCTCTGCCAGATGTCCTTGGCCCAATCCGGATAGGGCTCGTCGCGCGGTGGGCGGTCAAGCGCGCCGGATGAGGGGTCGCAAGGTGGGCAGGTCTGCGTGCCCGCGTCGACGTACTGGTTTTGCACAAGTGTGCCCAAACCGCTTGAACTTTTCGCGAGAGTCCTTCGCAAGTGAGGGTTTAAACAGGGTTCAGGTTGTCCCGCCTCTGATTGGTCCAGTTCAGATATGCCTACTGGCTAGATAAAAGTTGGAGATTTCCAATCGGCGGCTTCCTTCTCTCCCCGCGGTTCGGTCGTCAGTGTACACGAGCACCCGATCCGTGGAACCGTATCGGTGTTGCCATGTTCTCCACCACCGCCACGACGGCCGTTCCCGTCCCCGCCACCCGTGTGGTGCGTCTCCCATCCCCGAACCGACCCGATCTCCAAAACAACAACCTTCGATGTGGAAAGTTCACCCCGACGACGAGGGAGAGATGTCGACCTTCGTCGTGACGTGAAACCCGATGAAACCCGAGCTGACCCCCACCATCGCCACGTTCGTTTCTTCGTTTCGCAGGCGGGCTCCCGCCGCGTGCGCCGCGCCGCCAAGTCTCGCGCCGCGGTCCGCGCCTCCGCCGCTCGCAAGGATGAGGATGTCGAGGTGAACGAGGTTGCCGCGGGCGTCGCGGGCATCGCCGCGGCCGCCGTGGTCCTGGGCGCCCCCGACGCCGCGATGGCTGACGCCTACACCGAGTATCTTGAGGCTATGAAGGCTCAGAACATCGAGCCGGCCTCCGTCGCCGTTGTGGAGACTCCCGCGGTCAAGGCCATCCCGGCCGGTGCCAAGAAGGCTGCCCCCGCCCCCAAGGCCCCCAAGGCCCCCAAGGCCCCCAAGGCCGAGAAGGCCGCCGCGCCCAAGGTTGACAAGGAGGCTGCCGCCGCCGCCAAGGCCGAGGCTGCCGCCAAGGCTGCTGCCGAGAAGGCTGAGGCCAAGGCCGAGGCTGACGCCGCCAAGGCCGAGAAGGCCGCCGCCGCCCAGGCCGCCAAGGCCGAGAAGGCCGCCGCTAAGGTTACCAAGGCTGATAACGCTGACTCAAAGCAGTCTCTAGAGGAGAAGGCTGCTGCGCGCGCCGAGAAGGCCGCCGCCGCCGAGGCCGCCAAGGCTGAGGCTGATGCCGCCAAGGCTGAGAAGGCCGCCGCCGCCGCAGAGGAGAAGGCTGAGAAGGCCGTCGCCGCTGAGGCTGCCAAGGCTGACAAGGCTGCCGCCGCTGAGGCTGCCGCTGGCGAGAGGGAGGCCGCCAAGGCTGCCGCCGCCGAGGCCAGGGCTGAGAAGGCTGCTGCCACCAAGGCTGCCGCCGCCAAGGCCAAGAAGCCCGCCTCCTCTTCCTCCTCCTCCGGTGACGCTGGTGCTCTCGCCCCCGTCGCCGGCATCGCCGTCATCGGCGCCGCTGCCGCCCTCGGCGGTGGCAAGAAGAAGGAGCCTGAGCCCGAGCCCGAGCCCGAGCCCGAGCCCGAGCCCGTCAACCCCTTCTTCGCCTTCTTCGGCAGGAAGCCCGAGCCCGAGCCCGAGCCCGAGCCTCCCAAGAAGAAGGGTTTCTCCTTCGGCAAGAAGAAGACTCCCCCTCCTCCTCCCCCGGCTCCCGAGCCCGTCAAGAAGGCGCTCTTCTCCTTCGGCGCCAAGAAGCCCGCACCCGAGCCCGAGCCAGAGCCCGTCAAGAAGAGGCCGGCCTTCTCCTTCGGCGGTACCCAGAAGATGAGGAAGCCCGAGCCTGTGCCCGAGCCCGAGCCCGTCAAGAAGAAGCCGGCCTTCTCCTTCGGTGGCTCGCGCAAGATGAAGAAGGAGCCCGAGCCGGAGCCCGAGCCCGTCAAGAAGCCCAAGCCCATGTTCTCCTTCGGCGGCACCAGGAAGATCAAGAAGGAGCCCGAGCCCGAGCCTGAGCCCGAGCCCGAGCCCGTCAAGAAGAAGACTCCTCCCAAGCCTCTCTTTGCGCGCAAGGCTCCCGTCCAGAAGGCCCCTGAGCCCGAGCCCGAGCCCGAGCCCGAGCCCGAGCCCGAGCCCGAGCCCGAGCCCGTCAAGAAGGCGCCCGAGATGCCCGCGGTGCCCAAGGTTGCGTTCAAGAACCCCTTCAACTTCAACTTCGGCAAGAAGAAGGCCGCGCCCGCCAAGGCTGCGGCTGCGGCTGCCGTCGTCGAGGAGGATGCCCCCGTCACCGACGAGGTGGTCGTCGAGGAGGTTCCCATCGAGGTCGTGCCCGAGGACGACATCGTCGCCCGCGTCCTCGCCGAGAAGGAAGCCGCCGCCGCCGCCGAGGCCGCCAAGGCTGCCAAGGCCAGGGCCACCGCGCTCGAGAAGACCAGGAAGGAGCAGGAGGCTGCCGCCAAGAAGACCCAGGAGGATGCCGCCAAGGCTGCCGCCAAGAAGGAGAAGGATCTCGCCGACAAGATCGCCGCGTACGAGAAGGAGCAGGCTGACAAGAAGGCCGCCGCGGAGGCCAAGAAGGCTGAGATCAAGGCTGCCGCCGACGCGAAGAAGGCGGCCGCCGAGGCCAAGAAGCAGGAGCAGATCAAGGCGAGGGAAGAGGCCAAGGCTAAAAAGGGTGGTGGACTCTTCGCCTTCGGTGGTAAGAAGAAGGAGGCGGCCAAGCCCGCCCCCGCTCCCGCCAAGGAGGCTGCCCCCGCCGCTAAGGCTGCCCCCGCTCCCGCCGCCGGTGCCAGCGACGCCGTTGCCAACGCCGCCGACGCGCAGAAGTGGATCGATGCGTGGAAGTCCGGAGGTTCTGCCAAGGCTTCCGCCGGTGGTGCCAGCGACGCCGCTGCCAACGCTGCTGATGCTCAGAAGTGGATCGATGCGTGGAAGTCCGGAGATGCTTCCGCGCCCGCCGCTCCCAAGGCTGCGCCCGCCGCCCCCAAGGCTGCGCCCGCCGCTCCCAAGGCTGCGCCCGCCGCCAAGCCTGCTGAGAAGAAGATTGAGTACAAGGGTCCCCTCGGCGGTATCTTCGGTGGTAAGAAGAAGGAGGAGGCTAAGCCTGCGGCCAAGAAGGAGGCTGCCCCCGCCGCCAAGCCCGCCGCTCCCGCCGGTGGTGCCAGCGACGCCGCGGCCAACGCCGCGGATGCGCAAAAGTGGATCGATGCGTGGAAGGGTGGTTCGTCGGGTTCTGGTTCTGGTGCGGATACCCCCGAGGGTCGTGCCAAGGAGGCCCAGTCCTGGATCGATGCCTGGAAGTCCAAGAGGTAATCGCAACGCCGCCATTTATTATACGTCGTCGCATGCGCGACGAGTCTTGTTCATATTCTCAGCTCTAATGATCAATGAATGAATAAGCTTAATTATTTATTTATCAACCCGAAGCAGTCGTCGACGACACGGCAGCAAGCCGTGACGGACATGAATTTGTCGAATCTATGTGTTCTACAGCAGCAAGCAATGCTGCGGCAAGCGATTGCGTGCGAAACCCCCCCAAAATAATTGCACCGTTCGATTTAGGCGCTGACGAGCTCGGGCTCGAGCTCGAGCTCCTTGCCGTCGACGAGCTCGTCGGCCACCATGCCCGTCTCCGCGCGCTCCAGGAGGCGGCGGTTGTACTCGCCGGCCGGGTACGGGTCGCGGTTCTCGGCACCCGCGGGCATCCTCGCCTTGGGGACCCATTGCTCCTCCGGGCAATAGGTTCCGAGGACGTGGTCCATGCCGGGGCAGCACACGTTGTAGTTCATCCTGCCGCTCATCACGTGGTGGCCCATGTGGTTCTTGTAGAGCCAGTCGTAGTAGCTGGTCTTGCGGAGCTTCTTGGCCATGGCGAGGGGGATGTTGAGGCCCTCTTTGAGGGGGATGTCCTCCATGCCGTGCATGGCGGGGTGGAGGGAGTTCCAGACCGCGGCGTGAAGGGCGACGGAGCCGATGATGATGGCGGCGACCGAGGGGGCGCTGAAGCCCATGAGCGCGAGGATGGGGATGGAGGTGGGGAGCATCTGCATGGTCATCAGGCCGGTGACGTCGTACTCGAACGCGGTGCCGCGGTACTTGGATTTGACGAGCATCTTGGCGGGCTCAGACTTGAGCCACTTGGGGTCGGTCTTGAGGGACATGTCGTCGAGGGTCTCGGCGTGGTGCTCGATGTGGCCGCCGCCGTCGGCCTTGGGCGCCACCTCGGCTCCGGTCACCTTGCACCAGAGCGCCTTCATCCAGTCGGTCTTGTTGAACTCGGCGTGCTGGAACCAGCGGTGGGTGACGTACTCGTTGAAGGAGACCACCGCGTACATGGTGGGCACGGCGAGGGCCCAGCGGGCGGCGACGACCACGGCGGTCTCGGCGCCGGCCATAGCGACCACCTTGGTGGAGCGGCGGCCAGCGGGGGCGGCGCGCATCTGGCGGAAGGACTTGGTCTGGGTCACGGGGACGCCGACGAGCGCCTTACCCATGGTGGAGGCGGCAGTGAAGGACATCTTATCTGTATGGTCTGCGCTAGGAGTGAACCTGAGCGTGCGTGCTGTGTGAGTACTTCAGCGACGGTGGCACGCGAAGGTGGTCGTCGGAGTTAAGCGCTCGTGGGGAAGGTGCGAGGCGTGCGTAGTAGTGGCGCGCGGGTCGAGTCGATCGATTGAACCGTATTAATCCGCCGTTTCGGCGCTGAAAAGAGCGGCTCTGCAGTCACCGTTGACGTGGGCGGATCTGCGTCCATTCACGGCCTCTCAAATCTCGAATCATTCGGGCGTGGGGTCAGATCGATCGTGTGGCTTCTCAGTCTCTGATTTTTTCGAGTTTTGGTTTGGGCAGTTTTTCAGTTACATTTGGCTATTTCCCCTGCTACTGTCTCAAGCGTACGAAGACGACGAAGCCTGCGGCGGATACGACGAGCCGGAGGTCACTCCCGGCACGAACTCGTAGTTGCCACTCCCCGGCACGTGGTAGTCCACGTCCTTCCACTCCTTGTACGTGAAGATCATCGAGAAGCACACCGCCAGCCAGGTGAAAAACGCAAACGCGACGGAAGCCTTCGCCGACGTGGCCCGCTTGCACACCGGGTACACGGGGTCGACGATGGTGATGTTGCACTCCGTCGCGGACATGGCGAACGCGGCGAAGAGCAGGACGTTGAGCACGGCGTACACGGTGAGCTCAGTCACCGGCGGGGGCACCCTCCGCAGCAAGTACATCGCCATCGCGACAACCGAAAAGACGGCGTACACGATGCACACGCCGATGAGAAACTTAAAGTTGGAGAACTTCTGGTACCCGCATCCCTGCGGGCCGCACTCTTCCAGGGTCATCTCATCCGGACCGGCGAGGCCGTGGCGCTGGCTCAGCATCGTGGCGAACGCGGTGATTGAGAAGAGCTGCGGTGTCGACGGCGGATGGGAAACGGTGTTACGTTTAGTCGGCGAAAGGAGCGCGCGAGGGGACGTGTCGGGTCGATCTTAAACCCGGCGCGACGTTTTAACGATGTATCAGTACATGCATAAGTCGAGCCGGGGCGTCGATTGGAACGTCGAGCGAACGTGGGGGGTGCGACGCGGGGGTAACCACCCGACGATCGCTCGGTGCCTCTTTTTGTCGTCCAACTCTCGGCGCGCGTTCGACATGGACGTGGGGGGGCGCGGACGGGGCACTCACGCATTGCACGGCGATCAGGCGGAACTTGGGCGAGTTCGTCACGGTGGGGTCAAAGTCGTCCATGTCGGCGACGGCTTCGGGCGCTCGGGCGAACGCTCGTCTCTGTGTGCCCGGCACGCGGCCCGGACAATTTTCCCACGCGGACGGAGAAAAAAAACGGAAATCAGATTCTCGCCAAACTGCCAGACTGGCCTCGGAATTCCCGCTTGACCGTGGCTGAAAAAGCCCAATGAGTGCGTCACGGGATTCAGTCCTCCCCGTCCCGCAGCGATAAGCGGCGCCTCGAACACGTTCGTGCGCTCGTTTGCGGTGGTGACGGGGGAAAAGGATTCATTAAATAAAGGGGCAGGGGTGCCGCTTTATTGGAGGGTTTCCGCGGATACGTGGGACCATTTCCGGGGGGGGGGTGAAAAGCGGGAAAATGGGAGGATACCGCGGAAATGGGAGCACGATGCTCGACAAGAACGTCGAGCGACTGCTCTCGGAACCGTGGGGCGCGGCTCAGGCCGGAGTTCAGTACAACAAGGAGGTCCTCGGGTCTCTTTGCGAGCAGTTCTCCCGGCTCGAGCCCCAGGCTCGCCGAGGGGCCCTTCAGGGCACCCTCTTCATGAGGAAAGGTCAGCGCGACTCTTTGAAGAATGAGGTCCGGACTCTCGTAGATCTCGCGACCGACGACAAAGACCAGTGGGTGAGCTTGATCGCACGGGCTCTGGGTGGCCTAAGGGAGAGATTCGACCTTCAGCAGCTTCAGCAGGACGTTCCTGCGGTGAGTTACTAGGCCAATTGCGCCCCTCCGCGGTAGCAAAAAAACCCTACCTCCTTCGTGGCAGCAGGACCTGGCTTGATTTTTCGAACCCGAATGAGAGCTGAACAGTCCAACCATTTCTTCCTCCTTTCTCGCAAAGGTTGCCGACGCCGTCGCGTCGATTAGGGACAAGATTCAGGTGGATGGAACGCCGGACAGTTACCGACCTATGGAGGTGAATGCCTGACAATCCTCGCTTTCATTCTTTCGAAAATCTCTCGCCCCCCCAAGCTCGTCGTCGGGTCGCTTTGCACGCACGATAGTCGCCCCCATTGTAGCATCTCTTTCCTCCACGATGGTTCCTCAACCGCGGTATTCCCCACGCCCCGCGCGTGAACAGGAAATGTACCTCTCCCCGCGGCTGCTCGCCGCGGCGGGGGCGCCTCCGTGCGAGGCATCCGCTCCGACCCACGGGCACTTCACGCCGAGGGCTCGAAGGGAGCCAAAGAAGAGGTTCGCCGGCACGGCGACCGCCAGTGTCGCGCCCAAGACCACCGTTCAGGCCAGCCGCCCCGCGTCCACGTCCATGTTCGCGCCGCCCAGCCGCAAGCCGGCTGTGTCGTTTCTCCGGGACACGGGTCCGAGCTCGAAGAAGACGGGTGCGGCGTCGGCCAAGTCATTTTTGTCCCGCGGCAGGGACACCGGGACGAAGACCATGATGATCGACGTGAACGAGGCGGCGGCCCTCGGCCAGGTCATGGGCGAGGACCTCAACAAGGCTCAGCGTGAGCTCGAGAAGAAGGAGGAGCAGGAGGCTCGCGAGCAGGCGAGGGAGCGCGAGCGGGTGGAGCGCGAGCAGAAGAAGAAGCTCGAGCAGGAGCAGAAAAAGCTCCGCATCCAAAAGATGATGGAGGAGCGCGAAAACAAGAAAAAGCTCGAGCTTGAACGCAAGCGCGCCCGCGACGAGGAACTCGCCAAGCGTAAGGATGACGCCAAGCGCCCGAGAACCGAAGCTCCCTCGCGAGACGAGGTTTCGACTCCTTCGCCTCACGAGTCGGATCCCATCCACACGGTGATTTGAGTCCGCAAACATTCATTCATTTACGGGGAAAGGTTAAACCGGTGTATGTACAAGGTGTAGGGAAAACAGTTTACAGTAGACAGGGAAGGGGAATTCATAGAAGCAGCAGTAGAAGACAAAAGCTCCCGGCGGGAGCACCAAAAAAATAGGATATAGGAGAAAACTGGGGTTCCGCCCCAACAACAAAAACAGGTTTAGGACTGTCACATTTGGAATTGATGATTATTCAAATCACACGAATACTAGTGCTATTGTCTCGTACTGTCGTCTCGACCGGCTCTCCTGCCTCGCTTCAGCGCGGACATCACGGGTCGCTCCACCAAAAGGTACATGCCGGCGGCGAGTGTGAACGAAAATGCCGCGTTGAGCATCGCGTGCGCCATCATGTACCTCCATCCGAAGTGATAGCTGCTCGTCGCGGTGCCGGCGAACCACTTGATGACCACCGGGTGCATCAGGTACGTCCCGAACGTGAGCCTGGCGAACGGTATCCACCCCGGGTGCGCCAGGAACGCGTTGAGACCTTCGAGCCGACCCGCCCCGCACAACGTCGTCACGACACCGAGACCGGCGGCCCACACCGGTCGACACGCGGTGATGAACGCCGCGTTGACCCACGGAGACCAGCTCTCGGGGTCCCGGTAGTCGGAAAGTGGCGCAAACACGCACGCGAACAGAGCGACGATCGCCGCGGCACCCCATGTTTTGACCGCCGAGCGGTTGAGGACAGGCCGGGTGGAAGGGTCGGACACCCACCGCTCGTTGACGAAACCAAACGCCATTCCAACCAGGTGAGCGGGGACCCTCGTGTACGGCTTGCTGTAGGCGTAGTAGGTGTAGTCCCGCCACGATTTACCGAACACGTAGCAACCTAGGTCGTAGTGTACCACCAGCCAAAACTGCGAGAGAAGAGAGAAATGTCAGGGAGGTTCGCAAGATTTAAGTGTTGCCAAAAAAAAGCGCGGATCCGCACGACACTCATTGACCTTGTCTCAGCACGGAGAGTGCCTCTTACGTTCCACCAGCGGCCGACCTCCGAGAGAGGTGGTTGCTTGGCGGCGGAAGTCACCTCTTAGATAAGATCAAGTAATTTGGTAATCATCGCGTAGGACGGACCCGCGGGTAAGTGAGAACAGGCGGGAGTGAACGCACCGTGAGTGCGGAGGATGCCACCGCCGCGGCTATCATCACCGTCCACATGACTTTAGGACGGTGGTGGTGCAGTAAGAGCAGGGCGGGAGAGAGAATGAAAAATATCATGTCGCAGCCGAGGTACCAGCTCCACCCCATGCACACCTGGTCACTGTCAAAGGGAACAAAGTTGTGGAGGTACACGAGGGACGTCACCCAACTCGCGTTGTCGCACCGCCGGAAGACGGAGTGCTGAAACCTCACGAAGAAGGGTCCATCGCCGATCCTGGACACGATCTGCGAGTAGAAGACCATCGTGAAGGCGAAGGCCGGGGTTATCCTGAGGTATCGGTGCAGCACCATCGCCCCGTACGGTATCTTCCCGCCCCTTTTCTCCAGGTCCCTCACGCCGAGGTACGCAACGAGGAACCCTCCCAGAAAGAAAAACGTGTCCACCGCGATCTGCCCGCCGATCACGGTCATGAACCAGACCTGGGACCTGGCGCCAAACTTCGCCACTAGATCCTCCGGGTTGTCGAAGCCGTTGATGGGCGCGGGCATCATCATCGTGTGTCCCAACACGATCCATACCATGGACAGAACCCTCATGCCGTTGAGACAATCCGTCGGCGACGGCTCGGCGGGCGCCGCCACCAGCTTTGGCCAGTTCCTTCGAATAGAAAACATCTTCATCCCCTCCGCCACCTTGCTCGGGACTCGATGGTGACTGTCCCGCTCCCCGTCTTCCCCGGCGTCGACGAGCTCCTCGGCCTCATCTTCGCCAACCTCCTCGTCGCCGCCGCCGTCAACCGCCTCCCCTCCCGCGTCCCGCAACAGCGGCTCCGACGTCGTCCCATCACGCTCGTCCCACCCGGTCGTCTCCAACGCGTCCAGCACGGTCCCGACGATCGCTACGATGACCAGAACGACGGTGAGCACCGCACAGAACGCCGCCCAGCCCGACTTTGCGTTGTCAAAGAACCCGACGCGTTCCTCCGCCGACGACGTCACCGACACCCGCACCGAGTCGGACCCGCCGAGCGAGAAGGGTCCGACGGTCACGCCGGCTCCATCCCCGTCGCCCGCTAACTCGCTCGCCATGTCCGCCGCGGCGTCCATGACGGCGATGACCGCGCGATACTCCCTGCAGTGCGCAGCAGCCGCCGCGTCAACCTCCGCTCTCGCGCAGAAGCTCGTTCCGAACGGACGAAGCATCGCTTCCGCCTTTGCGACCGCCTCTTCGGTGTTGTTCGCGATGGCCCCGGCGGAGATTCCATCATCCGACTTGGCACCGATAAGTCTCTCCACGTCCGCCTTGCGACACGCCGCCGGAAGGCACAACCCGAGCTCGGCGACCGGTTCGTCCCTACCGTCGATGTGCCACGACAGCGTGAAGTATCCAGCCCCTTCCGTGTTGACGCAGGTGGTGTAGTGACCGGCGTCGTAGGGAAGGGACGATCCCGACGCGTACGCCATCCGTGCTAGAGGTCGACGAACCATCGGAAGGTGCGAGCTCGCGTTTGATGACAGCGCGCCGCAGCACGCCTCGTTGATGCCGGGGAAGACCGCCGCGCAATCGACGGGGGCGCTCGACGGAACGGCGGACGTTCCTTCCGACCCGTCACCCCCTTGGGCCGATCCGAGGATAACGAAGAGGACCACGAGAGAGCGCCACATCGTGACGATCGCCTCGTGGCGTGACCGGACCCGCCGGCCCAGTCGCCGGCGCTGAGCGTTGTGTGGGGACAAACCTTCGCAATTATAAGAGTCTTATCATTCTGGGCGAGTTCAGTCGAGGTGTGTTTATTAAGCGGCGCTGCTCCTTATTACAAGTCACAGTTTGGATGTCGTCAAAAGTCATTCCTTGAGGTACATCTTGGACATGTCTCCCACGGCGTGTTCCAGCGCGTCCGCCCCGGCCGCGTCGACTGTCTGCTTGGCCTTCATGGCGGACTGCATCACCGCGTGGTGGGCCTTGAGGGCGTCGACGTAGTCCTCGGGCTTGGAGAACACCTCGGGCTTGACCCTCTGGCACAGCGCGTACTCGCTCATGATCTTGATGATCTTTCCGCAGTGCTCCTCCTTGGTCATGACCCAGCGGGTCATCTGGTTGAAGTTCTGCGCGCTGCCACCGGCGGCGTGGAGCTCGTTGATCTGGACCATGGCCTTGCGGATGGTGGCGCACGCCTCCTTGACCTCGGCGACCATGGCGGGGTCGTCGAAGATGCCGCAGGGGACCTGGCAGTGGCCGCCGCGGAGACGGAGCACGAGGTGGAGGGTGGACTCCTTCTGGATGTTGTAGTCCGCGAGGGTGCGGCCATCCTCGAGCTGCTTGCCCGCGAAGATCAGGCGCTGCTGGTCGGGGGGAATGCCCTCCTTGTCCTGGATCTTGGCCTTGACGTTGTCGATGGTGTCGGAAGACTCAACCTCGAGGGTGATGGTCTTGCCGGTGACTGAGAAGAGAAAGAGGACGGAGGCGCGCGGTGAGCGAAGGCTAGATCGCGTTGTTTAATTACGCAATCGGGGGTGACGAGGATCGAAAA
>Ga0302114_10000091_pt1 | contig 63453 bp, 38 predicted proteins | sample AG5_Surface_MG_FD_203107 | JGI IMG/M metagenome (GOLD analysis project Ga0302114, IMG submission 203107) | Marine microbial communities from Western Arctic Ocean, Canada - AG5_Surface | ecosystem: Environmental > Aquatic > Marine > Oceanic | place: Canada: Western Arctic Ocean | collected... | reverse complement strand
GGAATCTCCCCGTCGAAGGGTGCCTGCTTGAGGAAGGAATACACGGGCGCGATCGGTGAGCTGCTCGTGACGTCGTCGATGAGCGGGGCGGTGAGCATGGCGTCGGGATCGTCCTTGAACTCTTCGTAGGACTTCGGATCGATGCCCTTGCATCGCGTCGGTTTATCCTTGACGGCGATCTTGTCCATCACCGGAAACTCAAACCCGAACTTGCGCCACGCGTACGCCCGTTCCTGCTCGCTCGTGCCGGGCGCCTGGCACCCGAACTGGTTCGCCGGGAACGCCACCAGCTCGAACCCTTGGTCGTGGTACTTGTTGTACAGCGACCGGAGGCCCGGGTAGTTGGCGTTCTGCAAAGGTCATTCGGACGCTACGTTGAGGACGACGGTGACGCCGCCCTTGAACGCGGCGAGATCGAAGGGTTTGCCGTACTGGGAGACGGTGTAGTCGTAGAACGACTCCTTCAGGGGCTCGGCGGCGAGCGCGCGGGCGGCGGGGCTCACGGCGGCGAGAGCGGCGGCGGAGAGCAGCGCCTCGCGTCGGCCCCGGCTGTTCATCTGCTGCGTGGGCACCATTGGGGCGTCTCCATCTTCGCAGGGGCACGCCGCGCGGGTCACGCGGGCGACGCGCGCGGCGGGGTGGACCCGACGCGACGCGACGCTGATACGCTTAGTCCCCACCACGGACGCCGTGGACGACATCAGAGCGGACGACATCGCTCCCGTGTGGTCGCGAGAGTCGCTGTGCTGGGGCCCGAAGCCCACGTGGCAACCCTTTACAGCTTTATCCGAGATCCGGGAACGAGAGCCGTGACCCTTCCAAGAGAAGTGTGCGGGACGTTTCCGTGACACTCTCGCAGGCGCGTGGCCACACCGGCAACATGTCGGCCCCAGCCGGTGCCGTCGGCGTGATGCCGTCGGCGCGGTTAGACGTCTCGGGCACGCGCGGCGCGCGCGTGCCCCGAGGGATCCGCGGAGGGTTCGTGTCACCAACGGGAATTTCGAGTCGGCCGCGCGCGAATTCTTCCTCCGCGACGCGGCGACACCGACGCGGTCTCGTGGTGGTCAACTACCACGGCGACAGGCAGCAGTACAGCGGCAAGGACAAGGACTACGGCGCGGCGGATGCGCCGTGGAAGAAGAAGGTCAAGTGGAGGCTCGACGACGAGGAGGACGAGGAGAACCAGCGACGCGGCGTCGCGTCGAACGGCTGGAAGCCCCCGCCTCCGCCCGTGGACACCAACCAGGGCTCCACCATGAACTTCGTCAAGCCCAAGCGCGCCGCGGACAAGCCCTACACGCCCCCGCCCAAGCCGCCCGGGAGCACCTACGAGTCCCCGCCCAAGCCAACCGTCAACGCGTGGGAGGTTGCCTCGCAGATCGGCAGGCACGGCGTTCGGCCCTCGTGGCTCGACGAGACGGCCCTCCGCCTGCTCAAAAACGCGGGGGTTGACCTGCGACAGGCGGATTTCGACGAGATGGAAGCGAGGGCCGACGAGTGTCACATGGAGGAAGCCGCGCGCAACGAGGCGCGATTGAACTCGTCAAAGGAGGCGTCCTTCTCATGGGACGACGGCGGATCCACCAGTAGCTCATCACCCGCCACTAGCTCGAGCGGCTCATCGGACCGCCCGTATCGCGTCACCGACGAGTTTCCCCTGAACGGCGCTCAGGTTGCCGACTCTGACGAGACCTACGCGGAGTGGGTCAAATCATTCTCGTTCCAGGTGGCCGTCAGGCTGCGCGCGCACGGGGTCCACCCTAGTGCCCTCGATGCGAGCGCCAGGTACGTCCTTGAGATGGCGGGGGTATCGCCGGACTGGGTGGAGTACTACTACGCCACCCAGGACGCGCAGGAAACCGACGTCGAGTTTGGTAATAGTACTTCTTCATCCTCTTACTCGGCCGATGACTCGTGGGAACGGTGGGATCAACGCGCGACCGACCGATCCTCCTGGGCCACCGCGGACCTGGAGCGCGATAGGGCGGACACGCAAGGCACGCGCGTCTCGGCGAGTGAGAACGAACGCGTCGTCCTGTCTGCGTTAGAACCCTCACAGTTTGACACCCGCTCGCCAGCTCGGGTGGACGGCATGACCGTGCTGGACGAGTACCCGTCCGACTTTGGCCTTCTCGAAGTCATGCGCGTAGATGACGACCACGCCGATGAGACCTTCGCGGGAGCCACGCTGCTGATGCGCGCGTCCAATCGCAACGCGGTGCTGTCGGAGTACCGACCGGGAAATTCGCCGGCCACCGGCGGCATATTCGACCTCTTCGCGATGCTCCCGCCGCTTCTCGTGGGGCAGCCGGGGTGGCACCCGATCGGCATTCTGGGTCTCGGCGCGGGGACGTGCGCCAGGGAGCTGGCGCTGTTCTACCCGGATGAGACCAGGCGCATGGTCGGGTGGGAGCTGGACCCCAGCATACTTCACTTGGGTCGCAAATGGTTCGGCATGGACGAGCTGGAGCGGAGCGGCCGGCTCACCGCGCAGTGCGGCGACGCGTTCGAGGAGCTCAGGCGCGTGAATCAGGGCGGCGGGAAATGCGCGGGGATCATCGTGGACGTCTTCGACGAGGACAGCGCGGTTTTACCCCAGCTGACCAGGATGGAGACGTGGGAAGAGATTGCTCAGTCGCTCGCGCCGGGGGGTCGGGTCATAGCCAACCTGAGCACCGGGCGGGGGAAGAGCGCGAACATGCAGGCGGCGGTGGCCGCGGCGGAGGCGGCGATCGTGACGTGCGGCGGCGGGCAAGGGTCGTTGTGGCGCGGGGGTGCGCACGGCATCTGGAACGAGGTGGTGCTGACGGGGCCGCATCCGACCATTCAGTGCTGGGCGGATGGTCACTTGCCGATGCAGCTCGCCGAATACACCGACGCGTGGGTGCCCATCTCCGCACCGACGGGTGCGAAGCAGGGCTGGATGTAGATTCTGTAGAGGTTTAAGATTTGGATTGTAGAGCTAGCTAGCGGGTACTCCCTGGCCTACCCTTGCTAAAGTAAGCTTTCTTCCCGCTCGACTGAGGCGGGCCTTTCTTCCGCTTCTTGCCCGCCGGGGTTTTGAACTGTTTCCCTCGAGGCTTCAGCTTTTGGCCGTGCTTCCCGCCTCGGCCGCCGCCCCTGCCGCCTCGCCCTCCTCGGCCGCGTCCGCCCTTACGCCCGCGACCCCCGCGCCCACCTCCGCCTCGGTCGGAATCATCGGAGCCGTCGGACTCCTCGGACCCTTCTTCGCCCGAGTCCTCGTCGGATGACTCACCCTCCGATTCATCTTCCGATGACGACGAGGACGAGGACGAGGACGAGGACGAGGACTCATCTTTCGTCTCACTCTCACGCTGCGGCGTCTTCGCAGCCTTCCGCTTCTTCGTTCCCCTCTCCCTTCCGTCGGGCTTGTCTTGCACCTCCACGTACGGCTTATTCATGTACTGGGGGAAATCCGCCGAGACTCCCGCGATCGCCCCGGGCTCTGCCGGCGGCTGTCGCCTGCGCGTCACCTTCGGGTCCATGCGGACAATCTTACGCAACAGAAACTCCTTCTTACTCGACACCGGCGCGGTCATGAGCGTAAACGCGTGTTCAAACGAGGATTTGATCTGCCTCACGCCGTACGAGTTTCTACCCAGGTCGTTCGTCGGGTCCTGGGGATCCTCGATGGCCAGTAAGAACGGTCGCCCGGGATCTTTCCAGGTCTTATCCTTCTTGGCGAAGAAAGCGCCGCCGCCGCGACACGACACCCCAACCTCCTCCATGTTGAGCCTACGCCCGTAGAGCTCGAAAAAGTCAATGAGAAGGGCGCCGAGGCAGCCCTCCGCGGCGGCCTGCCCGCCCCCGTCGCCGGCCCACGAGTACGCCGTCTCCTTCGAGTCGTGCAGCTGCAGGTGCGCCATCACCATGCACAGCAGCGCGTAGGATCCAACCCCGCCGGTGTACACCTCGTTCAACGCCCTTTGCTGCAGGAAAGCCTTGAGCACCGTGGTGAGCGGCCTGAGCGCGGGGAACCTGCGCATGTTCGCGCGGACAATCTCCGCCGACGCCGGCCCGTTCGCGACGTCGAACGAAACGTCGAACTGGAACCCGCTCGGTCGCTCCTCGAACTTGACGATCGGCACCCTCGCCTTGGCGATGAGCTGGATCTTCCTCGCCATTCCCTTGCGCGACAGCGACAGCGCCAACGCCTTGAGGCACGTCGCCGGGGACTTGCACCCGCTGCCTAAGATGACGGCGTCGATGTCGGAGTTTGGCAGGTACATGCCGGTGGCGAACGACCCGTGCACTTCGAACCGCGCGCCGGGCCAGATGGACGCCACCGCCTCTCGCACCCGCTCCACAGCCGCGGATCGCGCGGCGGATTCCGCGTCGGTGGGCTCGAGGTACCGGCAAAAGTCCACAATCTCGTGGTGCAGGCGGATCAGCGGTGACTTCACGCGCGCCAGCCTGTCCGCGGTACCCGCGGGGCACCACCGCGGGTCGGCGTTTGGATCCTCGTCGCCAGCCGCCCAGGCGTCGTGCAGATCCCCATCCGCATCCGCGCCCGCGTCCTCATCCTCGTCCTCGGCGGGGATGTTCACCAGCGGCGCCTCGTGGATGGCATCCTCGGGGAGATCCGGATCGTCGTCGAAGTCGATGAAGTCGTCGCCGAGGCCGGTGTCGGTGACTGGCAGGATCGCCTGTCGCGTCGCGCCGCCGCCGATGCGGACGCCGGACGCGTCTCCGTCGTCGTCGTTCGACCCGCTAGGGTTACCTCCGTCGACCGCGGTCGCCGCCGTCGGGGCCGCGGGCTGGACGCCGCCGAGGCCGAGGCCGAGGGTAGGGAGTCCGAGGCCGAGGCCGCCGGCGAGGGGCCGGTACGTGATGGCCGGTTCCCTCTTCGAGTCCTTGGGCATCTCGATGTACTTTTCTAACCTTTTCCTATAAAGTGGGCGCCTTTCCTCAGCTGTCGCTGGAGGGCGGCGTGCGGGGCGCCTTGGGTTTCCGGCCCTTCCTCCTATCCCTGAACCAGCGGAAGATCAGACCGCCGATGACGAACGCCTGCAGGATCAGCTGCGCGTTGTTTGCCTGCTTCTGCCTCCTGAGCTCATCTTGGAACTCCTCGATGTCCTCGACCGTGACGGGCGGCGGCGGCGGCGACGCGAGCTTGGCGGTCTGCCCCGGTGTGGTTGCGTCGGCGCTGGCGGAGAGGCTGAGGACGGGAGGACCCTTGGGTTTCTTTCCCATCTAAATGCGAAACCGTGTCCTACGGGGTCTGCCGACGCTCCGGCGTGTGAGAACGTCAGCGCGACGTTGGGTGCATCAAAAGACCAACCGCCAAACGACGGACAATTTTTGAGCTGGCACTGCATCGATTTTGAACCAGCCCTCCGACGAGGGTTTGCTCACAACCGGGCGTGCGGTGGCACCCCACATCGGGAGCGTCAGTCGCATAGGCGCAGCGACCCGTCGCATCGACCCGACGCCGCGATCCGTCGTCCAAGGCGCCGTCGATCGTCCAGCAGCGCGGTCTCCAGGCGAGAGCCCTCGCTCATTAATAAATCGCGGCTGGGAAGACAAGATACTTCCCGCCCTCCCGATCGTCGTCTTGGCCTTCTTGAGCGCTCGATCCGTGGCTATCGATCGCCATGGTGGCCCCTTCTGACATGGACGATGAGACCGAGAGGCTGATCAGGCAGCTGCAGCAGCAGGACGCCGCCGAGTACAACCGCTCGCGCGGCCTCGGCGCCCGCGAGCGCAAGGCGCCGGAGGTTTACGTGCCCCCACCCCCGGGCGTGGGCACGCTGCTCAAGAGCGACAAGCCGCCGGAGTCCGCCACCGGCGAGGGGCGGCGGGAGAAGCGCGCGCGGGACCAGCGGGACACGCGCGCCAGCACCCCCGCGAAGAGCGGCGGCAGCACCAAGTCCGCCACGCAGTCGGCGGAGAAGCCCTCCGGCGGGAGGGTGTCCAAATCTGCCGAACCGCCCCAGTCAGGCGGCCGAAGCTCGCGCTCCCGCGACGCCTCCGCCTCCACCAAGCCCCCGCTCGAGGGCTACGTCCTCCACCAGGAGGATGTCTGGAAGAAGGTAACCCCGAGGCCCGGCGGCGGCGACCACTGCGACATCATCTACAAGCGCTTCGACCCGACCACCCGCGAGGAGCAACCCTTCCACGATTGCAATCGAGTCGGCGAGTACGTTAAAGGGGAGAACATGAAGTCGCTGCGATCCGTGAGCGCCGTGAACAGGTACCTGGAGCGCAGGAACAAGGCCAAGACAAAGGCGGACAGGACCAAGACCGAGAAGCCGCCGAAGAGCGCAGAGAAGGCGCCGAAGAGCGCAGAGAAGCCGCCTTCTCGGCGGGAGGCGTCGGCGCGGTCTTCGGAGGAGCGCGGAAACGCGACCGGGATGCCGCCGCCGCCCGCGCGTGGATCGCGGAGCCGACCCGCGCGCGGTGACCCACCAATCGCCAACACGCCGAGCAAGGCACCGGCGAGCAAGGACGCGTCCCCAGTCGCGGTGTCCGCGGAGAAGGCGAAGGGCGGGCGAGCGGCGAGAAGCGCCGCTCGCGGCGAAGCAGCCGCCGCCGCTAGCGAGAAGGCGGAGGCTGACGCGGAGGCTACCGCGCTCTCGCTGAGCGCCGGCGTGGACGCGCAGGCTGCGAAGGCGATGGCGAGGTACGCGCTCGAACGCATGGGCCGAGATATCCGCGGCGTGGCTGAGCAGATTGAGCGGGAGCGGGCGCTCGCGCCGGGTGGCGAGGTTCCAGAGCTCATGCCGGGCGGGACCTACCGGCTGGTCTGCGACCGGTGCGCCAACAGCATCGCCGACTGCTTCAGGCACTGCGACGGGTGCGAGAACGACTTCTGCCTCGAGTGCTGCGCCGATGTGCGGTCAACTAACGGCACCGCGTGCCCGCACTGCGTGGAGAAGGCGAAGACGGACGCCGCGGCGGCGAAGGCGAAGGCTGACTCGATGACCCTCAAGGTTCGGAGCTTCAGCGTCACCACGAAGCGTTCGCTGGACGCCGCGCGCGCCATGCCGGATCCGCTGGCCGACCTCGCCGCGCTCGTCGACGAGTACGGCGAGGGCAAGGTCCGCCCCGAGGAGGACGCCAAGCCGTGCGCTCGATGCGCCACCGCCGCTAACGCGTCAAGCCGGTCCAAGCGATCGTCAACCGCCGCCGCGAGCGGCGCGGGCGGCGACGCCGCGATCCGCACGATGTCCACGCCCGGCGACTCGTGCCATGTGTGGGCGCCGAGGTACGCGGACGTGGACCCGAGGCGGTGCGGCGCGGACGCGGCGGCCACCGCGTTGAGTCACTTTCAGAAGCATTGGCGCCGAGGCGACCCGGTGGTTGTCCGCGGGGTTGAGGGTGAGCGGGTCGGGTGCTGGACTCCGGCGGCGGTGACCGCGGCCATCACGGATCGTAGCGTGGACGTCATCGACTGCGCGAGCGGTGAGCGTAAGAGCGTGGGCGTGGAGGCGTTCTTCCAGGGTTTCAACGCGCCGGGTGACGAGATGCTCAAGGTTAAGGATTGGCCCTCCGAGGATGACTTCAAGCAGAAGCTCCCGCGGCATTACGCCGACTTCGTGCGCATGTTACCGTTCCAGCCGTACACCAACCCCGTGGACGGCCCGCTGAATTTATCGTGCAGGCTGCCGAAGGAGTGGGTCCCGCCCGACCTGGGCCCCAAGTCGTACGTCGCGTACGGCCGCGAGGCACAGCGTGGCATGGGCGACTCGGTGACCCGGCTCCACCAGGATATGTCGGACGCCGTAAACGTTCTTTTACACGTGGAGCCCCGGGGTCCGGCCGGTGACGTCCCCGTCGAGGGCGCGAGGTGGGATATCTTCCGCAGGCAGGATTTCGCGACGCTGCAGACGTGGCTCGTCGCGAAGGTTGGCGAGGGTTCTACGTTTCTCGGTAACCTGGCACCAGAGGGCACGACGCAGGATGACGGCAAGAAGCCGACGGGGCACCCGATTCACGACGTCCGCGTTTTTCTCACCGACGCCGATCTCGCGGCGCTGGCGAAGGACACCGGGATCAAACCGTGGACCTTCGACCAACGTGAGGGCGACGCCGTTTTTGTACCCGCGGGGTGCGCGCACCAGGTCCGGAACCTTCGAAGCTGCCTCAAGGTTGCGCTCGATTTCGTGTCGCCGGAGAGCGCGGGGGAGTGCCTGGTGTTGGCGCGCGGGCTCCGGAAGTACGACATCGAGGATAAGCTGCAGGGAAGGGCGATGATGCTCCACGGGGCGAGGCATGCTGACGTGGCGCTCAACAACGGCAGGGTGAGGACCTACGGGAAGGCTTCCGCGGCGGCGGTCGCCGCGATTGAGCGCGAGGAGGCTGCCGCGGCCGCCGCCAAGGCGAAGACGGTCGAGGTCAAGGTGGAGAAGGAGGGCGTCAAGAAGGAGGATGCGCCGGCGGGCAAGAGGGTGAAGAGCGAGACCGCGCCGGCGTCGAACGGCGGCGGCGGCGCGGCGGAGGCGGCATCCCGGGCGTCAAAGGCGGCGTCCCGGGCGTCAAAGGCGGCGGAGGCGGCGGAGGCGGCGGAGGCGAGGGCCAAGTCGCGGGAGGCGGCGCTGGACGACGAGCACGACGAAGCCGCCGAGCTCCTCCTCGGCCTCGGCGCGTTCACCGCCAAGCCGGCGCCCAAGCGCGCCAAGCCCAAGGTTGAGGCACCACCCGCGAAGAAGGCTAAGCCCGCGGCTAAGCCCGTTGAAAAGACGGAGGCGTCCGCGCCCGCGGTGAACCCGCTCGCCGCTTACCAGGCGTACGCCGCGGCTCTGATGGCGCAGCAGCAGCAGCAGCCGGCGCAGGCGAAGCACGGCGAGCAGGCGGTGGCTGCGGCGTTGAGCCAGAACGCGTTGAGCCAGAACGCCGCCGCTCCGGGCGCGCCGTCCTTCTTCGGCGGCGTCACCATGCCCCCGCCCGCGTCGTCGGCTCCGGCGCCGAGCGTCACCCAGAACCCTCAGGCGGCTGCCTACGCCGCGCTGCAGCAGCAGCAGGCGTTTCAGGAGGAGATGCAGCGGGGGTTGATGCAGCAGCAGATGATGATGAATTACGCCGCCCAGAACCCTATGATGGCGGCGATGATGCAGCAGAACCCGGAGGTGATGAGGCAGTTCATGGCTCTGATGCAGGGCCAGGGCGCGCCGCCGCAGCAGCCTCCGTGAATCACCCACTCGCGCTTAGAGCGGAACAAACGAACGAACGAAAACTAGAAATTTGCGGGGCGGGGCACTCTCCTAGGCGACGAGTAGAATTTTGACCAAACCACAGATGAATTAAACGGCGGCGCGGCGCACTCTCCTAGCCTCACACGTCGAAAGCCTCCTCGGCGAGGTCGATGGCGCGGCCCAGCGCCGCCGCCTTGTTGACCGTCTCCTGGTATTCGCTCTCCGGGTCCGAGTCGGCGACTATGCCGGCACCCGACTGGAGGTGAATCACCCACTCACGCTTAGAGCGGGGCGGCTCGGACGCCTCTTTGCTGAACTTGTACATGTTATCCGTGTGCGCCGTGGGCACCACCATGGTCCGAAGCGCCAGCGCCATGTCCATCTCGCCGGTGAACCCCACGTATCCGATGCCGCCGCCGTAGGGACCGCGGCGGGTCTCCTCGAGCTCGTCGATGATCTGCATCGCGCGCACCTTGGGCGCACCGCTCACCGTACCCACGGGTAACGCCGCGCGGAGCACGTCCCACGGCCCTAAATCGTCCAGGAGGTGACCGGTGACGGTCGACGAGATGTGCATGACGTGCGAGTACCTCTCAATCTCCATGAGCTTCTCCACCTTGACGGTTCCAGCCTTGCTGACCCGCCCGACGTCGTTGCGGCCCAGGTCCACGAGCATCACGTGCTCAGCCTTCTCCTTCTCGTCCGCGAGCAGGTCCACCTCCAGCGCGGCGTCCTCCTCCTCGGTCTTGCCACGCATCCGGGTCCCCGCCAACGGTCGGTTCACCACGGTTCTCTCCTTATCCGTTCGGCATAAAATCTCCGGCGACGACGCCACCAAGATGGACCCGCGCGCCTGCAGGTAGATCATGTACGGGCTCGGGTTCACCACCCGCAGCGCGCGGTACACGTCGAACGGGTCCGCGTACGTGCTCCTCTCGAACCTGTGAGAGAGCACCAGCTGGAAGACGTCGCCCGCCGCGATGTGCTCCTTGGTGTCGGCGACGGCGCCCAGGAACTCCGCCTTGGACATGGTGCTGTCCGCGGGCGGCGTCGGGGGTGCCGTCAGGGACATGGACACCTCGCCGAACGGTAACGTGGGCACCGACTCCGGCTGCAGCGCCTTGACGAGCGCGTCCAGGGACTCCTCACCTTCCGCCAGCGCCGCCGCCGCGTCGCCGTCGTGTAAAGTGGTATCCACCCAGTGCACCGCGTAGAGCTGCTTGGTGGCGTGGTCGAAGATCACCACGTCGCGGTAGAGCCCGAGGCACAGGTCCGGCAAGTTCCTGTCGTCCTCGGGGGCGTCTTTAAACGGGAGCTTGTTGAGGTACTGGTAGCGGACGGTGTCGTAGCCCATGTACCCGACCCAGCCGCCGGTGAAGCACTCGGGGAGGCCCTCGGTGCGGCACGGGTTCCAACGTTCCGAGATTTCGTTGGCGACGGTGATCGGGTCCGTCTCGTCGGAGCGCGTGCGTTCGCCCTTGAGGTGGTCGAGGATGGACACGTGGTTCTCCTTGGCCATCACCTGGAGGCAGGCGGGGGCGGGGTGGAATGAATTTTCAGCGTTTCGTGGGATGATTACTTACTCGCAATGATCGGGCGCGGGGTGATCGGGGTCGACGCGGGTGTTTAGGACTCACCTCCATGTAGGGCCTGGAACCCAGGAATGAGAAACGGCCGGTCTGGGTTCCGCCCACGACGGACTCGAGCAGAAAGCTCGGCGCGTCGCGCTCGTCCTCCTTGACGAGGCACCGGTACGCGAGGATGGGCGTGAGCTGATCATTGAAGAGACGCCTGTACAGAGGGATGAGGTTGTGCCCCTTCGCGGCGAGTTTCATGAACTCGTCAGCCTGCCCGGCGTGCTTCTTCGGCCTGAGCGAGGCGGCCCTGGCGCTGGCGTTCGGCTCGGCGATGGTCGCCGCCGGGGTCACCGCCGCCCTGGAGCGGGAGGCGACCGCGGTGGACACGATGAGTGGGGCGCCCGCCGCGAATCCGCCGGCACGGCGAACGCCGAGGCGGGACGCAGCCTGGGTGGCGCGCGTCCCGCGGTGAGCGCGGGAGGCGGCGGCGAGGCTCGCCGTCGTCGAGGCGACACCGATGATGCAGGCCATGCTGCCGTCGGGAGGTCGCGGCTCTCTTGGGTGTGAACGACTCCTCGGAGCCCTACGAGTACCTCAACGATATCCAAAAAACTCGGGACTTTTCGAGATCTGGGATAAAAGACGGTGATTTCGTGACTGCTCTCCGTAGAATTATAATAGCAATAGCAAATAAGCGCCATTTGAACTAAATACACTGTGCTTCCCCATCTTGTATGCCAAACGCCCAAAGTCCACGAAGCAGATAGACAGAACAGCTCCCGCGAAAATATTTGGTTCCGGTTGGAAAAGGACACCGTGACGTCTGGGAGTGTTCGCGCCCCGCGACCTCATTTACGTCAGCGCACGCCCCGCGGATCTTTCCCCGGCGCATTCATCGCATCCAGACGCCGACGAGCGACCGCGTTCGACCCCCGAGCGTCGCGAAACCCGAGCGGAGCCCCCCATCGTCGAGCAAAAGTCCACCTCAAACAAACCCACGAGCACGAGTGCGCAAGTTCGGCGAGGGGGGCAATGGCGGGCGCGTCGTGCCAGCAGACGGCGGCGGTGCTGAGGCTGCAGTCAGACCTGAGGGCCATCAAGACGGAGCCTCCCGACGTGAGTTTCCATCCCCCGCGCGCCCACCGACGCGCTCGTTTCGTCGCACGAGGCGGAAGGGCGCCCCTCCCGCACAACCCTCGTTCCTGACGCGGCAAAGCGAGAAACGACCCGAGCGTCCCATCGCCCGACTGTCCCATCGCCCGCCTCGACCGTCCCGCTGACCACCGATGCCCGAAACTCGATTCGCCACGACAGGGATGCAGCGCGAGCCCCCACAGCGACGATAACCTATTCGTCTGGAGCGCCACGATCTTCGGCCCGGACGAGACAGCCTGGGAAGGTGAGTGGAGTGTCCAGTCAACCACAATAAATTGTCCACATCCGGCTCACCTCTCATTCATCGTGCCTCGACGTGACGACCGAACTCATCACCGCGAACTGACGGTGACGAACCACACCACTCACACTCCACCCACACACAGGCGGCGTGTTTTCACTGCGAATGACGTTCGGGGAGCAGTACCCCGAGAAACCCCCGAGGGTCCGGTTCACCTCTGAGGTGTTCCACCCAAACGTGTACTCGGACGGGACGCTCTGCATGGACATCATCCAGGACCAGTGGTCGCCCATACACAACGTGTGCACCCTGCTCACGTCGATCCAATCCCTGCTCACCGACCCGAACCCAGCCTCGCCGGCCAACCCGGAGGCGGCACAGCTGTTCACGGAAGATGAGAGCCAGTACAACAGGAAGGTTCGAAGGCTGGCGCAGAAAACCATCGAGGGGTGAAGTTAATTGGGTATGATTTTTCTCGGCGACGGGCTGCGCAAGTCGCGCCTCGTCGCCCCTGTTGTTTGGTGTGTGTACACGAGCGGTCTCCGACCGCCACGCGAGGGAACAGTCACTGTTCCTACGGTGTAGTTTTAAATCGGCTCGAATACGTAGCCTGTCAATACAAACGCTCAGTCTTGATGCTAAGACTCTTACACAGACGCGGTGATGAACGAGTGGACTTGATTCGACATCGATCACCGCCGGCTCCTGACGCCGCGCGTCTGAAACGCGGGGGTGTCCGCCATGAACCTCATCCGTTCCCCCCGCGCGTTCTCCAGGATGGACGGGCGCACCTCGACGGGCGGGTCCACCGGCGACCGTCGCCCCGTCGCGCCCACGTTCCGCGCTCGGCCGTCGCCCCCCTGGCCCGATATGATGTTGTAGTTGTTCCGCCGAATCTCCTCGCCTTCTCGGATGTGCATCGTGCGGCTGAACCTGTTCTCGACCCGTCGTCGTTCGATCTGGGTCGCCCTGGCGTCGGCCTCGACCTCGTAGTTCTCCATGGCGAGCCTCGTGCCGCGGTACGCGCCTTTCCCCAACGGCTCCCGCTCGTACTTGAAGTTGCACTGCCTTCCCTGCGAGCCTCGCGGGAGGGAGTTGTTTAGGATGTTTTGCTCCTTCGGCCGCGTCGTTTGGCGCTCGGCGGGTCGTTCGGTGCAGTTGCGGTGTCTCTCCCGCGAGCTGTCATCCTGGTGGCACGGGGCGGACGGGCCGATGAGGTGCCACATGTTCTGGTCGCACATCTCTTTCTCCCGCTTCGCCGACGGGGTCTCGATGAGCTTGCGCCTGGGCTCCGGCATCTCGCGAGCCTCGTCGTGGAACACGCCAGCGGCTGTTATCCCTTGCCTGCCGCGCAGCTGCCGCCTCTGTGTGCGCGGGTCTTTGAACCCGAATTTCAGATCCTCGCCCACCGTCGTTCCCGCGGCGGGAGGGCTCATCGGCTTGTCTACGTCGACCGCGCCGACGACCATGGTGCCTGAAAGGAAGAGAGGGGCGCGGGAGTTGAGAGGGCGCGCATGTCGATCGTTCCTTTTTGGGCGAGCCTGTCGGTCGACCGACACGCTCGGTGCGTGTGGAGGGAAACGCGGGGGTTCGGGTGGGTTCGCACGGGTTCCGAGGGTATACGCACCTTCAGCGCGAAAGTTTCGTCCGGTTGGTGTGCGGAAGCGCGAGAATGCGCGAGAACGCCCCGCTAGTCGGGCGCACGTGCTCTCGGATGTGATTCGCGATGCACCGTCTCGTGACCTGGAATCCCACGTTTTTGGCGTCCTTTCGAACGATTTGTATGTTCTGCAGTCAGGTGATTATCTATTTGGTGTTTACGCAGCATGAGTATTCATACGAATGAGAAATTCCGCGACGTATTTCGTATTTCGTATTTCGTATTTCAGTTGTTAGGCTTTGCCACGTTTCGTCAGTTGCGGACGTGAACGCGGTCGGAGCGATGGTCGGGTCGTCGTTCGACGCGCACGCGCCCCTGGATGGGTTCAAGCTTCGGGGCGAGGACAAGCTGGCGTTCGTATCGGACATGTTCGACCGCGTCGCGCCCACCTACGACCTGCTGAACCACTTCATCTCCCTCGGCCAAACCACGATGTGGAGGCTCCTCGCGCTGACCCGACTCGGGGGCCAGCGCGGGGTGCTACGTCCGGGGGCGAAGATCCTGGACGTCGGGTGCGGCACCGGGTGGGTCACGTGGTTCTTCGGATGGTACTACCGCGGCATGGCGCTGGACGTCGAGGGCATGGACTGCTCCAAGGTCATGCTCGACGAGGCGCGGAAAATAAATCCCGACGCCCGGTTCACCATAGGCAACGTGTGCGACTTGCGGTACGAATCCGATTCCTTCGACGCTGTCACCACGGTGTACACCCTGCGAAACTTCCCGGACTTGGACGAGGGCATCGGGGAGATGTACCGGGTGACCAAGCCCGGCGGGCACGTCGTCGTGCTGGACGCCTTCCCGCCGAGCAATGAGTACATGCGGCGGGTCCTGCACTTGTGGCTCGAGCGCGTCATGCCGAAGATAGCGGCGTTGTTCATGAACGATCCCAAGGCGTACAGGTACCTCAGCGCGAGTATACGGTCGACGGTGGCGGTGGGGCGGGTGGGTGAGATGCTCGAGGCGCTCGGAGCGGAAGTGGAGGTTAGGGAGTACACGTTCGGTACCGCGGCGAGGATCGTCGCGAGAAAACCTTCATAAATTTTAGATACAAAAGATACAGCGGCTCTCGTCTCTCGTCTCTACGCTCAGTTCCAGCCGACGACAAAGTCGAGGAAGCACACGAGCGCGATGGACAGCGGATACAGCGCCAGCACGGGAACCGCGAGCCTGGACTTGAAAGTCGTCCCAGTCGCGCCAAGGAACCCGACGGCCAGCGTGACCGCCAAAATGGTGACCGTCTCCGACCCAAACGTCCACTCGAGGCCCTGCGCTCGCATCACCACCATGAACAGCCCGAGGCACATCGTGTTGTTCATCGTCACCGCGCCGTACACCTGCGAGTACGTCAGCGAGATGTTCTTCCGCCGTTTCTTGCTCGCAAAGTACAAGGAGCTCACGAGCTCCGACGCGTTGGACGCGAACGGCGTGAGGACGAAGGACGCGAAAAACGGAGACGGCAAACCCATGGCTTTGCTCAACGAGCTCACCGCGCCCACCATGGGATCGGCGAAGAGGGTCACCATGGCCATGCCGATCGCGAGGAAGAGCATCGCCTTCTTGACGATCTGCGACTTTGTCATCGGCGTCTCGTCTTCGCTCTCGGCGTCGCTGTCGTCGTCCTCCGCCTCGATGTCTTCGCGCTCCGGGGTTGAGCCGAGCAGGGGCTCGAGGCCCGCGTGCGCCGGCCCGCTACCCGCGGTCGTTCGCTCGTGGACGCTCCGGTCGATAGACGAGCGCCTCGAGCTGGCGTGCGACCGGACCGAGATGTTCTTCGCCTGCTCCAGCACCCAGTGCGTCATGCCCGCGCAAAATTCCGCTCGCGAGATCAGCCCGTCGCCGTCCTTGTCGAACTCCTTGAGCCACACCTCCACGTCACCGTCCGTCACCTCTGTGTCCTGCATCGTGACGCTCATCGCCACGAGCGCGAGCTTGAGCTCCTGGACGTCGACCTCGTTGTTGCCGTCGGAGTCGAACTGCCCGAACATCTTATCAAGCGCCGCCGCGTTGACCTCTCCGTTTACGAGGATGCCGCCCATCGAGTTGCCCAGGTGCGCGGCGAACATGGCGCCGCGCTTCCTGGCGGACTTGGCCTGCGCCGCCTCGATCTTGCGGCGCTGAAGCTCGGGGAAGAGAATCTGGTAGCCGCAGTAGAGCGCGAGGCCTCCGAGGGCGACGGCGGCTGTGATGAGGTGGACGGTTCTGTTCGCCTCCATTCCCATCCACGCGGGTATCTGTACGACGAGGAACGTGACGCACGACGCCATCATGACCATGGCGTTGGTCTTCGTGTCGGTGTCTGTGGTCACGCCTGTTTCGTTGGCAGCCTCGGTGATGGACGTTTTCGGGGTGAGGGTCTTGTTGATGGCGGTGCCCCTCGAAGGGTGGAGGTCGCAGCGGCCGACGATGAGCGAACCGCCCCACGCGATGGTTAGCAGCATGACGGTGGACCCCGCGAGTGTGCCCATGCCGACGCTAACCTGTTCCTGCGCATCTTCCTTTGAAGCGCCTAGGCCCGACGCGATGATGACCGCCGCGTCGGGCACCGCGCCGAGGATGGGGAGGAGCAAGCCGCCCACCAGCCCGGGTGATAAAATCTCGAGGAGCAGCTCGGAGCCGTCCGATATGAACCCCGCCGCGGTCAGCAGCGCGTAGCCGTAGACGAGGTTGAGGAACACGCTTGCGCCCAGTCCCTCGCAGTCTGGGAAAACCCCGAAGGGACCGCTCGTCGTGCACGTGTCGGCCATCCCGGTGTGTCGGTTATTGTTGAATGCGCAAGGGTTGCCTTCCCTTAAAAGAACCGGAACGGGTAGAAGAAGCTTTGCGATAACATGCGTCAGAACGGCGCCGTGATGGAGTCCGTGCAATGCCCGCATTTCTCTTCTCCTTCTCCGGAGAGGTGACTTGTCCGTTTTTTTGTGAGTTGCAACCGGCCGAATTTTTTGCCGCCGAATCGACGACGTTACGGCGCTCCGATCCGCCTCTGGGCGCACACCGCCATCGCGCGGAGGTGACTTAGTGAACGCCTAACGCCGGTCACGCATCGCGACGGGCCAGGAGTCGGAGCCGGTAGTGTTCGAACGCGCCGCGACGCCTCGACCAGCGGAAGCAGCGCGCTCGTGACGAAGACCCAGGTTCCTAGGGTTGTTTGAAGAGAAGAGGCGCCGAGGAGCCGACGTGTGGGCGCCATGGACTCGCACTACGACGAGTTCGGCAACTACATCGGGCCCGAGCTCAGCGACGAGAGCGACGGTGATGATGCCAACGACCAGCAGGTACGCGCCCGATACCCACGGATCACCCGCGCGGATGCCTCTCCCGCCCTCCCGCTCATCGCACATCCGCAAATTCCGATCCGTCAGATCGTTCCAAACGCTAACCTCCACCCCCTCGAATCCATCCCCGAACCGTTACAGGATGACGCGTGGAACGATCAGCCCACTGGCGTTCCCGACGACGGCGCCGCGGGCATGGACGTCGACGGCGACGAGCCCGAGGAGAACTTCGAGACGGCCATCGTGCTGGCCGAGGACAAGAAGTACTACCCAACCGCGGAGGAGGTTTACGGAGCCGGAACGGAGACGCTCATCATGGACGAGGACGCGCAACCCCTGGAGACGCCCATCATCGCGCCGGTGAAGAAGAAGCAGATGGAGGCGGACCGCGGTAAGAACGCGCTGGTGATGAAGGTTGACGAGGAGTACATGCGGGGCTTGATGGGCAACGCCAATCTGGTTCGCAACGTGGCGGTGGCCGGGCACCTGCACCACGGCAAGACGTCGCTGTTCGACATGCTGGTGGAGCAGACGCATCACGTGGACGACGCGATCGTGCACGCGGACGACAGGGCGCTGCGTTACACGGACACCAGGATGGACGAGCAGGACAGGGAGGTGAGCATCAAGGCGGTGCCCATGTCGCTGGTGATGCCCAACGGCGCGGGGAAGCACCTGCTCTTCAACATGATGGACACCCCGGGCCACGTCAACTTCAGCGACGAGGTCACCGCGAGTTACCGCCTCAGCGACGGCGTGATGCTCGTGGTGGACGCGGTGGAGGGTGTGATGTGCGGCACGGAGCGCCTGATCAAGCACGCGGCGAAGGAGCGTTTGCCCATATGCGTCTTCGTCAACAAGATGGACCGGCTCATCCTCGAGCTCAAGCTTCCCCCCGCGGACGCGTATCACAAGATTCGGCACACCCTCGAGGAGATCAACGCCATCATCGAGGCTACCTACGGGGGAGACGAGAACGCGCCGTTCGCGGACCCGGTCAAAGGGAGCGTGTGCTTCGGATCGGCAAAGTACGGCTGGTCTTTTACCCTCGACTCGTTCGCGAGGCTCTACGCCGACATCCGCGGCGTGGACATGGACACCAAGGCATTCGCGCGCAGGCTCTGGGGGGACATGTACTTCAACGACGAGACACGCACGTTCAGGCGCAAGCCCCCGCCGGGCGGCGGCGACCGCTCTTTCGTGCAGTTTATCCTCGAGCCGCTGTACAAGATTTACTCTCAAGCCGTCGGGGAGCACCAGGCGTCGTTCGCCAGGGTCCTGGCCGAGCTCGGCGTGACCCTCAAACCCAAGGAGTACAGGATGAACACCAAGCCCCTCATCAAGCTCGCGTGCACCAAGATCTTCGGCGACGCTTCGGGCCTGGTGGACATGCTATCGACGCACGTGCCCACCGCGAGGGCCGGGGCGCCGAACAAGGTTGAACACGCGTACGCCGGACCTTTAGCCGGCGCGGATCAGCACAGCTGTGTCAACACCATGCGCGCGTGCGACTCCACCGGCCCGCTGCAGGTCATGGTCGCCAAGCTCTACCCCAAGGATGACTGCACGTCCTTCGACGCGCTCGCCAGGGTTATGAGCGGGACGCTGAAGAAGGGTCAGAACGTGCGGGTGTTGGGCGAGGCGTACTCCCCCGACGACGAGGAAGATTGCGCGGTACGGAATGTGAGTAACCTGTGGGTGTACCAGGCCAGGTACCGCATCCCCGTGGAGGAGGCTGCCGCGGGGTCCTGGGTTCTCATCGAGGGCATCGACGGGAGCATCGCCAAGACGGCGACGCTCGTGGCTGAGTACGCGGAGGAGGACGCCTACGTGTTCAGGCCTTTGGCGTTTGATAACCAGTCGGTGGTTAAGATCGCGACGGAGCCGCTGAATCCCAGCGACCTGCCGAAGATGGTGGAGGGTTTGCGTAAGATCAACAAGTCGTACCCGCTCGCGGTGACCAAGGTTGAGGAGAGCGGCGAGCACACCATCATGGGCACCGGGGAGATTTTCCTGGACTCGATCATGAAGGACCTTCGCGAGCTGTATTCCGAGGTTGAGGTCAAAGTGGCGGACCCGGTGGTCACGTTCTGCGAGACCGTCGTGGAGACGTCCAGCCTCAAGTGCTTCGCCGAGACCCCGAACAAGAAAAACAAGATCACCATGATCGCCGAGCCCCTGGACAAGGGACTCGCGACGGACATCGAGAACGGGACGGTGTCGCTCAAGTGGCCGAAGAAGAAGCTCGGGGATTTCTTCCAGAACAAATACGATTGGGATATCCTCGCGGCTAGAAGCGTGTGGGCGTTCGGCCCGGACGAGAAGGGCCCCAACGCGTTGCTCGACGACACCTTACCGGGCGAGATTGACAAATCCCTGCTCAACGCGGTCAAGGAGTCCGTCGTGCAGGGTTTCCAGTGGGGCGCCAGGGAGGGCCCGCTCTGCGACGAGCCCATCCGCAACGTCAAGTTTAAGATCCTCGACGCCATCGTCGCGGATCAGCCCCTGCACAGGGGCGGTGGGCAGGTGATCCCCACCGCGCGCAGGGTGGCGTACTCGTCGTTCCTGATGGCGTCGCCGAGGCTGATGGAGCCCGTGTTTGCGTGCGAAATTCAAACCCCCGCCGATTGCATGAGCGCCATCTACACGGTGCTGTCCAAGCGCCGCGGTCACGTCATCGCCGACAACCCCAAGCCCGGCACGCCGGTGTACACGGTCAAGGCGTTGATCCCCGCGATCGAGTCCTTCGGTTTCGAGACTGACCTGCGGTACCACACGCAAGGCCAGGCGTTCGGGCAGAGCTACTTTGATCACTGGGCCGTCGTCCCCGGGGATCCGCTGGACCGGAGCATCGTGCTGCGGCCGCTGGAGCCGAGCCCGGTGCAGGCGCTGGCGAGGGAGTTCATGGTGAAGACGAGGAGACGAAAGGGTATGAGCGAGGACGTGAGCGTGCAGAAGTTTTTCGACGACACGCTGCTCGCGGAGCTGGCCAAGGCGGACGCGGGCATCGAGGGGATCATGTGAGTGGGTCTTTAGATGCGCGTAGACGTGCGGGGTGCAATTAACCAAACAGATATTTTTACAACGATTCGTCGGTTCACGCCTTCTTTCGCTTCGGCGGCTTGGGCGCGTTGAGCATGCCCACGACGCTGATACCGAGGAACGCGCCCTGAATGACGAGGCTCTTGAGCGCCACCGCCTTGTTCTTGGCGCTGGTGGGTTCCAGGACGACGCGATACAGGGACACGACGGAGAGGAGCGCGTACTGCATCACGCCCACCCTCAGACCAGCCTGGTGCTTCTCGGGGAAGCCGATGTAGTGGAGGTAGAGGAAGGACATGAGGAATTCGAACGCGCCGACGATGCGCATGATCTGCAGCATCACGTCCCACGCGTCGGACTTGGTCCAGGTCTTCATGTCGGCCTGTGCATAGTTTGGGGCGTCGGGGGGGCGGGCTCGTCGTCAGTTGGGAATTCTGTTGCTACGATCGATCGGCACCGGGGTGGACTCTTCATCGGAGGGATATCGCACCTCGACTCCGTACATCTGGAGGAGCTTGTCCTGCATGACCCCGAACAGGACTGCGTAGGCGAAGCAGCAGCCGCCGTTGAGCCCGAGGGCGATCGCGGAGAGTTCGGGCATCGTGGTGTGAGTCGACCGGCGCGGGCGCGACACAAAAAGTGCATCGCTTTTGAACTCGGCAACTTATCATATTTTGAACGCATCTACGACAGAGCGCGGCGCACACGTCCAGATAGTCGACGTTTCGCATGTTCCACCACGGCACGACCGCTCCGATGCCCGCGCGCACGACCGAGTGGTATCGGTACGCCCAAGAGACGGGACTCATCAGCCCCCACCACGAGCGCGTCTACGTCCCGGAGTGGGAGCTGCAGCTCCGGTCGCCGGACGGCGGGGTGCGAGGGAGCGACGCGGGGTCGGGGACCCCGGGCGTTGGAGGGGTCGTGGAGCGGCTCAGGGTCGGTAAGAGGTACCACGGGACGACGGAGGATCATGAGAACTTCACGCCGGATCGGCACGTCGGGGAGAGGCGGGTACGGCGGGCCCTCAGGGTCGTCAACGACGGCCGATGACGACCATTCCTTTCCCACACGCCGTCCCGAATGACATTCCACCTGCTCTCGGAGCACGCCACGCCTCCATTCTTCACGCGCGTCGCGCGAGTACGATTAGACGAACCACTGTTGTAACACTATCAGACGATACCGAAGATCGCACGCCCTCCTCCGCTCGCCTCACCCTCCTCCCTCGGACCTAGCCGCCGTCACCCTCACCGTCCAGTTCGGCCAAATGTCAGCGCTCGCCTCGTCCAGCAGTCCGCCACAGCAGGCAGTTTGAAAAGACGCTAACACCCACCAGCCAGAGCCAGTCCTGCATGCGCCTGGGCTGCGGGTGCGTCTCGGCAGGTGTCGTCGCGCCAGCGCCCAAGAAGCCACCGGGATCCCCGGACTCGTCGGATTCCGACGACGACCTCTTCGTTCATTCGACGGCGGCGCCGGACTCTGACGACGAGGCGCTCGACTCGTACCTGCGAGATCGGGGGCAACATCTTCACGACCCGTCCGAGGCAGAGACGGAGGAGGATACTACGCCGGGGGACATGGCGCGAAGACGCGAATCGAGGTCGTCGCGGGTCCGGGCTGCCGGTGATACAGACGGCGACGACGAGACGACGCCGTTGGACCTGTACGGGTTTCCCCTGCGCGCGCTCGACCAAGCCGCCATCAAGGCTCGCGCGCGATGCGCAGACACCGCATCGCGCCGTTCCAAACGATGGCAGGCGTACAGGGAGGGTAAGCCCCTCCCCGACGACCTCTCGCACGAGAGTTCACGGGTGAACCGCCCTGAAGGCGCGCTCAAGACCCTGATGCGTAAGGGTGTCCCGCCGGACCTGCGGCCCAAGGTTTGGATGGCGACCTCGGGCGCGGCTGCGAAGAAAGGCAGAGCGCCGAGGGCGTACTACAAACGCCTACGGTCGCTACCGGTGGAGAAGGCTATCCGGGACCAGGTGGACATCGACCTCGGCCGGACCTTCCCGGAGAACGCCAGGTACAACACCGAGCAAGGGCGGGAAACCTTACGACGGGTGTTACTGGCGTACGCCCGGCACAACCCCGGGACGGGATACTGCCAAGGGATGAATTACGTGGGCGCGTTCATATGGCTCGTGTTGCAGGATGAGGAGAGCGTGTTCTGGGTGATGGTGTGCCTGCTGGACGATATATGCCAACCCGGCGTGCACGCGCCGGACATAGCGGGAACGATCAGCGAGTACAGGGTGTTGCACGGGCTGCTCGCGGCGCGAGAGCCGAGGCTGCAGCGGCACTTTGAAAAGACAGAGACGGATCTGGTGATGATCGCGTCGAAGTGGCTCCTGTGCTTCTTCACCGAGTCCCTGCCCCCCGAGTGCGCCGCGAGGGTGCTGGACGGGGTGTTCAGCGAGGGGTTCAAGGTTTGGCACAGGGTTTGCCTCGCGATGTTGAAGCTCAACGAGTCGGCGCTGCTGCGGTGCGACTCGCTGCCCGATACCATGCAGACGCTGCAGGACGCGTTCAGGGGTATGCACGACGCGGACGCGCTGATGAGGTTCGCGTTCAAGCGCGTGAAACGGTTCCCGCGGGCGGAGATTGAAACGCACAGGGCACGCGTCATGGACGTCATCGCGGGTGAAAAGGAGGAAAGAGAACGTATGGACCGTGAGAGGCGGAGGGTTCGAGAGGAGAGGGAGGCGGCGGCTAAGAGGGAGGAGGAGGAGGAGTCGAGGCGCGCGCGGGAGGCTGAGGAGGCGGACGGTGGTTCGACGGCGTCGGACCTCTCGGAGTAGTGAGTGACTGTTTAGCCCGTGTTGATGAGTCGAATGCGAGGCGAGGCGGCGTCCGAGTCTCGCCGGGTGAAAATATGAGTGTCCAACAGCTGCTTCAGTTAGATCAGTTGACTGCCAATCGGATCGGAGTCTATCTTGGTTGGTTGACAAGACGCGCGCCGGAATTCAACCACTCGAGGCGCGCGCGGTAGGGGCCTTCGACCATTGTTTCGAGCGCGGCAGCGAGCGTGCTTGACTGACACGGGGCTCAAGAAGGTCCAGCCGGTCGAACCCTCGCCGGGGCGTCGAGGGGTGGGGCTCAACGCGGCCGTTCGAAAGGGCTCTCGCTTCACTCTCGCATAACTGTTTCCTCCGTTGGGCCGAATCTTGCTATCATGCCCGGCCATGGGTCCGGGCTGTTCCGCCAGACCCACCTCATCGCGTCGGGCGCTCAGAACTGGATATCTCAGCCTCTGGTGGCCCAAGACAAGCAGTTCGCGTACGCGTCAACCCTCGCGGTGTACGTCTACAACAACGAGGACCAGCAGCTTCAGAAGGTGAGCGCCCCGAGCCGCGGCGACAAAATTGTCGAATCTTGCCGACCCGCGTCACCGCCCCTCGACTCTGACCACCTCGTCCCACGTACGTTTCCATCGACAGATCACCGGTTACCAATCTCACACCATCACCGCCTTTGCGTGGAACCCGCGCGACTCCAACCTCATCGCGGTGGCGACCAACGACGACATGATTAACATCTTCGACGTCGACAAGGACGAGTCCAAGAAGAAGCTCAAGATGCCCAAGCGCAGCACCACGCAGCTGGAGTGGGACCCACACAACCCTCACATACTCCGGTGCGTCGCCGATAACACCCTGTGCAAGCTGAACCTGGAGAAGAACATGCTCGAGCAGCTCAGGTTCTCACCGCCCTCGGGGCATAGAATCACGCGGATGGCGAGAAACTCTCACGCCTCGGCCATGTGCGCCATCGGGACGGAAAAAGGAGCCGTGTACCTGTACAACACGGACAACGGGATGCACGAGACACTTAACACAAACTACAAGGAGTCCATCGTCGATCTGGACTTTGACCCAAAGTCCGAGGATTACATGTTAGTGGCGTGCGCCGGCGGGCAGATCGCCATGTGGTGCGTGCAAGGCGCGTTCAACATGGATCCCAAGAAGAAGGAGGTCAAGCCCATGATCATCACGGAGTTTTCGAGGCAGCCCGCGGGTCTGTGCGCGTGCAAGTTCATGCCCAACATGCCCGGCACGTTCGTGACCGCGAGCGACAGGCACGGCGTCCTTCGAACGTGGTCGGTGTCCAACGCCAACCCGATGAACATGATCAAGCTGGAGCAAGGCAAGGTGCACTCGCTCGCGCCGCTGCGGGGCGCGGAGTCCGGGTCGAGCCTCTCCGTGAGCTTCAAGACTGGGGAGGTGAGCATCGTGGACGTGCGGTCCAGGCGGACGCGATGGGCCACGACGGGTGGGCACACGGAGACGGTGTTCGACTGCGTCATCGCTCCGTCCGACCCGAACAAGCTCGTCTCCGCGTCATTCGACGGCACGGTTCGATGCTGGGACACGCGAACTAAGGAACAGACCGCGTGCTTCTACACGGGGGACGCGCCCAGCGGGCGGCTCGGGAGTGATAACCAGGCGCACGAGGCTGGCCGCGGCGCGCTCTACACCTGCGCCATATCGTGCGACGGCGGTACAATCGCCGCCGCGGGGTTCGAGGGAATCGTGTACTTTTTCGACGTCGAGAGTAAAAAAGCGCTCAAGGCGCATCGGATCCACAGCGGCGCCGTGCACAGGATCGTCGCCCACCCGCTGGAGCACGGCGTGTTCGCGACCGCGGGTTTGGACGCGAGGTGCTGCGTGGTCACCAAGAACGGTCTGCGCAGGGCTTTGAACCACACCATGCCCATCCAGGGTTGCTCCTGGGACCCTTTCCAGCCGGATCTCATCGCGTGCGGCGGCAAGGACGGCAACATCGAGATTTGGGACGTCACGTCCGAGCACAATCAATCCATCGAGGTCATCAGGGATAAACACACGACGAAGGTGTACGGCGTGCTGTACTCGCCGCTGGTCCAAGGACGGCTCATGAGCGTCAGCGACGACAAGACGGCGAAGATCTTCGAGCTCACCCCCGACGGTAGATACACCGCGCAGCTGCCGGTGACGCTGGAGGGACACGAGAGTAACGTCCGCGGCCAGGCTTGGCACCCCGAGATTCCCGAGATTTGCTTCACGGGCTCGTGGGACAAGACCATACGCACGTGGAACTCGGTCACCGGCGACTGCCTCCACGTCACGAAGCGCCACCTCGCGGACGTCTACGCCATCGCCACGCACCCGGCTCGACCGTTCATGGCGGTGACGTGCTCCCGCGACTCCACGATTCGTTTCTGGAGCACCGAGGAGTGCTGCCCCGCCGCGAAGATCCGCGCGGTACTGGGGAAGGACGCGTCCTCATCGGCGCTCGTCGGCGAGGATCGCGGCGACGGAAGCGAGCGCAGAAGGCTGGTTGGCCGCGCGGCGGGTCGCGAGCTGAGCCAAAAGATGGCGTCGGCGAGCTCGGATGGTGAACGCTTCGGCGCCGCGTTCGCCGCGCTCTCCGGCGAGCCCGCCGCGGAGGAGCTGTGGCACCTCGCGACGATCGAGTCCACGGGCGTGAAGGATACGCGGGGTTTCGGCGCGACGGGGATCTCGGTGCCGCACAGGTGCGAGGTTGAGGGCTTGGTTGGCGCGAGGGCGCAGGCGCTCGAGGAGGCTCGATTCGCCAAGACGAGGGGCGGGGATAAGAAGGACGTGGCGCTTAGAAAGGCGGCGACGCTCAGGCTGGAGCTCGGGGATTTCAGGTCGTACTGCGAGCTCATGAAGGAGATTGGCGAGTGGGACGCGGCGCTCGCGGTCGCGCCCGCGGTGTCCCTGGAGTACTGGAGGCGTTTGGCGGGTGAACGCATTAAAAACATGGAGAAGGACGAGGACGCCGACGTGGAGAGGCTCGTGCACCTGCAACTCGCCGCGGGCAAGGCTTCGGACGCCACCAGCGGCTTGATCAGAGCCGGTAGGGACGAAGAGGCGTTCACGGTGGCGTGCACCGCCGCGGAGGGACGGTTCGGGCCCGATATCGCGGAGGAATCCCCGGGGGTGGAATCTCGTGGAGGAATATCCGGGGCTACGCCGGGCGCGTCGCCGCTTAAAAAGTTGGCACCCCTCGGCGGCGGGTCGCCGCCCAAACCTTCTGGAGACGTTCCAGAGAGCCCCAGCCTGATGGGCCCGCCCCCGGGTCACCACAGGCGGATGTCATCCGGAGGGTCCGGGACGGGTGGACCCCTGGACACGCTCCCGCATAACCTAGACGGATCCCTCCCCGCGGCGCTAAAGGCGAGAAATTCACTCCCGGCGCTCGGGGTGGCGCCGGTCGGTAAGTTGGCGCCCCTGCCGCCCATCGCCGGCGCGGGCACGCTCACGAAGCTCAGGGCCGCGTCCGCGTTTGGTTCCTTACAGTCCAACGGCCACGGTAACGGCCACCACGCGTCGGTCGGCGACGGGGACGGCGGCGCGCTTCCCCCGACCCCCGCGGGCGTGACTTCGGGAGTGACTCCGGGTGTGACTTCGGGCATCGTCGCCGCCGCCAAGAAATTTGTCGCCAAGGGTGGCGTGGACGAGGCATCCACCGTTCGAGCCGCGCAGGCGGCGGCGCGCTTAGTCCACGGCGACGCCATCGGCGCCGCGTCCCGATACCTCTCCGTGGGTGCCACCCGCGAGGCTGTCAAGGCGCTTATCCGCGGCTCACAGATTGAGATGGCGGCGGCGCTCATGCGGACGCTGCCCGCTGACAAGGGGTCCAAGGATGCGGCGCACGTCCTCGCGTGCGAGCGGGCGGTGGAGCTCGGCGAATGGGAAATCGCCGCGGAAGCCGCCGGGTCCATCGCGAACGTCGTCGAGCGAAGCTGGAGGCTTTTGTTGGTCCGGGCGCGATTCGCGGCGACCGAGTCGGATGGAACCGTGGTGACGAGGTTCGACGCGATGTGCGACGCGACGCGACAGGTGGCTGGGTCGTGGGAGGGTGGGTGCGGCGGGGACGTCGCTGAGTCTGCGGTGTTGCATTCGCTCGTCGGCGAGGTTGACGTGGCGGCGAGCGAGTGCGTCCGCGCCGTCAACGACGAGCTCAAACGACCCGGCGCGTGGAACGCCAAGGCGCTGACCCGGCTGCTCGAGGCGCTTCACGTCTGTTCCCACGGGGCACACGCGTTGCGAGCGATCGACCCGGTGATTCGCCAGGAGGTTACCCTGCAGCGGTGTTACCTCTCGGCGCTGGTATTGGCCAGCGCGGGATACACCCCCGCGGCGAATTCGCTGTTTCACCACGCCCGCGCGGCGCTGAAGCAGCTCAACAAGTCCGAGGCTCGCTTCGGCTTTCCCCACGCCGTCGCGATGATCTCCATCCACGAGCTTTCGCTGATGATGGGCCACCACCCGACGGAGGCGGAGGAGGGCTTGGCGGAGGTTGCGGAGGCGGCGAGCGTCCCGCCGTCGCTGAGGGAGATCGCGGCGAGGCTGCACGCCAACCTGACGGCCACGAGGGACGTGCCGAGGGAGGAACCCGTGTTGCCCGCGATGGAGAGTATCATCCCGCCGGCGGGATACAACGGCGCCATGGACTGGAAGGCTCCCAAGATGACGATGGGGGATGCGTTGAGGGCGGCAAAGATGTGGGACGCGGCCGGTGCAACGGACCACGCGTTCTTCCGCACCCCACATTGATGAATGCACGATTGGATAGTTCTACGATTGGATAGTTCTACGAGTACGTTGTCATACACAGATAACTCTTATCACGCGCGTGGGTCCCGGTGTTATCCGTCACCCATCTATCATGAACCCTGTCTCGTCACTGGATCCTGAAACCCTCCTCGTCGTACACTTTTAATTTCCCATCCCTCAACGCCTGCCGGCGGGTAGTTTCGGACCTGCTGAAGTAGGTCTCGTCCGCCCGCTTCACCGCGCGCCTGCTCGCCTCCAGCCTGTCGGGAAATTTCTCGAAGAAGATCTCCCCCTTGCTCGTCGCCCACGCGCTGTTCAGGTCCGTCATGGAAGCCGTCTTGGCCCACCGCTGATCGTCGATCATCGCCTCGTTGAAGCCCATCTTCTCCAAGAACTCCTCACCCTGCACAGCTTCAACCAGCATCGAGTACCGCCCGCGCTCGCCGCGCTCCATCACCACGAGCTCGGCGTTCCCAGGGTTGCGAATCCTGTCGAACATGTCGCAGGTCCACTTGTACCACCGCATCAAAAAGACTCGAAGCGTGAGTCCGTGCGTTATGATCACCACCGTGCAGTTCTCCGTGTACCGGCCAAAGTTCATGTCGTTTCGTAGCGTCTCCCGGAAGCTGGTCACGCGGTCGTACACGTCCGAGGCGCTCTCGCCGTTGGGAAAGCGAAAGAAGAACCGCCCGAACCCGTGCCGTTCCTTCTTCAGCTCCGCCATGGTGTGATCCTGAAAGTTGCCGAAATCTTGCTCGCGCATCCTCGGCTCCTCTCTCACGCCGCTGACGCGCTCGGGTCCTAGCGCCTGACCGAGCTCGTACAGCGTCTGCATCGTGCGCACGTACGGCGAGACGTACACGTAAACCTGCTCGTCGGGTTCCAGCAGCTCCTTCAGCGCCACACCAGCCGCCCTCGCCTGTTTCTTCCCCTTCTCGGTTAACTCTATTCTGTGGTCCGGTTTGCGCTGGTACATGGTCTCGTCGACGTTGCCCTCGGACTCGGCGTGGCGGATGAGCACGATTCGCTTAGGGCGCCCGGTGATGTTCACGGGCTCCAGGCCGCAGTACTCGGGCGTCGAGTCGTAGAAGGAGTCAGCCTTGGCTCCCGTGTCGTCCTTTGTTCCCATCGATACGACGCTTTTGCGAGGACGGATAACCCTTTTGGGCATTTTCGCGGGAGTTCCCCCTCGAGACGGCCTCCGAAGAGACGGGTTTGAGCGGTATCCGGCGGTCACGACCGGTGCGAATGCACTCATGGTCGTCTCAGGTGTGACCCGCGCCCGCGGTGATGATTTATACGTCGCCGATCCCCGGGCGAGCCTTGTTGTGTGTCACCGTCGAGCCCATTGCCAAAAAGCACTCAAAATTATTTATTCAGTTCGAACAGAACTGCTGTGAGATCACTTTTAGAGGGCGACAGGGCCACCGGTGGAAAGGAAGCGGGTGTGAGACGATGGGTCCCATGGCGCCGCACTTCCGCGGGGTGGACACCGAGCAGAGGGCTATGGTGGCCGGTGCGGAGGCACGCCTGCGGGAGTATCGGCGCATGCTCCCCGGGGGGGACCTGGCGACATCCCTGGAGGGAAGATTCTGGGACGCCGTGGTGGTCACCGCCGCGAACGAGGCCCAGGCGGGCGTGTATCGCGCGCAGCTCGACCAGCTCCACTCGCGGGGACAGCTCCCCGGCGAGCGCACGCGCTACCTCGTCGTCCCCGACCCCCCAGGCCCGCGCGTGGGCAGCGGGGGAGCGACACTGCACGTGTTGCTCAGGCTGCAGGCGGACGTCGGGCCGTGCTGGAGGCGAAGCCGCATCCTCTTGCTCCACGCGGGAGGGTACAGCGAGCGATCGCCGGCGCACGGCACGCTGGGCAAGGCGTTCGCGCAGATACCCATGGACGCCGCGAACATGGGCGCACCGGCGACGATGCTCGAGGCTCAGCTCGTCTACCTCCAGGAGCTTCCCGCGTCGACCCCGCCGGGCATCTTCATCTCAGCCGCGGACGTCGTGCTCCAGATGCCGGCGCTCGCGTCGCTCGACGAGGCCACCATGGAGAGGGCGTCGCACGGCATCCTCGCCCTGGGACACGCGAGCACCGTCGCCATCGGTAGGTCCCACGGCGTGTTCGTGTGCGACAGGCACGAGCTCGTGGAGCTCATACGCGCGACGGCGGGTGACGGCAAGGAAAACGAAAACAACGCAAACGCCGCCCCCGTACGCGAGGAGAACCGAGCCGTGAGAACCGGCGCCGGCGTGATCGAATGCGCGCGGTGCCTCCAGAAGCCATCCGACGCCGCCATGCGCGCCGCGAACGCCGTCTTACCCACGCCCGCGGGCATGGGCCTCCCAAACGGCGGCGGCGGCGAGTGGGTGCTGACGGATTCGGCGTTTCATCTCGGCTGGCGAATGTGCGACGCGCTCGTGAACCTCGCCGCTACGAACCCGGAGGCTTTGGCCGGGGTGGAGATATGCGCGTACGGTGACTTCATGCAGCCCATGGGGACGGACCCGGACCCACACGCGGCGTACCTGAAGCGCGTGGACCACGTCGCGAGCGTCGCGTCGAGCGGACAATCCGACGGCGCGTATGATTCAAAGGGTGATCGGCTGGCTCGCGCGAGGACGCTGGTGAGCGGGTGCGTTCGTGGCAGGCCGCTGCTCATCCGGCCGTTGCTCCCGAGCAGGTTCGTGCACGTGGGCACGATGCCCGAGCTCCTGAGTCACACCGCGGTGGACGTGAACGTGCTCGCGGCGTACCCGGCGGCGCACGCGGGTGTCACCGTGGGCACGTGGGACAGCGGCATGATGGAAACGGCGGGGTTCGGCGCCAGCCGACGGAGCATCGGCGCCGACGGCGTCTGGGGATCTGGACGGTCCTCCGGGCCGGGCGCGTGCATGCTCGCGTCGCACGTGGCCATGGGCGCGAGGGTAGGACACGGGTCGCTGCTGGCGCACTGCGACGTGCACGCGCTCGCGACGGTGGGGTCGGGGTGCCTACTCCACGACGTGGACCTGCCGCCTGGGGTGGTGGTGCCCCCGGGCGTCTTCATGCACTGCGTACCGCTGAACGAAGCCGCCGCCGCGGGCGCCGGCGTCGTCGCCGATGCCGCTGGACCTTCCGGCGGCGCGCACTGCTGGACGTGCATCGTCATGGACGTCAAGGACGAGGTCAAGAGCGCGGGAAAGAGCACCTTGCTCGGTGTTCCCGTCGCCGACGCGGCGGGCAGGCTCGGGCTTGACCCAATCGCCGTTTGGGCGGATGGAGAGGCGCGGACGACCACGCTGGCGCGTCTCTTTCCCGTGCGATCCACGTCGCAGGACGCCGCGACCGCCGCGCTGGAGCTCCTCGCGAAGGTCAGGGGTGTCCCGCCGGGCACGCCGGGGCGGCGCGGGGGAAGGTCAGTCAGGGGCGGGTCCAAGCCGGGGCACGCGGGGGTAACCGACGAAGGGTTGCGAGTTTCGGTGAGCGAGGCGCTGAGGGTTCTTGCGGACCACGCCGCGATGAGCCGACGACGGGACGAGCTCCGGCGTAAGATACTCGGTCCGATCGTGAGGCAGATGGTGCGGAAGGAGTACGCGGCCGATACCTGGCTCGATCGCGCGCCGCCGCTTCGTTCGTTCGTGACGGGCGGCGGCGACACGGCGGAGACTTGCACGAAAAAGGCGCTCGAGCTCGTCAAACTCGCGCACTCGTACGCACGAGCCAGGCGCGCGTCCAGGGTCGAGCGCGAGGGTTTAGCGAGTAAAGGCAGCGACGACGATGCCGAATCGCCCGGGCCGTCCAGGCGCGATCTCCTCGCCGCGGGACGGGTCGCGCTCGCTCTCTCGCCGCCGGGGGGCGGCCCCGGCGCCGAGGCGGCTGAAGCCGCCGCTCGCCGGTGCCTCCGCGCCGCGGTCGTCTCACCCTTCGCTCGCGTCGCTCCGCTGTTCGGCAGGCCCGCGGCGGAGGCTGCGGAGAAGGCTGCCTTCTTCGCCACGGTCATGAGCGTGCTCGGGGAGGAGGATCCAGGCGAGGCTCCCCTCCCGCCGGCGCCGTCGGCGGCGGCGGTGTCGAGGTCTGGGACCATCGCCGCCGTGCGGACAGAGTACCCCGCCCGTCTCAACCTCGCGGGGGGTTGGACGGACACCCCGCCGTTCTCGCTCGAGCGCGGGGGTGCCGTGCTCCACGTCCCGGTGCTCACCGCGTACGGCGGCGCGTCCGAGGGAGGGAACGACGACGGGGTGCCCGAGGTGACTATGCCCATCGTAGCCACCGCGTCGAGGCTACCGGGAAAACCGGGGCTGGTCATGCTGGTTTCCGAACCCGGCCCCGGCGTCCCCGGGTCACACGAGGAGCTGCGAAGCGTCGAGGAGCTTCTTCGGTGCGACGATCCCTCGCACCCTTTCGCGCTGCACCGCGCGTGCGTCGCGCTGACCGTCGCGCAGCGCGCGGCGGCGGCGGGACCCGTTGGGGACGTGACCTTTGACAAAAACGGCGATCCCCCTTCGCGACCCGACGCCGGAACCGTTCGGCCGGAAGGCCTCGCGGACGTGCTCACGCGGTTCCTGGGCGCGCCGGGGATGGGACTGGAGCTCCGGACCCGGGTTGACCTGCCGCGCGGGTCCGGTTTGGGGTCCTCCTCCGTCCTGGCGCTCGCGGCTATTCACGCGTTGCACGAGCTGAGCACGGGGTGCGAGTGGCGGCCATCCGTGGGCGACGCGACGTGGGCGGGTAGGTCCGCCGTCGTCGTTCCCCCTTGGTCGCCGGTCCCCGCGGAACCCATGGCGGCGCCCGTACCCGCGACGGCGACCACGACGGATAAGGCCACCGGCGAGGAAGAGGGTGGGGACGGCGAGGGTGAGTCGGAGGAGGCGGCCAAGAAGGCCGAGGCCGAGGCGAAGGCTGAGGCGGAGAGGAAGGAGAAGGAGGCCAAGGAGAAGGAGGCCAAGGCGGCGGCGGCGGCGGCGGTCGCGGCCAAGACGAAGCAACGCGAGGACAACGCGGCGGCGCAGACCAAATCACGCCCGCCGATCGCCTGGCCCAGCGCGAGGGACGCCTTCAACGCGGTTCTCGCCGTCGAGCAGCTGATGACCACGGGCGGCGGGTGGCAGGACCAGGTGGGCGGCGCCCTCCTGGGCATGCGCCTCACCAGCGCCGCGAGCGCCGACCTCGGGGACCCGCACGAGGCGAAAGGGATGGACGCATTGCCCGACTACGAGGTTCGGATCGCGCGGTTGCCGTCGGCGGCTGCGGAGTTTCTATCCAGGCGCGTGGCTTGCGTGTTCACCGGCGCCGTTCGGTTGGCCGCGACGGTGGCGAGGGGCGTGGTGGACGCGTGGCAGAGGCGCGCGCCGGGCGTCGAGGAGGCCCTTCGCGCGTGCGCCGCGATGGGCAAGGACATGGCCGACGCCTTCGACCGCCTCGGCGCCCTCCCGGCGGATGCGTTCGTGGGCGAGGGCGGTGAGGACGCCAACGCGGAGCTCGAGGCGGTGGGGTCCATCTTGGAGCGGCACAAGGTTTTGCAGGAGCGCCTGTGGCCTTCGATCAACTCCCCGGCGGTCGCGGCGTTGTACGCAGCGGTCGCGCCGCACGCCACCGGGTCGCACATATGCGGCGCGGGCAACGGGGGGCACATCGTGGTGTTCATGAAGCCCGGTGTGGGGGTTCAAGCCGTGGCGGACGCGGTGGCGGGATGCGTCGAGGCGCCGGATGCGAGGTTGGTTCGGATCCAGATGATGCTGGGCGACGGGGGCGACGGGGGCGGCGCGGGGGTGCGCGGTGACGGCGCGAGTGGCGGTGGGGGTGTCGGTGACGGGCCGGAGGGTGGCGGCAAACGTCGTAGGATCGCGTGAGCGGTTGTTAATGTAAGCGTAGCGTGCGTGGCTGTCGCGGGCTCGAGTTCAAATATTCTGCGGTGATCCAACGAAGTGCTGACAGGGACGGAACCCTATCGATGATGCAATTCCGTCGGCCGGCACTCACTCGCCAGGGCGCACGTCCACGAGGGTCGATCCGTTCACGTAAACCATGGCCATCAAGGCGAGCGCGAAGATGTCCATCGATCCGCTCAGCGTCAAGTACGCGAGCGAGATGTCCCAGTGGACCGTCCTCTGGGGTCTCATGTGGTTCGTTTGCAGGTTCGCGCTCTTCAGGAAGTACGGCGCCGACTTCAGCAACCGCGTGGTGTCCATCGTCCACGCGGTCGTCGCGATGTATTACAGCTACCTCACGTTCGAGAACGGGTGGGGTGGGATGTACGACAACATCGGCGGGCCCAACACGGAGGCTCAGACCCTGTGCATGGCCCTCTCCCTCTCGTACTTCACGTACGACCTCATCTACTGCGCCCTCTGTGGCGATTTCATGAACGTGGTGCACCACATGTTCACCATGGGTGGTCTGGCGTCCGGTGTGCTCAACGGCAAGTCCGGCGCCGAGCTCGTGGCGTGCCTCTTCCTCATGGAGGTCTCCAACCCATCCCTGCACCTCAGGACAGTGCTCATCGACATGGGTCTCAAGACGTCGTCGCTCGCATCCGTCAACTCGCTCGTGTTTGCGCTGATGTTCCTGGTGTGCAGGCTGGTCATCGGGCCCCCGCTGGTGTGGAAGACGCTGGCGTGCCCGGACAACGACTACATCGTCAAGGCGGGAGGGTTCGGGATCCTCGCCATGAGCGTCATGTGGGGCATGTCCATCATCAGGATCATCGTCAAGGAGGTGAAGAAGCTGACGGGCGGCGGGAAGGCGAAACAGGCGTAGACTTTTTTATGAAAACACGGAGACTACTTCATCGCTTCACGGAGGAGGTCGATAATCTCCTGGTCGCCTGCTTTCAAGACCGCTCCTGCAGTGACTAATGGTGTTCTGCCTAATCCATCGAGAACATGCGGATCGGCTCCAGCCTCCCGCAGCAGCTTAACGATTTTCACAGCTTCGTCCACGCCGACACGTTCGCGTCCCAAGCCTATTATTATTTCGTGCAGCGGGGTATAGCCGTATGGATCCTTACTGTTCGGGTCTACACCTGCATCGAGTAAGAGCTTCACAGTCCCAGCACTGGGATGATTGCAACTGCAGCAGAAGTGTAATGCGTTGATCCAATTATCTCTCGGCGGTGTACCTGCAGGTATGCAGATCTTCACGTCAACGTCGGCGCCCGCTTCCAACAGCAAGGACAGCATGGCATTGTTGCCATCCATAATAGCCATGTACAAGCACGTGGGACCGCCGTCGCTCCCGATTGACGACCCCGTTCTTGCGTTTATGTCGGCACCCGCCTCTAATAATAGCTTCACAGCTTCAGGTTTTGAATGATGCACAGCGCGGAGCAGGGCTGTGCAGGAGGCGCGACCTGGGGTATACTCTCTTTGCTCGAGGTCCACACCAGCGCTTAATAGGGCTCTCAACCCGTTCAAGTTGTTAAACATGACCATCAAGTGAAGCGCTGAATGGACCGATGTCTTGCTATGGAGCTTCGCATAGTCTTTCGCCTTCTCCTCCATTGACCTCACGGCCTCCACGCTCCACACCGCGGCGTTGTAGAACTTGTTCACTTTGGCCAGGTTGAGGGTCTCAAGCAGCCCGAGCTTGCGCACGACGTGCGTCCTGAAAACCTCGGGCAGCGCCTCGGCGACGGCGACGAACACCGATATCTCGCCGCGGCGGATCTTGTCGACGATCGGCTCAGTCTCGCGTCGCTTGCTTCGCGTCTCCATAGCGCCGTTTGAAGTGTCGTTGCTTTTTGTGGGACTTTTACACGTGGAGCGTGCCGATGATTCTCGCGCCGCGCCGATCGAGTCTTTTGGTCAACGTGAAGGATATTTCGAGGAGATTTTGGGCTCGATTGGTGGTCTATTCTTGAGTCCCGATCTCCATTGAATGCCAGCTCGACCGACAGCGCGGGCGCATGTTCAAAGGGTCCTCCCGCGTCGCGGCGCCACAACGTACAGCACGGCTCGAGCCTTCGTGCGACCGACTAGCGGTCCGCGAACGGTCACGGGAACCCACCGGGTCGCGCGGTCAGGGCGCGGACGGGAGGGTGAAGGGCGGGACCTACGCCGATCGCCCCCCGGAAAAGGAGCGGAAGGGGCGCACGTGTTGTCGAATCCTTGACGACAGTTTTTGGAACCTCACGCGTTCGGGGGTCGCGGGGGCGGGGCCGATAGGGAGGAGTAAGCCATCGCGTCATCATGGCGGTGATGAACGGTGGCACGGAGTTCGGGTTCGTCCCCTCGGAGACGGTCAGCGCGCTGCACGACCTGGGCAACTGGAAGGTTCGCGCTGAAGCCATCGAGAGGCTGGGCGCATGCGTCTCGGGGCTCGCGCCCGGGGGCCGCGCGGCGCTCCCGCGGATCGACGAGTTCGTCGCCTTCCTGAACAAGCTCCTGGGGGATCCGAACTTTAAGATCTCCCTCACGACGCTTCAGATATGGGAGACGCTGCTGGAGAAGCTGGGCAAGGCGGCGAGGCCCGCGGTCGAGGTGGTGGTGCCCACGCTCGTGAAAAAGCTCGGCGACTCCAAATCGGTCGTCCAGGAGGCCAACATGCGCGCGCTCAACTCCCTTTACCGCATGCTGCCCGAGGATACCGTGCACGCCATCTTCACCGTCTACGACGGCGGCGGCAAGTTCTCCAGGGAGCGGTCCATCCCGCGCGAGGGCCCCGCGCTGGCCAGGCTGAAAGAAGATGCCGTGTGCGCGTTGATGAGAGCCATGCTCAACCCCGACAGGTTCCCGCACCCGGACGTCTCCAACGCCGAGATCGTGTCCAGGCTCGTGGCCATAGCGTCCGCGAACGAGAGCACCGGCGGCAAGGGGTTCGACGACTCCAAGACGGACATGAAGCGCGTTCGGGCCACCGCGGTTGAGGCGCTCGCGCTCATGCACAAGGCGCTCGGCAAGGATGAGGTGTGGCGCCTCGTGGACAACTCCAAGAACGGGCAAGGGCGGAAGGAGTGCGGCGCCAACCTACGGTGGGCGCTCACGACGCGGTTCGAGGACAAGAAGATCGCGAGGGTATCGTCGCAGGGGCTCATCGAGCACTGCGGCGGCGCGAGTGAAGCGCTCGTCGGCGTCGGCGGTCGCAAAGATGAACGAACGCCGTCGAGCGGAGTCTCGTCTTCATCCGCGTCTTCATCCGCTGCCCGGGCCGGTCGGACCGGCGTGGGCTCGTCCCTCAACCTGAACAGACGCAGGCCCACGGCTTTGTCGCTGAACTCGAGCCTGGACGCGGGCGCCGGCCCGCGGAGCGTCGGGAGCGAGGCGGGCGGCGCGGTCGGCGGCTCTTCCTCCAGTCGTTCGACGTTGCTGTCCAAGGGCTTCGGGTTGAACTCGCCGCGCGGGGTCGCGGACGGCGGGGTGACGCGCGCGGCATCCACGCCATCGCCCGATCAATCCGACGAGTTCTCGCCGGATGAGAACTCGGGCGGGTCCAACGGTCTGGGAGCGCACGGGCACAGGCACGGGGGGTCGTCCCGAACAGCCTCGAGAAACGGCGAGAGCGCTTTGGGTCGACGAGCCGCGGCGGCGCGTGAGAAGGCGGGTGCCATCAGCGGACCGCGCGCGACGTTCGGGGTGGTCAAGAAGAAACCGGTGGAGCCGGAGCGGCCGGCGTGGCTGGACGACATCGACGCTGGAGCCGCGCCGGTGCGTTCCAAGTCGCCGCCGATCGCGGGCCGCCGCGCCGCCGCCGAGCCGGTACTTTCCAAGCCCGATTCGCCGAGCAAGAACAGCGCGACGGGCCAGAAACTCACCGCGCTCAAGCGGCGGCAGGACCTGAACCGGCGTTCGCTGTCGAGGACGAGCTCGGCGGGGCAGATTGAGTTGTCGGACACCGAGGATGAGCTCGAGCAGCCCAAGGCGGGTCGGAGAGCCGCCGCGGTGAACTCGTTGTCGAGGTCCGTCCCGAGCGGAACCGGGACCGGCGTGTCCAAACCCGGCGGCGCCAAATCCGGCACGTTCACGAGCATGTTGAACAGATCGCGATCGCGGGATCCGTCCCCGGCGAGGGGAACGGTGGCGAGGGGCGGCGGCGGCGAATCGAGCTCGAGCCAAATATCGACCTCGAGCCAACCGCGCACCTCCGCGGGCGGCGGCGGCACCTTCGCGCCCGGCGGGCGGAAAACCCCGACGGAGTTTGGCCGACGCGGCGCGCTGAGGCAGAGCGCGAACGGCGGCGTGGACGCCGCGGGGCCCGGCGTCAAGGTTGGCGCCGAGCGCTCACCGAGGAAGCCGATCGGGTCGAGCGGAGTTCGATCCGGGGCGTCTACGCCGAGCCGGATCCGGTCGGGCGCGTCGACTCCCACGCGGGGTCGAGGCGTCGTGGACGCGGGCGCGCGTCCCCTCGATGACGGCGGCGTGGACACCGCGGAGCTCCAGCCGCTGTCCGCGCCGGATGCGGTTGTGCGTAAATCCATCGCGGCGCTGGCCACCGCGTCCAAGGCTAAACCCATGGAGCTGGACTGGGAGGCGCAGTACGAAGCTTTGGGGAACATGCGACGCGCGGTGGTGCACCACTCGCCGCTCGTGGTGCCCGTGATGCACAACTTTGTGCTCGCGATCATCCCCGCGATCGAGTCGCTGCGTTCGGCGACGTGCACGCTGGCGATGAAGCTGGTGAAGGAGGTTGGGCAGTTCATCGATAACAGGGCGCTGGAGCCCGAGCTGGCCACCCTGCTGCCGCCGCTGGCCAAGAAGAGCGGCGAGAACAACTGGCTCGGCGACACCGCCGAGGAGATCATCGAGGACTTCACCAGGAAGCTCACCGACGTCCGCGTGCTCGCCGCGCTGCTGCCGAGCACCAAGCACAAGAGCGTGATGGTCCGGCAAAAAACAACCTGGCACATCGAATACGTCCTGTCAAACGCAACCGCCGCCACGTTCAAGGGAACCGCATCGAACAGGGACCTACTGGAGAAGACGTTCGTCACCCTGGTACCGCTGTGCGAGGAAGGCGAGGTGGGTCTGCGCGCGCTGGCGAAGCGCGGCATGTGCCACCTGCACCGGATGCTGGACGCGCCAGACTTTGAAAGGCTGCTGAAGGGTTTACAGAACGAGATGAAAGTTCGCGCCGTTCGGACGGTGTGCGACAAGGGCCCGCCGCCGTTGCCCACGAGCAGCGGCGGCACCAGCAGGAACGGCTTCGGCGCGTACACCCCGCGGGGACGCAGCCTCAACGCCACCCCCGACCGCACCAGGCCCAACAGCCGAAACGAGCGCGTCGACGATCACCTCCTCTCGCAGCATAAATTCGGTCGCCGGGGAAGTTTAGCCAACGGTTTGGGGAAGGACGGCGCGCTGGACAGCGGACGGGTCTCCCCGGCGCCGCTCCCGCTCGCGAAACCGCAAGCCCGCAAGCCCATCGCGCGCGCGAACAGCGGCGGCGACGACGGGTCCGCCAAGATGATGGACGCGTTGAGGGCTCGAGCCGCCAAGTCGACCCCCGGCGCCTCCCGCGACGGCAGCCCGCCCGAGGGCAACGGCGGCAAGCTCCTCGACGCGCTGACTCCCGCGTTCGCCAAGCTCAAGTCCAGGGACTGGACCGAGCGACTCGACGGCCTGAGGAAGCTCGAGCAGGTGACCAAGCGCGCCAACTCGTCGTCGTTCACCGAACGTGCGACGACTAAGATGTTCGACGCGTTTACGCCGACACTCGGCGATTCCAACTCGAAGGTTTCGTCGCAGGCGCTCGAGACGCTGACCGAGATCTTACCCTCGATCCGCGACGGCGCCGCGCCCGCGCTCAAGACGCTCGTCCCGAAGCTCGCCGCCGGGATCGGGTCGACGAACGAGAAGGTTCGAGGCGCCGCGGAGGAGGCTTGCGAGTCGCTGGTGGACAGCGTATCCCCCGAGCTCCTGGCGCAGCCCTTTGCGCACTGCGTGACGTACGGCGTCGCGAGGGCGAAGCCGGCGCTGCTGCACAGGCTCGTGGACGTGGTGGAGGCGGTGCACCCGACGAAGCCGCAGTTGATCAGCAAGCACGTGCTCCCGGCGGCGATGTCCACGCTCATGAACGAGAAGAACCTGGACATCAAGGCGGCGAATTCGTCGCTCATCAAGGCGATGGCGAGGTGCGTCGGGAAGGAGCAGCTGGTGCTGCACGCGCAGGCCATCTCGCCCGCGGCGGAACGGAAGATGGAACAGTGCCTGTCCGGCAAGTAGACGCGATATTATCGGTGATTAATGAATGTATTTTCAACACGGCTCTATGAATAATACCGGACGCGTTGATCTCAGCCCGCTGCTTGCGTCTAAATCGTTAACGCGTTTACTCGGCGGCTCCGGCTTTGTCCTCCTCCTGCCTGTACTGCTCGCGCCACTTGTCGCCCTTGTTGTTCTTGGGCGCGCCCTTCTCAATCTCCGTGGTGGACAGGTTGAGCTTGCTGCCCAGCGCCTTGTCGTCGTACTTGGTGATGTCCTCGTCGTAGTTCTCCACCGTCATGGACTCCTTCAGCGTCTGCGTCACGGGCTTGGCGAGGAGGCCGTCGCGGCCCTTCTCGTCAGCCTCCTTCTCGGAGTCGGAGGAGATGCTCTTGCCGAGGCCGAGGGCCTCCGCGGCAAGCTCCGCCCTGAGCTTCTCGCGGGCGGCCCTCTGCTCGGGGGTCTCAGCCTCGAGCTCCTTCTTGCGCTTCTCGATGTCCGCCATCTGCAGGCCGAGCTGGGAGTTGGGGTCGACCGACTTGGAGATGGCGTTGAGCCGTTCGGTGGCGTTCTTGCCGCGGGAATCCTCGCCGAAGCCGCCGTAGGCGCGGCCCTCGGTGGTGAGAATCTTGATCGCCTCGGAGACGTCGCCGGCCTTGCCGAGGTCGCCGAGCTTGGGCGCGAGGGAACCGGCGCCGAGGGGGAGCACGAGCCACGAGATGCCCTCGATGGATCCCAGGAGGGTGCCGGGGAGGCCGTGGCCGGTGACCGTCTTGCACAGGAGGGAGAGGGCGACGACGGGGACGGCGGCGGCGGTGAGGACGGGGGGGATCTTGTAGGTGATCTCGTTGTACTTCTTCATGATGTCGTCCATGCCCTCAGCCTTGACCTGTCATATCCGAGTCGAGTTGGGGATGGAGAGATGTTAATAACGACGGTTCCGATTGTGTGGGCGGTGATCGAGGGTGCGGTGGTCGCGGTTTGGGTCACGGGCCTCGAGATCCGGCGTGGTTCGCGTCACGGTAAAGATACAATCACGTCAACGGGCGGGGACCCACCACGAGGGAGTTGGAGCGGCGTCCGGTGGCGACCGCGGAGCGGCGGAACGCGGAGGGCGCGACCTGGCGAGAGCCGATGCGGGCCCTGCGGGTGGTGGGCGTCGCGGAGGCGCGAACGCCGGTCATGGAGACGGTCATGGCGGCCATTTTTTCGGTTCGAAGGCTTGGACGGGACGAAGAGTGGGTCTTCAGCCGGTTGCGGGTGCACGAATGCGCGCCGACGCGGGTCGGCGACGGCTTAAGCGGGGCGGTTGGGCGGGTGGAATTTCCCGATAGAGACTTTTTTCGATCGAGATCGATCTTCATTCTCGATTGTGATTGGCGGAGAGCGAGCAGGCCACTTGGCGGGCAGATCCCCCGTTGCCGGTGAAGTGAAGAAGCTGATGAGAATGTCAAGAGCTCACACTCGTGCTCGTCGGGCGGTGAAGGGCGAAGGAGACAGTAAGAAGCGAGACGGCGACCGCGCGTGTCCATTTAACAGTTACGATGCTCGCGATGTCGACGGTCGCTCGCGGCGTGCATGCTCGTACACGACCCGGTCGCTCGGCACCCCGCGCACAGTCGGGGCGCCACGTCGGTTCGGTGCCTTCACGTTCGAGCCCATCGGTACGCACCCATCGGTGCGCACGAGCCCGTGTGGCCCGCGTGGTACGCGTGCGATCGGTCGACGAAGCCGAGGAGATCAACGCCGAGGCGGACAAGGACGCCGAGGCGAACGAGCGAACCTTCGCGCCGGACGTCGAGGCCATCGCGAAGGGCGGGCTCGCGAAGGCGCTCCCGGAGGTGGACGCGAGGCTCAGGCTCGCCATGCGCGGCGAGTCCGCGGGCGCGCAGTCTGATACCGACGCCGACGCGCTCACCGCCAAACGTGCCGCGTCCACCGCGGAGGACCAGGCGGTGGACATCGTCGCGTGCCTCAAGCAAGCAGGCGACCTCCGCGGGTACGGCGGCGCTCGGCTCGTCCCCCGCCGCGACTACGCCCTCGCCGAGCTCAAACTCAACGGCATCGAGGCGGAGAAACTCCTGTCGCCCACCGAGAGCACCATATCGGGGCTCCGGGACCTCATAAGTAGGGCGATGGTGGTGCTCGTGGGCGGGTGGGTGTTCGCGGCGCACCCGAGCGGGTCGCAGGTGACCGGTTTGTTGGTCACGGGCGGCGGGGCGTTGGCGATTGACCAGGTGGCGTTCGCGGGGGGATTGGAGGCGTTGGTGCTGGACACCTTGGCGCAGGCGACGAGTTCATCGTACAGGTCACGGTTGCAGCTGCACGAGGCGGCGCACTTTCTGGTGGCGTACCTCATGGGAATTTTACCGAAAGGGTACACTCTGTCTTCGATTGACGCGTATAACGAGTACGGGGCACTGAACGTCCAGGCCGGGTGCGCGTTCTGCGACGGGGCGTTCCAGCGCGAGGTTGCCAGGGGTAAGATCGGGAGCGGGAGTTTGGGGCGGTTCAGCTGCGTGGCGCTGGCGGGTATCAGCATGGAGTACGTGGCGTACGGGTTCGCGGAGGGCGGCGTCGCCGACGTGAGGCAGCTGGACGGGATGCTGCGGGCGTTGGCGTTTTCGCAGAAGAAGAGCGACAGCGAGGTGCGGTGGGCGGTGCTCAACACGATCTCGATTCTGCGGAGGCATGAAGGGACGGTGCGGAAGCTGAGCGAGCGGATGGCGGCGGGGGCGTCCGTCGGCGAGTGCATCCGGCTCATAGAGGACAACCTCATCGAGGACGTGTGAGATTTTAATCTTAACGACGACGGCAAAACGATGCGCTCGAATTGGGAAAAGAATCGAAAAGAATGCCGGTCTCGCTATGCGTACTGCTAGTGTGGTGCCGCGTGCGTGTCCACCACCGCCTACGCCGCGGCCGCGGGCTTCTTGGCGCTGTAGAAGATGAACCCGCCGCGAACGTCGCACTGAAAATCCACGAGCCCGCACCCCGCGCACAGATCCGCGAGGTCCTTCTTGTTCCACTGCCTGAACCCCCTGGCACCGCCGACCCGCCCGGCGACGGCATCCTGGAACTCCCGCATCGCCGCGTCCACTCGCTGCTGCGTCTCATCATCCGCGAAGGGAAGTTGAGGGGTGAGGAAAGTTGTGCCGCAAAAAGCCGCGCCGGGCTCGAGCACCCTGGCGATCTCCGCGACAGCCTCCCTCGGCTTGGGCCAGCAGTGGATCGCCGCGCCGGCGTGCACCGCACCGACGCTATCGCTCGTCATCGGAATCCTCGCGATGTCCGCGCGGACAAACACCAGGTCATCAGACTGGTCCACCAGTCCCTCCTCGCTCGCGAACGTCCTCGCCTGTCTCAGCATAGCGTCGCTGAAATCCAACGCCACCACGCAGCCGTAGTCCTTACTCTTCACGAACCGCCTGGTGAACAAGCCACTGCCGCACGACGCGTCCACCATCACCTTGTTGCGGCCGTGCGGTAACAACTCAGCCTGCGCCAGCTCGAACTCCTCGTCGGGACCCGGGAAACCGGCCCGTTTGAACGAGTCGCGCCAGCCGCGTTCGTACGCGAACGCCACCTGGGGCGTCTCGAACGTGCTCGTACCGAGGTAGGATGACGTGGGGATCAATCCGCGGAGCTCGGGTGGAAGAAACGAGCGCGCGAGGTCCTGGAGAGACGTGGGTTCGGTGGACGTGCCAGCGTTGGTCGCCGCGCCGATGGTGAGGTCCCAGATGCCTTCCGTCTTGCCGTACTGGAGGCCGTTCACGCGGCTGTATCCGGCGTCGTCGAGCGCCTGGAGCGTGACGGGGCACGCCAGCGGGGCCTTGACGGAGGTCTGCGCCGCCACGACGGGTTCCTCGGGAAGAGCCGGGGCTCCCTCCGGCATGTCGTCGAGGACTCCGTCGGGCTCGATTTCAACGGCATTGGAAACGACGGTTCGGCCTCGCAAGGGCCGTCCTACGACGCGGCCACGTCGAGTCGCCGGGACGCGAGGGGCGACGGCGACTACCGTGAGGGTGAATGACGTCGTCGTCATCGAATCGGGGTCGCGCGGGGCGGGGTGTGCCGACTGGAGACCTCTGCTATGGAAGTGTGCCGACGACGTGTCTTTCTCTCGGAACGATTTTTTTTCTTGGCGGAGACGAGGAGGAGGAGCTCGTATGGGCTTTTTAGGTAAATGCGCAATTACGGCCATGAACTTGTATGTAGTTCAGTTACGTTTGACCCGTTTGACCCCATTTACGATTACCGCCCCGTTTTCAGGGTTTAAAGCAGAGGGTCAAGTGCAGTGCGGCGGGACGAAAGCGCGCGGGAGATCGCCCCACACGCCCACACTTCACGCGCGCAGCACCGGCACGCGTCGAACTTCAGCTCACTCGCGAGCGTACACGGACGCGATTCAGCGCCGCAGGTGACCCAAAGCGCGTCCTAAGCCCCGTCGAAGCGGGCGGATCGTTATCGCGGCAAGCGCATCTTTTTGAGAAGCATGGCTGACACCGAGGCGCCGGTGGCTCCCGCCGAGCCCGCGGGCCCTTCCCCGTACGAGGAAAAGGCCCCGTACTACGCCAAGCGCATCGAGCTCTTCGAGAAGTACTTCGAGCGCGAGGGCACCAAGGTCGAGGAGGCCAAAACCACCAACGAGCCCATCAAGGTGGTCATGCCCGACGGCGCCATCAAGGAGGGCGTCAAGTTCGTCACCTCCCCTTGGGACATCGCCATGGGCATCCACAAGAAGCTCGCGCAGGGATCCCTCCTCGCCCACGTCGACGGCGCGGACTGGGACATGCGCAGGCCCCTCGAGGGCGACTGCTCCCTCAAGCTCTTCGGCTTCGACGACCCCGAGGGCAAGGAGCTCTACTGGCACTCATCCGCGCACGTCCTCGGCGAAGCGCTCGAGCTCGAATACGGAGCCGACCTCACGATCGGTCCCTCCATCGAAGAGGGCTTCTACTACGATTGCTTCCTCGGCGATCGCACGCTGAGCGCCACGGAGACGGAAGGCATCCAGAAGCGCATGGAGAAGATCTGCAAAGAGAAGCAGCCCTTCCAGCGCATCGAGGTGAGCCGCTCGGAAGCGCTGGAGATGTTCCAGGAGAACAAGTTCAAGGTTGAGCTCATCAGCAACCTGCCGGAGGAAGCCACGATCTCTTGCTACAGGTGCGGACCGATGGTGGACCTCTGCCGCGGGCCCCACCTCCCCGACACCGCGTGGATCAAGACGGTCTCCGTGAACCAGTGCTCCCGAGCGCACTGGAGGGCGGATGTCACCAAGGACCCCTTGGTCCGCGTCTACGCCGTCACCTTCCCCGACAAGAAGCTCATGGCGGAGTACAAGCTGCGCATCGAGGAGGCCAAGAAGCGGGACCACCGCCTGATCGGTCTCCAGCAGGAGCTCTTCTTCTTCCACACCCTCTCCCCGGGCTCGTGCTTCTTCCTGCCCCAGGGCGCTAAGGTTTACAACAAGCTCATGGAGTTCATGCGCGAGAAGTACTGGGAGTACGAGTACGACGAGGTCATCACCCCGAACGTGTACAACTTCGACCTGTGGAAGACCAGTGGTCACGCCGCGCACTACAAGGAGAACATGTTCTCCTTCGACGTGGAGAAGGCGGAGTTTGGGTTGAAGCCCATGAACTGCCCCGGGCACTGCGTCATGTTCGGCAACCGCAAGCGCTCATTCCGCGAACTGCCCATGAGGCTCGCCGACTTTGGCGTGCTTCACCGCAACGAGTTCAGCGGTGCGCTGCACGGCCTCACCCGCGTGCGTAGGTTCCAGCAGGACGACGCTCACATCTTCTGCCGCCAGGACCAGATGGAGAAGGAGCTCGCGGCTTTCGTGAAGATGCTCGACGAGGTGTACGAAGTCTTCGGCCTCACCTACGAGATGAAGCTCTCCACCAGGCCCGAGGGGTACCTCGGCGAGCTGGAGACGTGGAACAAGGCGGAGGCTGCGCTGGAGAACGCGCTCAACGGAACGGGCAAGGAGTGGAAGCTCAACCCCGGCGACGGCGCCTTCTACGGGCCCAAGATTGACATCACCGTGTTTGACGCGCTCAAGCGCAGGTTCCAGTGCGCCACCGTGCAGCTCGACTTCCAGCTGCCCATCCGCTTCAACCTGTCCTACGTCAGCGAGGCGAACGAGCCCGAGCGCCCGATCATCATCCACCGCGCCATCCTCGGCTCCGTGGAGCGCATGTTCGCGATCCTCACCGAGCACTTTGCCGGGAAGTGGCCGTTCTGGCTCTCCCCCAGGCAGGTCATGATCGTGCCCGTCAGCGAGCTGAGCAGGGACTACGCGCACGAGGTTCGCACCGTGCTGCGCAAGGAGGGCTTCTACTGCGAGGTTGACGATTCCGACCGCAAGATGCAGAAGAAGGTTCGCGAGGCGCAGCTCGAGCAGTGGAACTACATCCTCGTCGTGGGCGAGGGCGAGAAGACCAACCGCACGGTTAACATTCGCACGAGGGACAACGTGGTGCACGGCGAGCACAAGCTGGAGGAGGGCCTGCTGGAGACCTTGCTCCGTGAGAGGAAAATAAAGAGCCTGACGTGCTTGTTCGGCGTGGAGAAGAGTGCGGCGGCGGCGGCGGAGAAGGCGGCGGCGGAGGCTGCCGCGAAGGCTCTAGAGGAGGCTTCGATCTCGAAGGAGTAGACTGGAGGCAAATTAGCGCTTGAAATATTATCCAGGCTTTGTGAAGTGACAGCTGTGGCGGCGGCTCTTATCGTAAGCGCGCGCGCCGACCGATGACGAGCGCGGAGGAGGCTCCGCGCGATGCGATACCGTCGGCGCGTGAGAAGGACGCGCCGGCGGAGGGAGAGGAAGGATGGGACAGCCGGGAAGGCGAGACCGAGGAGTCGCGCGGCGGGGGGGACCTGTCTCAAAAGAAAGACTTGCTCGATATCCTTGCGCTCGCGGCGGCGGCGGAGCAGGTCGAGGAGCCCTCTGTGGCCGAAAAGGCGGCGTCTTTCTTTGCCGATCCCTCCGAGGGACGCAAGGGCTTCGTCGATACGCTGCTCGGAGCAGGTGGAGCGCGCGCCCGGTCTCGCCGCGGCCTCCAAGCGCCCCGGAACCTCGCCGACCCGCTCAGTCGACTAACAGGAAAAGAGCCGAAGGAAGTCGGGTTATGGGACAACGCCGAGGTCAGAGGGCGCGTAGCGGACGCGGCTAAGTCTCTGAAGGTGGAGGCATCGATCGCATCGCGCGCCGCGCCCGCCGCATCGCTCCCCTTACGCGACGATCCCGCCCCGCGTGAGAAAGGCGCGGAAGAGAGCTTCGACCTCGGCTCGCTCGGTCACTCGCTCAGCGGCGGCCGCCACTCTTCCCCGCGCTTCTCGCCCCCGATCGCCCCGGTGACCGGAAAGCCGCGCGTCGACCGAGAACGCAAGCGCCGGAACGCCGTGTTCAACTCGCCCCATCGACTCGACTCCCCCCATCGACTCGCACCGTGGGGCGAAGGCGTGAGGGTCACCCCGTCGTTGTCGCTGTCGCCGCGCCACGTCCTCGACAAGTACGACCTCTCAGACCCCGACGGTCCGTCCTTCGAGGAGACGCACGCTACCGACGACCTCCAGTTCCAGCTGGACATGGAGTGGGACCCCGTGGGACACCACGCGGCGACGCGGGGTGAGCGCCGCGACGACGTGGCGACGCCGGAGCTGTCGAGCGACGGCGCCGAGGAGTCGCCGGTGCGGTTGCGATCGAACAGGATTAGCGCCGCCTCACCGCGCTTCACCTCGCGATTCTTCGGGCGGTGATGCCTGACGTGTCACACGACGACGGGTTGTACAGTGCGGATATGATAGTGATGAGTTGAGCGCGGTCACCGCCTCGAGACGAGACGACGTTAGACGAGAACTTTTGTGAACCGGTAACTACACAGCTGTGCACAAGCTCCCCTGCTCATTGCTCCTTGCGCGCGGCGACCGGCCTCCCTCGAAGGGGCGCCTCGACGCCGTGCACGCGCGATCATGGCGTCATCATGGGACGATCTTCGCGCCACGTTGGCCAGCCTGGCGGATGCGTTCGGCAACCAGGCCGTCAAGGAGCTCGAGGCTGAGGGCGAAGTGGGCGCGAACGCCGCGCGCGAGTTGGCCGGCGCAATCGCGGGCGAGCCGCGCGGCGCGGGCCGCCGGGCCGCGGAGGCTGCATGGGCGCGGCTTCAGGACGGTGTCGGGTGGACGACTCCGGCGTGGCGGGAGTGCTACGTCATCGGGCAGCTGAGGGAGGCGACCGAGGCGGGCGAGGATGCCGAGAGCGCCGAGGATGCCGCCGCCGACGACGAAAAGGGCACCGAGGGCGAGGGACGCGAGGGGACCCACGGCGCGCTCCTGAAGCGCGCGATGCTCGCCGTGGACATGGCGCACATCATGGGCGGGCCCGGGGAGATCGTCCAGCGGTTCGGGCGCGCGATCGAGACCCTCGTTCGCCGGGACCGAGGGGATGCGAAGGATGCGGCCAAAGACGAGGTGCTCATCCCCGACGTCGTCCCGTCCCACGCGGCGGTGCGAATCGACCCGGCGCACGCGCTCGAACGCGCCGAGGGCATCACCGGCAAGGAGTTCAAACGCAACTACTTCAACGCCGACAGGCCCGTGTGCCTAGGCAACATCGGCGGCGCGTGGCCCGCGGTGGCTAAGTGGCGCGACCTGCGATGGATGGCTCGAGCGCACGGGCACCGAAACGTCCCGCTCGAGGTGGGCGCGTACGACGACGCCGCGAACTGGAAGGAGGAGGTCATGCTCCTCTCGTCCTTCATAGACGAGTACCTGATGCCGGGCCTGGCGAAGGAGCTATCGGGGGTGGACGAAGGTAATTCGCGCCGGATAGCGTACCTGGCGCAGCACCAACTCTTCGAGCAGATTCCCGAGCTGCTCGGCGACTTCGACAACCCGGCGGTGTGCGACGTCGCGGGTGGGGTGCAGCGCGTGAACGCGTGGATAGGCACCGCCGGGACGGTCACGCCGTGTCACTTCGACAGCTACGATAACCTGTTGGGTCAGGTTGCGGGGTACAAGTTCGTGCGGCTGTACTCTGAGGATGACTCGCCGTTTCTGTACCGGCACCAGGGCGCGTGGGCGGAGAACAGGTCCTGGCCGGCCGAGGCGGGTGACGATTCGAATCCAGGTGAATCCGCGAACGGACACACGAGTGACGGGGCACGTGTTAGCATGGGTAAACCGAGGCGGGACGCGCAGGGGAACATATCGAGGGTCGACGTCGAGCACCCCGACTTGGCCAAGTTTCCGCTGTTCTCAAAGGCGAGGCACATGGACGTGGTGCTGGGGCCCGGGGAGTTCGTGTACATACCCGCGCGGTGCTGGCACTACGTCAGGGCGCTGACCACCAGCGTCTCGCTAAACTTTTTGTTCTAGCCAGTACTAGCCAGCTAGTAGTAGCTCACTTGAAACCAGAGGCCGGAGTGCCAACTTCACTCCAAGAGCTTCCCAGTCGCTCAACTTCTGACAAATCGGCCGACCGGACCGTCACGACCGGCCGCCTGTCCACCGTGGATTTAGGGGTCGTGAGATTCGGAAGTGCGTTTTTAATGTTTCGTCATCATCCGTATGGCTCTTGACACTGATATTGTCGCTCGCCAACCGTCGGATTTCGCACTTCTCACGAGTATGGCTCGCATTATCGGTTAATACGCATCGCTGATTGGACACGATTTTTCGATTTTCAGGTCGCTCGTTCGAGCTCGGATTAGCTTCACGGGTTCCGGTTGGAACTTGGCGTGTTTTTCAGGCTCCGCGGGATCCGGCGAACGGGCCATTACCGCACGCTCCTGTATCACCTTCCAACGAAACACAGCACAATGGCCGCTGTTGTCTCTGCTTCCCGCGTCGTCGCGGGCGCCTCCAGCTCCGTCGCGCTCTCCCGCGGCCGCGCTCAGCTCAAGGCTGTGAAGATGGGCAAGGCTCAGGCCCGTGGCTCCATGGTCGTCCTCGCGGTACGTAAATCGCGCATCCTTCACCCACGCGCGGCGTGAAACCCGCCGCGATTAGCTCGACGATCTCGAGGGACGATACCTCGAGTAGATGGCGCGTTCGGATGACGCGTGCGTCGCGGTTAACCCGCGCGGCGCGCGCCCGTCCGGCGTCGCAATCGGCAAAAAAAAGAGGATATCGGCCCGCGTAGGGTCTGAGGGCCCCCGTTTTATCCGCAAGCAATCGCGACCCCGTTCCCCGTCCGTCGCCGCGTACTGACGTTTCCGATCCCGACCATCCACAGGCTGGCGCCGTCGCTAGCGGCTACGCCTCCGCCCTCGTCGAGGCGTGCGCTGACGCCAAGGCTCTCGACTCCGTCCACGGCGACATCGAGACCCTCTCCGCGTACATGGCTGCCAACCCCGCCATGAGCACCTTCCTCTCCAACCCCACCATGGAGGGCAAGAACAAGAAGGACGTCCTCGCCAAGCTCGGCAAGGAGGCTTCTTTCCACCCCTTCACCTCCAACTTCCTCAACCTTCTCGTTGACAAGTCCCGCATCGGTCAGCTCGACGCCATCGCCGAGGAGTTCGAGTCTCTCTACTGCGCCCAGACTGACACCCAGGTGAGTGAACACCCTCCCCCCGCCGAGCTCAAAAGTTTTTCCCTTTTTCGCAACTCTTTGGATAAAATGCGCAGATCGCGTCCCACCCTCGAACGATTCGCTGACTGTGTCACGATCCCACCCTTTCCCCGTCAGGTTGCCACCGTGACCTCCGCTGTCAAGCTCGAGAACGAGCAGCAGTTCATGATCGCCAAGAAGATCCAGGAGATGACCGGCGCCAAGAACATCAAGCTCAAGCCCGAGGTCGACCCCTCCCTCCTCGGCGGCTTCGTCGTCACCTACGGCAAGGACGGTTCCGGTTACATTGACATGTCCGTCGCGGGCCAGGTTAAGCAGCTCAAGAACGACATCGTCGTCGCCTAAACAGCGATCACGTACGCGGTTCTTAGCGGGTGTGTTTGGCCAAGGTGGCATTCCATGGCCAGCGGAATATTGATTTGTTTTCCAAAAATTCGAGCATTCGTGCTATAGCTATTTGACGGAAGGGTGAACGCGTCGGCGCGAGACGCATCTCAGGATTGTGATATATAGGGGAGCCTATTACCCATTCTAAAACTAAGTGTCAAGTCATCTCATCGCGAGACCCGGAGACGGCTCACCTCGCCCTCGAAGCCGCGGATTTGAACAGCTTACTCGCTACGTACCGAACCGACTTGCTCGGGCTCGTCGCAAGCGCGCCCGCCACGAGCTGCCTCGCACTGGAGTTCCGCACCGTCCAGGCGATGCACTCCCTCAACGACTCCACCGCGGATCGACCCCCGGCGTCCTCGAACTTGACCAGCATCTCCGCGGACTCGCCCCGCATGTCGTCCGAGTCGGGCAGCCGCACGCCGCCGACTTCCCCAATCGGAGTCCCCCGCTCCACCCGCAACAGATCAGGCGGCAGGTGGATCACCATCGTCCTGTGCAGCGTCTCCCTCGGCAGCGTCGCGAACAACGCGGACCTCGCGCCGGGACGTATGTCCTGATGCCAGACCTCCCCGCCACGTCCCGAGGTCAGACCCGCGAGGCCGAGCCCGATTTCTTCCCTCGCGTCTCGATACATCTCCATCAATCCAACCTCGCTCCCCGCCGCGATCCTCGCCACCTTGTCCAACGCCTCCGCGCCGAGCATCACGCGCACGTCGCCCGTGTACGACAGCCCGCACAGCTTCGCCGCGAGGTCCCGTGAGGTGAACTTCTCGGGCAGGAAGAGGAGCGCGGCGGCGAGCGCGGCGTTCGCGTTTGTCGTCTGCGCCGCGGTTACCCGCGGGTCCGGCGCGCCCAGCGTCGCCACCGGCTTCTGCATCCGTCCCGCCACGAACATGTGCCGCCAGTTGGTGAGGTCGTCGCACATCGAGTTCACGCTCACGACGCCGTACTTGAACATCTCCGGCGCGAAGCCCGAGGACGACGCGCTCGAGCATGATTTCGTCCAGGGGATGAGGGTGTTGTAGTGGACGCCCGCGCCGACGCCGTCCGCGAGCGCCGCGACGGCCCAACCGCCGAGCGCGCGGAGGTGCGGGGCGTAGTGCGACGGGTTCAGACGCATGTTGGCCCGGTGCCACTCGTACGGGTCGTCCACCGCGAACACAAAGTCCACCACCGATCCTTTCGCCGCGTTATTATCGGACCTCCCGGACGCGCTAGGGGAACCGTCGGCATCTCGGGGCTGGGGAAGGACGCCGGAGCCGTACCCGAACGCGTGATTGACCGGGGGGACATCGTCCAAGACGGCGCGAAGCTCCGTCTCGATCGAAGGATCGATCATACCCGACGTGCGGCGCGGTCAGCCAATGGTCCTTGGATGGATAAGCGAGTTGGAAAAGCGACTTCGAGTTGTTTTGGTTATATTCGTCGCCGAAGTGGCTTTGGCAATCGCGGAAACGCTCGACGCCGACCGCGGCGACGCGCGTGGATGACTCCACTCGTGTATGCAAACCTTGCTTGAATTCAGCTCTATGTAGCCCTCTAGATACACACCCGCGGCTGCTCCAGCCACCACCCCCGAGACGTCCCGTGGAAATAAAAAAATCAGTCCCATCCCGGCGTCCTCCTGCGCCTCTCGCCTACTTGCCCAGGGTCCTGGCGGTGAACTCCTCCGGGGTGATCTCGTCGTAGTCGGTGGCCTGGTGGTCGAGGTGGACGCCCTCCAGCGCGTTGCGCAGCGCCTGCTTGCTGCTCGCGTAAAGCATCTTGGTCTTCGCCTTGCAGGTGTCCGGCACCCACGACACGAAGAAGATCTTGGAGAGCTGGCACCCGTCGTCGTTCTCCACGTTCCAGTCCAGGACCAGGTACCTGGGCTCGTCCGCGGGGAGCTTATCGAGGAGGTCCTGGAACTTGAAGTCAGCCTGTGGCACGTGGCGAACACGGGTGGTGAGGTCAGAGGCGTGCGGGGAACGGGACACGGGATGGGAGACATTTCTCGCGCCAACGGACGTCTGCCTCGCGCTTTGACGGACGAGACCGCGGTGGGACGTGATGCGGGGTCCGCGTCGGAGCCGGAGGGCGGCGATCGCGTCGAAACGACGATATTCACCGATGCGTCGCCCCAAAGAACCGCGTCGGTCGCGGATGGGCGCGCCTCCCGCGCCCATCACACGCGTTGTTGGCACTCACCGAGACTGGACAGACGTCGCACACATCGGTCATGGTTCCGGTCGCATCGATCTTGAAGGTGATGAACTTGTACGCGCGCTTCTCCCGGAGGATGGCGAACTCCGCCTTGCACTTGTCGGTGGGAAGGACTCCGGACATTTTGAGTTTCTGTCTCTTCTGCTCGGCGCCGCGAACAGTGCCGTGAGCGCCGATCTTGCAGTCGCACGGTCCAAGGCACCTTTTCCCCCCGCGTCCGCCCGATTTTTTTGAACAAGCTGTTTCTTTGGACGAGCCGATCCCTCCGTGTCTCCTCACACCCTCCCCACACCGCCCGTGCTCCAAGCCCGGGTGCGTAACCAGACGTGACGGCGTGCCTAGCCGCTCCGCTCCCCGCCCGGCGCTACGCGTCCGCCCCACGAGCGTTCCGCCCAGGGTTTCCCCACAGACGCACCACCGCTCTACCCGCATCAAGATCCGGAGTAAAGATGGCCGTCCCAAAGGCTGCCGCGCGAGGCGCCTTCATCCTCTTCGAGGGCGTCGACCGATGCGGCAAGACCACCCAGTCCACCAAGCTCGTCGAGTCCCTCAAAGCCGCCGGGGTCAACGCCGAGCTGTGGCGCTACCCCGACAGGACCACCGAGATGGGCAAGATGATCAACGCGTACCTCCAATCCTCGCTGGACATGGACGACGGCGCCATCCACCTACTGTTCAGCGCTAACCGCTGGGAGAAGCGCGCCGCCATGGAGAAGGCGCTGAGCGACGGCGTTACACTCGTCGTGGACCGATACTCCTACAGCGGCGTCGCGTTCACCGCCGGCAAAAACGTACCGGGCCTCGACCTGGACTGGTGCAAGGCTCCCGAGCGCGGGTTGCTCCGACCGGACGCCGTGCTCTACCTGGACATGCCCATCGAAGCCGCCAAGACCCGCGGGGGGTTCGGGGAGGAGCGCTACGAGACCACCGAGCTGCAGGAGCGCGTGAGGGATAACTTTCGGAAGCTGCGCGAGGACTGGTGGAACGTCGTCGACGCCGCCGGGACGATCGACGAAGTGCACGAGACGTGCGTGAAAGTCGCGAAGGACGCCGTGCAAAAGTGCGAGTCCGGCGCCGAGTTCACCAGGCTCTGGGATTGACACCCAATTTTGAATATTAGACATAAAGTTAGATTAAACGCGTCGTCGGTGGCGACCTAGGCCGCGGCCGCAGCCTCGGTCGCGAGGGCTTTCTCCAGCATGTCGCCCAGCAGCTTGGCGACCTGGGGCACGACTGTCTCCTTGTCGAGTCCGTGCCTGTCGCAGTACTCGTTGGCCACCTGCTCGGGGGTTTCCCCGCGGTGCAGCGCGATGGGCGGCAGCGGGGGCTTGCTCGGGTCCGGGTCCTCCATGGACACCGCGAGGGTCACGAGCCTGTCCGTGCCCGCCGCTACATTACCCTCCTCCCCCGAGGAAGTTGCCGCCTTTTGCTCTGCGTCGGATCGCATCCGCGCCGAGACCTGCTCGACGAGGATGGGAATGTCGGTGGTATCGAAGCCGTGCTCGGTGACAAAGTCGGTCACCGCCTTCTCCAGCACGTCGCCCTCGTACAGGCGCAGCGGGTACACGTTACCCTCGGCGTTCTTGAAGGAGATTTCGTAGAGCGGCGCCTTGGGCTCGGACGTCGGCGGCGTCGGCGCTCCGGCTCGGTCCTTGGCGGCGCGGTTAGCCTCGGCGGCCGCGACGGATTCCTGCGTGGACCTGACGCGCTCGGCGACAGCCTCGAGCACCTTGGCTTCGGTCTCCTCGTCGAGGCCGTGCATCGTCGCGAAAGCCCTGACGCGTTCGCCGAGGACGTCGCCCTTGAAGAGCTTCAGCTGCTCCTCCTTGCCGAAGACGGTGATCGGGATGCTGAACACGGGGTCCTCGGCGGACCCGTCCTCGGACGACGCCGCGGTGGGCGCGGCGCCGGCGTCTTGAGCCGCGTCTTGAGCCGCGTCACCCGGGAAGACCTTGGCGCGGACCTGCTCGAAGAGGACGGGGACGAGATCCTCGGGGATGCTCTGCCTCTTCGCGAACGCGGCGACGGCTTCTTGGAGGTTGTCGCCCTCGAAGAGGCGGAGCGGGACGACCTCGCCGTCGTCGAGGGCGACGGGGAACTCGAAGAGGGGCTCCTTGGTCTGCTTGGACTGCTGGATGTTCTTGGTCACGGCCTCGGCGATGGACACGAGGCGCCTCGTGACCTCAGCCTTGAGCGTGGCGAGCGAGTCCGCGTCGAGGGAATTATCGGCGCCAAACTTTTCGACAGCCTCGTTGACGTTGTCTCCCTCGAACAGGCCGAGGTCGACGCGCGTGTCGGCGATTTTGACCGGAATCTCGAGGAACGGGATCGATTCGGTCGTAGGGGACGCGGTGGCGGCGTCCTGCGCCGAGGCCATCGCCGCCAGGCCGATGATGAGGAGCAGAGCGAGCTTTTTCCACATTTATCTCGATTCTCGGGTAACAAGCGCTGGGGATCCGCTGGTGTGTACCGTGACTAGGTGGCTCTACGTCAGATCGAGCGGGACGATCTATCTAGTACGGACGATGCGAGTGCGTCCGTGTCGTCGTTGGGTCCGAGAGTTCCAGCGCGTGTCACTTGTGGGCGCGGGCCGCGTGATCTTCGCAATCGTAATTATCGCCAAATCGTTTTCGCGCCGTCCGGGAAAAAGTGAAGCGGCACCCTCTCAAACTTATCCACTAAGCCGCGCGCCGCGGCATCGGGCATCGAGTGCGTCCGGCGATCTTCCGCCGTATCTCTCCCTCTCGCATGTCCCTCTCGGTCGTCGTGTCTCTTAGGGCGCCCCTCGCGGCACCCGGCGCCCGACCCGGCCGTCAAGCGCGTGCCCATCGCTCACGTGCCATGCGGTGCGTCGCCGCCGCCGCCTCGGAGACGTCCGAGCAGCGAAAGACGCTGAAGAAGAACGCCGACGTCATAGCGGATGACCTCAAGGGCGTATCCATCACCTTCGTCGGCGATAACGAGTCCGCCAACATCGCGGTGGCGCAGGAGGTGGCCAAGGCGCTGGGGTACACCCCGCTGTCCACCCCCGACCTCATCGAGAAAATCACAGACTCGACCCGCGAGCAGATACTGGAGGAGGACGGCGAGGCCGGCCTCGTGATCGCCGAGAACGCGGTGCTCGAGCAGCTCAGCACCCTCATTCGATGCACCATCGGCACGAACGGCGGCGGCCGGGGCGCCACCGCGCGCGGCGACTGCTGGGACTACATGTTCGGGCAATTCACAATCTGGCTCGACGACGCGGGCGCCGTGAAAGCCGCGGAGTCCGATCCATCCACCGCGCCGCAGCGGGACGCGTACGAGCTCGCGGAGGTGCACCTGGTGATGAGTAAGGCGGAGTGTAAGCCCGGGGACGAGGCGGCGGGGATCGGCGCGCAGGCGCTCGAGGCGATCGGTTCCATCGTCAAGGACGATCCGCAGGTGCCGGGGAAGAAGGGGTTTTACGTGAAGATGGGGTGCAGGGGAGACTGGCCCGTGCTGCAACCGCCGGGATGGGACGGAACTAAGGAAGGGATGGTAGACCCAGCGACGGGTAAGCCGTACAGGGAGGCGGCGGAGGCGTCCGAGGCGCCCAAGAGCGGGGAGGTGTGAAATACTCTAAATTTAGCTACGTTCGTATGAAATCTCTACTTCGGTTTCGTCGGCGACGTGAACATGTTCGGCCTCTTCTTCGGCTTGGCCTCCTTATCCTTGTTGAACGCCGATCGGATCATCGCCTTGTATATGGACTTCATCATCCCCTTCTTCTTCGGCGGCGCGGCGGCGTCCTTCTCTTTCTTCTTCGAGGTTGGAGCGGGAGCCGGAGCGGGAGCCGGCGGCAGAGCGGCTGACCCCTCGGCGCCGTTCTTCAGAGACTCGGACTTCGGATCCTCAGCCGGGGCGATCTCAGGCTCTGACTTCGGTTTGGGCTCCGGTTTGGGCTCGGACTTGGGCGCCACTGCCTTCGGCGGCGCCCTGTGCACCCGCGACAGCAGCGACGTCCTCTTCAGCTGCCTCGCCTTCTGCCAGCCCGCGCCCGCCTCGGTCGGGTTCGATGAGGCGGCGCCCTGTGCACCCGCGACTGCCGGATCCTCCTCCGCCGCCGCCTCCTCGAACCTAGCCGCCAACGGTGACGGCACGACCGGGTCGTCATCCCTGAAGTCGATCGGCGCGTGTCGGACGCCCCCGCCCTTCTCCAACCCCTCCGCGACGAGGTGGCCAAAGTCGGGCGTCGCGGGAGCCGCTGGGGGCGGACCGGGCGAAGAGGCACCGCCCGCACCGCCCTTGACGCCGCCACCCGCGCGCGCCAGCGTGGTCGCTACCAGGAACCCCAAGTCCGGCGTGGGTGGCGGCGGTTCCGGCGCGGGGGGCGACGTCACGGCCATCGGCGGCGCGTTCGTCGCCGCCGCGGGGCTCCGGAAGTCTTCCGTTTCGTCGTCGCTCGACGAGGACGAGGACGAGGACGAGGAGGACGACGGGGATCCGGGCCGGGCGGGCGGATCCACGGGCCATGTCGCCACGCGCGGCATCCTCGACGGCGGGCTCGTCGGCGGACTCAACACGGGCCCCGTGCTCCTCGGCGGCGACGGCGCGGCGGAGCTCTCGAGGACCCACCGGTGGACCCTCTCCGTGGGGTCAAACTCTCGGAGCGGGCTCTCCTCGGGGCGAACTCGGCTCTCCTCGGGCGACGCGACCGACCGCTCGCTGCTGCCGGCGTGCCCCGGCGCCATGGACGCCATGACAGCCGCGGCGAGCTCCGCGGCGGCCGCCTCGTCCTTCCGCCGCTTCGCCTCGGTCTCCACGTCGTCCTCGTCGTCCTCGTCCTCGACGCGAAGCATCTGGCGAACTTTTCCCTTGATTCGCGCCTCCAGCCGCTCCCGAGCGGCTCGCCCCGGCGTCGCCGCCGTCGACGCCGACTCCACCCGGAGCCTGGTCACGACATCAGCCTCCACCTCCTCGCGGATCTTACGGCGGATGCTGTCCGTTCCATCCTGGGCGGAAAACGAGGAGGTGCGAGGGGTCATCGCGGGCGTGGTCGCGGCGGATGAAGCCGCCCGCATGCTCCTCACCTCCGCCTCAGCCGCCGCCCTGGCGTCAGCCTCGGCCCGCGCGCGAACCTCCGCCTCCTCCCGTAGGCGAGCAGCCTCCTTCGCCTCGTACTCGGCGCGCGTCCTCGCCTCGGTCTCGGCCCGGACAACCTCGAGCATGCGCTCGTGCACCCTCGCGTCGTCGATCCCTCCCCTCGCCGCTTTCACCGCACTCTCCGCCTGGATCCTCGCGAGAACATCCGCCTCCACCTCCTCGCGGAGCCGTCGTTTGGTCTCCTCCATCTCGCGCCTCCACGTTTCCTCCACGGCGCGGGCTCTGGCTTCGGCGTCGTCCCGCGCGCGGGTCGCCTCGCGGGCGGCTGCTTCCGCGGCGGCCCTCGCCTCCTCCGCCGCGGCGGCTCTCACCGCCGCCGCCGCGCGTTCAGCCTCCGCGGCGGCCCTCGCGGCGATCTCCCGCGACTCCGCCTCGGCCTTGATCCTGGCGATCTCGTCAGCCTCGGCGCTCGAGCTGGTCCTCTCGTTTCGCGCAGAGGCGGTTCGTCTCGACGCGTATTCGGCATCCTCCTCCTGGATCCGCGCCCTGAGCCTCTCGGACTCCTCGGCTCTGGCGCGGTCGGCGTCGTCGAGCTTGGCGCGTTCGATGTTCGATGCGATCTCGGTTCTGATCCGCTCACGTTCCCGGGCGTCCACGCCCCGTATCGCGTCCCTCTCGCGCCGTTGCCGTTCAGCCTTGGCCTTCGCGTCGGCCCGTAGCTCGGACCGGATGATGGCACGGTATCGCTCGTCCGCCTTCGCGATGGCGCTCAGCTCGGCGCGTTCAACCTCCGCGGCGCGCTCGGCGAGCTCTCGCTTTCGCATCATGACGCGTTCCTCAGCCATGATGCGGGCCTCCGCCGCGTCCAGGTCGCGTTGGATGTCCTCGGCGCGTCTCTCCTCCTCGAGGCGAATGGACGCTCTTCGCTCAGCCTTGGCGAAAGCCTCGGCGGCGTCAGCCTCGGCTTTGAGACGCGCCTCATTCGCGGCTTTAACACGCGCCTCGGACTCAGCCTGGGCGCGCGCCTCAGCTTCTCTGGCCTTCGCCTCTCTGGCCTCAGCCTCTCTGGCCTCGGCCTCTCTGGCTTCGGCTTCTCTGGCCTCGGCTTCTCTTGCCTCGGCTTCTCTTGCCTCGGCTTCTCTCGCCTTCTCCCTAGCCTTGGCGTAGGTTTCCTCCTCCTCAGCCTTGGCCCTCGCGCGCGCCTCTCTCGCCTCCGCCTCCGCCCGTAACCGCGCCTCGGACTCGGCCGTTTCCTCCTCCCTTCGCCGTCCTTGGGATGGCGAAGCAACCGCGCTGGGAACGGGTGGGACACGCTCCGCCGGCGACGGCGGCGCTGTCGGGTCGGGCCCCGTCCTCATCGCGTCCACGATCGCGTTTCGCCATTCCCGCGCAGCCTCGACGCTTCGCATGCCGAACACGAACCGCCTCGACCCCACGGACACCTCGAGCGTCGCGGGGGAGTCACCCTCGTTTACCCCTTCGTTCACCGCGGCGCCGGCGTCCGTATGATCCGCCAGACTCAGCGCCGCGATCGGCGTCGGGTCCGAGGACGACGCCATCACCAACAGCTTACCGGGCACCAACACGAGGTACCTCGGACGCCGGTTCATCTTCCGCCCGTGCGTCTTACCGACCGTCACTCCACCGTCCTCGGGCCCGCGTTTGAGCACGGTTCGCGCGTGGTACCTGTCAGCTGACTGGTACGCTCCCGATTGAACGTCGCGGAGCAGCGACTGGAACACGGCTCGGTCGGCGGCGGATTGGAACACGAACCTACCGAGCTCCGTCCCGGGGAGGTCGGTACTGACGCCACGTGAGACGAGACGTAGAGCGCGTCCGTCTCGGGGTTTCTCGGCCGGCGGGGTCGTCGATGCCACGTCAGCATCCACGTCGGTGTCCACGTCAGCGTCCACGTCAGCGTCCGTCGCGTCCAGCGTTCGAACGAGCGTCTGCCGCGGCTCCCCGGTTTTCTCGCACCGCCGCGCCGCGTAGCCTTCGATGACGGCCCGCTCGGTGTCCACCCTGAGTAACACCGTGGAGCTTGTCGTCGTCGCGCCGCGGCGCCGCACCGCGTCCACGGTGAAGCTGAAGAGGAAGTGCGCGGTCACCCCGAGCTCTACCGAGCGCCAGTACCTGTCCAGAACCAACACGTCTTTGTCGCTCTTCTCAACGTCGTTCGATCCGGCGCGGGGGGGCGGGCGCCTCAGCGCGAGCGCCATCCTCGTCGCGTTCGCGAGCGCCGCGCGCGTCTCAGCGTCCAGGCCTCTTCTTCGTCGCGGCGCGAGTGAAGAAGCACCCGCGTTCTCATCCGCGAACCCGTCACCGCCTTTCATCTCTCCGATCCCGACGGATGCCTTCAACGCGTCGATCCACCCCGCCGCGCCGCCCGGGTCCGAGTCCAGCGCCGCGAGCGCCAGCCGCACGCTCCCGTCCGCGGCGACCACGTCGAACTCACCGTCAGCCGCGCCCTTTCGAACCGTTATGATGGAACGTTCGTCGAGCGACAAAGCGTCTGTGACTCGGACGGAGGCGCCGTACACGACCACGGCGTGCGTCTCCCTCGCGTCGCATTGCTCCAGCAGGAAGACACGCCCGCCCGCGGTGACCACCGCGAGGCGCTTGGACCAGCCGCCGCCGCCGCGAACGGCGTGCTCCCGGGCGCTCACGCCCAAGCGGCCGCGTCGCCGCAAGACCACTCCCGATCTCAGGATGCGCCCGTCGAGGGCCGCGGGGAGGTTCTCGTCGTCTGTATCGTCGAGCGCGGGGTTCCATTTGCCGCGTGAGAGCCGGCGCATCGCGTGGCCGAGCGCGCGCGCGTCGTTCTCGGCGCGTAGGCGATACTCCACGTGGACGTTGGCGCTCCCATCCTCCTCCTCCTCGTCGTCGTCTTCATCATCTCGCTTTCGAGCGCGACCCGAAGAGGACGCCACGGCGACGACGACCGTGCTGCGCCACTCGCGCACGTCGTCCTCGTCCAGCCACTTGGCGTACTCGTCCGCAAAATCCCACCGGTCCTCGTCGTCGTCCTTCGCGCGCGCCTCGAAGCTCACGACGTCGCCGACGTTCACCACTCGCACCGTCTCGCCCCGAGCGTCGGTCTCCACCAGGCGGTCGCCCCCGGCGTCGACCCGCAGCAGGCGCGTCGCCGGCTCGTCCGTCGCGCACCCGAACGTGAGCACGACCTCCGGCGGGAGCACGCCGGGCGGGTGCCCGCCAGCGTCCATCGTCGACGCCCAGCGAGCCACCCACGTGGTGCCCCACACTATGAGTGGCAGTTTCAAAATCAATCCAGCTGTTGTGTTTCGGTGGTGTGAGCGTGATGGAGGCGCGGGGCGGGGATGACTGAGACAATGACATGCATACTTTTACAGATATCTAAGCGAAGGTCTTGACACCGCCGTTCAAGAAGGTGATGTCGATGTTCGTTTCGTCCTTGCGGTTCCTCAGCGCCCGGATGTAGTCCAGCTGCACCTTGAGCTTGTCCTTCCTCGCGGCGGTGATTGGGTCTGACGCTCCATCATTCGCGGGTAAGGTGTTGATACCGATTCCATCGATGAGCTCCTTGAGACCCGTGGACTGTGCCTCGAGGACGGTCTTCTGCGCGTCCGAGACAGCCTTCGCCTTGATCCTCGTCGCCTCAGCCTGCGCCGAGCGCAGGGTCTTCTCCTTCTCGTTCAGGATCTTGCTCACCTCCACCTTTGTCAGCTCGCGCTCCACCAACGCCTTCTGCAGGGAGGTCTCCTTGCCGTTGCGCTCGTTCTGCAGCTTCGTCTCGAGCTGCTTCCGGGCGACGTTCTCCGGGATCTTGATCCGGCCGATGTGGAACTGGTCCAGCACCGCCGGGAGCGCGGGGGCGTCGGCCCATCGCGCGGTCACCGCCGCCTTCAGGATGGTCTCAACGCTCTCGCGGTTCTCGAAAAAGTCCGTGAAGGAGATGTCGATGGAGGCCCTGTTCTTGACGGCATCCTTGGCGCGGCTGGAGACGATGGCCTGGTACGACGTCGCCATGGACGTGTGCAGCTCGCCGATCTTGTCCTTCTGTAACGTGTACGTCATGTGTAGGTCCAGCACGAACTCGAGGCCGATGCTGTCGTCGCCGCCCGACGCTGAGAAGACGGACAGCCCGTCGAGATTCAGGACGTGCGCGTCAGCCTGATACTTGATGAAGGTGTAGTCCGGGCCGATGGCGTAGCGTCCGGAATCGTACACCTTGCTGACATCGACCGTACCCGTGGACTTGCGCTGCTTCAGGCCGTACTCGTGGTACTCGACGTACGAGAAGGACAACGGGAGAAGGATGACCAGGAGGAGGAGGCCGATGCCGCAGATTGTCGTGTACGTGCCCGAGTGGCTCTTTTGCTCCTCCCAGGAGAACCGGAACGAATTACCGTTGAACCTCGCCATGTCGCCACGCGGGAGCAGCGACGACGGGTGAAGGTACGAACCGAAACCCTGCGACGTGCGTGCGGTCCCGGGGGCGTGTGGGTGGCTAGGTCAAGGCGCCCCGGTGCTTTTGGAAAAAGATATTGTTAGTTTTGAAAATATACGGAACGGAACGCCCATCACTTGCGCGTGAACCCCCGGGTTTGCGAACATGGCCTTCGACTGGGATGACTCCGACGATAGGAGGTGCTTCAAGAACGTTTCCTTCGGCGGAGTCGCGACGGTGCTCCTCGTACTCGCCGCCTCCCTCCTCGGAACTTCGCTGAAAAGGCTCGAATCAACCGGTGCGTGCCCCGCCCCGCCCAGCTCTCAAACCGCCCCTCATCGCCGCGCCCCTCCGCCCCGCGGGTTTCTCACTCTATATACGTATCCCCTTTCCCTTCACGTTCAGAGTACGGCCTCGCGTACGACTGGCACTCCAAGACCTTGGCGGACGAGGCCTTGTCGGGCGGCCTTCACGCCGGACCCCCGGGCTTCATTTTCATCAAGTTCCCCAGCACCCAGATCAGCGCCGACATCAACGACGCCACGTGCGTGTCCAAGGACGGCCTACGTGTCAAGTTCGGCGTCTCCTTCCAGTACCAGCTTCCCAGGGAGTGGGTGAAGCCCGTGGTGGTCAAGTACAGGGACATGGACAAGTGGGCTTCCATCGTACGGGCCGCAGGGATGTCCGCGGTGCAGCACTCATGTTCCAAATACCTCACAGTGGCGTTTCAGAACAAACGAGGTATCATCCAGGGCGAGATGGAATCGAAGCTGAGGATCAAGCTCGAGGGCCCCGACGGCGACGGTGCGGGCGGCGTGTACGCCAGGGCGATCTCCCTGCAGCTCACCAACGTCGAGCTCCCGGAGGAGTACCGCGAGGCGGTGTCTGAGAAGCAGCAGGCGGATGAGGACATCGAACTGGCGAAGAACCAGCGCACGCAGGAGACCACCAAGGCAAACACCGAGCTGCTCGCCGCCGCGGAGGAGGCCAAGAAGA
>Ga0302114_10000090_pt1 | contig 63666 bp, 43 predicted proteins | sample AG5_Surface_MG_FD_203107 | JGI IMG/M metagenome (GOLD analysis project Ga0302114, IMG submission 203107) | Marine microbial communities from Western Arctic Ocean, Canada - AG5_Surface | ecosystem: Environmental > Aquatic > Marine > Oceanic | place: Canada: Western Arctic Ocean | collected... | reverse complement strand
TCAGCGTAACCTCGGCGAAGAAGTTTTGAACCGAGACCGAGATGCACTTGCCGAAGTACCCGTCGCTGGGGTTGCCGAGGAGGCCGACCCTGGCGTAGGCGCGATTCGTGATGTCATCCTGCGCGTCAGGACATATGTGGCCGACCGTCATCGTGAACCCGCCTCGCGTCGCGCGTTCAGGTATGGGAGGACCCCGACCGAAATGCCAGTTGGCGCGAACGCTGAGAAAAATAACAAGCCCGAAATATCTTGCCCCGTCAGCTTTCCCTCGGAGGACTCAGTGTCCGCGCGCGGTGTCGACCGTCACGGTTGCGCGCGCGAACATGGAGAAGGTCGATGATGACGACGAGGATGAGGCGCTTTGCCGATACTGCTTCGACGGCTCCGACGAGGGCGACCTGCTGAAGGACATATGCGCTTGTTCAGGGGGCCAGCGCTTTGTTCATCTGCACTGTCTGAGGAGGTGGCAGCGGATGGTCATGGTATCGCAGCCGACCCACCCCGCGTTCTACGAGGACGACGTGCGGTATCACAAGTGCAACGTGTGCGCTGCGGAGTTCAACATCCCCCCTCCCACCAGGCACGAGCTCATGCAGAGCTTCACCGGCGCGGAGATAGCCGCGCTCATCTCAGAAGGATGCGTCATCGGTTCGCACCGAGTCTTCTCGGAGGAGCTCGAGAGGCAACTTGAGACGATGCACCCGATACAGCGGTTGATGACGGGGTACCCGCACTGGATCAAGGGTGTGTATCTCATCGTGGACGTGAGAGAGGACGACGGGAAGATATCGCTGCCGGTACGAACGGATTCCAGCCTCGACCGGGTCCGCCAGAGGTTCCAGTCTGAGGCGGAGCAGCCGGGATACGACGGGATATCGCTGGAGATTGGGGGCAAGAAACACACGATAATGGGTGGGGTAGGGTCGTTCGAGGAGGTGAAGGAAGGGGACGTCGATGGGATAAAGGCCACGCTCGCGGCGCTCAAGGCTCCCGCTGTGTTTGTGCTCGAGTCTGAGACGGAGCCGGACTGCGGCGAGGACCACGTCACGGCGGTGAACATGTGTAGACCCGTGCAGCTCCCTCCCTCGGCTGGGCGGCACTTGGACGCTCTCAACGACAGAACCAACGGCGCGGGGTCCGACCTGGCGGAGTGGATGGAAACGTTCGAGGATGCGGAGGAGTTTGGCCCGTTTGACGAACCGATGAACGCGTTGAAGCTCGAGATGCACATGGCGCAGTTCAGGGCGACAGAGGAGGTCATGAAGAAGTATTCCGGCGTGCGCCGCGTCAAGGTTGAACACTTCATCGGTGGCCCGTGTGAGAGCGACGACATCATGTGGTGCGTCGTACCCGGCGGCATGAAGCGTGGCTGGACCGTGGTGAGCAAGACGTTGACCGAGGACGCAGGCGACGACAGCGTTATGAGGGCCGCTTTGAACGTGTCCACCCTCGTGAACGCGATGATGCTCGCTCACACCAGAGCCGTGCGACGTGATGACGCGCAGGGAGACGTGTGCGGTGGACAGACGGTGCGACTGCGAAATCTACAGGCGAGGGCGGACCTCAACGGCGAGGTGGGACTCGCGCTGCGCTACGACTCCGAGTCTGGACGATGGATGATTCGACTGAGAAACGGAGAGGGGAAGAGCGTCAAGCCGGATAACCTGGAGCCCATGGATGGAGAGGGCGGTCGTGTGTTTGCGTTCTGGGGCGACGCGAGGTGGTCGAGGGCGCAACTGCTGGGTGAAATAGCTCGCGGACACTGGGGGCTCTGCCGCGCGGGAGTCGGCGATATCACGACCGGTACCGCCGAGCGGTGGTCGTCGCTCGAGACATCCGGTCGAATGGCGTTCGCTCCCGTGACTGAGATGACGGAGGACTTCATGAAGAACGCGCACAGGGAGATGCAGGTGTTCAGGCCGAGTGCGGCGGCGGCTGAGGGCGAAGACGAAGGGGTTCAGAGGGATCATTCCGAGGATTGAGCTGTTTCGCATTTCGAGTCCACGGTACTTGTAATAGCATTAATAGTCCGACTCTCTCCGTACCCTCGCGGTACGTTTAACCTCCCATGACGGTCGACTGGAACGCCTCCCTCTGCTCAACCTGCTCCATGTACCTGACCACGTTGGGGAACGCGCCGATGTCCATGCGAAAGAACAGCTGGCCGTACTTGATGTACGACGCGACGGCGACGTCGGCGACGGAGAGCTCCGAGCCCAGGAGCCACGCCTTGTCGGCCAGGATCGCATCCACGGGCCCGAACACGTTGTCAAGGTTGCACTTGCCCCTGCTCGCCTCCAGCGCCGGCCACATGGTGGCGTTCGCCCAGATGACCCACGCGGCGGCCTCGCCCCTCGCCTCGGGGGTGGGCAGAGAGCCGGCGAGATCGGCGATGTATAACATGATGGCTCCAGACTCGAAGATACCCGTGCCGTCCGCAGCCTTGCACCCGGGAATCTTGCCGAAAGGATGCACGGAGCGGTACTCGCGCGAGGACATGATCGCACGGTTCAGATTCACGTTCTTGATGTCCTGGCCGACCTCGAGAGCCAACCATTCTACGATCTGCGTGCGGCTTCCGGGACTACCGTAGATGGACGGCGGATCCCCGCCCGCGCGAACGGAGATGGCGGCTCTGCGGCGATTGGGCTTCATGGTGCACGGAGTGAAGCGCGTGGATACGAGCGCGCGGGGCGCGAGGAGGGACTGGGCCATTGTTATCGCCTGTTGGTATCGCTGTGGATAACGATTGTGAGATGACGTCAACGCGCTTTTCGCCTTTTGGTGCCCAGTCGCGCACCCACAGACTGAAGCGCCCCGGGGCGGGGTAGCGGCCGGAAAGTCCCCTTCGCCATGGCGCACAAGTACCCGATGATCAACATGAACGAGGCGGTGGACAGGGTGATCAGCCGCGCGCATCCGTTGCCCCACGAAAACGTCGCGTTCGTCGACGCCGTCGGTCGCGTCGTCGCCGAGAATTTCGTCGCCCCGCGTCCGCACCCGCCGTTCGCCGCGTCAGTCATGGACGGGTACGCGGTGCGCGGTGAGGACTGTCCGGGCGTGCTCGCATTGATAGGTGCGTCGCGGGCGGGTGCGCCCATGCGAGGCGCCGGGGACACCTCCGTCCAACCCGGACAGTGCGCGTACATCACCACCGGCGCACCGCTTCCCACCGGCGCGGATGCCGTGGTCCCATCCGAGGATTGCGGAGTGGACGGGAACGTCGTCTCGATCGACGCCGAGGTGGACGCCGGCAAGTGGGTTCGACCCGTCGGGTTCGATATCAAGGTAGGGGAGACCCTCGTGCCCGCCGGGTCGCTGGTGGGTCCGCACGAGGTTGGCGTCGTCGCGGCGGCGGGCGGGGGTGTGATTCGCGTCCACCGTAAACCAAAGCTGGCGCTGCTCTCCACCGGCGATGAGCTCGCCGAGGCTGGGGAGGTCGAGCCCGAGGCTTCGTCCGGCAGGATATACGACGCGAACCGCCCGATGCTCGCGGCGCTGGCCAGAACATCGGGGGTTGACGACATCCTGGACCTCGGCCGAGCTCCGGATGAACCCGGCGCTCTCGCGTCGACGGTGGCTCGGGCGCACGCGGACGGTTGCGACGTTCTCGTGACGTCCGGAGGTGTGTCCGAGGGTGACAGGGATTACCTCAAGGAGGTTCTGCTGGGAACGCACGGAGGTGGCATCGAGGGGGAGGTTCACTTCGGGAGGGTGATGATGAAGCCGGGGAAACCGCTGACGTTCGCCGAGGTGAGATTGAAAAACGACGCCCGAGGGAAAAAGATGCTCGTGTTCGCCCTGCCCGGGAACCCGGTCAGCGCGGCGGTCACGTTCCACCTGGTCGTGGTCCCGTCGTTGCGGCGGATGATGGGCTGGCGTGATCCGAGGCTTCGGCGCATCCACGCGGTGGTATCTTCGGATTTGAAGCTGGACCCGGAGCGACCAGAGTATCACCGCGCGACGCTGGATTGGCAGGAGCGTCCGGCGGCGACGACCCTTGGAGCGTTTATACCCGGGGCATCGGCGGACGACGACGTGATGGGTACGCGGTACCTACCACTGGCGCACAGCACGGGTAAGCAGGTGAGCTCCAGGTTGACTAGCATGAGGGGCGCGGAGGTACTCATGGAGCTTCCGAGGGGTCCCGGGACGGTGGCGAAGGGGACGGTGGTTTCGGCACTCGTCATCGGAGATTTATCTTCGGCGAGCTTGCAGCTTCCGGCTATCTCGCCGGAGGTGGTGCGATGAGCATGACGAAGCTATAGTGCTAGCTAGTATGAGTATTACAAGGACAACCTCCTTAGTCGAGGGCTGGAGAATTTTCAATGTCCTCCGATGCATCAGAGTTGCCGTCGTCGCCATTGAGCGTGTCCTCTTCATCATCAGAAGAGAGTAAGGAATCGTACTCCTCGGCCAATTCCGGGAATTGAGACAGTCTATTTCGTAGCTCTTGACGGCCCCTGCTGAATGCCTCTGTTCGTGCAACCTTGTAAGCTTCGATCTTTGCACGGTCCGCTTGGTTGTCAAACATCTCCAACATGTGATCCATCGCCAACTCTGGTGACACGTCTTTTTCAAACATCACGCGGAGATGCAGATTGGTGATCCTGTAATACCTTTCCTGCGATACCTCCAAAGACTCCTTCTCTGCGTAACCGAAATCGATGCGCGACTGCCAGTCCCTAGAGAAATTGTCCAAATTCTCGACCTGCCCATCCTGCAACTCTTTTGGAAATCTCGAAAATACATACTGCATGGCCTCCAGCAAGTAGCTCCCACCATTTAAGAGTAGATGGTGGGTGGCGGTGGTGGGGGGGGGTATAGGAGGTGAGCGGAAACCATCGCTTGAAGCGCCCCTACAAATTATGGATGCAAACAGCGCCATGTTTTGGAACATTTGGAACATTATCCGTATCCTGTGTTCGTCATTCTCCTCTGCCTTGCACAGAACCCGAACCACTTCGAGCGACGTGACAACTATCGTAATGTCACAGAGCATCAAACCGAGAGCTATCATACGCAAATGATGGTCATTCAGGCGATGCCGATGTTCATACAGGGACTGAACGACCCTGTCCCTCGTTTCCTGCCGCTTTGTATTCATCATCGTGCGCTCCAGAAAGTGATCCATATGGGGTTCAGCCTGGTCGCCGAGGAATCCGAAAGCGGTAATCGCCTCATCAAAAACTAAAGGGTCCAAAGAGCCAAGTGCATCGACAATCACCTGCGCATGGGGCTTCAGGTCTGCGAGCTGTCTGCATGCGAGTTTATTTACCAACGACAGCGGATGGCAGTCCGGACGGCTCTGGGCAAAAAAATTGGCGTCGTAATTTACAGCAACGAGGCGTACCAGGATGTCCATGATCAGCGTCCCATCGAAGTGCACGTTGGTATCCAGCAGCGCACACAAGAGAAACAAACAATCAAATTGCACCTCTTGTATCGCATATTGATCAAAAGCAGCAAATCCTGGAAGGCCCCCGGCGTAGCCATCAGGATCCGAAAGCGGTATCAACCAGGAGAGATCGCTTGCCGCAACCTTTGGAAGTGAACGCACAACTTTAGCTTTGCGGTCCCGGACATCTATGCGGTCATCGAGGCTCCGCGCGACACGCAGCTCGTCCAGATCCATCTGATCTGAAAAGAAATCCCGCAGACCATCTGGCTCGTCATTCCCGTCTTGAACGAGGTTTCCCAACCCCATGATGGCCTCCGCGATTACCTCAGCAACGCCACCATGCGCGATGCTCGAATATGAACACATGAAAACATATGGAAGATGGTCTGGATCATCGGCATGGTCTGGAATAGTTCTGTAAGTGTAGATGCTCTTCATGCGAGGTAAGGGTAGCAGACTGCGCACATGAACGCTCGCCTCGCGTGGGAACTCATGAAACACGGCATGAATGACCAAAGAATACGCCATCAGAAAGTCGCAGTCCCTTCTGACAGCCCTGCAGGTGTCATCAAGTACACCTTCAGCCTCCAAAGCCGCACGCGATGAAAGGGGTACTCGGCGATCATACTCGGCGATGTCGTTCCCCATTTTCATGGCTCGATCGATTATCTCTCCGAGGCGGGGCAACAGTACGTCGCTGATTCGCCTCACGGTATCCCGCATGCAAGGGAAATCCGTTCTCTCGGGAATAAACCAGTAGAGATCTGGATCACGAGGACCGATGAAGTCGATGGCATCTAACTCAATGTCCATGTTACCGTTCACGTCGCGCACACCCCCGGCGATGACACTGAGCCACGCGTCAATCATTTGTTGCGCATGGTCATCCCATGATAACCTGAAGGCACACATCCAGATGAGTCCAAGCTCTACAGTAGTCGCCGGAAGATGGTCGTCCATCGGTCGCCAATCATGTTGTAGTCTTCTGTTGTAGTCTTCAGAGTCTGTCGCCTCGGCTCTCTCCAAGACGCGAATAAAGTCAGTGATGTGGTGTTGGACTGCCGAATCGACACCTTCCGCACGCACCATCTTGGATATTGCGGACGCATCGTTTCCTCTGAGGGTCAATGCCACCGCGGGAGCGTATCCCAGCATGGAGCGCCATTCCTTGCACACCAACGCGGCGTTTCTCAAATCCAAAGGTGAGCAGTTGTTGGTGATGGAGTCCACGATGAGCGACGTGACGTCTCTCCCCGCATCCCTCATCTCCCATGCCGAACCCGATGGACGTTCGGGGGAGGATATACACCTCGAAGGCACACCATCAGCAACCTCGGGCACCGTCTTCGAGGTTGCGAAGTGGCTCAGACGTCGCGACCTCCTCGTGGGCTGCTGCTTCCCGACGCCGGCACCGTCGCCCGCGTTTTCCTTGCCCTTCGCCCCGAAAGACGCGACCCGCTGGCGCTTCGCGTCGACGGCGGCATCGCTGTCGACCGAGCGGTGCCGAGTGGATCCGGACCTCATTACTCGCGCCGGGAACTGTGCGCCTCCTCGCCTCGAACCCTGCCTCGCCCTTCGTTTGAATCAGCCAAGAAAATTTTTAAATCCTGTCAGGAGGTGCCCACTCTCGTCACGTTCTGTTGACCGAATTCATCACTCGGGTTCTGCGCGCGACATGTGGATCCGTCCGGCGATTCTCGGCGCGCAGCCCAGCGGCAGGGCGGGGTGTGCCTCCGCGACAGTCGGCGACATGTGCCTGTTCATCGGGGGTGCCGATCGATCGCCGCGCGCGTTCGACGAGGTATGGATCCTAAAAATGGCTCCCGACTCCCCCGACGGGGTGTCTGGCGACTGGCGATGGGTCAGGAAGAGCACCACCGTGCGGGGCGGAGAGACGCTTCCCGCGCGGACGGGCGCGACTGCGACCGCGGTGGGACGCAAGGTGTACGTGTTCGGGGGACAGGAACCGTCGCAGGGCACGTGCTTCAACGACGTCGTGGTGCTGGACTGCGACGCGTGGGAGTGGTCGAGGCTCGAGATCTCGGGCCCGAGCCCGCCCCCGAGGAACTCGCACGTCGCGTGCGCGGTCAACGGCGGCAGGTTGCTGGTGGTGTACGGCGGCGCGAACCCGGAGGTTGGTCCCATGTCGGACGTCTACCTGCTAGACCTGGAGGAGGGCGCGGAGCGATGGATCCGGCCCAAGGTGACCGGCCAGGCACCCGAGCCGAGGGAGATGCACGCCGCGTGCGTGCTGCCAAACACGCGGGGCGACGGGGACTGGGTGGGAGACAGGGAGATCATCGTCGTCGGGGGCAGGGGACGCGATGCCGTGCTGAGCGATGCGGTGGTGTTGGACGCCCAGAGGCTGGAGTGGGTGAGGCGCGGGGATGTGGGCGCGGCGGTTTGCGCGCACACCGCCGTTCCGTGGATGTTGGGCCACTCGGGCGCCGCGCTCCTCTTCGGTGGCTTCAACGGCGCCGCTCTCAGGGGTAACGATACGTGCACCGTGGATGGGACCTCGCTCAAGGCGATCACGCGGGGGGTATCCAGCGACGACGCGGCGTTCGCGCCTGAGCCGAGGTTCGCGCACTCGGCGTGTTCCGTGGGCGAGAACGTGGTGTCGGGCGGCGGGATGCTGCTATTCGGCGGCGTGACGCCCGAGGCGGACCTCAGCGACGTCGCCGTGTGGGTCCCCGACACGCGACCCGGCGCGGTGCCTGCTTCCGATCTGGATTGATCGTGCCTTCACTCGTCGGTCGGCTAGCTAGACGTCGTGTCATCGATACTACATTCTTTCTAAGGCTAGTCTCTGTCGGTGAAGAACCTCTCCTGAACTTCGAAATTGCGCTCGTAGTCGGTCAGCGCGGACGCGTTCGACACCAGCGCCCGCTCGTCGTAATCCCTCCCGCCCACCGCGTTCTCCATCCCCGGTCCAGCCGCCGCGCTGAATCCCCCCGCGTTGAAGTACCCTATGCTCTTATCCGTGAGCTGCACCACCCGCTCCACGCTCGTCTTGTCCTCTATGCTCAGCGTCGTGAAGTTTACCAGACCAAAGTCCTCCACCAGCTCGCACAGACCCTTGGTCAGCTTCCCGTACCTCTTCCGCATCATCGTCTGCCCCGGCGATGGCGCCGCGGCGATGACGTCCTGGTTCCCGTCCAATATCCTGTCCGCCAGGTACTCGAGGTTCATGACGTCGGCGTAGTACTCCAGGTTGAAGTCCAGCTCTCCGTACTTGTCCATGAGGTCAACCTTCGAGAGGACGTTGACGTGCGGGGTCTCGAGGTGGAGCATGGAGGACAGGGACAGCATGAGCGCGGCTATGTACTTGGTGGGATCTGCGCACAGGTGGCTGTCGATGAGGTGCACGGTGCACAGCCTCAGGTTCCACTCCGGTCCAGTGATGGCAGCCACCACCTCCCTCAGGGCGTCGTGCATGTTGAAGAGCTCAACCTGGCCCGGGAGGTCGAAGAGCACGTACTTGCCCTCGGCCACGAGGGGCGTCACCCTCTCCTTCAACCAGTCCAGGTTCTTGCTCACGTACTCTATGCAGTACACCATCGCGCCGTTCGGCCCCAGGTTGAACTCCCGCTGCGCCTCCTCGAGGGTGATGAGCTCCTCGATGGAGACGGCGCACTCGTAGGGCGGATCGTGGTTGGCGGGATCCAGGTTGACGACCGCGCATGGCCGACCGGTGAGCTGGAAAAAGTGATGGATCCCGTTGCAGTACGTCGTCTTACCACTACCCGGAGGGCCGATGACCAGCTGACCAAAACCCATCCCGCGGTAAATGCGAGTCCACCGGCGCCGTCGGCTCTGCCCAAAACTATCGGGCCGACAAACCTAAAACCCGAATCCGTTTGGCAACAGCCGTCAGACGAAAGCGCGGCGTCCACGCCAGTCTCGCGTCTCTGACCTCCGTCGAGATGGCAGAGCTCACTATCGATCGCTCACTCCTGGTGCGTACCCTATTCTTTCCTCTTCATTCGACAGAAATCGGCGGACGCGTGCGCTCACGTGATGGACGCTGACCGGGTGCCCACTCTCGATCGTTTCATATGCAGGACGAGAACTTCGGCGGGTACCGTCTGGCGAGGGACCTTTTCATCGAGGACCGGGCCGAGGCGCACGTCCTGGAAACGCCAGCGATGGATACGTCAGCGGCGGTGGGCAAGACCCTAGGACGGATCGCACACCTGGCCGCTTCGAGACGCAATCAGCTCTTCGATCTCGGAAATCGGACCGCCGAACCCGAGCACGACCGCTTCGCCTTCGCATCCGAGGACGGCATATTCCACGCCGTGGAGGTGCCGCGCAGCATCGATGAACCCCTGAAGGTCAGCCGTATCAACGCGACGCCCATCTCTGCCCCGGATGACCCCGTCGAAGGTCCCTGCATGGGCCCGTCCATCGCGGGCGCGGCGACTGGCCCGTTCTGCGCGTCCACCGGCCGCGGCGACCTGTCCGTGGTGTCCGAGGGAGGGACGGTGTCCGGCTGCGCTTCGCCGACGTTTGGTGAGGATGGTGGGGGTAGACCGTTCGTCATCGAGGCGGTGCAGCACAGGCCGGGGTCGATGGCCTTGCTCGTGTGGGCGGTGACGACCGGCGCGGGGGCGGCTGTTGAGCTTTTTCGTCTGAACATCACGGAGAGTCCCGATTCAAAGTCGTGGACTCCGACGGGGCCCGCGGTGAAGGTGGCGGAGGGAACGTCGCCGCCTCTGTGGTGTAAGAGTGTGGCATCATCATCGCCCGACGAGGTTTTCGTGGTCGCCATGGAGACGGTTGAGGGGAACAGCGCGGAGGCGAAAACCGACGAGCCCGTAAAGGAGTGGTTGCCCGAGGATGACGAGGAGTATCAGGGCAACCCCGGATCCGCCATGGTGCCGAGTGATGAGAGGGGCATGGCGGCGTGGAAGGCGTTCAATGCCGAGGGGGACAGCGAGGACGAGGACGACGGCGAGCCGCGTAACCCCTTCGACGCGGACCCGGAGGACGGACCCCTCCACGTGTTGACGGTGTCGGCCCGGTCCGACGAGGTCAAGACGACCGCGCGCATGCCCAGACACAAACCGTGTGCCATCGTCCACGGCGGGGCGTGTCTGGGCGTGAGCCACGGGGTGCACTGCCTGACCGTCTCGGTCGAAAAGGACGGAGCGGCGAAGCACGTCTCCACCAACCAGGCGCTCTCTTACGTCGCCAAAGGCAAACCCAACAGAAAGTTTGTCCTGGCCACGCCCGACGGAACCTGCGCGGCGGTTGTGGAGACCAAGAGGTCCACGTTCGTTTACAGGACCCCGGCGCCGGCGCCGAACCCTCCCAAGAGCGGCCTGCATCAGATCTTCGACATCGCCGAGAAGGTTGGACAGAAGCTGAGGGGTCTGCCGGCGGCGGATGTCGTTTACCAAAATTCCATCGAGGCGCCCGTGCTCGGCGCCAGGCTGGTGTGCGAGAGCGATGACGGCCAGGGACGCGCGAGGCTGGTGATCCTTACCAAGGGATTGATAGCGACGCAGGGGGTGAGGGCAATCACGAAAGAGTAGGGAGAGAGAGAGAGAGCGAACAACTGTCATCCGACGAAATTATCTAACAAAGTCACTTCTTCTTCCCCCGCACCAAGTTCTTGACCAGGTTCTGGGGCGAGTTGACGTGCGGCAGACCCTTGAAGTCGTTCTCCGCGATAGCCTTGGAGAAGACCTCCGCCGCGCGCTCCGCCCTGGTGCACAGCGCCTCCACGCCCTCCACGAGCGCGGAGAGCCCCTCCCGCTGCATCGCCAGCTTCCTCTCCGCCTCCTCGACCGCCTTTGCGAGCTCCTCGGCGTTACCTTCGCCGTTCTCAGCCGCCAGCTCCGCCGCGAGTAGGGCCTCGACCGCCTTGTTCACCTCCTCTGCGTCCTTCTTCATCTGCTCGATGGAAGCCTCGTCCTCCGCCGACGGTCCGGCGAGCGCCTGCTGCTCGAGCGCGTCCCACTGCGCCTTCTCATCCTCGAGCTGCGTCATCACCGCGGCCATAGCCTCGTTCTTGGCATCCTTCAGATCCGTCCCCGCGTCGTTGCCGTTACCGAACTTGATCTCCCCGCGCACGATCATCTCCTCCACCTTGAGCTGGAACTCGCTGAGGGCGTCCTCGAGCGACTTGGCAGCCTCTGCGCCCGCCTCGGGGCCGAGCTCCTCGACGAGACGGTCGCGCTCGCGCTTCATCTCCAGCTCGCAAATCTCCTCGATGAGCATCTGCAGCCTCTCGCTCTCCGGGAGGTCCTCGGGGATGTTCTCGTGGAGGGTCATGGCGGGATCGTCCGGCGCGAAGAGAGTGGCGGGGTCCGCGGAGCGAAGCCTCTCCAGCTCGGAGACGATCTCATCCCCGCCCGTGGATCTTCGGCCCAACGCGGCGAAGTTGGCGCCCGGGCCGGCAGCCTTGGCGTCCTTGTTCTTCCTGCGCTTGTACTTGAAGCCGTCCTCGACGACGACTTCCTTGCCCGTCTTCGCCATGCCTCGAGTCGCGCGCGGTTCCGAGCTCAGCAGCGTCTGTCGGGAGCGGGGAGCGGGGAAAACGAGTCAGTCTGATTTTCAAATATTTTGCCAAAAGATGCGGGGAGTGGTGGCGCGTGCGGCGTCACGGCGCGGGCGAAAGGTCAATGTGACCGTGGTGGGCGGGTATTTGTGCGCACCTGACGCGCGGAGTTGACGTTGACCGGCTCCAGGGGCACCTGGGGCGCGGGGGTCTTGGACCCGAAAATGGACCTGCGGTGGGCGGGGAGGGGCTTCTGTCAGCGGGCCATCTTTTTTTCGCGCGCTTCGTCGAGGGGAGGGGCCCGGACGGCGGGGAAACGGGACACCGCACGAGGTTCGGACACTCACTTGCGCCTATCGGCACCTTTACCCTTCGCCATCTTCCTCGCGCGAGCCCGTGTGCTGACGAGACGCGACAGAAGTGTGCCTACCCGCGGTGGCTCCCACGGTCTTATTTTGAATGAATGGAAAAAAAAGTCCGACCGTCCGGTCGGTTGCCCGAATTTGCGGGCATGATGAGAGTTGACGATCGCCCGCACCGCCCACTTCGCCGGGCACGATGTCCGAGCCAGAAGGCCAGAAGAAGCCTTACGACTACCAGGAGCGGTACCGCCACGTCCGCCAAAAGCCTCTCTCGGTGTATTCCGTGGAGGTCAAGGGCGATGAGCGCACGCGCCCCGGTTTGTTCGCCAAGGTGCTCGATCCGGTGTACAGGGCGACAACCCTGGACGAGCTCCGCGTGCGTTGCGTGGAGGCCAACGCGGTGCTGAACAGCTACGACATCTTCGATCGGGTCGACGTCGAGATGGACGCGGGTCCCAGGGAGCACCCCGACAGCGCCAAGGTGACCGTCGAGGTGTCCGAGAAGAAGAAGCTCAACCTCAAGGGCGGCGCGTACGTATCGCAGCAGGGCGAGGGTTCGATGGAGGTGAGCGTGGGGCTGAACAACGCGCTCGGGTACGCGGAGAAGCTGGACGTCGAGTTCATCAAGGGACACGAGCGATCCAGCTCCTACACCCTGGCGTGGAACCAGCCGCGCGTCGGTAACGTGGACGTGGACGTCGTCACGCGAGCGTTCCAGCAGGTGTCGTGCTCCAAGAGACTCTCATCGTTCGACGAGACGGCGCGGGGTATCTCCGTCACCGCGGTGGGCGGCGGACCCGCCACCGTGGACTACTCCCTCGTCTGGAGAGAAATCGCGGATCCCACGCGCCTGGCGTCCAAGTCCGTGAGGCACCAGCTCGGCCACTCGCTCAAGTCGTCCGTGTCCTACACCTACCAGGTTGACGAGCGCGACAGGCCGGTGCGGCCGCAAGCTGGATACCTCGCGAGGGTCAGGAGCGAGCTCGCGGGCGTGGGTTGGGATTCGCAGATGACCAAGTTTCTCAAGCACGAGGCGGAAATCCAAGCGGCGCACACACCCGCGGAGGGTGTCACGTTCTTCGCGAGCGCAAAGGTTGGAGCCATGATGCCGCTGGGTCAAAACGCCAAGGACCGCGAGAAAGGAACGTGCATCGCCGACAGGTTCTTCCTCGGCGGCGTGGGGTCACTCAGGGGCTTTGAATCCCACGGCGCGGGACCCAGCGATGAGCGCAGGCCCCCGCCCACCAAGGCTGCCGCGAGCAGTGAGAATCTCATCACCCGCGATGCGCTGGGCGGCGACGTGCTGGCGCAGCTCTTTGCCTCGTATCAGCTGGAACCCGCTTGGGGCAAGTTGCGGGACATCGGCGTGTACGGGCACTTCTTCGCCAACGCGGGGACGCTGATGCCGTGGACGGCGGGTACGGGCGAGAGGGTGAGCGGGAGGGAGTTTGCGGACTCCTTCAGGGTGTCCATCGGTATGGGACTGGTGTTCCCGCTGCCCGTGGGAAACATAGAGGTGAACTACGTGCGCACGCTTAAACAGAAGAGCGGGGACCGCGTCAAGAACGGACTCCAGATAGGGCTCGCCACCGCCTCTGTGTAAGGCGCGGCGTGATGACTTGATTGTAAGACGATTTCAACATTTCAAAAACTCTCCCTCTCTCTTTGCCCCTTTGGCGGTTTGGCGCGGGGCCGTCTCAAAACGTTTTGGCGATTTACATCGCCGCGATGAGTTCCTCAGCCATGGTCTTCTCCTCCTTGAGCTCGGCGGCGGTGGCGTCCATGAGCGTCCTGCTCCTGTCGTCGATGGCCAGGTCTGGCACGATGCTCCACTTGCCCCCGGCGCACGTCACCGGGAACGAGTACATCAGCCCAGCCTCGATGCCGTATATACCCGGGGAGATGACGCCCATGGAGGTCCACGTTCCATCCGGGGTGCCGTGGACCCAGTCCCTGACGTGGTCGCACACGGACGACGCCGCGGAGAGGGCGGAGCTGAACTTCCTGGCGGCGATGATCGCGGCGCCGCGCTGCTGCACGGTGGTGACGAACTCGCCGTTGAGGTACGCGTCGTCGTTCACGAGCTCCCGCACGGGCTTGTCACCCGCGGTTGCGTGGTTGACATCCGGGTACTGGGTGGACGAGTGGTTGCCCCAGATGATGCAGTTCTTGACGTCGGAGACGGGCACGCCGGTGCGCTGCGAGACCTGACCGAGCGCGCGGTTGTGGTCCAGGCGGGTGAGGCAGGTGACGTTCTCCTTGGGGATCTTGGGAGCGTAGTTGGACAAGATGAGCGCGTTGGTGTTGGCGGGGTTGGCCACGACGACAACCTTGACGTCGGGGCTGGCGTGCTCCTGCAGGGCGGACGCCTGGCCCTTGTAGATGGCCACGTTCTTGGCCATGACGTCCTTACGCTCCATGCCGGGACCACGGGGGAAGCCACCGACCATGACGGCGACGTCGACGCCCTTGCACGCCTCCTCGAGGTCCACGGTGGCGACGATCTTTTTCACCAGCGGGTAGGCGGCATCGACGAGCTCCATTGCGACACCCTTCAGCGCGGTCTCGGCGGGGGCGATGTCCAGAAGGTGGAGAATGATGGGCGTATCGGGGCCGAGCATGGCGCCGCGGCATACCTGAGGGGCGAGCGCATAGCCAATTTGGCCAGCGGCGCCCGTGATCATCACGGTGACGGGAGCAACCATGGTGTCAGATCCAAATGGTTCCCCCGAGACTTTTCGCGCGACGTTTCGAGGCTGTCGCGCGTCAGCAATTTCTGGGAACGTTCGTTCACCTTGGCCCCAGAACGAAACGCCGCGTACTACGGTGACCGGGTGAAGAAGTGAAAGCGACAGAAGCGAGCTTAGTGTTATATCTCGAGGTGCGCCCGATACTCACACGCGACGCCGGTGATGCTACACACGCGCGACCTCTACCCGCCACCGAGAGGAAGGGGGAATGAGAGAAACGCCCGTTGACCACTTTTTCCCCATCCATCGCTCCCGCGTCCCGCCTTCATCCCCTGACGATCTCACCCCGTCCCCGACCCGAAACTTGCAGTTCCGAGGAGAGGCACCTCGATCGCGTCGCGAAAGGCACGCACAGGGAGTACGCGTAGGAGCAGCGCAGGAAGCTCGAGGACGTCGAGATGTCCAAACCCGAGGATGAGGAACCGATGATGGAGGAGGAGGAGCCCGAGGTTGAGGAGGGCGAGGAGGAGCTCGAAGGCGAAGGAGGAGAGGGCGAAGAAGGCGAGAAGCCCGAGGATGAGGGCGAAGGCGAAGAGGAGGGTAAAGGCGCAGAGGAGGGTGAAGGCGAAGAGGACCCCGCCGACGAGTTCAGCGACGAACGCCCCAAGGCCTCACCCTCCGTCCGGAAGAGCAAATCCGCGGCGAGGGGGTTCAGAAATTCCTGGGTGGACATCAAGCCAGGTCTCACTTGGGATGAGCGGGAGAGTAAGGAACGCAAAGCATACGGGAAGAAGTGGAAGATGAACACCTCGCTGAAGTTGCCTTCTCCCGCGGAGATGCGCATTGCAGCGGCAAGGGATACATACGAGGCTCCCACAAACCGGTCGACGAGCGCGGCGAGGGGGTTCAGAAATTCCTGGGTGGACATCACGCCAGGTCTCACTTGGGATGAGCGGGAGAGTAAGGACCGCAAAGCATACGGGAAGAAGTGGAAGATGAACACCTCGCTGAAGTTGCCTTCTCCCGCGGAGATGCGAGTTGCAGCGGCAAAGGATACGTACGAGGCTCCTTCGTACGAGGATTGGCAGTAGGCTTCTTTGAGGACTCGACAATCAATCCAAGATGTTGGGGAGAGACTGTAGACGTGTGGACTATGATTTAGATATTCAAGGCTGTCGGAGGTTGGGGGGGAAGGCGCTCCGGTACACGGTATACAGCGGCGTCTCCACCTTCCCTTTCAGTATCTGCGTCGGCTCGCCGGTGGTGCTGAGCCCGTCCGCCTTGTTGACCGCCTCTTTGGAGTTGAGGAACTGCTGCAGCTTTTGGTCATTCTTCCTCCAGTGCGGGTTCTTCCTGTCGCTCTTGTGCCCAGCCTGCATCGAGATGAACCGACCGCGGCCCTTCTCCGGCCGCCCGAACATGTTGTGCAACCCGCCCGGCGCCGCCTCCGCCGCCTCCCACCCGCCAAACTTTTTCTTGGCCCACCTCGCGCAGAACTCGTCGTCCTCGCCGCCCCATCCCCAGAAGGTGGTGGCGAACCCGTTGATGTCCCTGAAGAACTCCTTCCTAGACATGAACACCCCCGAGCAGTACCTGTTGTAGGGTATCTTGTAGTCAAACTGGGAAATCTCCGTGGACAGGTGCCTCGCGTCCATACCCTCCATGGAATTATACCTGTAGTCCACCCCGGGCAGCGGGAGCATGTCCACGTCGTGGAACACCACGTAGTCAACCTCGGGTTCCGCGAACTTGTACGCCACGTTTATGGCCCAGCCCCGGTTGAACGCACCACCCGCCATCTGTTCGCCGACGTATATGCGAAAGGGCACACCTTGGCCGTGCAGAAACGTTCGCAGGTGGCTCGCAAACACCTCGAGCTGATCCCTCCGGTCGCGGTACGGGATACACACCCCGAGCACCTCCCGCTGCCACACCACGGACGCGTCACCCGGTACCACCGTGTGGTGGAGCATGGCGCTTCCCCCTTTGGTGGCGAAGTTAGCCGCGGCGGCGCCGATGAGCGACTCGATGCTATTCTTTGACGATTTCTTCTCCTCCGGTTCCGGTTCCGGTTCTGTTTCCGGGGTGACCACGTGCCTGTCGCCGTGGCACGCCTTAGCCGCGGCGGCGTCCGCGTGCTCCTGTGCCCGTTGCAGCACCATACTCTGCCACCGTTGCGCCTGCTTCTCCACCGCGCGGATCTTATCCTCGAGCACCGCGTCGCACGATCCGTCGCCAACCGCATTTGCGGAATTGCCGATTCCGGCACCACCCCCACCACCTTTCCTCTTCTTGGGCTTATCGAACGGCCCCGCGTCGTAGTCCAGGCCGTCACCCGTGCCGCCACCCGTGTTCCTACCTTTCTTTTCGCCACCTCCGCCTAAACCCCCACCCGCGCCTTCAACCCTGGTGGACTCGGACGTGAACGGATCGGTTCCGTCACCCTTGTCCACGCTGATGGCATCCGTACCCAGGCTCCGTTGCAGCGCGACGAGCTCCTTGATCTCCTCGGGGGTGGCCGCGCTGAGTTGATAGGCTATCGTGCTTCGATCGATGCTGTGACCTATGAGCACGGACTGGCCCGGACGGTCCCGCGCGTACCTCGTCAGCACGCCCGCGAGCAGCACCAGCGCGAGGGTGCCGACGAGGCGCCTGCGACTGACGAGCAGGCGGAATCGCGCGCGACGACCGCGGTCCTCGTGGCCGACGGCGACGCCCTGCACGAATCGAGGCATGACGAATCACGCGCCGCCGGTCCGACTCCAAACCCTGCCCTCTTCCTGGGCCGGTCCTCACACGGCCGGCTCACCTGCCCGCGGCTCCAATTCTGAGCGAGACAAATCGGCCCGCTCGAATATGTCGAAGCGACGCAAAGATAAAGAGGGCCGGTCGTTACGGCCACTTGGGGGCACGCGTCGCTGATATCGATTAGATCGATTCGTCCGTCGCCATGGACGTGGTGTCGACGGTCATGGCCCTTTTCTTCATGCTGCTCGCCGTGTGGTCGCAGTCTCAGCTCGTGGCGCTGCAGCAGTCCAGCGAGGCGGCGCCCTCGCTGGAGTCGCCGCCCTCGCTGGAGATCCTCTACAGCAGGCGGGTGGTGACGCGCGGGACCACGATCTCCGCGGCGGTTCACATCTCCGACGGGCGCGTGCAGTCCATCGTGCCGATGAAAACCGCTCCCAAGGGCCCCAAGGTGCGCCCCACCGCGACGCACGACCACCCGACCGGGGGCCCCGATCGATCGACCCTAGGTTTTCCCCGACGATCGCCCGAAGTTCGACAACCGACCTGACGTTCGCGTCCAAACTCGTCTCCGTTCCATCGCAGGTGACCGACTACGGCGCCCTGGTCATCTCCCCCGGCCTCGTGGACATCCACGTGCACCTGAACGAGCCCGGACGGGAGGAATGGGAGGGCTTCGAGACTGGCACCAAGGCTGCCGCGGCGGGTGGCGTCACAACCGTCGTGGACATGCCGCTGAACTCGTACCCGACCATCTGCGACGCGGCCACGTTCGACGGCAAACTCGCCGCGTCCGAGGGCAAGCTTCACGTGGACGTCGCCTTCTGGGGCGGGCTCGTGCCGCAGAACGCGCACAACGAGAGTGTCCTCGACGAGCTCATCGAGCGGGGCGTCGTCGGGTTGAAGACGTTTATGTCGCCGTCGGGCATCGGGGACTTTGAGCAGAGCTTCAAGCCGGACCTCGAGGCGGCGCTCAAGACCCTGGGCAAGCACCAGGTTCCCCTCATGGCCCACGCGGAGCTGCCCTCCGACGTGGACCTGGACCCCAACGCCGATCCCAGGAAATACGCCACCTACCTCGCCACGAGACCGCGCAAGTGGGAGCAGGTGAGAACTCTTCGCGACGCGCATCTTTTGGTTTTCTCGGCTCGGCGCTCGTTAGCCTCTGCTCTCGTGGATGACGACGATTCGTGAGCGATCACGTACGAATAGCTAATCTTCTCACGGAGATACCCGCGCCGGTGTACGGCCGGGATTTGACGAGAACAAAAAGAATGTCATCCTTGCACTGACATGTGAGCAGAGGCGGCTTGGCTCTTTTTTTTTTGGTTTTCGACCCGGACTTTGCGAGTAGGGACGGGAGACGCGGGATACGGTGACTTGATACCTCACCAGTAAGCGGAGACCGTTTTGTTTTTCAACACCTCGCTACATTACACGTCGTGAAGGCCTTAGTATCAATCGGAAGTCCCTTCTGCATCTGGTGGAGACGACTTGAAGCAAACTTTGGTAAATTTTCCGCTCGGTGGTTGTTTACTCGTTCGCCGGCATCAGAGCTGATCCTCTTTACCCCCCCCTTTCTCGACGCAGGATGCCATCGCTCAGCTCGTGGAGATTGCCAGCAGAACCGGCGGTGCGCCCATCCACATCGCGCACGTCTCCGACGCCGACAGCCTCGAGATGATCGCCGAGGCGGGTCGCCAGGGCAAGAGGATCACCTCGGAGACTTGCACCCACTACCTCACGTTCGCCGCCGAGGAAATCCCGGACGGCAGCACGCTTCACAAGTGCGCGCCGCCGATCAGGGAGGCGGAGAACCGCGAGAGGCTCTGGGAGGGCATCAAGAACGGGTCCCTCACGTTCGTCAGCAGCGACCACTCCCCGGCTCCCCCCGGGGATAAGCTCGTGGAGGAGGGTGACTTTCTCCGCGCGTGGGGCGGGATCTCGAGCCTGCAGTTTTCTCTCCCGGCGACGTGGACGCAGGCGCTCGCTCGAGGACTGAACTTGGCGGACATTGCCGGTGCGTGACCAAGCTTTGTATCTTTCGTTTAGTTTGGTTTTTCCTCGGTTTTTCGTTTGCCCGGTGCGGGAGGGACGGGTTCCGTGGGATAGGGTGGCTTGATACCCCACCTGTACGCGGTAACTATCAACACTTACATATCCCCGCTAGATTACACGTCGTTGAGGCCTCGGTTCAATCGGAAGTCCCGCCTGCATTTGGTGTCGGTGACTTGAAGCAAACCTTGGTAAATTTTCAGCTCGGTGTCGACTCGTGACCTCCTCGTTCGCCCTCTGACTCGTTCGTTTCCCCCGCCGCGCCCGCAGAGATTTGGAGCGCCCGCCCCGCCGCGGTCGTCGGCCTCGGCGCCAAGGGGATCATCGCCGCCGGAAAGGATGCGGATTTCGTCGTGTGGGACCCCGACGCTGAGATCACGGTCGGGGAGGATTGGAAGGTTGAGCACAAACACAAGCTCACCCCTTACCACGGCATGAAGATGAAGGGTAAGATTGTCGCCACGTACCTCCGCGGCGAGAAGATTTATTCATCCCTGGACGAGAGGGGCAAGTACTCCCACAATCACAGGGCCGCGGGACCCTACGGTCGACCCTTGCTGCGTAAATAGTGCGTGCGTGGGTCGATGTAATGTTACATAGCTCGAACATAGATTTAAAGCGCGCTCGCTCACTTGCACGGCGATCCCTTGCGGATGCCCTTGGCCCCCGCCGGGTCGTTCACCGGTGTGAGCCACGCCCTGGCCGGCGCCCCGTCGCTCCCTTCCACCTTGAGCGGCGCGCAGTGCAGCCACCACCAACCGACCTTGATCTTATCCTCGTCGAGGACCAAACCCTCGATGGGCACGATGCCGTGGTCCAGCAGAGCGACGTGTGCCTCCGCCAGGTGGTCCAGCGCGGCGATGCTCAGGTAATCGATACCGATCGATCGAATGTCCGGCCTGTGCTCCACCAGCCACTTGGCTCCCTCCTCGTCGAACGCCACGTAGTCGGGGGTGAATGCGGTGGTGTGCATCAGCTTCCGCCTGGTGTTGTCCGTGCGGATGATGAGCCTCGAAACCCCTTCGTGCGGGATGCCCAACGCCTCGAGCGCCTCCCTGTTGAGCACGGGCACGTCGTACGCCTCGATGAGCAGCGCGGGTCCGTTCATGGCGCCGATGTCCACCGTCTCCATCCCCATCTGGTTCTTCCATGGGACGAAGTGCCTCGGCGCGTCCACGTGGGTCCCGGTGTGCGCGCTGAACGTCAGCTCCGACGCGTTCGCGTCGTCGCCGTTGAGCATGCTCCACGTCTCCGTTCTGTGACCTTCGCCCAATCCGGTGTCGCTCAGCCACGTGGGCAGGGACGCGCTGATGGTGGCGGTGATGTCCACGATGTGCCCGCCGTGGCCGTCATCGGGGGAGGAGCACATCCCCTGGCCGTTCGTTGGGACGGCGAAGAGGACCGCGGCGAGTGCCGCGACGAGGGACAGACGCAGGGGCGCCATTGTTTGTGATGCCGATGTTTAACATTCTGGTTAATCAGTACCAGGTGCGCCGGGGCGGGATGGTGCTCACGGTGACGTCGCTGCTCGAGGTGGATGGGTGCCCGCCGGTGAAGCTGCGGGAGGAACGCGACAACGAGGACGTGCCCCTGCGCACGGGCTGCCGCGTCTGGTCATGTGCACGCCTCCTCGCAGAGTGGCTGGCCCGTAGGAGCGGCGGCGGCGACGAAGATGGCGCCGGTCCCATCGTGCGCGGCCGCGACGTCCTGGAGCTGGGCGCGGGTACGGGCGCGGTGGGGCTCGTGTGCGCGGCCCTCGGCGCGAGTTCCGTCACCATGACCGACCGGGACGAGGCCACGCTCTCTCTGATGCACACCAACGCGCGCATCAACGGGCACTACGACGCGTCGTCTTCGTGCGAGGTCTGCGTCCAGGGCCTCGACTGGGGAGACCCCGCCACCTACATCCAGGGCGCGAGCTACGGCCTCGTGGTCGCCGCGGATGTACTTTACCTGCCGGAGCACTGCGCCGCGCTCCCCGACGCCGTGGCCGCGCACCTAGCGCCCGGAGGTCAGGTTGTCGTGGCTTGCGGCCTGAGACGCGCGGGTCTCCTCGACGCGCTGGTGTCCGCCCTTCGATCCGTGGGGCTGGACCCTTCGGTGGACGGCGAGACGTTGGGGCTGGACACCAAGGGTGGTGATGAGCGCAGCAGACAGGCCGCGGCGGTCACGGCGAGCGAGCACGTACACGACGGGGAGCAGATATCTAAAGCGGGCGGGTACGTGTTGGTGACGGCGACGGCGGGCGGTGACTGGACGCCGCCCTCACGGCTGTCCGCTCGGGCCGTGGCGGACGCGCGGCGAGCGAGGGAGGAGGAGGAAGGACATGAGGAAGGGCATGAGGAGGTGGACCGACGGCGGGTTCGCGGTGAAGGGAACCGGGCACCCAGTCCACGTTGTTCAGAGGAGCCGAAGGGTGGTGAAACGTCGGCGACGACTGGGGAGGAGGACCGCGGCGGGGAACCCAGCGAGATCGACTCGGATGCCAACAGCGCCTTGGGTGACTTTCTCGACGAGCTGGAGGACCTCGACGTGGACACCGACGGGCCGGTGAGACGCGTTGGCCCGGCGGCTGAAGACGACGAAACGGACCTCAATACGGACGAAAACCTGCCACCGTACAGAGTCCGCGCCTCCCCCGCGGAGGTCACGACTGGGGAACCTTCCGCCTCGACCGTCGCCGCGGCAGCTGACTCGCTCGCGCGGAACGGGTTCGTGGTTCTCGAGGCTGAGGACGGCACCGGTCTGGTGCCGACGGATGTAATCGACTCGGCGTTGGACGCGAGCGAAGGGTACCTGCGCCGGCTCACGGCGGCGGCGAAGGGAAAGGGCCTGCGGGTGGATTCCGACATTTTTAGGTTCGCGGAGGTGTGCAGCCGCGCGAAGGGCGGACGGAGGTTCGACGTCACCGCCGAACGTAGGCGGTCCGGGGCTGGCGATACCATCACCCTCCCACCGAGGTCCTATCCCACCGCGGATGACGAGTCAGCTGCGACCGCCGCGACAGCCGCGTGGGACTCGTTGCGTATGGCGGCGGACCCTTGGGTCACCCCTACACTGGCAGGATCGCGCCTGATGGTCGACGACGACGGCGTGGGCGTGTCTTTCGGTGTCACCGCGGTCGGGTGCGTCACCTCGTTGCCGTCCGCGCCCGAGCAGCACTTCCACGCGGATGGGCGGGAGCGTGGCATCGTGAACGTTTTCGTGCCGCTGGTCGACGTCCCGGCTTCCATGGGACCCACGCACTTCCGTCGCGGGTCTCACACATGGGATCACGACTCGCCGTACCTCACCGGGGATCAGAGGCGGGCACAGGAGCGAGCGGAGGACGTGGTACCCGAGCTGAGTCGCGGCTCGGTGTTGATGTACGACTACAGGGTGTTTCACCGCGGCGGGTCCAACCTGAGTGGGGACCGGATGAGGCCCGTGGCTTACGTCATGTACGCGCGGGACGGGACGGAGGACACGTGGAACTTTCCGGATGAGTCGGTGTGGGACCCGGACAGCACGGGCGCCGGATGAGTGTATTAGCGAGATGAGTAGGCGAGATTTAGAAGACGGGTCTCGTGACGTTGTATTTCGAAACCCCGGGTTGAAACTACTGGAAAAGAGATCACTCCACCTCGGACAGGTAATCCGCAACCTCCGCGCTGGTGAGCACCCTGAACTTCCTGTCCTCGGCGACGATGCCAATCTCGATGTTCTCCGCGCTGATCTGACCGTCGAACCCTTCCTTGAGGGTCAGTATGGCGGTGTGGATGGCATCCTCCAGCTCCATGTCCTCCGAGTACCTCTTCTCCAGGAACGTCTTGGCGTTGACCATGTTCTTGCCGATCGCGCTCGCCTTCCACGCGAAGTACGTGCCGGATGGATCCACCTGGTACAGCTGCGGCCCGTTGGAGTCGAAGCCGGCCGCGAGGAGTGAGACCCCGAAGGGCCTGACGCCTCCGCGCTGGGTAAACTCCTGCATCACCGACGCCGTCTCCCTCACGATCTGCGAGCAAGGCACGAGCTCGTGGTAGGTGCGGTAGTACACCTGCGCCTCCTTGCGGGTCTTCTTGGTCAGCACCCTGAAGTCCGGTCCCATCCCGCTGTAGGTCATGCCAATCTCGGGCGTCACCTGCGCGATCTTCTCCACGGTGTTCTCATCCACCAGCGTCGAGGGGAGCTTCTTCTCGGTGGCCAGGACCACGCCGTTGGCCGCGCGGATGCCCAGAGACGTCGCGCCGCTTTGCACCGCGGCGAGCGCGTGCTTAATCTGCACCAGCTCACCGCTGGAGTTGAAGGTGGTGAGCGAGTAGTTCGACCGTGAGTCCGCCATCGTCCCGTCCCGTACGTTTCCTCTGAAGTTAGGGCAAAAGTTTCAGATCTCGGCTTCGAGATCCGCGCGTCCGTCGCTTCTCCGGCGGGGACTTTCGAAGCGAAGATGCCTCGCTCGTCTACGTGTGGGTCCGCCCGAACGGTCCACGCGCTGTTCTCGAACCCTCGAGTCGCGCTCGCGTTGTGGGGACGGCGGGATCATCGATCGACGTTTCAAACAAACGGATGGCCGGAAGAAGAAATTGCAGCCGACCGACGACACTGGGCGGACATTTTGTTAACACAGACGACGCTACGCTCACAACCAGCCCGCTACCGCGCCCACGCCGCCGCCCACGGCGCAAATACCGACGCTCTTGACAAATTCGAACAGCGCTGTCCGTCTCCGCGCCCTCATCTCGCTCAACTCCTCCTCCAGCATCGCCTTACCCTCCTTTGCCTTCGTCGCCGCGAGTGGCCTCTTGACTGCGTACTTGACCTTCCTCAGCGACCCCCTCAACGCGTCCGCCGCGCCGCTCTCCAGCGCCCTCTGTATCTTGGCCTTGACGATGGGACCCACCATCGCCTTGACCACCCCGATCGTGGGCTGGAGAAGCACGCGCTGCGCGAGATAGAACGCCAGGCCCTTGGTGGCGCCCTTGGCGGCGACTTTCCACGCGGGCCACTCCATGCGGCTGAAGTATGTCTTGGCGAACCCGTGGAACTCGTCCCTGTCCAGGTGGCCGTCGCTGTCGGCGTCGTACCGCCTCAGCACGGTCTCCTCGCTCTCCTTTATCCTCGGCAGCTTCCGGCCCCCGCCCGTCTTCTGGTCCAACCGTTCCCACAACATCTTCATCGCCGCGCCGAGTTCGGTTCTGTCCAGCTTGCCTTCCCCGTCGGTACCGTCGTCGTCGTCGTCGTCGTCGTTCAGGTTGCAGCACCTGTCGAACACCTGGTCGATGATGGTGGTGAACTCCTTGGACAGGATGAGGTCGATCCACATCTGGCGCAGGGTCTTGACGTTCCTCGTGTGCTGCAGCGCCTTGACTTTGTCGTCGACCGTCTTGTCGTCGAGAACCTCCGTCTCGACACGCTCCACGAAGGCGACCACGTTCCTGACCTTCGTGCCCACATCCTTGAACAGTCTCGTCACCGGGTTACCGTCACCGTCGGGCGTTGGGCTTTCTTCATCTCGAGGTGAAGCCGACGCGGGCGCCTCGTCCTTCTCCATCGGGGCGCCCTCCATTCTGGCGGAGGAAACGCGTGCCAACTCATTCACATCAGGATCTTGGTCTGTTGATTTCATTCCTCAACAGACCGTCAGTCTCTCAGCCAATCAGCGTGCGACTGCCAAACTGCCAAACCTCACCCAAGCTGACCTGGCCAAAAGCTGCTCCAATCGAACCGCGTTCGGGCAGTTGCGACGACATGACGACGACTGCGTTCGCGGCGGGCGCCGTCGCGGTCCCGCGCGCGATACGCGCCGGTTCGCGTGCGCATCGACGCGGATCGATCGCGCGACCCCGAACGCGTACACTCCCGCGCGCGGGCTTCCTCAACGACATGGGCGTCGGGGACCTCGGGAGCTCGTCGTCCTCCGCCTCACCCGTCGACCTGGCGAGCTCCATCGGGAGCGCCGTCGGTCGCACGTACGCCGATCTCTTCCCGGACTTACCCTCCGAGGTTCTCGGCGTGAGCGTCCCGGGCACCGCCAAAGCCCTCGCGGACGCCGCCAAGCCCGCCACGGACGCCGCGTTCCAAACCTTACCCGACGACGCAAAGTCGGGCCTGGCGGATTGGTGGTCGAGGGAGGTGGACAGCGGGTTCACCCTCGTCACGGGCAACGCCGAGTACGAGCTCGCGCTCGCCGTCCTGTTGTTCCTGTGGGCCACGGGGCGGCCCGGCGTGTTCGGCGGGGCTTTCGATTCCTACTTCGCCAACGCCTTCGACGCGGTGCTGCTGAACAAAAAGTTTGACAAAGATTCCGTCAAGGTCCGGGGCAAGCTCGGGGACGGCTCGTTCGGGTCCGTGTCGTACGCGGAGGACACGGGGACGGGGCGGGACCTGGTGATCAAACAGGCGAAGAGCGTGCAGGGCGCCGCGCAGCTCCAGAACGCCGAGGAGTACATGAACAGGCGGGTGCGCCGAGCGCCCCTCGTGGCGGGTGGGTGCGCCAAGTACCTGGGCTCCTACGACGTGGTGGAGGGCGCGTCCTCGCCGACGCTGGTGTGGGCGTTCGAAGGTGACGTGACGCTCGAAGAGCTCATCGTTCGAAACGATTTCCCAATGTGCGCCGAGGAGCTGCTGTACGGCGGGGAACGAGGCGGGGACGACTACGCCAAACGGACGAGCAAGGTTGCCAAATCCGTGCTGAGGAACCTGCTGTCCACACTCGCGGGTCTGCACGACATCGGCATCGTGCACAGGGACGTCAAACCCGCGAACCTGGTGTTCATGGGCCGCAAGTTCAAGCTCGTGGACTTCGGCGCCGCGGCTGACCTCAGGACGGGCAAGAACTACGAGCCCGAGCAAGGTTTACTGGACCCGTTCTATTCACCGCCAGAGAACTTCATCATGCCGGAGAGGATCCCGGCGCCGCCTCCGCTGCGACCGCTGACCGCGTCCCTGTCGCCGCTGGTGTGGGGCGCGTTCCTCCCCGACCTGTTCGACTCGTTCTCCGCGGGCCTGGTCTTTCTGCAGATGTGCGTGCCACAGCTGAGGGGGCGCAAGGTGATGGACCCCAACGGTTCCTTCCGTAGGCTCCTCGACGAGAACAACTACGACTTGAGAAAGTGGAGGAAAGTGGTGGAGCCGCAGGGGTGGGATTTCTCGGCGCTGGATGCGAACCTCGGGCTAGGCTGGGACCTCGCGTGCAGGCTGGTGTGCAAGCGAAACTTCCTGCAGCGCGGCAGGCTGGGGTGCAACACCGCGCTGCTCCACCCGTTTTTCTGGACCCCGTGAGTCAAACGGACGTAACATTATCAATACCATACCCTAAGTTTATTATTAGCCTACTCCGTCGCGATCGCGATCGTCGGAGCCCCGACAGCCAGCGCGGCCTCGCGTCTGAACTGCACGATCCAGTCCCGCACGAGGGCCATCGTCGTCACGCGCGCGGCGATGAGCGACGGCGGATCCTCCGGGTGGGCGAAGAATAAATCGGCGTGGTGCCCACCCTCGGGGATATCAACCGCGACCGTCTCCGGCCCGAGCGACGAGCGCACGCCCCCGGATGACCACGGGTCTAGCTCGCCGTTACTATAAACCACCCGCGTCACGGCCGCGAGCCCCCGCGGTCCCCCGCCCGTGGACGCGGCGATCCATCGACGCCGCGGAAGAATTCCAAACCTTCGCTCGCACCGATCTCTCACCGACGCACCCGAGTCCGATCGGGGCCAGAACATGTCCGACACGCCGTCCATGGCGAAGTAAGTCTCCTGGGGCATGAGCTCGGTACACCACTGGTAGTCCCAGATGCCGTCGTACTCATCGTCGGACGGCAGCTCGTAGCATTCGCCGACGGTGCCGGTGGCGTTGTTGAATACTCCGGAAGCCTTCGCTAACCTTCCGAGCGCGCCCGTCGGTCCAGCCCTGACATCCTCGGTCATCATCGCCTCGCACGCCGCCCTGACTGGCCACGCGGGTAAAGGCGGGTTATCTCCCCCGCCCGTCATGTAGTTTGTCGGGTAAGGGTAGGATCCCATCGCCATGGTATCCCAGGCGACGGCCAGGAACACGGCCCAACGCTCTCTCTCCGCCTCGCTCGTCACCGGTTGGCACGCTCCCACCGCGTCCTGAACATGCGCCAGGCTCACCGCGCGTAGCGCCGCGAACCCCGCGCGCACGGCATTCGCACACCCCGGCGCCGAGCGCTCGGCGGTGCGCGTCACCGTCGCCCAGTAGCTCTCGGAGTCGAAGCTCGGGGACATGCCGGGGAAGGCGAGGACCGGCGCCGAAGCCGCGACGGCTCCCGCGACGGCGCCCGGGTACTTCTGGCGCATCCAGGACGCCAACATGCCGCCATAGGACCCCCCGAACGCGATCACCGGGGAGCCGCCGTATCGTTTGTCCTCACGCAGGCGGTACACGAGCGTCGCGTAGTCCGCGAGCGCCTGCTCGTGCGAGAGGAATCTCAACTTTTCCGGATCCCACATCCCGTTCGGCTTCGTGAGCGCCCCATCGTAGGGCAGCGACTCGCCGTAGTACCTGTGCTCGGCGAAGACGAGGAGTGCGCCGAACTCCTCGGCGTTTTCCCACATCAAACCCGCGTTATCCGCGTACAGATCCACCGGCGCCTCGTTGCCGACGTAGAGGAAGATGGGCGCATCGACGGGTGACGCGTGCTCCGCGTTGACGAGGTACCGCTGCTCGAACGTGCCGTCGGCGCCGAACGAGAAATGGTCGAGATCTTGGGTGATCCACAGTTCGGTGCAGTCCTTCGCGCCCGGCCTGGCATCCCCCACGGCGAGGAGCGCGAGCAAGAGGAGGAGCGCGCCCTTCATCGCGCGACCTTGACAATGAAGTGAGGTCGGGTGAGCAGTAATCTTTTCTCACACAAACACAACGCGACAGGAACTGACCTGACGCACGCATCCTCAAGCGGGTACCATAACTCGCGTCGCCCCCCTCCGCGCGCTCCGGCTAGTCTTCGCGACGCATCGCGCCAGCGTATCCGCGGGAGCGACTCGTGCATCTTTCCCGTCCTCCCGTCGCGTGCGGATCTTCCCCGGCGTTCGCGATCGACGTGCCTTCTTCAGACCGATCACCGCCATGTCGACTAGTGCCAGCGATGCCCCCGAGGACGTGTTCCTCGAGGACTTGAGGGGCGAGCGGAGCATGGAGTGGGTCAAGGCGGAGAACGAGCGCGCGCTCGCCGCGATCGCCGGGCCCACTGGCAAACCGGAGGACGACCCGATGTTCGCCAAGCTGCGCGCCATCTACGACGACAAGGAGAAGATCCCCGCCGTGCGCCTGCGCGGCGACTTCGTGTACAACTTCTGGCAGGACGAGCACCACGTCAAGGGCATCTGGCGCCGCACCACCATGGACGACTTCAAGACCCCGACGCCCACCTGGGAGACCGTGCTGGACGTCGACGACCTCGCGTCCAAAGAGGGCAAGAGCTGGGTCTGGAAAGGACCCAGTTTCCTAGACTACGGCCCCGGCGACGATCGGTTCCGCGTCGACCGGTGCGTGGTGAAGCTCTCCGACGGAGGCACGGACGCGTGCACCGTGCGCGAGTTCGACGTCGTCACCAAGAAGTTCGTGGAGGGCCCAGACGCATTCGCGCTCCCGCCGGGAAAGAACAACTTTTGCTGGGTGAGTTTATTTTATTCTCGTGCTGTATGGGAAATTAGACTGACGTCGTGTTTGTTAATTTTAGGTTAGTCGCGACGTCGCGTGGATCGGACACGATTTCGGCGACGGAACGATGAGCCCCTCGGGGTACCCGCTGACCGTGCGCGAGTGGACCAGGGGCACACCGCTGGAAGAGAGCGTGGAGATCTGGCGCGGTGAGCCCGGGGACGTCGTCGCCGCGGGCAGCGCGTACTGGGACAAGGGGCACCGATACAAGGTTTGGTACCGGGCGCAGGTGAGTTTATTTTAATTCTCGTATGGGCAATTGGATTGACATCGTGTTTTGTTTACAGACTTTTTATGACACCGCGCACTTCGCGTCCGACCCGGATGCCCCGGACACGATGGTCAAGGTGGACATCCCGTCCGACTTTTCGTTCAACACGTTCGCGGACCAGGTGGTGATCCACTGCAAGTCCGAGTGGGCGCCGAGTGCTGGGCACGAGTTCAAGGCTGGGTCCGTGGTGTCTCACCCGGCTGATGCGTTTTTGAGGGGCGAGAGATCCGAGTTCACCGTGCTGTACTCGCCGGCGGACGATCGGTGCGCGTACGCGGGCAGCTCCGAGACCAAGGACTACATGATGGTGCACACGCTGGAGCACATGGTGACGCGCGTGTACGTGTGGCGGTTCGACGCGGAGACCAAAACGTTTTCCTTTGTCAAGGCGCACGTCGCCGAGAACTGCCAGAGTTTCAGCGCCAGCGGCGTGGACTCTGAGCGCTCGAACGAGCTCTTCGTGACCACCGACGGGTTCCTCGACCCCGTGGCGCTCTCCACGGCGACCGCGCCCGACCTCGAGACATCGAGCCCGCTCAAGACGAACACCGCGTGGTTCGACACGAGCGGGATGTCCGTCGAGTTGAAGGAGGCGACGAGCGACGACGGCACGAAGGTTCCGTACTTTTTGGTCCGCGGCGCCGGGATTCCCGAGGGTGCGCCCGCGCCCACGGTGCTGTACGGCTACGGCGGCTTTGAGATTTCGATGTCGCCGGGGTACAGCGCCACGGTGGGCGAGTCTTTTCTCCGCGAGGGGATGTGTTACGCCGTGGCGTGCATCCGCGGCGGCGGCGAGTTTGGCGCTCGTTGGCACCGCGCCGCCAAGAAGGAGCTGCGCTGGCGCGCGTACGAGGACTTCGCCGCCGTCGCCAAGGACCTGGTGACCACCGGTGTGACCACGCACGGCACGCTCGGGTGCATGGGCGGCAGTAACGGCGGCTTGTTGACGGGCGCGATGATGACGCACTACCCGCACCTGTTCGGCGCGGTGGTGTCGCAGTGCCCGCTGCTGGACATGGAGCGGTACGTGCTGCTCACCAGTGGGCCGAGCTGGATCGACGAGTACGGGGACCCGTCCAAGCCCGAGGAACGCGACGCGCTGCTCGGCTTTTCGCCGTACCACAACCTGGAAAAGTCCGTCGACGTCGCGATTCAAGAGCGGGGGTTCGACGAGGCTTTGGCTAAAAGAGGCGAGCACATCCCCGCGACTCTGTTCACGACGTCCACCGCGGATGACCGCGTGCACCCGTCGCACGCGCGGCGCGTCGTGCACAAGATGCGTGCGCTCGGCATCGGGGGCAAGGTACTGTACCACGAGATGACCGAGGGTGGCCACGCCGGCGCCGCCGACAACGTCGCGCGCGCCAAGGTGAAGACAATCGAGAACCGCTTTCTCGTCGACGCGCTCAAGCGCGAGGACACGGGGCCGACCCTGTCATCCCTGTGAGTGATCACGCGCCGAGCGAGTGATATTTATCTCTTCTTTCAATATAACACGTGCTATGTCAGTCCCGCTTGACCCCGGCGAGCCTTCGTGGATCGGGTGCGCCCAGGCACGACTCCCTGAGGATGCTGACCCAGTCGGACACCTCGTCCTGATCGGTGCTGGCGAACACCTCCATCGGCCCGCCCGGGATGGTCACCACGAAGAAGTATTTGTCCTTCAGCTTCCACTTTTTGTTCGACTCCGCAGACTCGGCGAGGACCATACCCGTCTGCGTATGGTCCTCGTTATTCCCGCTGTCCTTGTCATCTCTCTTCTTGTCGTCCTTCTTCTTGTCGTCCTTCTTCTTGTCGTCCTTCTTCTTGTCGTCCTTCTTCTTGTCTTTCTTGTCGCTGTTCTTCTTGGGCGGGGAACGGAGACCGTCTTCGGCGTCGGGGGGGTCCACCTCGTCCGGCCCGGGTTCGTACCTGTCGCCGTTGAAGTGCCACCCGCCCGCGGTTTGATCCCTGACGCTGACAAACAACTTGCGCACCAGCACCCTCGAGGACAGGGGATACACTTTGGGGTTGCTGGCCAGATCGTGCTCGAAGATGTAGAGCACGCCTGGTGTGAGCATCACGTAATCGTCGTTTACCACGCCCAGGATCCCGCCTCGCCTTCGCAGCCACCCTTTCTTGATTGCGTGAGGAAGGTGACTGGGTTTGAGCCTGGCGAGGTTCGACGGCTTGCCACCCCACGGTCTGCGCATGGCGATGAGCGAGGGGTTGTTCGTCAGGGTGAGCGCGAGGAACCACCTGGTCCGAGCGCGCCTGCTTCGTCTAACCTTCTGCAATTCCATCTCGAACTCCTCCCTCATCTCAGCGCTCATGCCATCGTTCCCGCCAAAGAATAGTTCAGAGAATGCCCCGGTGGTGAAATTCTTCACCCCTGTCACCCCTTTTGCCACCCCTGAGATGCCTGCATTCAGGACTTCGATGCCAGACTTCCTCGAGGCGACTTTAGAATACCCTGCTGATGAGGGCGCCTCCTTGGCGTACTTCAATCGAAGCTTTTGTTCAACATCCTTCCGGAGCTTGCTGTTTTGCCGGCCCGCCTCGAGGGCGGTGCTGTAGAAGGACCACACGATGGGACAGCTGTACTTCCAGTCGTTCAACACCACGGAGATGTACGCCATGTGCGGCTTGTCGATCGTCTTGCCGATCATGAGCGGGAAGAAGGTCATGTCGGAGCGCATGATGCACGCCGCCTGCACGACGACGGACATGAGGATCCTCGTGACGACCACGATGAACGAGCGCTGCATGGTGATGTAGAGCATGATGTAGTCGCTAAACTGGAACCAGTGGACGTAACGGAGCACGTTGAGCCTCGGTTCCGTGAACAGCTTGACGTGCGCCATGCGATAAATCACGCCGACCATGATACCGCTGACCCAAACGACGCCGATGTACGTCAAGGTCGTGATCACCTCCGACTGAAGCGCCGGGTCCACGTTGAGCAGCGCGATGATGGGAATCGCGAGGCCGAAGCACCCGACGCCAAAGACGATGATGACGATGAAGTAGGTCATCCCCGCGGTGACGAGCTGGTACCCCAGCCACTCGGAGCCGACGCTAATCTCCGATGCCTCCATCTGCTTCCTCGTAAACACGGGCTCACCTCTTCGTAGCGCGCTGATGTTGCTGCGATAGGTTTCCGATATGCCGATGAGCTGCCCGACGATGACCGCGAATGTGCCGATGGGAAGGAACACGCAGATGGCCGTGGCAATCTTATCGATGATCTCGAAAGCATCGTCCCTGATACCAATATACGCCCACGAGCACCACCTCGCGTCGCCGGACCATCGCAGGACCTCTATGAACCTGCGCACCTGCTGAGACGCGATGAGAGAGCACACGATCGCGACAAACAACGTGCCGAAGATGCCCATGCGAAGCCGTCCGGAGAAGCCGATCTTGTGCTGAGGGATGACGCTTTGCTGCCATCCCAACCCGCCGTCGTCCTTCACCTCGATGAGTTTCGCGCTCGTCCTCGCCTGTATGATCCGATTCACCCCCTCCCTCCACGTCGCCATGAGCACGTCGACTTCTCTCTTGTTGACCTTGCCCAAGTTACCGAGCTTCTGCGTGTTAACCTCGGAGGCCACAGCGTTGGGACTCTGGGCGAATTCGAGCTGAGCGTCGTCTTTCAGGGACATGAGTCTCTTGTGCGCGGGCTTGGGCGGTTTTCCCATCACCTTGGTCTTGAAGAAATTCTCCACAGGCGTTGATATGACCTTCGGAAATCCACTCTTGCCAATCAACTTCTGCGAGGGCTTGGCGAATCGAGCACCCTTCTTCACCCCGCTCAGCACCATGCTCCCCGCTGTCTTACCCGCACCCGCCGCCACATTCAGGCCCGGCATCAGCTTCTCCATGGCGGAGTTGGCTAGCATGTTGGCGCTGCCCTGCACGATGATGTTGGCCCTCTTCACATTGAACTGCGCATTTTTTGGGCCCTTCAGCATCTTATGAGCCATCCACTCCGCCCACTTCTTCTTCTCGGCACTCCATGCCGTGCCGCCTATCAACGATCTATGCCCGAGGAGACCCACGGCGGCGAGCATTGCTCCGGCGAGGATGGACATGTGCACGATGTTCAGCACCAAAAAAACTCGGTCCATGCAGTGAACCATGTTGTGCACCGCGCGCCAGTTATCGGCCAGGACCAGGCCCAGGACCACGATCCCCGCGAACGTGATCGGGGTTTCCACAAAGTACAGCTCCGACGCGGAGTTGATCAACATGATGGAGAACATGACGAACGCGGGTAAAAGGATGGCAAATTCCAGGGACGTCCTGGAGTTCACCGAGACGTCGCCGACGAAGCCGTAGGTTGCGACTGTTGCGTTCTTGACGCAGTGTTTGGCCCATGACGGCGGCGGGCCAGCGGGTGGGGGCCACGTCTTGCCGTTCTGCAACGCCTTGAACTTCGCTTGCTTGTCCGCTTTCCTCATCGGGCAGGCCAGCTGCGGTGAGTTCTCGAGCAGGATCTCCATCAGCGCCTCGTTCACCGGCGGGTCGACAAAGGTTGAGTTGTCGAACGTTCCGTTGCGATTTCCCGTCGCGTTCGAGACGAATGGGTTGTATCCTGACGCGTTCCTGAGCGCATCCTGAGGCGGCCACTGGGTGTTCGCGTCCGTGTCCTTGGACTTCATGGCGTTCGCACCCCCAAACTTGGGTATCCCGTTGGCCTTCATGTAGTTTGCATCCGCCGGGGTGTTCCCAACCTGCGCCCACGACGTGATGCCCCTGTACGTCTGCCAAGGATCGTACTCCGGTAACACGGACGCGCTCTGCCGAACACACCACTCTCGGCCGTGCACGCGAATCATGGCCTCGACCCAGCGCTTGTCCGGCGCCCCGTTCTCAGCCTCCTTGAACACCTGCGTGGCGAGCTTCTTGCAACCGGTGCACGGCGACGCCGCCTCCGCCAGCGCGTCGTCGACTTCGACCGCATCTTCGGGAAACGCGCCGCCGCCGCCCTCCCCGACCAAGTCGACCAGTCCCTCGAACTGCAGCAGGCTCCTTCGTCGTTTCCCCGCGAAGCCGCCGCCCCCGCCCGCGGCGAGGTTCACGAGATTGTTCAGATTCTTGGCAGCCTCCACCGGGTCCGCGCCGCACGCCGACGTCTGTTGGCATATCAGCGACCCCATCTGCTCTGCGGATGGACACCCGCCCTGGTCCAGACACTTGGCCCTGTTCACCTCGTACTGCTGGGCGACGATCGGCGCGACGTACGTTTCCGTCATCGCGGTGCAGCTCCTGGCGCTGGTGGCGGTTGACCTGTACACGTTCTCGATGAGGTCGCTTGGTAGGACGTACGGCCACATGAACAGCGTGAAGCATATGGAGCACGGCACGAGGAAGACGAGCGAGGCGAACCAGTCGGTGCGACGGCGTCCGCACGCGAGACCGTACAGCCAGCGCGCCTTCGTCGACCCGACGCTGCCCTCCACGCGGCCGTGGATGGCTCCGAAGAATCTTCGCAAGCGCATGATGAGGCCGTGCTGGTCCGACGAGCCCTTGACCGCGGTGCCGGGATTGAAGTAGGAGAGCACCCTGCCGAAGCTGGCGGTGTCGCGCTCGTTGGACGTGTCCTTGCCGTGGATTGGAAGCGAAGGTTCGGGGTACTCATCGAGGCTCGGCGAGCGCCTCTTCACCGTGCTCAGCGATCCGGCCCCATTGAGCCCCGCATTCGGTCGGGGATTTTGGCCGTCACCCTCACCATCAGCACTACCCGCCCTACCCGCGTCCCGCTTCTTGTTCGCGCCTCCCCCGTTCAGCCGGCCGAACATAGCTGGCACCGACGGGGGATCTCGATCGATTCCGTCGACTTAGCGTCGATCCGCACCCTCCTCCTTGCGTCGACCCGGTCTGACAATCCAAATGCGCCCCTCGGCTAATAAAGTCAGCCGCGGCTTTGGAGACTCACAATCAAGATTTCCCGAGGACAGTTCGTGGCGCGCCCGGGACGCGGGCGCGCGTGTCGCAACGCTGCGCGTCACGCTCACCCCTGCCCTCGCGCGTGTTCTCCACAGCGCGGGGGCTCGTCTCGCGTCGCGGCCTTCCCTCCTAACCAGGGGCCGCAGCCTCGTCGTGACGAGGGCTTCGTCCACGCCCGGGAGCGATCTCGGGGGCGGTGCAGCCGGCACTCTGGAGCGAGGCGGAGGTAACAACGCGATTCAGATGCCCTCGTTATCTCCCCCCATGACATCCACCGAGGCGCCGGAGGAGATCCGCGCGGCGGTGTACGACAGGAAGGCGCAGGAGGGCATCAAGGTCGTGACCAAACGCGCCCCCAAACCCCGCCGCGGCGACGTCCTGGTCCGCGTCAAGGCGTGCGGGGTCAATCCCGTCGACGCCAAGTTTGTGCTCGCCGACAAGCTGCCCGAGTCGTGGCGGGGCACCGCGCGATGGCTGGTGGACGGACACGTCGCGGGGTTCGACCTCAGCGGAGTCGTCGAGCGAACGTGTCCGGGAAGCGGGTTCGAGGTGGGCGAAGAAGTCTTCGGCGCGGTGCCACCACTCGTGGGCTCGTTCGCGGACCTGGTGTCCGTTCCACCCGCACAACTCTCGGCCAAGCCAAAGTCGCTGACGCACGCGGAAGCCGCCTCTTTGGTCCTCCCGGGCCTCACCGTCGTGCAGGCGCTGCGTCAGCACGGGTTCAGGCCCGGGTGCCGGGTCCTGGTGATCGGCGCGTCGGGCGGGGTGGGTCACATCGCCGTGCAGGTGGCGGCGGCGGAGGGTGCGGGTCTCGTCGTCGGCGTGGTGAGTTTCTTTTACTTCTCGTATGGGCAATTGCACTGACGTCGTGTTTTGTGACAGTGCTCGGGCCGAAACGCAGAGTTTGTCAAGTCGCTGGGCGCGGACGAGGTCCTCGACTACGAGGCCCTGGCGCCGGACGACGACGACGTGGGGGATCCGCTCGTGGAGAGGCTGCAAGATATCGTCATCGAGCACGGGGGACCTTTCGACATCGTGCTGGACACCGTGTCGAGCCACGACGCCCGGGACTTGGTTCACGGTTATTCCGAAAGGATCCGAGCCGCGGCGGACCCGGGTTTGGTCGACACGGGCCCTGACGCGGATGGGCACAACTACGTCACCATAGGGGGCAAGACGGGCGGGTGGGTCACCGCGGGGCTGAAGAGGTTGACGGGTGTCGACATGTTCGCACGGGGCGAGGAGCTGTTTTGGATCGACTTCAACGCGTGCGCGCCGGATTTGAAACATCTGAGGTCCCTCGCGGATGGAGGCGGTTGGGGAGGAGTCGGTTCGTGTCGCGCGGTGAAGCCGGCGATCGAGAAGACGGTGCCTTTGACGGACGATGGGGTACGTGAGGCGTTCAGGCTGCTGCACGGGAGGAGGGTCGTGGGGAAACTCGCAATCGAGCTTTAGTTGGACCGGCCATGTCCGCATCCGTCATGACCAAAACTAGTGTTAGTGCTAAAAAATCGACGTTGTTTGTTGACGAGGACGCATTTCACTCCGCGCGAGTCGCCGCACTCCCACGGCCCGACCTTCCCGTGAACCTCGTGCCGCTCCCCTGCGGGTGTTACCCTACCGCGGATGTGTTTGAGGTACTGTTTCCAAGCCAGAGCGGGTTCCCCCGGTTCCTCGCCGTCCAAAGGGGACGTGACGAAGAGAGAGTACAGTTGGAGCGGTCCTGATTCTCTGGTCCACGACTTGAGCTCCAGGGGGGTGAGACGAGCGTTGACGAACGCACCGCCGCGTGCGGTGGATGCAATCGTCGCCGAGGATGCGGATGATTTCGTAGAATCGTCGTCTCCCGTGCGAAGGGCTCGGACGGACCTCCCACCCCTCGCCCCGAGTGGAGAGTCCGCAGATCTGGCGGAGAGGCTCGAGAGATCGGGGGAGATCCCCGTGCGGGTCGCGTTCACGCGCGAGCTGAGCGACGCGAGGGCGCTGGCGCGATGGCGAACCACCGCGCTGGCGATGGCGCGCGCGTCGCAGCTCCTCAAGCGCACGGACAGTCGCGTCGCCGGGTGCATCGAACGAATGCACGAAGCGGAGCGAGCCGGGCATGCTAACGAGGATACAACCGGCAGGGACGGAGCGTCCACGTTGGACCGGCGGCTCGCGTCGCTGCGGCTGAGGACGGTGCGCATGGGCGACGACGGGAACTGCCAGTTCAGGGCACTGGCGCACGGCCTCTTCGGGGATCAGGACCAGCACTGGAGGGTACGGGACGCCTGCGTGACGCACATGGTGGACCCAAAGCGTCGGGGCGAGTACGAAGTATTCTTCGGCGACGACTTTGACGAGTACGCGACGTCGATGGCGAATCCGAGGACGTGGGGAGACGAGCTCACGCTACGGGCGTGCTCCGACGCTTTCCAGTGCGTCATACACGTGGTGCAGTCCACGGCGGAGAATTGGTACCTGGTGTACGAGCCGCGTGTGGCCAACGAGGGGGCCGGGGGGAAGGAGGGAAGGTGGCGAAGGCGACTTTTTCTCACTTACGTGAGCCCGGTGCATTACAACTCGTTCGAGCGTCTCGAGGGGAGTTCGTGACGGCGCGCACGCACCTGATTATGATTAGAACACGGACGGATGATTAGAACACGGACGGCGACGCGCCACGATGGATGGCGCCGGGGGGATCATTAGAATTAACGACGAGTGGCGCGACGCGAGCGTTTCATTGAATGAAAATTATTATTAAAAGGAAAGATGCAGACGCGCCGACCGAAGACGGCGCGTCACAAGAGTACATGATATTCAGGCAGGTGATAGAGTAGCCTTATACTCGTACATGCACAGGTGGTACAGCCTCGAAGTCGTGTGCTCGATCAACTGGTCGTCCGTTCATATTTTCTACATTCGTGTTGAGAACCCTTGCTTGCGCGCGCGCTGATGCAGCAGTTGCGTCGGGCGTTTACATGTCGATGCCCCAGTTGTAGGTGATGGACGCCTCCTCGGCATTCGGCTTGTTGTCCTTGACGGGCACCTTGAGCTTGAATTCGTCCTTGGTGACGGTGAGGGCGCCAGTCTTGTCGTCCTTGACCTCGACACCCACGCCGATGCCCTCGATGCCGGAGTAGTCGAGGTTGATGGTGGTCTTGGCCTTCTTGTCGCTGTCAACGTTAGTCCTGAGCCTGACGGTGATGTCGTCCTTGTGGTAGCCGATCCTGATGTTGGCGTCTTTGCCGACGAGGTCGTAGTCGACGGAGCCGGTGAGGTCGGCGTTGACGTCGGAGAGGGGGATGTCGGCGGAGATGCGGACGGCGTTGGCGCCGGCGTCCTCGTCCTCGTTGTTGAGAGTCTTGTGGCCCTCCTGGACAAGGGAGACGGTGACGTCACCAACCTTGTCGACGTTGGACTTGATCTCAACGCCGGACGCGCCGCTGCTGTCGCGGGCGACAGTGATGTCGCAGGTCTGGCCGGCGAGGTCGACGCCTCCCTTGGCGAACTGTGGAGACGAAAACGCGGGGAGAGGGGGTGGGTCGAGTCAGTGAGGGTGTCTTTTTTCCAGTCTCGAAGCGACGCAAAGTGGAAGCGTTTCTGGGTCGGTAACCCTGAAGCGCGAACGGATAAGGGCGGGGGGACTCACCTTGAGGTCGATGTTCTGGAGCTGGCCGATGTCGGCGATGGCCTTAACGTTGTCGCCGGTGAAGTTGGCCGCCTTGTCAGTGTAAGCTGCGGTCGCGAGGGAGAGGAAGCGTCAGCGAAAGTTCGTCGGCGTTTGAGAGGAATGCGGTTTTCGGGAGGTGAGAATATTCTCCGCTTCGAGCCCCGGAACGCCGGTCCGTCCGTAAAGCGACGGTTCGCGAACGGGCGCCGCGAGCGACGCGTGCGGTTCCGCGTCCGAACGAACACGAACGATGAGGTTGATTCGAAATCGTGGAGGGCTCACTTACCGGGGGTGAAACCGGGGTTGGCGGTGAGGGTCACGGCGCCACCGTTGGCGAAGCCGGCAGTGGCGGTGAGCTTGAAGGATTGGTTGGCGATGGTGCCGTTGCCGTTGGCTTCGAGCTGTGAGTTGGGGAGAGGGAGGGCGGGATTCCGCGTCAGTCATCATGCATCTCGAGTTTCCGAGCGTTTCGGCGCGTTCGCGTCGCGTCGCGGCGTCGCGACGCGCCCGATTCGACGCGGCCGATTTGCCGCGTTGGAAAATTAACGAGGAAAAGTGCGGGAGGTTTTCGCAATTCCGGAGAACGGAGACGCGAACGCGCGCGCGCGGGGGGGGACGCTCACCTTGCCGGAGAGCCTGAGGTTAGCCTTGTCCATGTTTAGAGTTGTGTTTGTGTGTTGGTTTGGGTTTTGTGAGTGCGGTCGAACAGCGAGCTGAACGGTGCGAGGCAGAGTGGGGAATCGCCTGCAACAAACCGTCTCCACGTGTGACGAAAAAAAAATTCCAATGAGAGCGGTTTTGCCAACTTAACTCGAGGTGCCAATTTCGGCTGGAAAGGACTCGCGTGTATCGTACGCGCAAACAGTTAAAATCGCCCGAAGCATTTTCAACTCGAAAAACAGAGTCGAGATAAAAATCGCCCAAACGCCCTCGAAAGCTGACTCAGCTCCGACGTCCCTTGAGTCCTTTTACATGTGGCAATCTGTGGTAGGCGTTCCCCTGTCTACTCAGCAGTGAGGTGGCCAATCTCGTTCCCCAATCAATTCCTTGAGTTAAAGGTCCGTTACATTTCTCGACCAATCACAAGGCTTCTGCAGCTCATTCGAAATCCACTGCGAAGCAAGTCTCGGCCCTTGGTCGTCTGGCCCCTTTATCTTTCGGAGCGTGAACTTTCGCGGGTCGGTCGGGGTGATGACGATGACGAGGCTCGTGTTCGAAGCGTGGGGGGGAACGAAAGGGAAGAGAGACTGGACGATTACACCACGAGGACGATTACACCGAACGCGGGCTCGTCCGCGCGCGACGACGCTGTTCCAGCCGGAGGAAGCCGCGCGCACGGACGTGGGGACGGATCGTCACCGAACCAAATCAGGGGAACACGACACATGCAAGTTGAACTCCCCAAACCGGCGTGGAATACCAAACCCATGTCCGAGGGAACGAATCGACCCGCGACTACTCTGACGACTACTCCATCAGCGCCTTCTCCAGCTCGCACGCCAGCCTCAGCAGCGCCTCGTCCGTCCCGCGCGGACCCACCACGCTCAGCCCGAGCGGCGGCGCCCCGTCGCGCGGCGGCACCGGCACCGTCGCCTGCGGCAGCCTCGCCAAACCCGCCGCGGTGGTCAGCCTCAGCTGACCGTTCCTGAACGATTCGACGATTTCTGCATCCGACCCAGGGGCTATCGGGGCGCCCGGCGTCGACGGCATGAACAGGAACATGTCCTTACCGGTATCCTCGTCCACGGTGACGGCCTCTAGTCTCGCCGCGATGGCGTCCCTGATTGTACAGGCCTCACTCGCCTCCGCGTCCGTCACCGCGCACGCACCCTCGAACCTCTCCTTGACCCCCGGCCCGAACCGCGGGTCGTGTTCCGTGACCCACGCGCCGTGCTCCCGCCACACCTCGTTGGCTTGGATCACCCGGAACACGTTCCACCACTCCGTCAGCGGCGGCGTCCCGTGAACGCCGCCCAGTACAACCGTCTTGGGCCCGCCGCCCAGCGCCCCCGCGCCGCATACGCGACCCACGCACTCCCTCAGCCGCCGCTCCGTCGCCTCGTCGCACAACGCGAACGCATCCTCGGCGAGTAGCCCGTCGAACTTGAGGTCGAATTTCGTGTCCCACCCGCCCCACGGCGGCAGGAGCGCGCCGCCGCACCGGAGCAAAGTGGTGGCGTCTCGCGCGAACCAACCGATCGTGTCAAACGACGGCGCCAGTGGTACGCACCCGTTCGTGGCGTCCACCCGCCCGTGCGTGGGCCTGAACCCGCATATGCCGCAGTACGCGGCGGGGACGCGGACGCTCCCGGCGGTGTCCGTCCCGAGCGCCACGTCGGCGTACCCTGCGGCTACCGCGACTGCGCTGCCCGACGACGAGCCGCCCGGGATTGAGCCCGGGGATGTTGGATTGACGGGGGTGCCGTAGTGGTGGTTCTCTCCCTGCAGCGCCCACGCGAGCTCGTCCATCTGCGTCTTGCCCACGAGCGTGGCGCCCGCGGCGAGTAGCGACGCGACGGGTGGCGCGTGTTTCTTCGCGGGATGTGGGTGTGTGTCGAGCCATGTCGGCTGGCCGCAGCCCGTGCGATGGCCCGCGACGTCGAGGTTGTCCTTGACGGCGAAGGTTAGGCCCGCGAGGGGTCCGTTTGGGTCCGTGGGTGCCACGCGCGCGTCGCAGTGGTCCACGAAGCACCCGCCTTTGCCATGCCGAGGAACGTCGGGAAGGACGTCTACGACGACGCGTGGGGCGTCGCCGTTCGATGAATGCGCGCCTCGAAGCGTCGTGGACGAGGGACGGGGGATCGGAAGATCCCGCGCGGTTCGCGGGTCCCGGGGGATCCTTCGACGGATTCGGCGATCGTGCAGGCGTATCGACCTCGCGATGACCACGGACGGGCGGCGCGTCGCGGCCCGCATGTTCACCCGCTCCCTCCGCGGGGCGCGATACCGACTGGCGAACTCGCCAAACGACGGGAATGGAGTTTTGGCTCGCACACACTCGTTTTTTGGCTATCACCGGTGCAGCACCTGCTGATGACTGTTTGCCCATACGAGCTGGGGATCCCCGCCAAAATCGTGACAAATACTCGGACTGAGTCAGCCTTCCCGCGCACTTCGCACGCGCCGCTGACCCTCCAGTCGAGCACAATGTCGGCTTTCGTCCAGAGCGCTTTCACGACCGGCGGGTCCACGTTCGTCCGCGCGCGTGCCCAGACCCGCCGCGCCCCCACAGCCAGGGTACGCCCCCGTATCAGCGTCGCCAACGCACATTCCAACTCACGATCGGACAACACTAACCGCCCGTACCTCCTTTCGTCTCTCCAGGCCTCCGGGCGGGTGTCCCTGCGCGTCCAGGCCATCGCGGAAGGTCGCCAGTCCCTCTTCGTCACCGTCAACGTCAAGCCCGGCAAGATGGAGGAGTACGAGAGCCTCATCAAATCGCACAGTGAGTCAACCAAACCACATCGTTCCATCCATCTCCCACCTGACGCACACCTCCCAAACCGCAGTCACGAACTGCTACATGAACGACAGGTGCATGTACTTTGACTTTGGGATAAACCAGGACGGCTCGGACCCGAACTCCGTCTACCTGTACGAGGTGTACGAGGACGAGGCGGCGCTCGAGGAGCACCGGGAGTCAGCGCACCTCAAGGAGTACCTAGCCGCCGCGGAGATAATCACCTCGGGCCACGACGTTCGAAACATAAACCTGGCACCGTACGGCTCGGTGAACTGCAACTACGCCGGGCAGTGCGAGATCGGCGAGGCGGCGTGGGACTAGCCATCGTAGTAACGCACGAGTTATTGTAAAGCTTTGCCTATTATTCGCGAATGTGATCCTATTTTCGCGGTCGCGGGTTCCTTCTCAAACCCCGCCGCGGACTCATCGCCCCCCACCCCCTCTGCCGTCGTACTCGTTCCCTCAATCGAGCTATTCCCTCCGTAGCTATCATATTCCGCCCGTAGTACTTCTACGACATTCAATAATTCTCTTCTCGTCGACGACGCACCTCCCTCGACACGTGCATCACTTGATGCGGAAGTAGTCGTTGTCAAAGTGGTGGATGCGGGCGTAGCCATCCTCGCCACCCGACGTGAACGAGCGGCCATCCGGGTGCCACGCGAGCGCGTTGATGGGCCCGAAGTGTCCGCGGATCCCGCCGATCTCTTCCTCGTAGATCTTGTAGAAGATCTTGGAGTCGAACTTGCCAGCCTTGGAGGAAGTGGTGGTCACCGCCATGGCGTCCTGGCCTCCGCCCAAGATGATGTGCTCGAGGATCGGGGACATGATGGCGGCGTTCACCGGTCGATCCGCCGCGTACGTCTTGAGGCACTCCATGGTGGTGGAGTCGAACAGCTTCGCGGTCTTGTCCAGGGACGCGCTGATGAAGTGCGTCTTGTCCAGGGACAGTGAGAGGTGTTGGATCTGCTTCTTGTGGTCGCTCGCCTCGTGCAAAATCTTCCCCGTCTCCACGTCCCACAGTCGGATGACGCCATCCTCGCCGCCCGTGAGGATGGTGGTGTTCAGCGGGCCCCACAGCGCCCTGTTGATCCGTCCCTCCGGCCCGGACATGCTGATCTTGATGTCGTTCGTCTGCTCCTCCCTGTTCGCCGCCACGTCCACGATGTGCAGCGCGGCGGGGACTCCCATGAAGGGATCGGTCGAGATCACCATGTGCTGGTCGCCCTGTGCGAGCGCCACCGCGCGGACGGGCTGCTCGAACTGGTGCGTGAAGTAGCACGTCCCGGTCTCGGTGTCCCACATCTTGCACGTGGTGTCCGCGGAACCGGTCACGAGCGTCTTGGAGTCCTCGCTGACGTCGCACGTCCACACCGCGCCGTTGTGGCCGATGTACGTGCCAACGCGGTGGCCGTCGTCGGAGTACCACAGCGTGGGGTGGTGATCCTTGGCGCACGTGAACAGGAGGTCGCCCTCCTTGTTGTACTTGATGAACGTCAGAGGCCTGGGTGATGGACAGTCACGGGAACAGTCACGGTCAGCGGCGGTTCGGAGGGAAGGGCGATCTGGGATGGCGCGCCGCAAAGACCCTGGGCGAACCGGCGAGAAAAAGAATGAGCCCCTCGCGCGTCTCCGCGGCGTGGGGGGTTCACGCGGGCGCGATCGGGGGCGTGGTACGCACCTCTCATGGCCCTTGAGCAGGATAGGACGCATGGCTGCGGGACTCGAGCTAACGAGCGGGTCCGCGCCTGGCTTGAAAGGGACGGCGGTCGGCCCCGGAGGTGGAAAAATAGCGTTCGAGCCGCAAAACCCCAAGACCACTGCTGGAATTTTTTACACTGTTTGCCCACTGGAGTGATTGTATGGATCGAATGAAACCGTAAACGACGAGTTAATTGGACCATCTGAACCACACCATGCGACGATGTTGTGTCGCCTCTCCCGCTCCACCACCAGACGAGCCAAAACAGGCAATCGAAAATCTCGAACCCGTTCCTCAGAGCCTTGGGCGCCCGGGACCCCGACAGTAGGAGGGTTCACGCGCCGGATAAGGAAGCGGGAGTAGCCCGCGACCATGCCTCCCAACGGGGAAGACATGCCGCCCGCCGGGCTGGGACACACGGGCAGAACACAGGCGGAGGTGAGCAGACCGCAATCCCGCAAACAACACGTATCGCACCGAGAGCGCCCCTCGGGAGGAGGGTCAATTTCCGGCGGGGACCGGACCGGCGACGCGTCGAAGGCGCCGTCCCCGGGGCTCGATCGCGATGCGCACGGGTCGCGAAGAGCGTCGTCTCTCGAACGCCCGCGAACGCCTCGTCGCCGGTCCCGTCCCCGAGCCCCCTCGCGCCGAACGCCGAACCTCCGCTCGCGCACTAAAAATAGATTTTCCCAACCTCTGACCAACACCCACCGCCTCTCTCTCCCCAGGATGGTGTCGGGAGGGCCTCGCTCACGCGAGACGCGCTCGCAAACCAACTCTACCTGCAGACCAAGCCGCCGAGCGGCACGGCGTTCAGGCCATCGCTGACCATGGGCAGGACGGGCGCCACCAAGGTGCGCCACACATCATCCTTCGATTCGATTCGACCCCAACGATCAATCGATCGCGACATCCGATTCCCACAGCCCCGACCCGCGTACCACCCACGACCACACCGAACCACCACTCACGTACCGACCACCCACGTCCCCTCACTCGCAGTCCACTCACGGACGGAGGCTTCCCGCGTCCTCAGCCCCCGCGCTGGGCGCTACTACGACGGCGACGTACGAAGCCATTCACCGATCATCCGCGCCCGTCGCCCCGCACGCACACACGCTCGAGCCCCTCACCCACAAGGAGGGCGGATCACCCACCGCTGACGTCCACGGCGGACCAAGCTCCACCACCCGCGTCTCACCACCCAAGCCCACGCTGAGTCCCGAGGCTGAGGATGATGGGTACCAGTACCTGACTCTGCTCAGATGGATGGTGGCTAACGCGGCGGATGAGGAGTACCGACGGCGCAACGACCTCGCGCCCGGTGCGCACGGCGCGGATGAGTTCGTGTACCTCGCCAGGCTGGACAGGGACCCGAACGAGTGGCAGCCGTACGCCCTGGGGATCAGGGAGTACCACGGCGTGGACAGGACGGACTACTACACCATGTCCGCGAATGGAATCACGCACTTTCTCGACGGGTCGGCGCCGGAGTTCATCACCGCGGAGCGATGGGAGAAGGAGGTGGCCAACTGGAAGAAGACTAAATCCCTCACCGTGTTTCGCACGTACAAACAGTGGAAGAGCTGGAAGCTGTGGCGCCGGAGCGTGATGAGCGCCAAGATGGATCGCGCCAAGGACGTTTTGGAGAAGAACCTCTTTGTCCTGGACCCGGTTTTCGCGCCAACCGTCGACAAAGTCCGCGACGCGTGCCGAACGCTCAGCGCTAAACGGCTCAGTAACGTGCGCAAGGGTGAGGTACGCACGCTCAGCGCGTTCGTGGAGGACGTGAAGGAGGCGCGGGGTGAGATGGCGGATGAGTTTGCCAGGTTTGGCGCGGAGCAGACGGCGACTGTGAGCGACGCGTGTCAACGGGCGCTGGACGCGATGGAGTCGCGCCTGGAGGAGTTCTACGGCGATGACCTGCCCGTGTCGACCGCGAGGGGTGGGTCCGCGGGCCCGTCCTCGCCAGCGGCGGGGTCCCCGGGAGGATCCACCGGGAGGAGGAGCGCGTCGAGGACGTCCAAGGGTGGCGGCAAGGGTGAGTCCAAGGGTAAGGAGGACAACAACTACGCGTACACGGTGGCGGCGACCCGACGCACGGAGCAGCGCCGTTGCCTCACGTTCGTCAAGCTGATGGATTACGTCATCTGCGATACCATGCACGACATGCTCCTAGACAGCGTCGGGGACGTGCTGCGCGCCACGAAGCAGTGCGAGGAGGCGCAGTTCGAGATGCCCAAGCCCCCGTACAGGCTTCACAAACCCTTGCTCAAGGCCAAGTCCAGCTTCAAGCGAATGTTCCGCACGATCACCCAGGAGAACCGCAGGCAGAGCGCGAGCAAGAAGGTCCGCAATGCGGCGAAGGAGAACCAGCTCATGGACACCATCAAGGACAGCCAACAGCAGGCGAGGATCGACGCCGAGGAGGATGAGCTCAACAGGTACGACCCCGCGTTCCCGGTGCTGCCCCAGTTTGAGGTTGAGCTCGCGTGGGACGAGCGCGCGGCGCAGACGGTGTTCGAGCCCTCCTTCCACGACTTCCAGAGTGAGGTTGAGAAGACGGTCAAGTCCTTCATCGACGTCCTCGCCAAGGTCAAGCGACTTCCCGACGACAAGGCGTTGATGTCGAAGATGACGGATGCGCTCGAGATGGAGCAGACCACCGGCAAGGGCGTGGACATGGCGGACCTGGCGTACACCGAACGGTGGCGCGAGCTGGTGCGACAGGTTCGTAAGTCACTCGCGTTCGGCTTCGACACGGCGACCAGGTACAAGGACAACTTCGACGTCTTTGTGAACATGACGAAGAAGAACGCCGAGACGTCCACGTCGCAAATCGTCGAAAACTACAAATCCGGCGACCTCGTCATCGACAACTTCAGGCGGGATACCATCACCTACCTCGACCAGAAGAAGCGCATGGAGGCCTTCTACGTGGACCAAAACGTCGGCATCGTCAAGATCAAGTCCGAGCGCCTGCAGACCGCGCTTTTACCCTCGCCAAAGGCAAAGCTGGAGGAGCTGTCCAAGATGCTACCCGGGTTGGCGGCGGAGATGTTTGACAAGTTCATCGGCGAGATTCACGCCGGGACCAGCAAGCTCGCGAACCCGCCAAAGTCCGCGGAGGATTTCATGGACGTCGTCAAGTTCTGCGTGGAGCTGCGGGAGTCCATCCTGGAGAGGCTCGGGGCGCAGGCGGAGGAGGTCAAGGCTCTGTACGAGCTCATCAAAGAGTTTGGCTTTCCCATCAAGGAGGAGGACAAGGCTAAGTTTGCGCTGCTGGAGGATGACTTTGCCATGCTCGAGACGGTGCTGAACGAATCGGAGGGCCAGCAGGAGGACAGGATCAAGCAGTTCGCCGCGGAGATGATCGAGGCTGGCAAGGAGGTGAACCAGAACCTCAAGGACCTCGCCAAGGCGGCCACCGACGAGATGATCCTCGACGTGGAGGCGCCCAGGGAAAAGGTGCTCGAGTTTGTCGAGGACCTCACCGCCAAGGTGGAGGCGCAGCAGGCGGAGGCCAAGCGGATCGTCAAGATCCAGGAGACGTTCAAGGTGGAAGCCACCGAGTTCGAGTCCCTCAAGGCTGTCGCCGAGGACGTGGCGCTCAAGCGGTCCATGTGGGTCAGCGACAAGGAGTTCGACGGGCTCGTGGTGACCTGGGCCGAATCCGTGTTTGACCAGATCGACCTCCCAACCATGGAGGAGAAGGTGCAGAAGATGGGCAAGCTCTGCGTCAAGCTGGAGCGCAGCCTGCAGCCCAACAGCGTCGTACCCGCCTTCAAGGCTAAGGTTGACGCGTACAAGCAGCTCCTCCCCGTCATCAACGCGCTGGGCAACGACGCCCTGCTGATGCGCCACTGGGACAAGATCCAGGAAATCATCGGCCAACCAATCGTGCGCAACGAGACGTTTACGCTCCAGAAGATTTTGGACATGAAGTGCCCCGACCACTCCGACGCCATCTCCCAGGTTTCCGTGGAAGCGACTCAGGAGAAACAGCTCGAGTCGCAGCTCGAGAAGGTTGTCAAGCGCTGGGAAGATGTCTCCTTCGCCGTCACCAACTACAAGGAGAGCAAGGACACCTTCATTTTGGGCGGCTTGGAGGAGGTGTTCACCGCCCTGGAGGACTCCATGGTGACCATGACCACCATCCTGTCCAGCCGCTTCGTCGCGGGGATCAGGGACGAGGTGGAGAAGGTGGAGAAGAACATGAACGTCTTCTCGGATACCCTCGACGAGTGGCTCGCCGTGCAGAAGAACTGGATGTACCTAGAGTCCATCTTCTCCGCTCCCGACATCCAGCGCCAGCTCCCGAACGAGTCGAAGCAGTTCTTCGGCGTGGACAAGATGTACAGGGACGTCATGCGCAAGACGCGCGAGAACGACAACGCGATGCGCGCGGCGACGACCCCGGGGTATCTGGAGAAGTTCCAGAAGGCGAACGAGCAACTGGACTACATCCAGAAGAACCTGGAGGAGTATCTGGAGACGAAGCGCATGGGCTTCCCGAGATTTTATTTCCTCTCAAACGACGAGCTGCTCGAGATTCTGGCCGAGACCAAGAACGTGCAGGCTGTGCAGCCCCACATGTCCAAGTGCTTCGACGGCATCAAATCCCTCGACTTCGGCGAAGACCCAAAGAGCGTGGACATCTTCGCCATGTTCAGCGCGGAGGGGGAGCGGGTGCCGCTCGGGAAAAATTTGAAGGCTCGCGGCAACGTCGAGCAGTGGCTGACCGCCGTGGAGGCTGCCATGGTCGCCTCCCTCAAGAAGCAGGGCAAGGAGTCGTACGTGAGCTACGCCAAGGAACGCAGGACCGATTGGGTGCGCAACCAGCCGGCGCAGATTGTCATCATGGTTGCGCAGATTTACTGGTGCCGCGGCGTCATCGAGTGCCTCGAGTCTGAGAACCCGGTGGCGGCTATGGAGAAGTACTTGGAGAAGAACCGATCGGACCTCAAGGATATGACCGCGGTGGTTCGCGAGGACCTCTCCAGGCTGCACCGCAAGATCATCGCGGCGCTCATCACCATCGACGTGCACGCGCGCGACATCGTCGAGGAGCTCTGGCAGGAGAAGGTTGAATCCATCAACGACTTCAAGTGGCAGATGCAGCTCAGGTACTACTGGGACGACAAGGACGACATCTGCTTCATCCGCCAGACCAACACCTTCTTCAAGTACACGTACGAGTACCTCGGTGCGCAGTCACGCCTCGTGGTGACGCCCATGACGGACAGGTGCTACATGACCCTCACCGGGGCTATGCACCTCAGGCTGGGCGGCGCCCCCGCGGGACCCGCGGGTACGGGCAAGACGGAGTCCACCAAGGATCTCGGCAAGGCCCTGGGCGTGCAGTGCGTGGTGTTCAACTGCGGCGATAACCTGGACTACAAGTTCATGGGTAAGTTCTTCGCCGGCTTGAGCCAGTGCGGCGCGTGGGGGTGCTTCGACGAGTTCAACCGCATCGACATTGAGGTGCTCTCCGTCGTGGCGCAACAGCTCCTGACCATCCAGAACTCCATGAAGGCCGGGCTGGATATCATGAACTTCGAGGGCAGGGAGATGCCTTTGAAGCACTCGTTCGCCGTGTTCATCACCATGAATCCCGGCTACGCCGGTCGCACGGAGCTCCCTGATAACCTCAAGGCGCTCTTCCGACCGATGGCGATGATGATCCCCGACTACGCGCTCGTCGCCGAGGTGATGCTCTTCTCCGAGGGATTCGAGACGTCCAAGGACCTGTCGCGCAAGATGACCAAGCTGTACAAGCTCTCGTCCGAGCAGCTCTCCCAGCAGGACCACTACGACTTTGGCATGCGCGCGCTCAAATCGCTCCTGGTCATGGCCGGTGGCCTGAAGCGCGGTTTCCCCGATCTCGACGAGCAGGTTGTCCTGATCCGCGCCATGCGCGACGCCAACTTACCCAAGTTCCTCTCCGCGGATTGCGAGCTCTTCGAGAACCTCATCATGGATCTCTTCCCGGGCAAGGTTGTCCCGGAAGCCGACGCCGGCGACTTGGAGCGGGCCATCATCGAGTCGATCAACGAGGTTGACCTGCAGCCCAAGGATACCTTTGTCACCAAGGTTGTCCAGCTGTACGAGACGTTCAACGTGCGCTTCGGCGTGATGCTCGTGGGTCCCACGGGCGGCGCCAAGACGACCAACTACCAGATTCTCAAGTCGGCGATGACCAAGCTTCGCAACGAGGGCCACCCCGACGACTCGTTCCAGACTATCCACACCTACGTGTTCAACCCCAAGTGCATCAAGATGGGAGAGCTCTACGGAGAGTACAACCTGGGCACGGGCGAGTGGACCGACGGCCTGGGCTCCACCCTGATTCGCAACGCCGTCGCCGACCAGACCATGGAGAAGAAGTGGGTCGTCTTTGACGGCCCAGTCGACGCCATCTGGATCGAGAACATGAACACCGTGCTCGACGACAACTGCACCCTGTGCCTCCCCAACGGCGAGCGCATCAAGCTCAATCCGATCACCATGCGCATGCTCTTCGAGGTTCAGGACCTGGCGGTGGCGTCCCCCGCCACGGTGTCGCGGTGCGGTATGGTGTACATGCCGCCCAACGAGCTCGGCTGGCTGCCCTACGTCACCACCTGGGCGAACACCCAGCTTCCCGAGGGGATGACGGACGAGACCAAGGCTTACATCCTCAGCCTGTTCAACAAGACCATCGACGGCGGGCTGTCCTTTGTTCGCAAGAACCTCAAGGAGGCCATCGCCACCGTGGACATCAACCTCGTCACGTCTCTCACCGCGTTCTTCAAGTCCTTGGTGCAGCCCGACAAGGGGGTTGACTTCGCCGACGACAAGCTCAGCCTCCACCCAAAGCTGGCGAAGATTTTCGTCTTTTCCTACGTCTGGTCCCTGGGCGGTAACCTCGAGGAACGGTTCCACGCCCAGTTTGACGAGTGGGCCCGCGCGCACTTTGCCAATAACATCAAGGAGCTCGAGAAGGTGCCGCCCGCGGATGAGGGTGCCATGCTGTACGACTTCTACGTCGTGACCAACGACATCGACTTCCCCAAGGGTCGGTTCGAGCACTGGGAGAAAGCCGTGAAGCCGTTCCAGTACAGCAAGGAGGTGCCATTCTTCCAGCTGCTGGTGCCCAACTTGGACACCACGCGTTTCTCGTTCCTTCTGGAGACGTGTTTGGACGTGGACAAGTCCCTGCTGCTCACCGGCGGCACGGGCGTGGGCAAGTCGGTCATCATCACCGACTACCTCGCGAGAGTCCAGGAGTCCAGGAATCTGGTCAACATCATCCTCAACTTCTCGGCGCAGACGCCCGCGAAGGACACCCAGCTGCTCATCGAATCCAAGCTCGAGAAGAAGCGCAAGACTCGGTTCGGCGCGCCGCCCAACAAGAAGATCGTGCTCTTCGTCGACGACGTCAACATGCCGGCGAGGGAGACGTACGGTGCCCAGCCCCCGGTCGAGCTCCTGCGGCAGTACCAGGATTTCCGCGGCTTCTACGACCGCGAGAAGCTCTTCTGGAAGGATGTCGAGGATACCACGCTGGTGTGCGCCTGCGCGCCCCCAGGCGGCGGGCGGCAGGAGGTGACCCCTCGTTTCTTCCGCCACTTCAACATGCTCAACGTTCCGTCGCCCAACGACGCGACGATGAAGATCATCCTGGGTTCCATCTTCAGCGGGTTTCTCGATTCGACCTTTGGCCCCGAGAACGACAAGAAGTTCCCGAAGGAGTTTCAGGAGATTGTCGCGCCGGTGGTTGACTCCAGCGTGGAGGTTTACAGGCGCATGAGCGAGGAGCTGTTACCCACGCCGCAGAAGAGCCACTACACCTTCAACCTCCGCGACCTGAGCAAGGTGCTCCAGGGCATGCTGCTCATCACCCCGGACAAGTGCAAGGCGTTGGACGTCATGACCAGGCTCTGGGTGCACGAGTCCATGCGGGTGTTTCACGACCGGCTCATCAGCGTCGAGGACAAGGACTACTACAAGGTGATGGCATCCGAGCTCGTGGAGAAGAACTTCGGCGTCGTGCTCGAGGGCAGGTACGAGGACCCGCCGGTTCCCGAGGGCGAGGCACCCCCAGAGCCCGAGCTCGACGAGGAAGGTAACCCGATCGAGTACAAGCTCGGCACCAGGGCGTATACAGATCTGTTCGAAGATCGCAACATCATCTTTGGCGACTTTCTGGACCAAAACTGCGAGCCCGAGGAGCGGGTGTACGAGGAGGGCGACGACATCCCCAAGATGATCAAGATCATGGAGGACTACCTCGAGGAGTACAACTTCAGCGCCACGAACCAGATGAACCTGGTGTTCTTCATGGACGCCGCCGAGCACGCCACGCGAATCGCGCGGATCCTTCGGCAGCCGAGAGGCAACGCCATGCTCGTCGGCGTGGGCGGCTCGGGTAAGCAGTCGCTGACGCGGTTCGGGAGTTTCATGGCGGGGTTCAAGTGCTTCAGCATCGAGCTCACGCGCGGGTACGGCATCACCGAGTTCCGCGATGATCTCAAGAACCTCTACGTGCAGACGGGTATAGAGGGAACGCCCACCGTGTTTTTGTTCACGGATACGCAAATCGTCACCGAGGGTTTCGTCGAGGACATCAACAACATCCTCAACAGCGGCGAGGTTCCCGGGCTGTTCGCTCAGGACGAGAAGGAGCGAATGATGACCGAGATTCGTCCCTACGCCGAGTCCCTCGGCCTGAACCCCACGAAGGATGTGCTCTTCAGCACGTTCATCAACAGGGTCCGGGATAACCTCCACATCATCCTGTGCATGTCCCCGGTGGGCGAGGCGTTCCGTTCCCGATGCCGCCAGTTCCCGTCGCTGATCAACTGCTGTACCATCGACTGGTTCATGGAGTGGCCCGAGGAGGCGCTCACCAGCGTCTCCAACAGGTTCCTCTCCAAAGTGGACCTGGGCTCCCCGGAGGTGAACAAGCACATCGCCGCCATGTGCGTCGACGTGCACGTGTCCGTCACCGAAACGTCCGAGCGGTTCTTCCAGGAGCTCAGGCGCAAGTTCTACACCACCCCCAAGTCCTACCTCGACCTCATCAACCTCTACACCGCGCTGCTCGCGGAGAAGAGGGAGGAGCTGGGCAACGCCAAGGACCGCCTGCTCAACGGCTTGAACAAACTGGCCGAGACCAACGTCATCATCGCGAACCTCAAGGTTGAGCTCGGCGAGTTACAGCCCGTGCTCGAGGAGAAATCTGCCGCCACCGCCGTGATGATCGAGCAGGTCAACAAGGACAAGGCTGACGCCGCGGACGTGGAGAAGAAGGTGATCGAGGAGGAGATTCAGGCCAAGGAGCTCGCGGCGCAGACGGAGGCCATCGCGGCGTCCGCCAAGGCTGACCTCGAGGAGGCTATGCCGGCGCTCGACGCGGCTGTGGAATCCCTGAACGCGCTGAACAAGAACGACATCGTGGAGATCAAGAACCTGCCCCGCCCCCCGCCCCTCGTGGGTGTCACCATGGAGGCTGTCCTCACCTTGCTGAAGGAGAAGACAGACTGGGCGAGCGCCAGGAAGATTCTCGGCGACACTCAATTCATGAAACGGCTGTTTGACTTTGACAAGGATAACATCTCGCCAAAGACGCTCAAACGCCTGGAGAAGTTTGTCCTCCGCGAGGACTTCACCCCCGAGATTGTCCAGTCGCAGTCGCAGGCGGCGAAGAGCCTCTGCATGTGGTGCCGCGCCATGCACGTGTACGCCGGCGTCGAGAAGATCGTCCGGCCCAAGCGCAAGGCGCTCGCCGAAGCCGAGGCGTCCCTCGCCGCCACCCTCGCGGCGCTCAAGGAGAAGCAGCAGTTTCTCAAGGACGTCCAGGACAAGGTTGCGCGGCTCGAGAAGGACCTCGCCATCGCTGAGGCTGAGTCGCAGTCCCTCAAGGACCAGGCGCAGCTCACCGAGGACCGCCTCGTGCGAGCGGAGAAGCTCACCAGCGGCCTCGCCGACGAGGCTGTCCGCTGGAAGTCCACGGCGGAATCCTTGGGGGATCAGCGCGAGTTGCTCGTGGGCGACGTCTTCGTCTCCGCCGCGTGCATCTCCTACTTTGGCGCCTTCAACGGTGCGTACCGCGGCGAGCTCGTGGACCTTTGGGTCAGCAGGTGCCGCGAGCTGGGCGTCCCGGTGAGTGAGAACTGCAGTCTAAAGAACACGCTGGCGTCGCCCGTCGTGATTCGCGAGTGGAACATCTGGGGTTTACCCACCGACGACGTCTCCGTGGACAACGGCATTTTGGTCACGCGCGGCCGCAGGTGGCCGCTGATGATCGATCCCCAGGCGCAGGCCAACACGTGGGTGAAGAACATGGAGCAGAAGAACGCGTTGAAGATCATCAAGCTCACCGACGGCAACTACCTTCGCACGATGGAAAATTCCATTCGCAACGGAAGCCCGGTTCTCGTCGAGGACATCGGCGAAACCCTCGATCCCGCGCTCGAGCCCATCCTGCAAAAGGCTGTGTTTGTCCAGAACGGACGCACGCTGATCCGACTGGGCGACACGGACGTCGACTACGATCCCAACTTTAAGTTTTATCTCACCACGAAGATGCCCAACCCGCACTACCTCCCCGAGGTGTGCATCAAGGTTACGATTATCAACTTCACGGTGACCATCAAGGGCTTGGAGGATCAGCTCCTCGGCGACGTCGTCCGCAAGGAACGACCGGATCTCGAGGAGGCCAAGGACCGTCTGGTGCTGTCCATCAGCAACGACAAGAAGCAGCTCAAGGACCTCGAGGACAAGATCCTCCGCCTACTGAAGGAGTCCGAGGGGAACATCCTCGACGACGTCGACCTGATCAAGACGCTGGAGACGTCCAAGACCACGTCCACGATGATCAACGGCCGCGTCAAGGAGGCTGAGCAGACGGAGGCGTCCATCAACGAGACCCGCGAGAAGTACCGACCGGCCGCCATCCGCGGCTCCATCCTCTACTTTGTCGTCGCGGACCTCGCGCACATCGGCCCCATGTACCAGTACTCGCTCAACTTTTTCATGAAGCTGTTCAGCCAGTGCATCGACAACTCGGAGCCCAGCGAGCGACTCCGTAAGCGCCTTAAGAACATCATGAGCTACACCACGTACTTCGTGTACGTCTCCGTGTGCCGCGGTCTCTTCGAGGAGCACAAGCTGCTCTTCTCGCTGCTCGTGTGCACCTCCATCATGAGGGTCATGACGGTCCAGGAGAAACTCGACGAGGCGGACGTCGGCGACGCCGAGGAGTCCGACGAAGAGGACGAGGAGGAGGCGGCGCAGACGCAGGATGGCGACGCCGCGCCTCCCGTCGCCTCCCCCGCCGTCATCGAGGCGCGCGAGTGGAACGTTTTCCTCCGCGGTACCCCCCTCAACTACGAGGCGCCGGCCAAGACGGTGGAGTGGGTGGCGGATTCAGTCTGGAGAAACGTGTGCTACCTGGAAACTGACCTGCCCGACTACCTCACGGGGTTCACGGCGGACCTGGCGGGTCCCCTATCGGCCGAGTTTGAGTCGTGGTCCGAGTCCGATTCGCCGTTCCAGACGCCGATGCCCGGCGGGTGGGACGATCGGCTCACCTACTTCATCAAGCTGGCGGTTGTCAAGCTGTTCAAGGAGGACAAGGCGGTTGCGTCGGCGCAGCAGTACATCGGCGCCGAGCTGGGCAAGGCGTTCACCGAGGCTCCCCCGTGGACCCTCGACGACGTCTTCCCGGACACCGACAGCCGCGTGCCGATCATCTTCATCCTCTCCACGGGCGCGGATCCCACCGCGATGCTGCAGAGGTTCGCCACCAAGATGGGCTGGGTCCCGGGCGAGCGGCTGCACTTTTGCTCCCTGGGCCAAGGCCAAGGACCAATCGCCGAGGAGATGGTGTCCAAGGCTCAGGACAACGGCGACTGGGTGTGCCTCCAGAACTGCCACGTGGCGAGCTCCTGGATGCTCTCCCTGGAGGCCATGGTGAACAACATGAGCCAGGACTACAACCCCGTGCACGACGACTTCAGGCTCTGGCTCACCTCCATGCCGGCGGCTATCTTCCCGGTGCTGGTGCTCCAGAACGGGATCAAGCTCACCAACGAACCCCCGAAGGGTGTCCGCGCCAACATGAAGCGAACCTTCAACGATATCCAGGAGGACGTGTGGGAGGGATGCTCCAAACCCCAGCCCTACAAGAAGCTGGTCTTCGCGCTCTCAACCTTCCACGCCATCATCCAGGAGAGGCGCAAGTTTGGCCCGCTGGGGTGGAACATCCGCTACGAGTTCAACGCCTCCGACATCGAGTGCTCCATGCTCACGCTGAAGATGTTCCTCGAAGAGCAGGACGAGGTTCCGTACGCGGCGCTCGTGTACGTCACCGGGCAGATCAACTACGGAGGACGCGTCACCGACGACCTCGACCGCAGGTGCCTCATGTCCATCTTGAAGAAGTACTACCTCCCAGACATCCTTGACGACTCCTACAGGTTCACCCCATCCGGCACCTACTACGCGCCGCCCGAAGGTGACCTGTTCTCCTTCCGCGATTACCTCGAGAAGCTCCCGCTGACGGAGGCGCCCGAGGTGTTCGGGATGCACCCCAACGCCAACATCACCTTCCAGCTGCAGGAGACCCGAAAGATGATGGACACCATCCTCTCCATCCAACCCAGGGCGACGTCGGCGGAGGGGGGTAAATCACCGGATGAGCTAGTCGCGGCGCTGGCGGCTGAGATCGAGTCCAACATCGCGCCCCCGCTCGACCTGGACGACGCTTGCCCCGGTTTGTTCGACAGGACGGCCACCGGGCAGCTCAAGTCGCTCTCCGTGGTGCTCGAGCAGGAGATTGAGCGCTTCAACAGGCTGACCAAGCGGGTCCTTTTAACGCTGAAGGAACTTCAAAAGGCGATCAAGGGCGTGGTGGTGATGACGGGCGAGTTGGAGCAGATGTACACCGACTTTTTGAACAACAAGGTTCCCGGGCTGTGGGAGAAGGTTGCCTACCCGTCCCTCAAGCCGTTGGGCGGGTGGATCGACGACTACCACAAGCGCATCGACTTCATGCGCACCTGGCTCACGAAGGGTAACCCCAAGTCGTACTGGCTCGCCGGCTTTTTCTTCCCCCAAGGGTTCATGACCGGCGTGCTGCAGGAGCACGCGCGGAAGTACCAGCAGCCCATCGACGCCCTCAACTTCAACTTCCACGTGCTCGAGGGCAAGGAGGTCGCCGAGGACATCGAAGCGGCTCCTGAGGACGGCGTCCTCATCGACGGCCTCTTCGTCGACAACGCCAAGTGGAACCGTACGATGAAGTACCTTGACGAGAGCGACCCGGGGGTGATGATCTCGGACCTGCCCGTGGTCCACTTCGTCCCGGTGATGGGGTACTATCCCCCGCCTTTACTGGCGCCCGCGGACCCGAAGGAGTACCAGTGCCCGCTGTACAAGACGAGCGTGCGCGCGGGGATTTTGTCCACCACGGGCCAGTCCACTAACTTTGTCGTCTGCGTCGGTTTGCCCATTCGGCCGGGAACGGATTCGGACTTTTGGGTGCTTCAGGGCGTCGCGCTGCTGTGCGCGACGAACGACTGATGACGACAATGACGACAAACAACAAACATTCTTTCACGCAAGATACCATTAGCTTAGCGAGGCGCTCCGGATCCGTGGCAATGCAACGAGGAGCGCCGATTGTAATTCACAACTTAGTCTTCAACCGAGAGCTCTTTCCCGTCTTCACAAAATCATCTCAGAGTGACCCCGCGCCATCTGGACGACGAGTGGGATGACCCGGCGAGACGACCCTGCGCAGACGTCGTCCTCGTCCACGCTCGTCGCTCTCATCGACGGCGACTGCGCGCTGTGCAGCGGGTACGCGCGGCTGGTCTCCGCGCTCGACGCCCACGGCGCGGTGTACTTCGAGACGCAGCAGAGCGACGCGGGGCGCGCGCTGCTGCGACGATGCGGGATGCCGACGGACCTGAGCACCATCGCGGTCGTCGAGGTGTCCGCGGAGGGTAAGGCGGTCGGGTACGTGAGGTCCACGGCGGTGCTGAGGACGTTCCTGGCGCTCGGGATGCCGTGGTCGGCGCTCTACCTCGGCGTCGTCATCCCTCGGTGTATCCGCGATTTCGTGTATAGGATGGTGGCCAAGCACAGGCTCGCGGTGTTCGGGACCAACGGGGGTGAATGCGCGCTGCCGGACAGCGTGACGAGGCGGCGGATCGGGCGTGCGCTCCCCGCGGGCCTCGTGGACTAGCCTAACGTAGCGGTAGCCTCTCTATAAGTGTCTTAGCGCTAAACTCAATGTACATTGTCGCGACGTCCTATGTTACCTCGGCATGGACTTGATCTTGGACACCGGCGGGGTCTTCGGCTCCTTACCCCCGCTCGCCCTGCCCCGCGTCATCGGCGGCGACGCCGGCGTCGTCCCCACCCCACCCGCGCCAAAACCCTGCACTCCACCACCATCCGGCGAGTCGAACTCGTCCCCGTCGCCAAACGCCAGCCTTCTCCGAGTTGACGTCGGCGTCGTGAGTAAATGCCCCTCTGAATGCTCCTCCACCACCCGGCGTCGCGTGGGTTGTTTCTTCCTGGGCGCCGCGGGTGGTTCTATGGGCGCGTCGTCGAGACCCGGCCGGACCGGGTGGGTCATCGGCGGCGTCGACGACATGGCCCCGCGCCTGTGCCGATTGGGATGATTAAATCCTTGGAAACTCCGCTGACAGCGACGATTTTCGTCTCGGCGAACGTCTCACGCCTGGGAGAATGCGGGGGGGGCGGGGCCGGTGAGACGGGGGATACTCGCGGGGAAGCGCGGGTGACGATCGATACGGGCGATCGCGCGCGACGGGAAGGGATGTGAGCGGTCCCGACGCGCGTGGGCGCGCGCGGCGTCGTCCGACGAAGCGGGGTGGGCAACCCGCGCGGTGGGCACGGGCACCGACGCGCTTCGCCCGGCAATGCGCGCGCGAGTTCCGCAAATCGGGACCGCCTCGGCGTCGTATCGGCGTCGGGGGATGCGATGGGTGAATTCAACAAGGTTCGTACCGTCGAAATCGCCGTTGAACGGCCGCGGGACGGACACGCGCCGTCCGCGCCGTGGCTTCTGAGCTGAATTTGGCAAACTTTGGCAAAGCGGAGCCACGAGCAAAACGCGGGAGCGAGCGAGCGGGCGGATCACTGGCGAGGGCTTGGAACGGTGGCGGCTGGGTTCGAATTCGGTCGGACATTTATTTGAATGCGTATGCCTTCATAGTCATCAGAAACGGTATCGGTCGGTTGCACTCATCCAACCAAAAAAATCCAGTCCGACTCGGCGCCTCTCTGGGCAACCTCTTCGGTTTGATTGAGGCTTGCGCAAGGGCCCTCTCGCTCTCGCGCGTCGACCCCGCACCGCAAGGCGCGTCGTTCGACCACGCAACGCTTGGAAGCGTAGCGGTAGGCTAGTAGGCACCGTACGCACCGAAACTCAGGACAGATGAGCGCCGTCGCACTCTCGTCCGCCGCCGTCGTCGCGCCGCGTCGTGTGTCATGGCTGAAGAGGCAGTCCGCCTCCAGCCGCGCCCGCGTCGCCCGCCGCGTCGTCGCCAAGGCTACCGCCGAGGCTAAGGCTTCCCCGAAGAAGCATGAGGCCGAGTGGAACTCCCTCGGCTCCGTCTGCGCCATCCTCGGCTCCCAGTGGGGAGACGAGGGCAAGGGGAAGCTCGTCGACATCCTCGCCCAGGTGCGCGATCGCGCGCCAATCGCGCCCACTAAACCTAAACCCCGGGGCTTTCACCGCGTCGACCCCCATCGCGCCTTCCCGCCCTTTTGCGCCAAACATCGCAAACAAGACCGCGATCCGTGAGCAGTAATGGTCAGTAAACTCACGAACACCACTCGTTACTAATCCACACAGGAGTACGACATCGTCGCCCGGTGCCAGGGCGGCGCCAACGCCGGCCACACCATCTACGACGACGAGGGCAAAAAGTACGCCCTCCACCTCGTGCCATCCGGCATCCTCAACGAGAAGGCCAAGTGCGTCGTGGGCAACGGCGTGGTGGTCCACCTCCCCGGCATGTTCGAGGAGATCGATACCCTCGAGAAGGCGGGGGTCAAGATCGACGCGTCCAGGCTCGTCATCTCCGACCGAGCGCACATGCTGTTCGAACTCCACAAGGAGATTGACGGCCTTCGCGAAGCCGAACTCTCCGGGAACAAGATTGGCACCACCAAGCGCGGCATCGGCCCGGCGTACGCGTCCAAGGCGACGCGCAACGGCATCCGCGTCGGTGACATCAAGAACATGGAGACGTTCGCCGTCAAGCTCAGGACCCTCGCCGCGGACGCCGCCGCGCGCTTCGACGACTTTGAGTACGACGTCGAGGCTGAGCTCGAGGCTTATAAAAAATACGCCGAGCGCATCATGCCGCACATCGCCGACACCGTGGAGCTCATCAACAGCGAACACAAGTCCGGCAAACGTGTCCTCGTCGAGGGCGCCAACGCCACGATGCTCGACCTCGACTTTGGCACCTACCCGTTCGTCACCTCCTCCAACCCGTCACTCGGCGGCGTGTGCAGCGGCTTAGGTCTGGCGCCCAACAAGTTTGAAACTGTAATCGGCGTCGCCAAGGCGTACACTACCCGCGTGGGCGCGGGCCCTTACCCCACCGAGCTCGACGGCCAGCTCGCGGAGGACTTGCGCGAGCAGGGTTTCGAGTACGGCACCACCACCGGGCGGCCCAGGCGCATCGGCTGGCTCGACATCGTCGCCCTCAACTACGCCTCCACCATCAACGGTTTCACGCATCTCAACCTGACCAAGCTCGACGTGCTCTCCGGCCTGCCCGAGCTGAAGATCGCCACGAAGTACACGCTCGGCGACGGCACGGTCACCACCGCCTTCCCTTCCTCCATCGAGGAGCTCGAGAAGGTGACGTGCGTCTACGAGACCGTCCCCGGATGGGAGGAGGACATCTCCGGAATGCGCGAGTGGGACGAGCTCCCGGCGAACTGCAAGGCGTACGTGGAGAAGATCGAGGAGCTCACCGGCGTGGAGTGCAGGTACCTCGGCGTCGGGCCCGGGCGCGACGCGATCGTGGTCAAGCCGTAACTCGTGCATTGCACTCGCGTATATATATGGTAGCGGCGCGGGAGGTGCCGGCGCGGAGAGAGCCGGCTGGGGTGGGAGGGTGCGGACCCGACGGCGGGCCCGATGTGGGAGAACATCTGTAGCTTTGTTTCAGTAAAATTCGATGAATTGACTCAAGAATTGACTCAAGAAAAGTCCCAACTGACGACCCAAGCAAAAAGTCGGCGGCTCCGAGAATGAAATATTTTTTTGCGGCGTGCCGAGACGCCATTGTCGCCCGCGCGTCGCGACAGGTGTAGAATCTAAGGACCTTTTCACCATGGGTAGGTGTCCCACCGGCGGAGGCAAGAAGACCTCCAAGCAGAAGAACCGCGGGTACGCGTGCAAGACCGTCAAGCGCGCCAAGTTCGAGCTCCCCCACGCCGACGTGATTTACAAGGCTGTGCACCAGCACCTGAAGGACCAGAGCGAGGGGAAGCAACCTGGGCGGGCGAGGGAGATCTCGAGCTACGAGGCGATGATCAAGGGCGATCCGAGCCAGCCCTTCAACGAGGATCTTCCGGGCGGTGGGCAGTTCTACTGCATGTACACCGGGCGTCACTTCGAGAGCGCGGAGGCTCTCGCCCGGCATCAAAAGACGAAGCAGTTCAAGAGGGACAAGAAGAGGGTGGTCACCGGGCCGAAGCCCCACGAGCAGAGGGACGCGGAGGCTGCGGCGGGAATGGGCGCGCCGGACAACGGCAGGCCCGTCAACAGGGCACCTGAGCACGCTCCAGTCGCCATGGCTGAGTGATTGGTCCCCGACCCACTACTTTTAGATGCATTTAGTCAAAGCTTATTAGTTGCCGTCAACGAGACGTGACGTCGTCATTCACGTCGTTCTACACCTTCCCGTCACACCGGACACCCCGCGTTCTCCACCGTCCCCTGGCTGTTCCTCACGCTGAAGAAGAACGAGTTACGCACCGGCTCACCTTTCCCGGTGACCGACCGAAGCAACTCCTGCCCCAAGATCCCGCCGACAACAGCCGCCACCGCGGGCGACTCGCTCTCGACAGTCTCCCCATCCGACCCGATGCCGTTCACGTAATCCTCGACGGACCCGCTGTCCTTGAGCCACCCGGGCTTCACCCCGTGCTCCTTCTCCAAATCCCCGCACTCCGCGAGCATGCCCTGGACGTCGGCGCGCGTCGGCCTTCGTTCGTTGGTCCGCTCGAAGCGACCGGCGAGGAGCCACGCCGGGCACAGCTTGTTCACGCGTCTCACGCCGCCCTCCCGCCCGTCCCCAAGGCTCTTCCACCCGCACCGCGTCGCTTCCCGGAGCGTGACGAACGATGCGCTCATCGCGGTGTCCACGGCGCCTGCGTCGGCTTCCTTCTCGGCTGAGCGTTTCTCGACGGTGTACCTGAAGTCCGGTCCGAGGTCTGCGAAGAAGTTAGCGGAGGTGGCTCTGCACTCGCCGTGGAAGAAGGATGCGCCAGCCTCGCGGCACGCGTCGTTGATCCGTTCGGCGACGGCGAGCGGGCATCCGGCGACGAGCACCGCGTCGCATCCCGTGACCGCCGCGACGTCGATCCCCGACAGGTCGCTCGGTCCGACGAGGATGGAGATCTCGCCGAAGGGGTTCATCTCGCGGAGCGTCGCGGCGGTGGCCGCGGCGACAGTGAGGCCCTCCGCGTCGGGGGTTCCAGCGGCGTCGGCGAGCCCCGCCGCCGCGAGGAAGTTTCCGGGCGCGGCATCCTTCGCGGGCGCGCCGTCGTCGTAGAGGACCACCGCGCCGACGCCCGCGAGCGCCACGTTCTTGCACGCCTCGGCGGCGAGGCCGGTGAGACCCGCGACGAGGATGCGCGATGCGCCGAGCCTGCGCTGCGCCTCGACGCCCCAGACGCGGAGCTGGCGGTCGTACACCGCGGCCTGCTCCTCGGTGAGACCGGCGGCGGTGGAATCCGCGCCCATCGTGCGGGCGATCGCGCCTCGTTCTTTGAAGGTGCACATGATCAGATTGATGGTTGACAACAATGCGTGAATAACGTGCCAGTGACGGCTGATACCACGTCCGTTCGGCGGGTTCGCGATCGCGGCTAAGTTGGAAAACCACACGAGCGCGTTCGCATGGACCCTCTCGTGGATGCGCGCGAGCACTCCGGGTTAGCCGCGATCGCGAACC